>JADMIO011281619.1_pt1 | contig 83962 bp, 76 predicted proteins | sample 8958161 | NCBI WGS metagenome assembly JADMIO01 (sample SAMN16585339, study PRJNA669376) | soil metagenome | isolation source: Crop rotation soil | place: USA: Cullars Rotation, Alabama | collected 2011 | reverse complement strand
CGCGACAACTTGTCCACGTGGAATTCTAAGCTTAGGATCCCAATGTGCTGGAAAGATTCCCTAAGTGGAAAGAACTCCAAACCCCTGTCCAGACAAAAGTAACACAAGATAATTTTTTCTTTTTAACTCAAAAACAAGCTTATCGATTACCCATTCCGCCACCCCTGCATAATGAAGGGAATTATATTATCAGTTTGGGGGCACTTTGCCGATGGCTTGCACAAGAAGCGGAAAAATTAGGGGTCGATATTTTCCCAGGTTTTGCAGCAACAGAGCTTTTATGGGATCAAGATACCGTCATTGGTGTTAGCACCGGAGAACTGGGTTTAGATAAAAACAATCAGCCTAAAAATAATTATCAAGCTGGCATGGATATTTTTGCAAAAACAACCTTAATCGCCGAAGGTGCTAGAGGATCGCTAGCCAAAATTTTAGATGAAAAATTTAAATTACATCAATCCTCTGATCCTCAAACCTTTGGATTAGGTATTAAAGAGATATGGGAAATAGATCCTGCCAAACATCAATTAGGACAGGTCACACATACCATTGGCTGGCCTCTTGATCACAAGACTTATGGGGGCTCATTCATTTATCATCAAGAAAATTCTCAGCTTTACATCGGACTTATAGTGGGTTTAGATTATCAAAATCCTTATCTAGATCCTTTTTTAGAATTACAACGATTTAAACATCATCCCTATATCAAACCTTTACTGGAAGGCGGTCGACGCATTGCCTATGGTGCACGTGCTATTAATGAAGGTGGGTTTCAATCTATCCCAGAACTCAGTTTTCCCGGCGGCCTATTAATAGGCTGTAGTGCAGGTTTTTTAAATGTCGCTAAAATTAAAGGCAATCATACGGCTATGAAATCAGGCATGATTGCAGCTGAATGTGTTTTTAAAGCTATTCAATCTGCAACTTCTCTAAAATCTCAGGCCTATGAACAGGCGATTCAAGCTTCTTGGATTTGGGATGAATTAAAAACAGTACGTAATATTCGTCCAGCTTTTCAAAAAGGATTATTCTGGGGCATTACTTATGCTGCATTGGATGCTTATGTATTCCGTGGAAAAACACCTTGGACTTTTCACAATAAAGCCGATTATCTGAGTTTAAAAAAAGCAAAAGATTGCAAACCCATTATTTATCCAAAACCCGATGGTGTTATCAGTTTTGATAAATTAACTTCAGTGCAATTAACGAATGTGAATCATGAAGAAGATCAACCGCCCCATTTGCAACTCAAAAATCCCTCGTTGGCTATATCTATTAATCTTGAAGTATACGATTCGCCTGAAACACGCTATTGCCCTGCTGGGGTATATGAAATAGTACGTGATACCCAGCAAAAACCCCATCTTCAGATCAATGCACCCAATTGTATTCATTGCAAAACCTGCGATATTAAAGATCCTGAACAAAATATTAATTGGGTACCCCCAGAAGATGGGGGTGGCCCTAATTATTCCAATATGTAGATCAAAAGATACCTCAATTGAATCTACTGGCAGTTTCCTTTAGTGTTTGTATATGAGCTTTAATTGCATTTGCTTTTTCCTGACACGCCTTTGCTTGAGTTGCAAGATCAATAACCTGCTCATACTGTTTAGCATTAACAGCAGACATCATTTGATCTCCAATTGCAGATTCTTGATGTTCAAACGCTTGCACTGTTTTTTGAGCTTCTTTGTATTGAGTTAACAATGGCGTAGTTTTTCTTCTGCTTAAACATCCTTTCACCCGAGCTTGCATGGCTTGTATTGTGCTCATGTTATCTTTTGAGTGGTTTGCTAAAATTAAAAACTGTTGCAAACTAAAGTTTATCTCACCTCCTACATCTTCCTGTGTATGATTATCTGAGATTGCCTGCATCTGTAATGCCATCATTTTAGCTGTCCCAGTTTTAGGCTTAAGTAATGTATGTGCTAAGAGCCTATCAAGCGATAAAACTTTATCAGCAGCTATAGCCGGTTTACCTTCTGTCGAACCATCGAGCCGAATTGGAACAAGCCCAAATATACTTGCATATCTACGAAATTTCTCAGTCTTACACATTTCAATAAAACTCAAATTGCCTTCTAAAGCAATAAATAGATAATCTGTAATCTGTGCTTTATTAGCAAGCAGATGTTGACATACACCTGGGAAGTGACCATTACCCAGATACATTATCGCACCTTGATGTTTAATAAGTTCCTCTGCCATGAGTCGGTCTCTGACTGATATCGTCTCTACATTTATCCCGGATCGCGATTGAGCCACATCTTTTAGAAATAACTCATCTCCAATAACCTCATTTTCTGTGCCCAAAATTTGAAATCCAAATTTTGATATGATTATATCTTTAAAAAATTTAAAGTCACTAATAAGACGTGTAAGCTCTGCAAATCGACCTGCTAGTTCATCTGGAAAACCCTTGCGCAAGCAGAATGCTTTTTTATCCTTCTCTGTGCTTAGATGTTCGTATTCATCCAACATACCCTGCGATTGCAACATCATTTTCATTAGTTTCTGATCTTTCAAACAAGTTGCAAGCTCACCATCAAAATATTTTGTTTCTAATGGCTTGGTTGGCAATCCTTCACACAAGAATTTTTTATACCCGCGTTGTTTCAGTATGGGTAGAATTTTATAAAAAAAATCTTGAAGAGCTGGATTATCATGGTTGTTCAAAAAAACAATCGTGGGTAATTTTTTAGTGCATGATAATTCTTCCGCACTTTTTTTGTCATCATCACTAAACATGTAGAGCATAAGGCCTTCTCCTTTATAAAATTATGGGTACAATCACTTTAACTTCTTTTAGAATTCAGATTTTAACTTATCACAACCTGCTTTGCAACAGGTATTCGTTTACAACAGGTATTCGCAATATCTTTAGGCCTTGTAAGACAAATTATTTTTGAACTTCTGTTGCCTGAAACATCTAACTAGTTATGAGAATACATAGTGTTTCGGGAGGGTACACACATGGGTGCAGAAAATAATGAACTTAATATAGGAATTCTTGAAGATATATTTAGAAAAACTATTTTATCAAAAGAAGATGAAAAGATAATGAAATTACTATTAGGTTCCCATGAAGGTGTGAACCCCAATGATTTGTTGGGCCCTGATAAAGTGCCTGCGTTGATATATGCTTTAAGACAAGGCAATGTTCAGGCAGCCAATATTTTACTTCAGCATGGTGCAGATAAAAAATGCTTAAACGAAAAACATCCTCCTAAAAATGAATCTGTATTATATTCAATGATTCTACGAACAGCACAATTGAGAACCATTTCAAAAATAGATGATGATGTTATTAATTTTTTATTTGCAAATAATGTGAATTTGAACATTGGAGGCACCTCAACAAATGGCGATGATGATACACCCATGGAATGTGCCAGGAGAATACGCAATACATTATTCATACAAAAGATAGATAATCTATTGCAACAAAAACAATTAGATCCTAATGAAAATGATGAAAAACATATAGCAGAATCGAACTTTTCTGCTACTAAGATCATAAAAGAAGCAGGGCATGTGTTAGGTTTTACAAGCACCATCTCCGATGTGCATTCGGTTGGTCATAGTGATTTTGAAACATTTAATATACTAAAGCAATATTTGGAGAATTTACCAAAATCTAATGTCGCACCTTTACTTAACAAGCACTACAAACCAGATTCACCCCTGCATCAAGCGCTTGATTTAGCAATTAATTGGTTAAAAGCTGATGGTTCAATATCACACCAAACTATCTTGGATCATTATAATGATGGGAAATTTACTATACTTCCTGTTTCTACTCAGGGCCATTCATTTACGCTTCTCGCCTGTAATGATATCCTCATTGTCTGCAATCGAGGAGCAGGTCAATTAGACAATTGTATTAGTATATTTAAAATACCTGATCCGCCTGGTAAGCTAACAAGAGAATTTTTAGAACAGATTATACCGGAAACAACTCGTCCTAAGTTAACAGACGCTATCAGTAATATTAAAAAATTTCTAGATATCGATAATAATCCTCCACTCATGGTATTGCCGAGCAATGAACAAAAACACGGCAATTGTGCCTTGAGTAATATTAAAGCCTCACTTTACCCGATGATGTTTTTATTAGAATTATTAGAATCTTGTCTTATAGAAGAATTAGTTCGAGAAGACACCCAAATTGATAGCCAGTTCATATTTTTATGTTCAACCTTCATACAATTTGAATCACACTTTAAAAGTGTTCAAAAGGACGCAAAAGATGCATACAAAGCATTCACTGAAGACATGCGTAATCAGAAAGTAAACGAGTTATGTAATGCTTATCAAGGACCACCCCCACCAAACCCTGAAGAAAAATCAATCTATTTAGATATATTTAAAGCTATTTTAAGAGAACATCATGGCCAAACGCTTTCAGAGCGTGACAATAGAACAAGAAAAGACAAAATGCAAAATGAAAAAAGAAGAGCTGAACAAATATTAAAAATTCTTCCGCCTGATGAAAAACACGCTATATTGACCGAAATTTTAACGAGTTATTTGGACAATACTAAAGCCTCACCTACTATAACGTGGTTAAAAGCACAAGATAGTTCTGAAGCAAACAAAGAAAATCTTCCTTTTACCCCTCTGCATATGCACGTTACTCAAGCCCAAGATTCGTCAAAGCAAACAGAAATACAATCACCACCCAAACCTAAACGGGACCAAACCTAAACGGGACATGTAAAAATATCAGAAACCATCTTGTCGCTGCCTTAGAAAATAACAAATTATTTCGAACTTTCTCTGTTTAAAAGTCTCTAATATTTCTAAGCAAAAAGATAATATTGCGGGAAGGTGCACTGATGGTACTTGATCATAAGCAAATTGAAAACCTGAAATTATTTTCTGATTTAATTGAGGAACGATTAAGAGCGTCGAATCTCTCAGAAAAAGATCGAGAAACGATAGTAACACTCCATAAAAAATTGCTAGGTAACAATGCTTCAGAAGTCAGTAAATCAGCGGTAGCTTCCTGCTTATCACAATTTTATCTTTCTATAGATGCAAAAGATGAACATGGAGAGACTGCATTAATGCGAGCAGTCCGTTCTAACCAACATGATCTGATTAAATTATTAAAAGCGCTCGGTGCGGATATTAATTTAAAAGATAGCTATGAAGAAACACCCATGATGATAGCAATCCAAGAGTCCCCTCTCAATACAAAAACAGTAGAATTATTAGTAAACCTAGGTGCCGATCTAAATGCTGAAAATAGCTTTCAAGAAACTGCATTAATAATGGCAACAGAAAAAAATAATGCAAGCCTCATATTTTTTTTAAAGCAGGCGCTTATGAGTGATAATCCAGAAGCATTGAAATTTGAAACTTCTTCACCTAGCTTGACTAAGATTGCTGAACCTAGCTTATCCACGATTTCTGTAATCTCCAAAACAGAAAAATTTAAAGCACTTTTGGAACAATCTTCTTTATCCACTCAAGATGAAAAGCTGATGAATGAATTATTAAGTTCTGACATTGATCCCAATATGCGTTTAGGCCCCGATAAAGTTCCGGCTCTTATCTTTGCCCTAAGAAATAAAAATTTACAAGCCGCAAAATTACTTATTACATTAGGTGCTAACCCAGCATGTTTAAGTGAAAAACATCCTCCTAAAAATGAATCAATACTGTTTTCCATTGAAGTCAAAATTGCAGGCTTAAATATGTTTGCAGATACAGAATATATCATTTCGGATACAGATCGTGAAATCATCCATTTTCTCTGTGATAATGGAGTCGATTTAAATGTTGGGTCAATTAAAGATAGTGAGGAGATCACACCCATTGCCTCAGCCATAAGACTGCGCAATACGCCTTTTTTAAAAGTATTGCATGATTTTGCTAGAATCAAGAATATAACACTTGCGAAAATGTTAAGCCGTCATACAAATTCTGAAATTAAAAAACGACTCGAGACTGCTAAAATCGTCAAAGATGCGGGACATGTTTTAGGGTTTACAGCTCTCATTGCAAATAATCGTTCTACTGGTTTTGATGATAATGAATCTTTCCCCTTATTAAGGGGCTATATAGAAGCCTATGTACAACAAAATTCTGATTCTTTATTAGCTAAACACTTTAATCAAGAAAACTCAGAGATAAAAGCCGCTCTTGATTTGGCCATTCAATGGCAAGAAGCAGATGGTGAAATCACGCACCAACAATTTTTAGATCATTACGAGAAAGGGAAAATAACCATTTTACCGGTTTCTGCAGCACTTCACTCTTTTACCCTTATTGCCTGTAATGATCTGCTTATCGTTTGCAATAGAGGAGGTGCAAAACTCGATGAGCCTATCAGTGTCTTTAAAATCCCAGACCCTGGAAAAATTACGAAAGCATTTCTTGAATCTGTGATACCTGAAAACAGAAAACCTTATTTAAATGATGCAGTGAACAGTATCAATAAATTTGTAGACATTGAGAATAATCCTCCGCTTATGACCTTTGAGAGCCATGCACAAAAACATGGCACCTGTACCTTTGTTAATATTAAAGCTGCTCTGCAGCCTTTATTATTTTTATCTGAACTCTGTGCTCGCAGTCCTATACCTGCAGAAGGTGGCCCAGACAGTGGTTTTCTTGTACTCAATAAAATTACATTTGCGAAGGATTTCAGCGAGATCCAAAACGAAGTACAACAAGCTTACAAAGCATTTACTGAAGATATGCGAAATCAAAAAGTAAATGAATTATGTGAAGCTTTTCAAACACTCGAACTAGATCCTGAAAAGAAAGCTGTGTATTTGGCTATTTTTAGAGCTGTCTTAAAAGAACATCATGGGCAAATGTCATCTATTCGTCACAATGGCAAACGAAAACTCAAAATTGAAAATGAAAAAATAAGAGCTGAGCAAATCTTAAGTATTCTTGCGCCCACTGACAAACATGCCATACTCACAGAGATTTTATCCATTTATGATAAAGACCCCAAGGGTTCTATTCAAACGAAAGCGTGGCTAAAGGCTCAAGATGAGGTACCAGCTGAACCCTTTACTCCCCTACGGATACGTATTAATCCATCAGAAGAGAAGTTAAAAGAAACTACAAAACCTCGCTCTAATCCATCAATTACCTAAAGATAAGCCAGATTACAAACGTTGTCTTAAAGCCTCATATAAACATACGGCAGCTGCGACAGAAACATTTAAACTTTCTACCATGCCTTGCATAGGAATATGCATTAAAATATCACAATGCTCTTCGGTTAAACGACGTAAGCCTGTACCTTCAGCGCCCAACACAATCGCAACAGCACCCTTTAGATCTGTTTGATACAATGACTGCGGCGCTTCTCCTGCAGTACCCATTATCCATACGCCTTTTTCTTTTAATTTATTAAGCGCTCGCGCTAAATTACCCACTTGTAAAATAGGAACCGTTTCTGATGCCCCACAACTTACCTTTCGAACTGTTGGTGTGATACTTGCTGCACGATCTTGAGGGATAATAATACCTGTCACGCCTATGGCATCGCAGGTTCTTAAACAGGCACCCAAATTGTGAGGATCTTGTACACCATCTAAGACTAAAAATAAAGCTTTAGAACTCGTATGGGTTAATAAATCATCAATATCATGTTCTGATAATAATTTCTGAGGCCGGCATCGTGCTGCGATACCCTGATGTTGTGCTTCCGGTATCCATTGATCCATTTGTTTTTTAGCGATTTTTTGAACAGATAATCCCTGTGCTTTTGCAAGTGTCATGATTTCTTGTACGCGATCGTCTATTCTTGAATCGATGCAAAAAATTTCTAACACTCGTTCTGGTTGTCTTTGCAATAAGCTTCGTACCGCATGAATACCGTACAATAAATCTAGCTTGGAATCTTTCATGGTTTTGAATTTAACCTTTGGTTTTGTTGGGTTTTGGTTTAGATTTAGCTGTATTTTTAGGTTTGGATTTAGATTTGGGTTTAGGCTTTGATTGAGCCTTATTTTTTTGTGTATCCTTGACTGTTGATTTAGACTTGTTTTTCTTATGTGAAAAAGAAGATTTATTTTTCTGACGAGGTGTAGAGGCAGTAGGAACGCCCACCAAGTCAAAATCAATTTTACGCTCAGCCACATCTACCTTAGCAACCTTAACTGTCACAGCATCACCTAGGCGATATTGTATGCCCGAACGTTCCCCCACTAAGCGGTGATGAATAGGATCATATTGATAATAATCATTTCGGAGTGAATTCATATGAATTAATCCATCAATGTAAATTGCCTTTAATTCAACAAAAAAACCAAAACGTGTGACACCCGATATGACACCTTCAAATACTTCACCAATATGCTTTTGTATGAATTCACATTTTAACCATCTAACAGCATCACGTGTGGCATCATCTGCTCTTCTTTCTGTCATAGAGCTATGAATACCCAATTCTACAAGTGCTTTAGTTTCAGCATCTACTTTATCTTTAGGGGTAGCTTGTGTCGCACTCCATTTTCCTTTTAACACAGACTTAATTTGTCTGTGAATTAACAAATCTGGATACCGCCGAATAGGGGAGGTGAAATGACAATAGGCAGGATACGCAAGTCCAAAATGCCCCATATTGTCAGGCGAGTATACCGCTTGACTTAAAGATCGCAATAATACCGTTTGAATAATATTAACATCCGGCCTATTTTGTACTGAACGCAAAAGTGCAGCATAATCCAAGGGCGTTGGCATTTTTTGTGCCTTTAAAGATAAGCCCAAAGCATTTAGAAATGTCTTTAAATCAGCCAGTTTTTCGGTTTGAGGGCCTTCATGGTTGCGATATAAACCGGGTAATTTATGCTTTTTTAAAAACCGTGCCGTAGCAACATTGGCACATAACATACATTCTTCAATAATTCGGTGTGCGTCATTTCGTTCAGTGGGTTCTATACGAGAAATTTTTCCTTCAGAATTAAATAAAATGCGTGTTTCAACGGTTTCAAATTCAATAGCACCCCGAATTTCACGTTCCGCCTTCAGGGCTTGAAATAAATGATTCAACTCGTGAATGTGAGGCAACAAATCTGCATATTGCTCCATTAAATGCATGCTTTCGCCTTTTAAAAGAGCCGCAACTTTGGTATAGGTTAAACGCGCATGAGAACGCATAATACCTTCGTGAAAAGCATATCGCGTAATCTTACCTTTAGCACTAATGCTTAAATCACAGACCATGCACAACCTTTCAACATCCGGTTTTAATGAACACAATCCATTGGATAAGACTTCAGGTAACATAGGGATGACTTTACCTGGAAAATAAACAGAGTTACCGCGTGCTTTGGCTTCTTTATCTAAAGCAGTCTTGGGTTTCACGTAATGACTCACATCCGCTATGGCTACAATTAAACGCCATCCCCCTGCAGCACGCTTTTCACAATATATTGCATCATCAAAATCTTTAGCATCTTCTCCATCTATAGTCACTAAGCTTAAGGCTCTTAAATCCAATCGACCGCGTTTATGCGCTGCCGTAATTGGTGCATCTTCCTGATAATGTTGAATTTCTTTCAAAACTTCTTCTGACCACAAATAGGGTAATTCATACGCGCGAATGGCTGCTTGAATTTCAACCCCCGGTGTATTTTCATTACCTAGTACTTCTATAATACGGCCCACAATATCTAAGCCTGTGGATAATGTCCTATCAATCTCAACCACCACAATATCCGCATCTTTTGCATCCGATTCTCTACCTTTAGGGATGACAATATCCTGAGATATTTCTTTACCATGCGGAATCACATAATGCGTGCCCACCTCTTGCACAAAACGTCCCGTCACCACAACACGTTGCTGCTCTATAATGTCAACAATGCGTCCTTCTCGTAGTTGATCAGGCTTTGTGTTTTCTACAACAGATACAATAACTTTGTTCCCTTGAAAAACAACATTCTTGTGGGTAGAACGAATGGCAATTTTTGGACTGCCATCTAAGGGCAATACCCAGGTTTTAGCAAATTTCCCTTTTTCAATGACCACTTTACCTTCAACCAAAATACGTTGACCCATAGGACAAAAATAGCCACCCTTTAAACGCTCTAATTGCTCATCTCGAACCATGGCTTTAAGGCGCCTATAAAGGGCTTCTTGGTCATTTTCTGTTTGTAAATCAAATGCTTCTAATAATTCTTGGTAATTGGCAGCTGATCCACGTTCTTGTAAATAATTTAAGATATACTCACGACTGACAATAGGGGTTTGATATAACCTTGCTTCTCGGTCTGCAAATGGATCTTGTTGGCTTGTTTTCTTACTCATATCATTATTTTAACATTGACTTATACAATTAGTCCAGGTACATTCCTATATTCAGCCGAGGTGGTGAAATTGGTAGACACGCAAGCTTCAGGTGTTTGTGGGGGAAACTCCATGGAGGTTCAAGTCCTCTCCTCGGCACCATCCTCCAAAGCTTTTAGCCTAAGCCTGACGAATAACCGACAATAATATCACACCCGCCATCATACTCATTAACCCCATCCATCTTAAAGTTCGATCGGGACTTAGGGCGATGCGCCCCATCGCTTTTCGCCAAGCTTCCGGTTTTAAAAAAGGCAACATGCCTTCTATGACTAAAACCAAAGCCAATGCAGCTATTAAATCACTCCACATTTTCTTTACCTCTTTTTGTAAAACGAGAACCAAAATATTGAAAAAATTTACTATCCGGTTTCAAAATCAAAATGTCATTTTTATCTTTAAAGACTTTTTTATAAGCCTTTAGGCTTTCATAGTACTCATAAAACTCAGGAGCTTGATTATAACTATTGGCATATAATTGTGTGGCCAAAGCATCCCCTTCGCCTCTTAAGATTTGAGCTTCTTTTTCGGCTTCTGCCAACAAAACTCTTCTTTCTTTATCAGCTTCTGCTCTAATGATTTCGGCTTTCGCTTCACCATTTGCTCTTAACTCTGTGGCTACGCGTTTTCGTTCAGAGCGCATACGATCAAATACTGCATCACTTACTTCAGGCGGTAAATCCATACGACGCATTCTAACATCCACCAATTCCATCCCTAAACCTGAAACATTATCATCTGTTGATTTACGTAATTTCTCCATTAAATCTTTTCTTTCACCTGAAATTAATTCTTTAATGGTTCTTTGGCCAAATTCAGAACGTAGAATATCCACGACTTTTTGGTGTAATAATTCTTGTGCACGTTCTTTACTGTCTTCTGCACCATTGGTACTTCTATAAAATTGACCGTAATCATTGATACGCCATTCTACAAACAAATCTACGATTAAATCTTTTTTCTCCTTTGTCACAATACGTGCTGAAGCAATATCTGACATATTCAAGCGCGTATCAAAAAACAAGGCGGTATCTAAAAAGGGAAATTTCATATGCAGACCCGGCCCTATTACTTTATCTTTACCTTCTGCATCTGTAACAATTTTTCCTAAACGCACCAATAACACCCTATCTGTTTCGTATACGCTATAAACACTTGATGCAATTAATACTAACAACAATATGATTCCAGCTATAAGGGATGTGGATATTTTTTTCATTCACTTTTCTCCTTAGAAGAAGGATTTTTACTATTCAACAACTTATCAATAGGCAAATAGAAAACATTCGAGCTATTCCCTTCGTCAATTAGCATTTTGGTTGTATTGGAAAGCACCTCGGTCATAGTATCTAAATATAACCGTGTTTGCGTCACTTTGGGTGCCTTCTGATACTGCGGTAAAATTAAATTAAACCGCTGTGTACTACCCTCTGCCATTAATTGTGCTTCTTGTTTATAACCCAAAGCTTCTTTTCTCATGCGTTCTGCCAAACCACGGGCTTTAGGCAGAATATCATTGGCATAACTTTCGGCTTGGTTTACGGATCGAACTTCTTCTTCTCGGGCTTTAATGACTTCATCAAAAGCAGCTCTCACTTCATCGGGTGCTTTAGCCGGTTGCATAGCCACATCGAGTACCAGAATACCGGTTTTATAAAGTGCTAAAGTAGACACAATTTGATCTTTAATAGCACCTGCAATATAAGCTCGCCCACTGGTTAACACATCATCTAAAGTAGATTGGCCCACTACTTGTCTTAAAGCGCTTTCCGTGGCTTGCTTCAAGCTATTGACCGGATTGACTACATTAAACAAATACGCTGGGGCATCTTGTATACGATACTGTACTGTAACTTCTACAAATACAATGTTTTCATCTTTGGTTAACATCAAACCTGCATGGCGCGTACTCTCGGTTCTATCGATATTCACTATTTCTTTAGAGTCTATAAAACGAGGCAACCAATGCGGTCCTGGACCTTCTGTTTTGACATAGCGTCCAAACCGAGTGACTACGGCTCGTTCTGCGGGCTCAACAATATAAATACCGGATATCAAGTATAAAGCCAAAACAATAATCCCTATAAACATCACAAATCCAACAGGCATGTTGGGAACATTAGGTCCCGTGGAACGAGCATTCCCGCCACCGTTATTACCTGCGAACAAGTTTTTAATGTTTTTTAAAAATTGTTTTAATAATTTGTCTAAATCGGGTGGCCCCTGATCATCTTTTTTACGCGTTTTCCAGGGGTCATGAGACTGTTGGTTTTTTTTATCATCATTACTACCTGGCTGGTTCCAAGCCATTTGATTACTGTTTTTACATTCCATCCTATTGTTTCCTCAACTTATCTTTGTATTCGTTAAAGCTTGCTCTAATCCCGGATTTTCCTGACATATTCTAAACCATTTTTGTTTTGGGAGTTTTATGTTCAAAAGCCACCCGCCCTTATCTTCTGGTATTTCTGTTTCTTGCGATACTACATTTAAGTCATATAACCAAGCCCTTATACGGGCTTGTTCTGTATTTAAGGTTAATATCCCTGAAATAAATGCTTCACCCAAATGCTCGGCAATGGCCTGAAATAACAAATCTAAACCTAATTTTTGTTGGGCAGATATCCATATATCTGAAATAATGCCTTCTGCATTACGTTCACAATGCGGTTGATTGTTGGATAAAACATCAATTTTATTATATACCTCAATCCGCGGTACATTTAAAGCCTCAATTTGTTCTAATACTTCTTCTACTTGTGCTTTGTGTGCTTGTGCATTCTCATCTTGTGCATCTATCACATGCAATAATAAATCTGCATCGCGTGTTTCTTCTAGGGTGGCTCTAAAGGCTTCCACTAAATCATGGGGCAGATGACGAATAAAGCCTACTGTATCTGCAATAATCACTTTACCTATAGAAGGGATCTCAAGCGCACGCAAAGTAGGATCAAGGGTCGCAAATAATTGATTAGCCACATATACTTTGGCTTTGGTTAAAACATTAAAAAGTGTAGATTTACCTGCATTGGTATATCCCACTAAAGATACGGTGGGCAAGGAAGCTTTTTGCCTAGCTCTACGACCCTGTTCTCTTTGGCTACGGACCTTCTCTAAGCGTTCTTTGATATGTTTGATACGCCCTTTAATCAAGCGTCTGTCGACTTCTAATTGAGTTTCTCCAGGGCCACGCAATCCTATACCGCCTTTTTGTCTTCCTAAATGTGTCCAACCTCGTACTAAACGGGAAGAAAGATGTTGCAATTGTGCAAGCTCAACTTGTAACTTACCTTCATAAGACCGTGCACGCTGTGCAAATATATCCAATATTAAACCAGTGCGATCGACCACTCTACAACTTAAAGCACGTTCAAGGTTACGCTCTTGAGCGGGGGACAAAGCATGGTTAACCAATACCACCTCTGCTTTTTGGTCTAAGACTTGCAAACGCAATTCTTCGACCTTCCCTTTCCCGATCAAAAAAGCCGCATCGAGTTTTGGACGATGTGCGGTCATTATAGAGACCACTTCCGCGCCAGCTGATAAGGCTAACTCTCGAAATTCTGTTAAGTCTGAAGATTCTGCGGAATTACGCAGATGGAGGTGCATAAGAATAACCCGGTCACCCCCCTCTGGTCTTTCAATCAATTACGAGTTTCCTGGTTGCATCTCATCTTGCACGAAGTCTTCTTCTTCTTCTTCCTCTTCTTCTGCATCCAGCGGTGTTGCATGCGTCATTTTCACATTACGCGTAGGTACTACCGTTGAGATAGCATGCTTATAAACCATTTGACTGACGCTATTTTTTAATAAAACCACAAATTGGTCAAAAGACTCAACATGCCCCTGCAGTTTAATTCCGTTAACCAAATAAATTGATACGGGTACTCTTTCTTTGCGTAAAGCATTCAGGAATGGATCTTGTAGCATCTGCCCTTTAGACATTTTTTTCTCTCCGTAGTGTTCATTGTGTTTTAGCTTTTATTGAGCCTAAGAGATGGCAGTTTATCATGGACTGGGCAGAACTCCTAACTCTTTTTTGACATTTTTCGAAAAATAATGCTTAAAATTTTATTTAAAACTTATTTTAAGCTAACCAATTAACCTTAGTTAATGACCTTAGCCAGGTTAACTGGCGTTTGGCAAGTTGTCTTGTAGAGGCAATGGCCTTATTCACCATTTCATCATAAGACAATTCACCTTCTAAATATTCGCAAACCTGCCTATACCCTACTGAGCGCATAGCAGGTAAATTTTTATACTCACGCTGAGGTAATTTTTGATTTAATTTTTCGAGTATTTGCTTTACTTCTTCAATCAAACCCTGTTCTATCATCTGATTAAAACGTTTAGCAATATTTTCATGTACTTGTCCACGTCCTGCAGGATCCAGGGCTTCTTGCCCTAAAGCAAAGGTTTGAATCTGATATTGGTTTTCTAAATCAATTGATATTTTTTGTTCTGCAAACCAATCGCTCATCGATTTGCCACTAATGGCATAAATTTCTAATGCTCTTTGGATACGTTGAGGATCATTTACGTGAATACGCGATGCAGCCACCGGATCCACTTCTGCCAAGCGTTGATGCATTGCTTGCCATCCTAATACTTTGGCTTCTTTTAATAATCGATCACGAATAATGGGATCAGCAGAAGGCAAGGGCGATAATCCGTGTTGCAATGCACGCACATACAATAAAGTGCCACCTACCAATAAAGGGGTATTACCCCGTGCTAGAATTTCTGGAATTAATTCTAAAGCATCTACTCTAAAATCTGCTGCCGAATAAGATTCATAGGGTTCTCGAATATCAATCAGATGATGGGGAACTTGAGATAATTCTAAAGCGGTAGGTTTACCTGTGCCAATATTTAAGCCCTTATACACCATCGCAGAATCTACACTGATAATTTCATAAGATTTACCTCTTTTAATCCACTCCATAGCCAATGCCGTTTTGCCTGAGGCAGTAGGGCCTAGTAAAAATACGATTGTAGGTTTAGTTTGCATTATTTGACATGGTGTTTTCATACTCAAATTGGGTACTATAATACCCAATTTGGGTATGATCAACTTTCTTTAAGCTTAGGCCGTTTTATCAAAGACCAAAACATTTTAAACTAAGCTTTTCCTTAGGTATTTGGGATTAAACAAAACGACACAAGCTGAAAGACTGAAAATCATGCTTGATCCCTATCTCTTAAATCCTTAAAATGGAACCATCAGATAAAAGGGAGTCCACAATAAATGTCCACACTAGAAGTCACTGAACTTACAAAGGAACATGCTAGTTTTGAAAAAAGAGATTATAGGCCTTGGACAGTCGATATTTTAGAAACCACTTTAGAAGCAGAACACACCATACACTTACAAGATGATTATTTCGATGATTCTCCTTTAAAACCACTTTTTGGTGATTCTGCTTCTGGATTCTCAACAGCATTCGAGCCTCCCAGCCCTATACTGATTGGAGGATTTTTAGAAGCCACGCGTTTATTTCCAAAACAAACAACACTCTATCCATCACACGCCCTCAAAATCAATTATACTGGCGCCCAAATGCAATCTCAGGAAGAACTCATTTTACTTAAAACAAAAGTAGAACAACTAGAACAACTTTTAATCTCTGAACGAACACTCAGAACCTTACTCGAGGAAAAAATATTAGCGGTTGCTTGATTGAGACAATGCAAGATACTTAGTCATTAATTGTTCTGGTGTTTCTTGGTATTCTGGATCGTGTGGAATACATGCCACAGGGCAAACCAATTGACATTGTGGTACTTCAAAATGTCCTACACATTCAGTACATTTTGCAGGATCTATTTCATAAATTTCTTCACCCGCATATATAGCCTGATTAGGACAAGCAGGTTCACATACATCACAATTAATACATTCATTTGTTATCATTAATGCCATTTATTTTCTCACTTAAACGATGTACAGCTTCTATCATGACAGCAACTTTTTCAGGTTCAATATCCTGATGAATCCCATGTCCCAAATTAAATATATGTCCAGGTCCAGAACCAAATTGAGACAATACTTTTGCAACTTCTTCTTGAATACGATTCGCATCTGCGTACAGCACTGAAGGATCTAAATTACCCTGTAATGCAACACGATGCCCCACCAAATGTTTTACGTGTTTTAAATCCGCCGTCCAATCCAATCCTATGGCTTCACAACCTGTATCTGCAATGGCTTCTACATGTTGTCCACCATTTTTAGAAAACATAATAATAGGTACTCGAGCATTAGGTCTGATATAAGCTTTTAAACCGTCCAGTATCAAGTGCATATAATCTAGAGAAAATTCTAAATAGTTTTCTTTAGCTAATAATCCGCCCCAGGTATCAAAAATCATCAAAGCAGAGGCACCTGCTTTGAGTTGTGCACCCAAATAATGCACGGTTAAGTCCGCAACATGTTTTAACAAGGCATGCAATGCTTTAGGATCTTGATACAACATCGCTTTAATAATAGCGAATTGCTTAGAGCTCCCTCCTTCTATCATGTAAGTGGCGACAGTCCAAGGGCTTCCTGCAAATCCAATCAAGGGGACTCGTCCATCCAAGGCTTCTACCGACATACGAATGGCATCCATCACATATTTTAATTCTGTTTCAGGATCTACAGTAGCCAAATTGCGAATATCCGCATGAGAGCGAATAGGACGTTCAAATTTAGGCCCTTCTCCTTCAGAGAAATACAAACCTAAGCCTAAAGCATCCGGTATAGTCAAAATATCTGAAAAAATAATGGCTGCATCTAATGGAAAACGTGCCAAAGGTTGCAGCGTCACTGTACAAGCAAGTTCAGGTGTTTTACAAAGGGTTAAAAAGGATTTAGCTTCTGCACGTAATTGTCGATATTCTGGCAAATAGCGTCCTGCTTGTCGCATAATCCACACCGGCGTACGATCCACCGGTTCTCTAAATAAGGCTTTTATAAAACGGGATTCTGAAGTATTCATCATAATCATTCCTGTGCACCAATGGACGCTGAATGCGTAATTCTGGGAGTTAAAAAAATCAATAATTCTTTACAACCTTCAATTTTGGTCTTAGATCTAAAGACATTTTTGATCACTGGTATATCCCCTAAAAGAGGCACTTTACGTTCTTCATGAGTATCATTTAAAGACATGATACCCCCTAAAACCACCGTTTCACCATCTTCCACCAACACTTTGGTTTGTAATCGGTTGGTTCTAATCCTGTTAGAGCCTATATCTTCCGGAGCATCGTTGCTAATGTGTACATCCAAGGCTATATGCTTATCCGGTGTCACATGTGGGGTCACTTCCAATTTTAACACAGCTTTCCTAAAAGCAACACTCGTAGCACCGCTTGGTGTCTGCTCTTGGTAGGGAATTTCAATACCCTGCTCTACTGAAGCTTTATGTTGATCCATCGTCAATAGCGTAGGCTTTGCAATAATTTTAGAATGGGTTTCATATTCTAAAGCTTGTAACTCTAAATCAATTAATAAGCCCTTCGGCAAACGCGCAAATGCTAAACCCAATGTGCCCACATTCCCACCCCCTATGTGGCCCGTAGAACTTGCCGATAAATCACTAAACAACCCTTCTTTACAAATAGGTTCTTCGTTATATTGTACACGTGTTCCTTCAACAAATTTAGCACCATGGAATTTAACCCCTAATGTTTGTTCTAAGGTTCTATCTGCATTGACTATTTGTGTAGAAATTTCTACTTGCTGCACCGCAATATCCAATTTATGAATTAAAGCACGAATCTCTTGGACTTTTTTACGAGTATCTTGAACCAAGAGTGTGTTCGTACGCTTATCCACACTGACACTACCTCTGGATGTCATTAATGAATTCGAAGGTTCTTTTAACATGATCGCCAGTTCTTCACCATTGGCATATTGTAAATAAATCAATTCAGAGATTAAAGGACCTAATTCTTCTATTTTTTGATTATGCTCTAAATCTAATTTTTCTCTGGCTGCAATTTCCGCAATGGGCCCTATCATCACTACATTTCCCACTTGTCTTTTATCCAATCCTTTAGCGCTTAAAATAATATCTAGAGCCTGATCCCATGGCACAGCTTCTAAACGTAAAGTAATATTTCCTTGTACGGCATCACTGACTATTAAGTTTAACTTAGTAAAATCCGCTATGATTTGTAATACAGCTCGCACTTCAATATCTTGAAAGTTAAGTGATATAGGCTTCCCCTTATATTGCATCGCTACGGCAAAATGTACATTAAGAAAAAACAAAAAAAATAGTCCAAGCACAATCTGATTTAATATTTTTTTCATAAACACTTCATAACCTACATTAAATTAAGAGGAACTTTACGTTCCTTCAAAGCACCTTCATTGTCGCGTATCCATTCAACTATTTCTACCGTTCTTTCAGAAATAGAAACGATTGTTCCTAAATGTTGTCCAATTCGATCCTGTATTTTAACAGAATGTACACATCCTGATCCATCTTTAATCAATGCAGCCCTTTGATTTTCCCATACCACTGTTCCCACCATCTTTAATGAATCTAAAGGATAATGTTCTAGTAATGCTTTAGGTCTATCACCCGCTATTAAAGGTTTATCGAGAAGCCCCATCACAACAGGTTCAAAAGGATTTCGTAAATGTGCGACTTTATAAGTGTACTTCTCTTTTAATTCCCATTTAGGCAATGGAGAAATCATAGGAGCAGGGTGTTTTTTGATATCTTCAACCCATGCTTTTATTTCACTGTCCGGCCCTATCGAACATCCCATCAACAAAGGCAATAAGCAAAAAATGGTCTTCCTATTTCTTTTCATTGTTAAGGTTTATCTATCCAATAGGTTTTTATTATCAAACTTAAGTCTATTTTTCCAGTCCATACTTTTTCAGTTTGATCTAATTTAAGACTTAGATCATGAAAAGTCACCATCCTGGACATTTTTGCCAATTGCCCTACAAATGTTCCTATTCCATGATAAGGTCCTGATAATTTTAACTCTAAAGTATGCTCTTTGTAAAAAGCTTTTTGTTCCGAAGGAGAAGGTTTAATCGATACAAAAACCAAACCTGCTGCTGCAGCATGCTGGGAAAGTGCTTCTAGAAATTCAGCCTCTTCCTTAGCAATAGGCAATTGTTGTTTTAAAATCTCAAACCTTTCGTTTACTGTTTTCATTTGGGTTTTATAAGCATCCAAATGAGCAATTTGACTTTGCTTTTCTATAAAAATTATTTCTTGTTCTTTCTTTTGAGTCTGCAAATGTTGATATTCATGCCATTCATCAAAAAAAATTCCATAATAAAAACCCACACAAAGGGCAAGACAAACCAAGGCTATACAACACATCCGAACCAATAACGGCCAAGTGCCAATATTGTCTATTTCTAAAGACCCCAAATCTAGATCAAAAATACTCAACTATAATCCTCACCCTCTTCTTCGTTCTCATCTTCTTCTCTATTACTAAGGTATTCTAGCTGAACTTTAAAAAATAACCCTGCCTGTTTTTTATGATTTTTTATCTCTGATAATTTTACATTCCTAAAATTTTTCGGCTGCTCAAGATTTTTTAAAAGTTCAGAAATGCTTGCATTCGTATCTGCAACGCCCTGAAGTTGTATTTGGTTTTCAGATCTATTTAATTCTGTCAACCATAACCCTGCTGGTGTAATTCTCACCATAGTATCTAAGACATAAACCAAAGAAAAACGTGCATCTTGTAATGCATGAATCAGATCCATACCCTTCATTAATGCTTCTTTTTGCGATTTTAAATTTGCTATTTCTCTAACCTGTACTAAAGTTTTTTGTATTTCACACTGCAAATAGGCAACATTTTCACGTTCAGTAGTTTGCCAACTCTTTATCACCCCATACACAGTTAACATTAGCAAAAAAACAATCATGATACAAACAAACAAAATACTATAAAAAACACGATTACGTATTTTTATATGCTCTAAACGCCAAGGTAATAAATTAAGTTGGCTCATACATCAAAGTTCCTCAAGGCCAGCCCCAAGGCCAACACTAAACCAGGACCTGCATTTTTTATGGTTTGGAAATCAATATCCTCTGCACAGGAAATGTTGAGTTCTAGATTATTAAATGGATTGGCTATTAGGGTTTTAATGCCCAGTGCTGTTTCTATTTTAGGTATCATTTCTGTTTTTTCTAATACAGCTTCCCCTGCTAATACCAAAGCATGAATCTCATTTTCTTTTTCTGTCACACTAAATTGTTGTAAAGCACGTTGAATTTGTTCTATCAAACAGTGTTCCTGAAGTATACTGTGATCACGATTGTATAGGGTTTTAAAATTATCAAAGACCTGACAAGTCATACACTGATTGGCTATATTCAGCAAAACGATTCTTTGATTAACACCCAGTTCTGGTAATTGATACGCCAACCATTTTAATGCACGTTCCATAGCCAGTGCTTCTAAATCAACTATCCCTACCGATAATTCCCCAAAACCAAGCATCGATAATCGTTGAATATGAGTCTTTACTGTTTCGATTTTAGAAGCTACGAATAGAATATCCACTAATTCTATATGGGTATGACTAGGCCCAATGATTTCAAAATCAAAATAAACCTCTTCTAATGGATAGGGAATCATACGATGTGCTTCAACTTCTATTTGTTCAGCAATCTCATCCTGTGTTAATGCTTTATTCATTTGTATAATTCTATAAAAGGTAGCCGAACTAGGCAAAGCAATAGCTGCACGCATCGTGTTGAATTTATTCAATGTATTGGGCGCTAAAAACATTTTTTTTAAATCAATGTTTTTATATTCTTCAATTTTATAAACAGAATCTTTGGCCTGGCTTAAAGCCAATACTTTTATAAAATCAGAACCCAGATCTACGCCAACAACAGGTTTTAATTTCCCTTTAACATAATTGATTAGACTTGTCAACACTGTTGCTTACACCTTTTTGATCAATCGTGTCAAACAGAATAACAAGTTTGTCAAAAATTGCAAGTATTCTTTCGCATATTCTTTTTTTGATCCAAGATGCAAAATTTAATTCAACATTTTTCAAAAGAGTAAAGTGGAAAAAAAATTTGTTAGAACGGTGATTAATAGAAATGGCATTTACGATCAAAAAATAAGTTTGTTATATCCCCAAATTGACACTAGCCTAATGATCTCCGATTTGCTATTATAGATATAGAATCTTTTTTAGCTTGTATAATTTATTCAGGTAACTCATGGGTTTATTATTTCGTATCATTTATCGTTCTCTCCTTGGGGTCGTCAGTTTACTGGTTATTCTTGTGTTGGTTGTGGTTGCTTATATAGAAACCACCTTACCCTCCGTTGAAAGCATCAAGGAAATGACACTCGCCGTACCCTTACGTATTTTCTCCAGCGATGGAAAGCTAATAGGTCAGTTTGGTGAAGAACGCCGTACACCTATTACATTGGACCAGGTACCTAAAAACCTGATTAACGCTGTTTTAGCGACAGAAGATAGACGCTTTTATGATCACCCCGGTGTAGATTTAAGAGGACTTATTCGTGCAGGGGTTAAAGTACTCTCTAATGCTTCCATGAAACAAGGGGGCAGTACCATTACCATGCAGGTGGCTAGAAATTATTTCTTGTCTCGTCAAAAAACCATTATTCGAAAAGTCAGTGAAATTTTATTAGCCCTTAAGATTGAAAAAGAATTTAACAAAGACGAAATCTTAGAGCTGTATCTGAATAAGATTTATTTTGGAAAAAGAGCCTATGGCGTACAAGCAGCAGCTGAAGTGTATTACGGTACTACCATTGATCAATTGAGTTTAGCCCAAATGGCAATGCTTGCAGGTTTACCTCAAGCACCTTCGAGTATTAATCCTATTCACGATCCAGAAGCAGCACTTAAAAGACGTAAATATGTATTAGACCATATGCTCGCTTATGAATTTATTACAGAACAAGAATACCAAAAAGCCGTAGAAGAACCTTTATCAGCCGTATACCATACACGTGCACTGGAATTAGACGCGCCTTATGTGGCTGAAATGGTCCGTCAAGATTTAATTGCGCGTTATGGCGAAGCCATTTATACCCTAGGATATGAAGTCTATACCACTATTGATAGTCAACAACAAATAGCTGCCAATAAAGCCTTAAGAAAAGGCTTAATCGATTTTGATCAACGACAGGGCTATAGAAAAACAAAAATACACTTTGCATTACCCCGTAAGAAACATGTAAAAGACGTACAGCACCAATGGTTGGCCGATCTTAAAGCCATTCCTACTGCAGGTGATCTATTGCCTGCAGTAGTCGTACAACTGGGCGATAATAGTATTGCTGCTTTGTTACAAAATGGCGAAACAATTAATATTCCTTGGGCAGGCTTATCTTGGACACGTCGTTCTTTACGTGAAATAGCTGCTTTAGGCGATGTGATTTATGTACAATCCACAGCGCCCAACACCTGGAAAATAGCCCAAGTACCTGCTGTTGCAGGTGCTTTGGTGTCCTTAGAACCCGATACAGGTGCCATTTTAAGCTTGGTCGGTGGGTTTGACTATAACGTCAGTAAATTTAATCGTGCAGCACAAGCTAAAAGACAAATGGGTTCTAGCTTTAAACCTTTATTATATGCAGCAGGTCTTGCAGAAGGTTTTACTTTAGCCAGCGTATTAAACGATTCTCCACTCACCTATGTGGATCCTGTCACCGGTTCTGTATGGCGTCCCCATAACTATAGTAATAAATTTTATGGTCCTACCCGTTTAAGAGTGAGTTTAAAAAAATCTCAAAACATGGTCACCATTCGTTTGCTCCAAGCCATTACGGTAAAAACTGCCATCGATTATATTGAACGTTTTGGTATCGCACGTGCCAAATTACCTGCTTTTCTTTCCTTGGCTTTAGGCATCGCTGAACTCACCCCTTTAGAGTCCGCAGCGGCTTATTGTGTTTTTGCAAATGGGGGCTATAGAGTCAGCCCTCATTTGATTAAAACCATTAAAGATTATGAAGGCAATTTAATTGTGGATCTCTCAACACCACCTCCAGAACCCGCTATCACGCCTCAAGTCGCTTATCTCATTACTTCAGCGCTACAAGATGTTATACAATCGGGTACGGGTGTAAGGGCTAAAACACTGGGTAGAAGCGATTTAGCCGGTAAAACAGGGACTACCAATGACTTTATGGATGCTTGGTTCTCAGGCTTTAACCGAGACATAGTAACCACCGTTTGGGTGGGATATGATGAAAATAGAAGTTTAGGTAATAAGCAAACTGGTGGTGTAGTCGCATTACCCATTTGGATAGACTTTATGGGAGTAGTGCTTAAAGATAAGCCTGAAAATCCTCCCCCCGAACCTCCTGGAATTGTCAGTGTACCTATTAATCCTAGCACCGGCTTATTAGCCTACGAAGGTGATCACGCCATCATGGAACTCTTTAGCGAAGATACGGTGCCTACGACCAGTTCCAGTAACGATCCCACCCCCTCATCCTCCTGGTGGGGTGATCAGGGAGATTCAAAGAACAGCAGTAATTCTTTGTTTTAAAATCCTGCGATGGCCATAAAGTTAATCACTTTGATTGGAAATACAACCTATAACAGTGATTTAAATATAGGTTTTACCCCATCAGAAAATAAAAACAGGTATTTTCTATGGTTACATTCGATTCTTAAACTGGCTATAATGTTTCGTTTAATCCTAATGTTAGTAGGAGTGTATTTATGCGCAGATTGTTGCAATTTAAATATTTATGGCCAACTGTTGCATCCGCTTCTTTAATAGGCAATGCTTATTTCCTATACAATCAACATTATCAAACGAATACTCCCGAAAAAGTAATTCTTAATGCATTTACCGCATTTTCAAAAACATCTAACCCTTCTCAAACTTTCGCAGCTGTTGCTGTACAAGCAGCAAATAATCTTGGCGTAACTATGTATGGGAAAACAATTGTTGATGCGCTAACTGATCCTAAAGCAATGCCAGGTAGAAGACAATATGAAGTGCATCCGTTTAGAAAACCGGGAGCGGGTGCAAATGCGATTCCTGTTTATACTCAAGGCGATAATATTTTTGTTTTATTAGGTAGAAAATTTAAAAATCCAAGACAAAAAGAGTTAGGTCTAGAGGATCACTACATCCTATTAGGCGGTTATATGCAACCCCATCCACTCGAAACGACTGCTACTCAAGCAGTAGTGGATTTAGATGGCGATGATAAAGATTTTATGGAAGAAGATATATTGCGCGGGGGCGAAGGTTATACGAAACAAACAGCTAAATCAATGTCTGTTTCTTCCAAAGCTTCTGAATTCGATCAAAGCTTGGCAGAAACCGCTAAAAGAGAATTAGCTGAAGAAGGTAGTTTAGTCGCTACAGATGCTAAATCCATATACCCTACAGGTACCTATAGCACTTATCCCATTACCAATGATCCAAGATTGCACACTATTGTAGAAAATTATCTTTTTGATTTTGGTGATACAAAACCAAATGCAAAACCTGGAAGCGATATTGCAGAAGTAGTATGGGTGAATGTAACAGATATCGCTCCAGATTACACCATAAAATTTAGTGAGGGTAAAATTGCAAAATTAAAAGATGTTTATGGTCCAATGCTAGATGATGCATTGAGAGTATACGCAACAAAAAATAAAGTAAAGCCTACTTTATCCAGAAGATAACATTCAACATTTTTAGAAGGCGCATCTATTTCTTAGGTGCTCCTAAATGATACGTACCTTAAATGACTTCTTGTTTGGAAATCAAAATATCCTTTATCATTTCTATAGGTAAAAATCAGGGTTATCCAAAGCGCATTTTCCTATTTTTGCTCAAAATGCAAATTATTGAGATATGGTACAACCGCAATCTCCCCAATATAAAAAATACTGTTCAACGTGTGTATAATATTGTACAATTTTCTTTCAACTATGCAATAGGAAGCAGCTATGACAATTGTAAGCACTGATGGCAAAAAACGATGTTTTGGCAATAAGCCAGGACAAGAATTTTATGCAAGCTATCATGATAAAGAATGGGGCATCCCCTGCCATGAGGATCAACATCTTTTTGAAATGCTAATCCTTGAAGGTGCTCAAGCTGGTCTCAGTTGGGAAACCATTTTAAAAAAACGTGATGGGTATAGAAAAGCGTTTCACCACTTTGATCCTGTCAAAGTCTCTAAAATGAAAGATCAAGCTTTAGAAAAATTAAGAGAAAATCCAGAAATAGTGCGGAACAGATTAAAAATCTATGCAACCCGTCAAAATGCAAAAGTTTTTCTCGACATTCAAAAAGAATTTGGTTCTTTTGATTCTTATCTTTGGGCTTTTGTAAAAGGCAAACCCATCAAAAATCATTGGAAATCTTTTTCAGATGTACCGACAAAAACACCAGAAAGTGACACCTTATCTAAAGATTTAAAAAAACGCGGTATGAACTTTGTAGGTTCAACCATTATGTATGCCTATATGCAAGCCATAGGCATGGTGAATGATCATCTGCTTGATTGCTGGTGTCACAAATCTAACCATAAAACTACTCAAAAAACTAAAACAACCCAATCACTTTCGAGCCTCAAAAATGTGGGTAAAGCGACTTTAGCAGATTTAGAGTTACTGGGTATTAAAAACATTCATCAATTAAAAAAACAAAATCCTGATTTTCTATATTCTAAACTTCAAAAAATTACAGGTACCCAACAAGACCCTTGTGTTTGGGATGTGTTTGCTGCCATTATTCATGAATCTAAAACCGGAGAAAAGCTTCCCTGGTGGCATTTTACTAAAATCAGAAAAAACAATAGATAAAACATTATCTTACCACAAAATACTGGTTATATACACAGACGTTAAAACGCCAATAATCCTAAAAATAATGCTTATTGGCGTTTTTTTTCTTTCAAAAAGCGCCAATAAGTGTCATAATAAATCTTATTGGCGTTAAGAATAAACATTATAAACATATTATTGAAATTTTAAGTGAGAGAAAATTTGCAACGCGTGAAGAACTTGTAAAATTTATGAAGCTTCAATCAGGGGGTGGGATCACTATCGTTGTTATTTTGATCAAATCATTACGCGAGAGGATTTATTTAATGCAACCCATTGGTAGACAGTTGAGAAATTGATATGTTTTGCAATATATCTCTTTTTCTTTCATTGTCTTAAGCCTATCAATCTGATTGGAGCTTCCGTTGCATCTTTTAATTTTATTGGTAATATCATAACAAAACCACCAACAGGTGGCATTTTATTTAAATTCATTACATTCTCTATTATTATTTTATTCTTGCCTAAAAATGCTTGGTGTACTTTAAAACCATCATCAGGCCGGTCGGGTGACAAGGTATCAATGCCCAATGCTGATACTCCTCGCTCAATCAACAAATTTGCTGCTTGAATGGAAACAGAAGGAAAAACATGGTTATTACGATATTGATCTGCATCTCCCCAAAACTTCTCCCAACCCGTACTAATCATCACACATGAATTTGGGCTAATTTTGTGATGCTTTAATTCAAAACTAACAATATCTTCTATTGTCAGGCTAGAATGTTCATGTGATTTTTCTGAAACGTCAATAACAAAACATGGCATACACAAATCTTGGGGTTCAAATTCATGTATCGCTTTAGCGTCTGGAATACAATGGCTAGGTGCATCCATATGCGTACCAATACCACAATGCATTTGCATTTTCATGACTCTAAATTTTATTTCAGCATCACAATCATCATAATCTAATTGTATATCTTGATTGAAACCGCATCCACCATTCCAAGTCGGCACATTGGCATCTAAGGTATGCGTTAAATCAATGAGTCTATATGGAAAATTCATTCTTTTACCTCAGGGATTGTTTTAAGCGCATCTAAGTTTCCACTGGTGATAAGATCTAAATGAGCAGTTATTTTTTCTACTGGCCAATCCCACCATTTTAGTTTCAATAAAAATTCTATTGTTTCTTCATCAAAACGTTTGCGAATCTCTTTTGCAGGGTTACCGCCGACAATGGTATAAGGTGGGACATCTTTCGTAATCAAGCTATTGGTGCCAATAATAGCGCCATCTCCGATTTTTATGCCTTGCATGACAGTGACGCTATTCCCAAACCACACATCATTACCAATTACAGTATCTCCTTTGCTAACAACCTGCATGGGATCTTTCTTTGCCCATTCTCCGCCAAATACTTTAAAAGGATACGTTGATATGCCACCCATGGCATGATTAGCACCATTCATGATGAAACGCACACCTGTGGCAATTTGACAAAATTTTCCAATAATTAGTTTGTCGCCCATAAAGTCAAACAGATATAGAACATTTTTCTCAAAATTATATACATCTTCTGGATCATCATAATAGGTATAATCACCTACAATGATCTGTGGACTGCGAATGATGTTTTTTAAATATACTGTTCGCTCTACCTGCTCTATAGGATAGAGAGTATTCGGATTTGGATATGTTATTTTTGTCATTCAAACCTCAAAACTTAATAAATTTATTCAATTTTACACGATTTATCATTAATCTCAATTAAAACAACAAATGACCTACATGTTTTAATGTGAAAACAAATGTGAGTAAGCTAACACTCCTTGACTGCCGTGCTTAAATTTGGCATACTGCAATCCTTGATGATGTTATATTTTTACGAAGATGCTGACGGTTTATAGGGCATTAAGCCTATAAAAATGTGATGCAAGAGAACGATGCGGATGTCAGAACCTAATACTTTAGCCAAAAATTCCATTAATTTATTGTTATACGAACATGTGGAAGGAATTTTAGAAAATACCAATGCTGTAATTTTTTTAAAAGATAAGGATGGGAAATATTTAAGTGTTAATATAGCTTTTGAGCAGGAATGTGGGCTGAAAAATAATGAGATTATTGGGCATGATGATTTTGATGTGTATGAACGCAGTCGAGCGGAGGAGTATAGAGCACACAATGCTTTAGTCTTAACGACAGAAGTAACTAAAATTTTTCGTCAGAGACCGGTACCTCAACAATATTTTACCTATAAAACACCATTAAAAAACAAGGTTGGTAGAACAATGGGTGTTTTGGGTGTTTCATTTTTATGTGAAAATACTGAAGATTTCTCTCAAAAGTTTTGTAACCTACAGCTGCCTCTTGAGATTTCCATGATGAATTCCAACGTAGGCATTCAGATAAATGCAGAATCAACAAAAATGCTTACATTAAGGCAATATGATTGTCTCTATTATCTCATTAAAGGCATGTCTGCAAAACAAATAGCACACACATTAGGATTGTCATCTCGTACAGTCGAAGATCATTTACATCGTTTAAAAGAAAAATTTCACTGTAATACACGTTTTGATCTTATTTCACAGCACTAAAAATACCTTACATCAAAAAATAAACTATTGTTAGATATTCAAAGCCTGAACTAGAATTTTATATACACAGCGTACGTATAATATAGTGTTGACATATGAATTGCTCTCGCATTTTTCTCCCCCCACCCGGCTCTGTAGGGTGGGGGGCTCAAACAAAGAGCAGATTAATTCCCTCTTTTTTGCAATGCAGTATTTTGATGTGATCTTCGCTGTTCCACCGTAAGGGGTGCTGTAGGCGCTGTCTCTGCTATAGTAAAAGTATTAGCTACAGACGTAGAAGCCAAGGATACATTAATACTTGATGACGATGAAGAAATAGATGAGTTTGAGCTAATCCTAAAAATGACAGGTTCTGCCTGTGCAGGAGGAGTTTCAGTTAAAGAATGGCTTGAGTTCGATATATTACTTCTTTCAATTTCTTCCTTGTGTTCTTTTATTTCTTCCTTAAAAGTGTTTCTGGAAGAAGCTGCATTCTCAATCAAATTTCTATTTGCGATTAAAAGGGGAATTTGACGTGCTATTATACTTTCTTTTAAGCGTAGCAAACTGTTTTGTGCAAGATATTCAAGAGTAGGATCACAGTCAAAACTGCTTATACGTTTCACCAACTCAAAAGGCAAACTTTTTCTGGCGAATATCCTATAAGCAATCATGAGTCCCATCTCTTTATCACGTTGTTGGCAAATTCTTTGAAGCGCATCCAATCCTGCTCTGAGGATAGTAAGCAAATTGATGTGATTGAATTCTTTAGCAATCAGTAACGCAGTTTTTGCATTGTTACTTACTAGATCTGTGCGAGCACCCTGAATAATTAAGGTTATAACAATTTTTTCATTATTACCAAAAATAATGGCCTTCATTAATGCCGTTTCACCAGAGTTATCAATTGCATTTACATCAACGCCTCGTGCGATTAAATCACAGACAATGTCTGTCTGCCCTGTGCTTGCAGCTTGCATCAATGCCGTTTCACCAGTTCTGGGGTTGACAGCATGTACATCAGCGCCTAGATTGATTAAAAGAGTAACCATATCTCGATGACCGTTGCGAGCCACAGCTTGTAATAAAGTCTCGCTTGTATCTACATTCGCACCATGCGCTATTAAAGTTGTAACAGTGGTTGTACGACCAAAATATGTAGCACGATACACTGCTGTCTCATTATGTGCACTGATTGCATGCACATCAGCACCGTTTTCTATTAAAGTAACAACACTCTCTGTATGACCATTTTCTGCGGCAAGATGCAATGCGGTAAAGTTCTGTACACAGGTAGCACGCACATCAGCACCGTTTGTTATCAAAGTAATAATACTCTCTGTATGGCCATATAGTGCGGCAAGATGCAAGGCTGTGTAGTCATATTCGGTCTCGACTGCATGTATATCGGCACCTTGCCTTATTAAAGCAACAATACTCAGATTATTACCATTTTTTGCGGCAATATGTAGTGCGGTTTTACGAGCACCACGATAATGACGATTGATTGCATTTACATCGGCTCCTAGAGCTATCAAAGCAGCAATACTTGCTGTATTATTATATTTTGCGGCAAGATGCAATGCTGTTTCGCCTTTTAGGTTGCATACATTTATATCACAGCCCAATGACTTATAATAAGAAACAATACTTGTGTGGCCACTGCGAGCAGCGCTATATAAGATCAATGCAATATCTTTTGGAATAATTGACTCATTACAGATTGCAGTGGCGTGCGCTAGATTAACCTCTTCTATAGATGGTGTTGTTAAGCTTAGATTTTGCGTATCATCCAACACTTTTTGTTCTATGTTTTCAGGTGCTAATATGGCGTTTTGGACATACTCACCAATACCAACCAGACTTTTATGAAAAACGTATTGTTCTGCGAATACTGGCTCTGGCCCTGCATTTAGCCTTTGACAGGTATGTTTAAGGAGAGTAATAAATTGTTCTTCATCAACAGATTCCTCTGTTTTATTTAAAAGTTCAGTTTCTAATGTGTCATAGATAAAGGCATGAACTGACACAACGTCATGTTCTTTCCAGCTTTTAGAATATAATGGAATGCCTCGTTGACTTAATAATTTGCATAAACCTATATTAAGGATGCTTGGATCAAATTGCATAATCAGAGCTTTAATATTTTCTTTTGTGAATCTCATTTTACTTTTCTCCTAAATTTTAATTTGTGTTACAGTTATAGGGTACAAAATTACTTTGGATGTAACTCAACAAGTGCATTACCTAAAGCTAGGTTCATGCTAACATCTACTTATCCTTGTACGTACCGTAAAAAATACTGGTTTTCATCTTGTTAAACACTATTTATGTGGGTGTGCTGGTGATAAGCGTTGTTCAGGCCGCAATATAGGCACTTGATCTGGCTCAATACAGGTTGTGCGGGTTCTGGCAAAAAAACCCTGTTTTAATGTACAAAAATTTTTTACAAAACTGGATTTTCAGAGAACTTCCACTCCCACCGATTTGACTATTATTTATAAAGCTGACATCCTCTGATTCTTTTCGAGAGGCTTAGCTATTGAATCCTTGGCTAATGTTTAAGAAAGAGTTGAGTAAAAAGCACAATGCAAGTGATAGAACTTAACCTTCATACACACGTTTTTTACACCTTTTTTTCAATTGCTTTAAGTGTACATTTATGGTGCCAAACAATAAAAACCGGTATTTTTTACGGTTGTCTTTGATGCTGACCTACCGTATTCTAAACATGCTTTACAGATCTTCAAACACAACCATTGATGCATTATAAGTCCGAGGGGATACTATCAGGGAATATAGCTGCTATAATCTCCTCGCTACAAACTCTGATTCAGAAGTATTCTATGCATGGTGATGTTGTGATAGATTGAACAGTGAATATGAAGGTGATTTGCTTCTTATGACAACAATGTCATTGAGAATTTAAGGCCAATAAAAAATCACCATTTGCTTAAAAAATTTTTGGTCATTAACGATATAGTGAGGGTTTTATGTTAAATTTTTTAAAAAAACTTCAGAACGGCTCCGATGAAGATTCCGAAGCCAATAGCGATGATGATAAACGTTCTATAGTCAGCAGTGCCTCTACAACACTTGTCGATTTTGTGAGGTCAAATAGAATTTTTTTCAGCAAAAAAATACTGTCCTTATATACAGTCAGGATTTAATCTTAAGGCCATTATTAACTTAGTTCCCTCTACAGACATTATACAGGCCAAAACATCTACCCTTAGTCAAACAACTTAAGCCACCCTCTTTTGAAGTTTTTCTAATTCATTTATAATGGTATTTTCCTAAAAGAAGTTTTAAAGCCTGTTATGAACCACGATTCTGAGCTGATTAAAAGCAATGTAAATTCACGAATTTCTAATGAACATATAGGAACTCTATATGCTATCTTCTCAGGTTTTCTATACGGATTACTCGGATACTTTGGCATTAGTATTATCCAAGCGGATATCAGTGTTTATAATATGCTATTTTGGCGCTTTTTGATTGCCACATTATTTATTGGTTTACTACTCATACCCTATCTTAAAACCTTTAGAGAAACCCCCAAAGCACTATTCAAGGTTTTTTGCTTTGGTTTTATGTTTTATGGCATCGGCTCTCTTTTATATTTTCTTGCCAGTCTTTATATTGGCACAGGCCTTGCAATGGTTATCTTTTTTTGCCACCCTGCCTTTGTGCTGTTGATTAACACACTCTTCTTTAAAACTAAAATCACCAAATCCTATATCATATCGATTATCCTGATTATCATAGGCTTATGTTTTATGGTGGATCTCCATGAATTAAAATTAGACATATTGGGTATTGGCTTGGCTATTATCTCTTCACTTTTTTATGCCATCTATATTGTGACCAGTAAAAAATATAAGATTGCTCCTTTGAATGGGACCTTTGTTGTCTGTTTAGGCAGTGCTTTGAGTTCTTGCGCATTGGCTTTGATAGATAATAGTCTTATAGTCCCCAGCTCTCTTTATGTTTGGGCCAATATTTTTGGCATTGCCATTATCTGCACTGCGGTGCCCATTTTATTTTTGTTATTGGCATTAAAACATATCCATTCAGAGAAAGTGGCCATTCTTTCTGTACTAGAACCCATATGCGTGATGATATTTGGAATATTATTGTTAGATGAAAGTATAACTTATACGCAAATCATCGGTTCTATCATCGTGTTGGTCGCAGCTTTAAGGACCATCAAAATACAAAGCAATCAAACTTCCAAGTGATATCAACAAATTATGAATGATTTTTATTTGGGCATATAGGAGGAAATATGTTGAATATAACAGGTGGATGTTTTTGTAAAAAGATACGATATGCAATAACAGGTCCTATTCTTAAAACGGGTATTTGTTATTGCAATTCTTGTCAACGTTTATCAGGTGGATCATCTTGGCCATTTGTGATTGTTAAAAATGATGCCCTGCAAATTACAGGTGATTTAAAAGAATTCACTCGCAAAGGTGGTAGTGGAAATTTAGTACACAATGGATTTTGTGATCAGTGTAGCACTACTTTATTTGGCAGACTTGAAGTTTGGCCACATATTCGTACTATTTCGGCGAGTAGTCTTGACAATACACAAGATTTCGCCCCAGAAATGCAAGTCTGGTGTCAGGATGCGCCCAATTGGACATTGTTTAATACAAACATACCCAAATTCGCAGGCAACCCCACTGGATAGGAACATCTAACCTATCCAAGGCTAGCAACTTTTTTAAATGTTTGATCTTTAAGAATTATTAATTCATTAGCACTTCCAATAAATGGAGATAATTCCTCCAATTAGGACCTGTAAATGGCGAAAATGCTTTTTACAGGTCCACGGATAAGTATCGCAAAACAGGTTCCGAACCAAATTTAAAAAATTATTTTAACAATCGATAGGCTTTTAAAGCAGCTTCTCTAGAAGCCTTTAAATCAATAATCGGTTCAGGATAGGTTATGCCCAAGATCACACCCGCTTCTGTTAATACTTTTTGTGGTGCAGTCCAAGGTTCAAATAAATATTTATTGGGTAAATTTTTTAATTCAGGCAGATATTTTTTAGTATATAGCCCTTCTGCATCAAATTTTTTGCCCTGAGTCGTAGGATTAAAAATCCTGAAATAAGGTGCGCTGTCTACACCAGAACCTGCTACCCATTGCCAACTTGCACTATTATTCCCCAAATCCGCATCCGCAAGACAATTCCAAAACCAATCTCGGCCATGATGCCAATGTATCATCAAATTCTTGACTAAAAATGAAGCCACAACCATACGCACTCGATTATGCATATATCCGGTTTGCCACAACTCTCGCATACCCGCATCTACAAAAGGATATCCTGTATTACCGGTTTGCCATGCTTTCAGTAATGATGCTTGATTGTTCCATGGAAAAGTATTAAATTTCTTAATAAAATTATCTTTATACAGATCGGGGAAATGATATAACAGATACACTGAAAACTCACGCCATATCATTTCACTTAAAAAATGCTGCGCATCTTCAGCTTCCGTTTTAGATGATTTAGAGCTAATCGCTTCCCAAACTTGATAGGGTGAAATTTCTCCAAAATGTAAATGAGGAGAAAGTTTAGAGGTTTGTTCTAGATTCGGATAATCTCTGCCTGCTTTATAGCCCGATAACTCATTTTTTATAAAATAAGCTAATTTTTTCTTCGCTCCCTCTTCACCCACAATCCAATGCTCGATTACTTGCTTATACCAAGGATGAGCGGGTATTAGCTTAAATTGTTTTAGTGTCGTTTTATTTTGTTTGTCCTTTATTAACTTCAAATTTTTAGATTTTGCTAAGGGTTTTCTGGGTTCAAAAAGCATTGTTTTTCTTTTATAAGCCCCAAAAACTTTATAGTAAGAACCATCTTCTTTTATTATTTCAGTCGGGCTCCATAAATAAGAGCCATTGAACACTGTATGTTGAATATTTAAAGTTTTTAATGTGTGTTCTAACTTTTTATCATCAGCCATTAACCAGGGTTCATAACAACGATTCCAGTAAATATGTTTAATATTATAGATTTTTGCCAATTGAGAAATAACTTTTTCCGGATTACCGATATATAAATTCAAATTTCCTTCTAATGACTTATCCAAATATTGTAAAGCCTGATGCAAATAGACTTTCGTTACATCCCCTAATTTACAAGGTTTTGGCGCTAAATCATCCAAAATATAAATCGGCAATACTGATCCAGATTTAGCTGCTTCAAAAAGAGCTGGATTATCAGTCACACGTAAATCTTGTCTAAACCACGCAATGGAAATAGGATTTGTCATTTTTTACTCCCGACAATTTCGGACGATACTCCGAAAATGTAAGCCATTTTCGGAGTGTTGGAAACTTTTTTATAACATATTGAAAAACAAATTTTTTTAAAATTATAGGATTAGGTGAAAAAACCAAGTTATTTATAAAGAACAACATGACTTTCGTTTTCTAGGCAAGTCCGGCTTGCTTCTGAATTGCGAAGACTGTTCTTCCTTTGCTTTCTTTAACCACAATAAATCAGCACCCAGCTCTGCATCTTTATTTTTAACAGTTTTTTCTACCCCTTTTAACAGTGTTTGCAGTTCTTCAACTAATGTTGAAATAGCTTTTTGAGCTTGTCCTCTGCCATGATATTCATCAAAATATTTTGGATTAAATGCAGAACTGCTGAGATTCACTTTCAAAGCTCGTGACCCATTACCCAAATCAAGATAATCAAAAGAATAATTATCATTATCTATCCAAGCTTCTGCTACTGATAAACGACCAGCCCTAGGCACTTTATTAACAATCTCTCTCATCTTAGGGTGTAAAACTTCAGTTTCTCGGTGTGACATTGCATGTTCATATAATGCAAGTAATACCATGGCTTTAGGGAGTCCATCTATATCAATAGAATTTGCCTCTTCTTGACTTAGCTCTGCTAGTATCGATCGCTCATCTGTTGGCATTTTTGCTCCAGTTTAACTTTTAAAGCAAGATTTAAATGGTGAGTGATAGTGGTGTCGAACCACTGGCCTCTGCCGTGTGAAGGCAGCGCTCTACCGCTGAGCTAATCACTCTGGATATCCTTGTAAAAACTGATTTTATCATTTATTTTCAATTGAACAAAACCGATTTTACACAGACTGCCTTGGTTTAAGTTTGTCGGCTTCCAGGGTACTATATAAAAACAAATTAAAGCTTTAGCTATAATATCATTCAATTGCTAAAATACTCTTTTTTTGTTAAGATAATTTTTATTACCAACATCCTATTGTCTTGGAGCTTAAATGCTGAATAATATCTTCAATAATTCAAAATTTGCTTCCTATTTGAATCTTTGTACAGAGGTTTACGATTTAAGTAAACCAAAACCTCCAGAAGATGCTTACCATTTCTATAGACATTATATTAAAAATGCAAATGGACCTATTTTAGAGCCCATGTGTGGAACGGGTAGGTTTCTTATTCCATTCATAGAAGAAGGATATGCAATTGATGGTTTTGATGCGAGTGAACATATGTTGACTAAGCTTCATGAAAAAGCCCAGCTTAAAAACATTCAACCCAATGTGTGGCAAGGATTTACAGAAGAGTTAAATTCTCAAAAAAAATATGATCTTATTTTTATTCCTGCGGGTAGTTTTTGTTTGATTACAGATGAGAACAAAATATTGGCTTCGCTTAAAGCTTTTTATAATCATCTTAATGACACTGGTACTCTCTTGTTTGAAATCGAAACAAAAAAATCCGTTCCTACATTTGGCAATTGGCGCGGTTCTGTATGGCCTAAACCAGATGGCACTCTGATTCTTGCAAGCTTTCTTTGTACGCTCGAACATGACATTTGCAGCTCTATTGGCAAATACGAACTAGTAGCAAATAATGAGATTTTACATACAGAAATAGAGGAATATAAAATCAAAATTTATGAGCAAAATGATTTAATTAAACTCTTAGAATCAGTAGGATTTAAGCAGATACGGACTCTAAAAGCCTTTGAGCTCAACCAAAAACCAATGGAAAATGACGAGTCCATTATTTATGAATGTAAAAAATAAATTGGTTGTCTCTGTAATAATGTATGGCTTGATGTTTTGAAATTAATTTGTTAAATTAAAGTCTTTAACGGTAATTAGGAGTGCTTATGTATAATTCAAAAAATAAAAATAAAGTTTTGCAATATAAAGTGCATATGCAAAAAAAGGTCAATGGCGTAATAGTAGCAATTGAAATTAATAAAAATAAGAAGAAAATTAGAAATTGGGGGACTCTAATAAAAAAAATTGAAGAACAGAAAATGCATTATATCTTTTGCAGTGCACCCGATCTATTATCAAGACTAAAAATAATTACATGTACATGAAACTTGCAATCGATCCATGGAATCGTCTTGAGAAAAGAAATCCACCCGATTGGTATAGAAAATTATTTATTGAATCTTTAATTGATATCTACGATAACTGGCATAATTTGATAAAGGAACTCAATATAGAATATTATTTAAAAATTTGGATATATGAGCCTAATTTTTATAATTCCCAAGTGGTTTTAGCCATTGGTGATCGTATACCCAGATATCAAAAACTTTTTTGTGATTTTCTACCCATTGCAGATGATTTTCAACCGCCCTTATTTCCTATCGCAAAAAATTCAAACAGGAGATTTATTTGGGAGAAACATTATGAAGAAACACCCTGTTACCCAGAGGATTTTGAACAACAATATTTAGAAGACATGGAGCGAAAAGGAAAACTATCTTATATTGTTCAAGATGGCATGCGTTTAGCAATTTTTAGAGAAGGCTTAGTATATGTAGGATATCTCCCGTGTTCACAAAACCTTAGGTGAATTCTCATATCGCGCGTGTGCATCTTACCCAGACTGTCCATAAATATTCCAACATTAACTGTGTTATTTTTACTAGTACAGTAGAACAAATTATACTTATTACACTCCAGCATAATACTTGCCAATTTGATAAATAATCCCAAAAGCCCTTTTCCAATTCCAATTCTTTATTTTCCTTATCAATTTCATCAGAAATCTTTTAGCTATTATGGCCTCATTAACATTTAGTGTCTCGTTTTTACACGTTTGAGAAAACGATTTCTTATACTTTAAGTCATAAATCTTAGCAGTTTTACAAAATATCTCAGGTGTTTTCACTTGATCTCTTAGGCTTGTGAGTTCGCTAATAGATGTTTGTGCATTTTGTTTTTTCATCTTACAATGCTTATAATTCTCATTAATATGTACTTTTATTCTTGCATTCAAAATTCCTTTTTATTGTTTAAAAAGACGACAAGTTATTGCTGAACTTCCTTTACTCTTGACCCAAAAAGTCAAATTTCCTCAATAAAAGCACACGCTTTTAATTTTTCTATAAAACCATATTTTTCAATGCTATCATATTTCATTTTTTCAATCCACATTTACCTAAAAGTGGTGAGTGATAATAGAAATCTCCAGTCTACATTTCTAAATCCACTGTACAGTCCCATCGGTTGAAGCAGCAATGCCGCACCTAGGCTACAGAACACACGATAATTCTCTGCACCATGTCAATATCGTTCCAAAATTCTCCCTCGCCATGGAAGGATGCATCAAAAACAAACGTCCTAAAAACATCTCCGGGTTACACAACAAAGCACTAAAAAGCCCATTTTAGAAAACAACTGTATTGCATCATAATACTGGGATTTTAAAAGTTTTGAAGGGCAAGCAAAAGATTTAGGTCTGCAGGGCACACGCAACAAATAAGAAAGTGCATTAACTAAAATTGTTACACGCTCTCTAAACATCAATTCGACAGTACAATGTACATCCCACAGGTTATGCAGTAAAATTATCTTAACCATTTTTGTTCTCTGAAACAAAAGTTGGTGAGTGCCCTGCGAAATGCGCGAACATTCGCCTGGGCGCGGCCTGGTTTCCTCTTTCGAGGAAGCCAGTCTCTCTACAGTACACTAAAAATTTATGTGAATCAACACCCACCTTAAAATTATTTTATCCTCTTGTAATAATCTTAGCAGCCTTCTCTTTGAGAGGTTCTGAAAATTCAATGCCTATCTTTTGTGCAGCCTCAGCATTTAGATATAACTCTGTTCCCTTTGGAAAATCAACGGGAATTGTACCTAAATCTTCCCCTTTTAAGGTTCGAATAATAAGTTCTGCGGTTTGTAAACCTACTTTATATTGATTAGGACCTAAAGCTGCCAATGCACCTAATTCAACGGCATCAGTATCACTGACATAAACAGGTACTTTCACAGTATTAGCTGCTTTTATAATGGTTTGTAAAGCAGAAAGGGCTGTACTGTCATTACTAATAAAGATAGCGTCTACCTCTGAAGCTAATCTAAGGGCTGCTTGCGGGACTTCAGAGGTTTTATTTGCCGTTTGTAATACTAAAGCAATACCAAGTTTAGGACATAAAAGTTCTAATTTTTGAATCAAACTTAAAGAATTGGCTTCGGAGGGGTTATACAAAAATCCTAAACGTTTTAAATTCGGTTGAATTTCTTTAAACAGCTTAAGTTGAGGTTCAAGTTCCACGTAATTGGAAACCCCCGAGGTTTGATTGCCAGGCTTTTCTAAGCTTTTCACCAATCCTGCTTGTAAGGGATCGGTTACTGAACTAAATATCAGTTTTGCTTTATTTTCTTTTGCATATTTTACAAAACTTTGTGCTGAAATCGTGGCCACTCCGACCACCACATCGGCTTCTTGTCCTACAAATTTTTCTGCAATTTGAGCGGACAGCGCTGGGTTGGCTTGTGCTGATTCTACTTGCACATCCACATTAACCCCTTGCTTATACCCGGCTTTCTCCAGTCCATCTTTAATGCCTTGAGTCGTTCTATCTAAAGCAGGGTGTTCAACTAATTGGTTGATGAACACTTTTTGAATGTTTTGTGATGCGAATACATTTGTTAAAGAAAAAATAGTTAATAATAATATAAACATCTTTTGCATTTTAAGCTCTCCTACTGATTGGTTAATCTTTCTAACAAAACAGAATACCCTTTATACGGTTCATCTTTTAAAAACCGCGCTACCCTACTTATGGTAGTTAGGCTAGATCCCATTTGCGCATGAATTTCTCTATACGATAGGCCTTCGTTTAAGCATTGACATATTTGCCAGCGTTCAGCAATTGCATTTAGCTCTGCAGGTGTACACAAATCTTTTAAAAAATTGTATGTCTCTTTCTCTGTTTTAAGTAATAACAAGGCTTTACATAAAGACTTTATATATTTTTGATGATGATCACTCATTCTCTTCCCCTTAAGCCAACTGTATTAATGTTACACTATGATATCAAAGTAATACATTAGCACAGGCTTGTCAAGATTTTATTACGAATCAGGAAGTCATTCAGCTGAACGTTTCGTGAATCTATTCCATTCAATATTAATCATGTATAATCACCTTTTTATTATTGGAGGAAAAATGCACTATCCATTGATTATGTCACAAACAAGTATGCCGGGTACCTTTACGATTACTAATGGAACACCTACTGAAGCACAAGACCCATTACATAATATTCTTACGATAAGTACTCACGGCACATTCAACATCTCTTTATCTTCTCTACAACAATACTCTAATTTACTTATTAATATGCCAGCGAATTCTTTGGGCACCTTGGTAGTTACTGATGAATCAGGACACGCTCTTTTAACGATTACTGAAAAGCCATTTCGTGCTAGTGCACAACAATTACTTAACATGGTTGAACGCGAGGATAGAAAATTAGGCGCTTCTATCTAGAGCATATCTTATGGCAAAGAGGGATTTTATCCCTCTTCTTAATGAGGCTTAAAAATTTATGCTCCAAAGAATAATGATTAAAGTATACACAGTTTTAGTTCTCCATTTGCTATCTATTACCCATTGTTTTGCAGATGTTGATTTAACAAAATTACTTAGCAATGTAGAGCTTAAACATCAATGGAATGCCACTTGTGAAAAAGACAAATGTAATTTTATCAGTTCTCACGAATCACCATACCCCTTTAGTGAAAACAGTCCAGTTGAGGCCGTATTAGGGGTAGAAGTTTTTCCTAAGGAAACAAATAATACCTTAGAAGAAATTTTAAATTCAGAGCTAAACGCCATCAAAAATCAGAATCTCATTAATGATTATTTAGAAGAAGATCGACCTGCGCCAAACAATAATATTGCGGTGTTTACCGAAACAATCAATACTAAGAAAGTTGGTTTTATTAAATATAGAACCAGTGGATCCCCTGAACACCCAAGTGTTATGCCTATAACCGTTATTCATGGCATTTTCTTAGATTCAAACCAAATAGTTATGGTGCACTTGATTACCTTTTTTGGGGGACATCAAGAAGAAATACGCGAAGATCAGCACACTCTTTTAAACAAATTGACACAGACCTTTTAAAAATTGCTTATTTTTTTCATAGACTACCCATTTATATTATTATATTAATTTTAGCTTTAAGTGCAATTGCTTATTCTACTTTATTTTAATATTATCAACAGCTTTGACCACTCCTCTAAGTTATGTTACGATATGCAGTCTTTCATGACTCTTTGTCGAAAACTTATGTTTTTCTGAAGAGCTTATAGGCTATTTATCTGATATCTAGATATCGAGCCCATGAATAAACTATTTTTTTGTGAATATTATCATATAAATGCATAATTTGCACCGAACTACCACCAAATACTGGGGAACAATAATGGCTATGTCGCATGTAAAGATAAAACTGGATTTAGAACAAAAATTAAATATATCACAGATTGCCGAGATTCCAAAAAAACACCCAGAAGCTGATGTTGCTGAGCTGCATAAAGACATAGCGAGCAACAATGAAGGGATAGGATATTTGAAAAACGAATTATTAGGCGTTGATAAAGTGATAACAGAAACTGAGAATCAAGTGATTATACACGCGTCGCCTCTGAGTGCAGAAACACCTTTGAGTGCTGGAGCAAAAGTAAGCGAGGAAGATGCCCCGCAAGAAAATGCACCTCTTGAACAAATCAAACCAAATGAATCCCCAAAGAATCCAGCGGACCCAACAGAATTAGAAATGAAAGCCCTGGCAGAAAATACTATACAAGCAGAAGAAAACTTAATCAAATTACAGGAAAAATTACAAAATCAAGCTCCCTCTGGCACACTTGTTTGGCTTAGAAATTATAAAGATTGTTTGAAGCCTATACCAGAATTAAAGATGTTTAGTGAAACACAAAATATTGCAATTAAAAATGATATGCGTGCTAAAATTTCAAGGAGCTGGACATTAGGTTATGCCGATACCATTGCAAGCCAAACGGCTTATTTAGACGCATCTCTAACCGAAGATCTATTAAAAAGTACACAACTCAATGAAGATATAACCACGCTCTTAATAGAAAATCCAGGAGATATTAGAACGGCTTTTTTAAATCTACTGATTTATGGATATAATATCGTTACCGCTACAAAACCATCTAATGCGGCTTATTATACAAACCTCTTTAAAGATTCTTTAGGTAAATTACAAAAATTGTTCGGAAAACAAGGGGCCGAACAATTACAGACAATTTTGCTTGCTTTGGCGAACAATACTGATTTTTTAGGTATTTTGCCACTTGTTTATCAAATAGAAGCACAGCATGATGCGAGCTTAGAACCTTTTATTACTGCAGAAACATTTGGTCATCATGTTCCGTATAAAGTTGAAAAAGATCCTCTAAATATTAAATCTACATTTATTATTTATGATCAAGATGGGAAACCAGTTGAACATTATAAAATAAAAGCAATTTCTGTTATGAAAACACATAGAGGGAAGATAACTACTGATCGAGATCTAGGATTAATAGGGTCTATCCTTGTTCCTGATGATTTGGAAACAGCAGAAGTCCCTACCCTATATGTGTGTTGGAAAGGTACTGATGATAAACATACTGGTAAAGCAGACATAGAAATTAGAGCGGGTGCAGAATCCTATAGAAGAGGTGAGAGGCAAGTTTTAGAGCAAATATGTGCAGCTATTAAAGAATGTCAAGGTAGGCTTCCTGAAGGGAAGAAACTTAAGGTAATTGTAGCAGGGCATAGCTTAGGAGGTGCATTGTCTCAGCTTTGCTTGAATTCCTTACAGCGGATTATGGTTCAGGATCTCGCAAAAGGCGATAATAGCTTGAATACCCAAGTACAGAGTTTAGAAAAAACTTTTAGGGATGCAGAATGTGCATTAATAAGCGGTGTTGATCATCAACAAATTATTTCAGATATTACTATAGGTAATGATATTATCTCTGGATTAACCTTAGATGTTGCCAATGCTGCAGGTGTTTCACCTTCAGTTCAAGCATTCAGCAATGAATTGTCCAAAATTTTAGTGGATAAGGGGGTGGAACAAGCTGCAAATTATATAAAGATAAGCAGCGATCCTGTCGGTGTTTCGGGTCAAGGTATTTTAAATAAAGTTCCAGATAATAAAGCAAAAGTAAGCATATTATATATTGAACGTGAGATTTTGCATCATTACCGCACCACTCTGGCTAGTACGGGCTCTCTATTTCTGCCTGCAGCGATTGTAGGTACAGGAGGAGTGGCTGTCGGTGTACTAGGAGCAGCTTTAGCGGCAGGAGTAGTCTATAGAGCGAAAACGGATAGACACGAATCACATACGCAGTGGCAATTTAAGGAAAATCATAGACCTTCTACTAAACATGCAATTCATAATACACATAATCTAGATGGTTCTCTTAATGACAATGTAGATTGTAAATTTATTGATAATCAACTCTCGAATCAATCACCAGTGGTTAATTTTTTTTCATGGGGTCTCAGTTATTCAAACTCATCTGATATTAGAAATGATAGTCTGTGTACAAAAGGAATAATACGATTTGAAAAAGCTTTAGAAGAAGCTAAATCATCTAAAGAAAAATTGGCAGTTCTGATTGCAGAGTTGGATACTGCAACTATTGGGCATGAAGAAAGGTTATTAACTCTTTTAGAAACCAAAGAACATCAAGAATTATTAACAGAAAAAAATGATAATGAAGATTCATTATTATCCTATGCGATCAAAACACAAAAATATGCCTTTGCTGAAAAATTAGTACCGCTTTCAAATGCGATTATTAATTTGCCTAATAAAGAAGGGAAAACACCTTTTTTAGTCTGTTTAGATAAAATAAATGATTACATCCGAAGTGTTGGAGACAGCGCTGCAGCAGAACGACAACTAGCACGCTTATTACTAACAGAAGGCTCTGGTGTAGACTTAGCGCTTAATAATCAAGCAATCTTGGCAAAACAAGTGCTTAACCAAAGATGCAGTTTTGGAACAGTTGGAACCGCATTTAGACAATTTTTTGTAGATTTAGATATACGATTAAATACAATTACTAATAATGTACCCATCCCAAATTTGCTTATGTCAACAGCAGCAAATAATATTCATGCTCCCGAATTACCCTTGGTAAAGGAATTTCGTAATCATTTACAAGCCGCAATGGAGGCAGAGCAAAATTCAGCAATGCAAGTGAAACAATTTTCAACAGCATGGGCACTTATTATAAAAGAACTTATTGATCCTAATAAAGCTCTTTTTGAGGTGGATGCCTGCTTGAATGCTTGGAAAGAACGGCATTCATCAGCGCCACCCGCAGGTTTAATGAGTTTGAAAGAAGAATTGATAGAAATGAGTAAAAAATCAACCCCATCGCCAATTGCTTGATTTTAAAAATGATACACTTACTAATGAACAGTAGGGGACACATATGGACAGAAAGAAAAAACCTGTAGGCGAAAATAACAGGCCTTTAATCGAAAGCAACAAATATCTTAAAGATCCCGAACAAAGAAACAAGCTTATTGCGAGATGCGTTTTAACGTCTAGTGCGGTTGAAGGTATATACATCGATCCCTCTCTAGTTCTTGAGCCTAAAGAAGTCTACAATAAATCTTCTTAAAATTGATCAAGTTTCATAGAATCTTCTACATTTTTTAATCGTGCTTCAAGCCTATCTATACTTGCGCGTAATTTATCTACGTCGTTGAGAAAGGATTGTGTTTCTGTGGGTGTTGGCATATATTCCCCCTCGGATTGTAAATACTCACGTGTTTTTTCTGAGGCATTATCTAACAATTCTTGAGCCTTATCGCGTGTTGCACCTATGCCATCACCTAATTGATAAGCTACCTTATCTCCAACATAGGTAGACAACCATTGCTCCCAATCAATATTCAAACTGAAAAATAAACTCTGCAAATATTCGCCGATTGCTGTATCACCTTCGATACGCAATCCTAAGTTTGCAGCTTCACGTGGGTTTTTGAACAATGCAAGTGTCACAAAAGCACTGATCGGTCCTCGAATAATCGTGGTCGGCGTTTCAGGACAAATGGTCGACAATAATATTTCACCCATGTCAACCAAAATATAAACACTATAATTTTCGATCTCAATTTGAATACAAGCATTTTCTAGTTTTTGCAGAGTTACAGAAGCATGAGCATCATAACTTAAAGCTTGATTTAATAAAGCTGCAGCTGAATTTAATATCACCGGCATCATGACAATTTCAATCCTGTATGAATCGCAACAATACCTTGATGTAAATTTTCATAATTACAGTTTTCTAAGCCTGCTGTTTGCATCATACTTTTTAAAGTTTCTTGATCAGGATGCATACGAATAGATTCTGCTAAATATTGATAACTTTCTGCATCTTGGCAAACCAGCTTTCCCATTAAAGGTAGAGCTGAAAAAGAATAAGCATCATACAAAGAAGATAATAGAGGCACCGTCGGGTGAGAAAATTCTAGAATCACTACTCGCCCCCCAAGCTTTAAACTTCTGCTCATCTCAGCGATTGCTAATTCTTTATGGGTGACATTGCGTAAACCAAAAGCGATAATTACACAATCAAAAGTCCTTGATGAAAAGGGCAAATGCTCTGCATTGGCTTGTACCCACTGCACAGGTCCTATTATACCGGCATCCAATAATCGATCTCGCCCTACGTTCATCATGCTATCGTTAATGTCCGATAAAATGATTTTACCTTGTTTACCTATTTTTTTGGCTAGTAAACGCGTAATATCTCCAGTGCCTCCGGCCAAATCCAAAATGGTTTGGTTGGGTTTTACATTACATTTGGCAACGGCCATGCGTTTCCAGATGCGATGTAAACCAAAAGACATTAAATCATTCATGATATCATAACGCTTAGCTACAGAATGAAAAACATCTGCAACACGTTCGGTTTTTTGAGATGAAGGAATGGTTTGATAACCAAAATGCGTGGTCTGTTCTTTATTATTCATCTTAACTCGCTAGTACTGCTCTAAATTGATCAATGGTCTTTTTATAATCCTGTGTGCCAAAAATAGCAGAGCCTGCTACAAAAGTATCTGCACCTGCTTCTTGGATAGCTTTTAGGTTATGTAAATTCACGCCCCCATCTATTTCCAAACGAATATTATATCCACTTGAATCGATAATACGGCGCACTTCTTTTAATTTATTCAATGCCGACTCTATAAATAATTGTCCACCGAAACCTGGGTTTACAGACATGAGCAAAATAACATCTATTTTATCTAAGACATAAGGCAAGACTGACAATGGCGTTGCAGGATTAAAGACCAAGCCTGCTTGGCAACCCTTCTCACGGATCCGTTGTAAACTGCGATGCAGATGCTCTGTCGATTCGGGATGAATACTGATACTGCTGGCACCCGATTCTGCAAAATCTTCAATTAAGCGATCAACTGGTTTTACCATTAAATGTACATCTATAGGGGCGCTAACCCCATATTTCCTTAAGGCACGGCACACAGGGGGACCAAAGGTGAGATTAGGCACATAATGATTATCCATTACATCAAAATGAATCCAATCAGCACCTGCATGAAGTACTGCCTGCACTTCTTCTCCTAGGCGTGCCAAATCTGCAGACAAAATCGAAGGTGCAATCAAAAAACTCGACATAGACATCCTTTTTTATTCACATTTGATACCAATAACCCAATACTATCATATGAAGGTTTATTGTAGCATTAGGATGTCTTAAAAAACCATTAGAAAAATTCGTGTATCGGTAACCTATATCAAACTGCCGACGACTCCCTATGCGAATGCCTGCACCCAATTTAGCTTCTACTTGGAAATGCATGCCTAGGTTTCGACCTGCTATTTTGCTTTGACTAAGCCAAGCAGTCCCTAAGCCTATATCGATATAAGGCCAAGCGCGTTCATCTAAAAAAGTTGGCTCTCTAAAAAACCTAAAAAAACCGCCAATGGAAAAACCTTTAAGATGCTGGGGACTAACTCGATTTTTGGGTTTTAGAGTAGAGGATAAATAATAAAAATTACCATCAACATAGCCTTTAAAAGGCCAAATACGTTCAGGATCAGGGTTCCAAAAATCGGTGACTGTTTGTTGCAGATTTAAGCGTAAAGGCACAATATTGCGTGACCCCCATCCTGTTGCAATGGTGCCTGCAATTTCTTCTGCCATAACAGGAGTTATACAACCTAACCCGAAGAGGATCAGTATCATCCTTGTCATTATCCTTGACTTGTTCACAGCATCCTCCTTCATGCAACTTTATCTTATGATCCCTAGAGTACAGTATAGTTGGCAAAGCCTACAAAATCTTTTATCAAACCGGAAGGTGGTTTTCTTACTTAAATCCTCGTGCTTCACGGATCAAGTCATAGGCTGAACGTATCTGTAACACCTTTTCTTTAGCCATTTTCATCATACCTTCAGGTAAACCGCGGGAAGCCAATTTATCAGGATGATGTTGGTTCATTAATTTTCTATAAGCTTTTTTAATATCGGAAACGCTTGCAGATTCAGACACCCCTAAAACCCCATAAGCATCTTGTAGCGAAAATCCTGAACGCCCCGAGGCTGTTTGCCCCCCTCTTGAAGAACCACCCTGATAGGTTCTATGCTGCTGCTGATAGCCGTCATATTGTCTACTTTGTTGTTGAAAGCCCCCGTTATACCACTGATGGAATGCTTGGCTGGCCCATTGTTGCGCCCACAAGCGCTCGAATTCTTGAGGAGAAAAATGTAAACACTCACAAATATGGAGCAATACTCTTTTTTCTTCAGGTTGTAATGCACCATCCGACAAAGCAGCGCCTAGTTGAATTTCTATAAAAAATCGTAATAAATCTTTATGAGAACGGCATTTTTCAAACAATTCTTCTAAAACCAGATCTACATTAAAACCCGGTTGCTTACCTTTATTAAATAATTGTATGGCTTCTTTTTTTAAAGCTTCACTTAAATCCAACTGCGCCATAATGCGTTGGGCTTCTACGATTTCATCAGGTTGTACATGACCATCCGCTTTAGCAAGATGTCCCATGATAGAAAAAGTAGCTGTAAAAAAAGCCCTTTGAACATCTGCGGGTCTTGAGCGGGGCATGGTGTGTAAATGCAGTGTTAAGCCCTTATCAAACATATGTCCAATAAAAATACCCAAAAGCGCCCCTACAGTACCAAAAAGCAAGTAGCCTAGAAATGCGCCCATTATTTTGCCCATCATATTCATTCTTTTTTAATCCAATATAGATGCCATACTATTATTTAATTCTGTGAGTTGAGAAGCTGTGCCGATATTATGCCACAAACCCAAGTACAATTCACCCGTTATTTTTTTATGTGTAATACCGTGCAAAAATAATTTCCCTAATGGATAAAATCCTTCTGGGCATTCATCAAAAAAAGCAGCATGGTATAAGCCTATATTGCCGAAATTGTACAAGATAGGCACTTCTGATAATGTATTTGACAACACAGTGCTTTGTTCAAGGAATCCAAAATCCCCCTTGGGATGATAAACAGGCGTCGGTGTTAAAATAAGATGTGCCCAAGGCATGTGGGGAGTTCTTGCCGAATATGCTTTTAAAATATTCAAATCAAAATCGGTATAAATATCGGCACTCAAGGCAATAAAGCGTTCTCCTAATAATGGCAAAGCTTTTTTAATACCCCCTGCGGTTTCCAAAATAGGATCTTCATAAGAATATTGAATATCAACGCCAAAAGCTTGGCCATTACCCAATGTTGCTTCAATTTGCGCACCTAAATATCCTAAATTAATGACAATTTCTCGGATACCGGCTTTAGCCAAGGCTTCTACATGATACACAATCAAAGGTTTTTGATTGATTAATAATAAAGGCTTCGGTGTAGTATCGGTTAAGGGTCGCATCCTATTACCCCTGCCAGCAGCTAATATTATAGCGCGCATATTTTAGATTGCTCCGAAATCACTATAAAAAAATCTGCTAGAGGTTTTAATTCGGCATATAAATCACAAGTGGTTTTAATATAATCCAATAACAAGGGTATATCTCCTAAGTATCCCGATTTCCCATCTCTATGGTGTAACCTTGAAAAAATGCCTAAATTTTTTAAATGCCGTTGTAACCCTGTCCAATCGAACCATTGTATAAATTGTGTATCCGAAATCATAGGACTCAATAAAGTGGCTTGAATCAATTGCGCTTTAAAACTTAAGACCCATTGCAAGACTTTTTCTCTTGGCCATTGGATATAACAATCTTGAAATAAAGATACCAAATCATAAGTAATGGGTCCCATCATCGCATCTTGAAAATCTAAAATGCCCGGATTATCTGTTTCTAATACCATTAAATTTCGAGAATGATAATCTCTATGGATAAATACTTTGGGTTGCTTATCGATTAGCTGTATAATCTTCTGCAAAACAACTTCTAAAGGACTTCTGTCTAATTGTATTTCGGGGCCTAATCCTAAATGTTTTTTCAAATACCAGGTTTCAAACAAAGCCAATTGCTCGACCATAAAGGGTATATCAAAGGTATTAAAACTAAAGGATAATCCTAAAGGCTTACAACTATGAATTTTAACCAAAGCTGTAAGGGCATTTTGATACAAATGTTCAATTGCAATCGCATTATGTTCTCGATTAAATTTTAAGGCCGGTAAATAAACATTATCCCCTAAATCTGACAAAAGCAAAAAACCTAAAGTTGTATTTTGTTCTAATACCCTGGGTACTGACAAGCCTGCTTTAGCCAATAAGCCTGCTATCTCTATAAACGGTACCGTGGTCTCAGGCGGTGGAGCTTCCATCACTACAAAAGTTTCCGCACCTATACGTACTCGCCAATAACGTCTAAAACTAGCATCTCCAGCAAGGGGTGTACAGATATAGGGTGTACCCTTAAATAAAGATTCTAGCCAGCTGCCAAGCAGCGCTGGATAATCCATGATAGTCTCCTGACTTTAATTGAAAAATCTAAAATCTTGCAGTTCCATCCATTCTATGCGATGTTATGCTCGTGAAACAGTTATTTTACCTATTTTTTTTTACTTTAAGTACTGGGCTATTATCAAGCCAACCAGCTGAAGGCGCCTGCGCGTCCCAAACGGTCTATGATGATTGGATTAGGGTACCCGAATGCGAATCTTTATGTGAAGGGTATTACTGTGAATTAGCTCCCCCTTTTCCAGGGCAAAGCCCCGATTTTCTTGCACAACAGCCCATTAACGCAAGTTCCGACAGTGGGATTTATCCCCAAACAGGTCCGGCACAACTACAAGGGCGGGTGCATTTGCTCCAAGGCAATAGACAATTATTTGCTGACAAACTAGAGCTCTACCGTGATTCCAAAAATACACAACTTGAAACCGCTATAGCTCGTGGGCATGTGCGTATTATTGAACCTGGCTTGCGTATTGATGGGCTTCGTGCAACTGTCGATAAAGCGGAAGATATTCAAACCATTCAAGACGCGCATTTTCGCTTTTACCCACGACATGCACATGGTAGCAGCACAGAGGTAACGGTCTGTGGCAAAACCCACATGGAACTTAAAGAGGCCACTTATAGCACCTGCAATCCTTATCAAAACACTTGGTACTTGGCTTCCCCTAAAGTGACGCTCAATAAAATCACAGGCCGAGGCCAAGCAAGGCATGCAAAATTATATCTAAAGGATGTACCGATTTTCTATTTTCCCTATATAGATTTTCCGATTGATGATAGGCGTGAAACGGGTTTTTTATTTCCCACCGGTGGTTATACCAGAAATTCAGGCATTGAGTTCAGCACCCCTTTTTATTGGAATTTAGCACCCAATTATGATGCTTTATTAACACCCACCTATTATAGTAAACGAGGTCTTGAAGCCCGCGGATTGTTCCGATATTTATTCCCCAATAGTAACGGCGATTTGGAAGCTTCTATTTTACCCCATGATTGGACTTACAAAGCTTTTCAACAAAAACATTTATATGATCATCCAGGATTGAGCGCCAACGATCCTCAGGTACTCGCCCTTAAAGGCAATTGCACACGTGAAGCGCTTCGTTTTAGACATCTTACTCGCTTTAACCAACATTGGGAAAGTCGTGTTCTTTACCACTGGGTAAAAGATGATAATTATTTTAAGGACCTTGGGAATTCACTGAGTGCTGCCAGTATTACACAACAGCTGCAACAAGCCGATTTGCTATACCAGGATTGCGATTGGAATAATGTCTTACGTTTTCAACAATATCAAACCCTACATCCTTATGACGGGCCCGTTACCACCCCTGTTTATAAACGACTCCCGCAATTTGCATTTACAAAAATGGATGTTGAATTACCCTATGGATTCATGGCAAATTTAAGTGGCGATTTTACACATTTTGATCATATTCAAAAAAACTATTTTGTCACAGGCAATCGCTTCCAAACACGTCCTAGTTTATATTTACCCTTAAGTGCGCCTGGCTGGTTTTTCACCCCACGTCTTCAGTGGGATCTCCTCTGTGAATCGCTTCAAACTAATCACTATGATTTCGATGCTCGAAACCTACAAAATCCAAACAACCTAACTTGCAATCAAAACACACCCAATTCGCAAATTATTGCTCACCCTAAGCGCAGTATTCCTCTTTTTGATCTCGATTCCGGTCTTATTTTTGAACGCAATTTACAATTTGCACAATGCAACTATATTCAAACTTTAGAACCCCGTCTTTATTATTTATATGTGCCCTATCGCAACCAAAACCAACTCCCTGTTTTTGACAGCAGCTTTATTCCCTTTGATTTTAACCAACTCTATAGAGACAATCGCTTTAGTGGCTTTGATCGCATCGGCGATACCAACCAAGTCACCGTGGGGCTAACTCAGCGTTTTTTACCAGTTCAAACAGGTATAGAACGTTTAAATATTACCCTTGGGCAAATTTTTTATTTTAAAGATCGCAAAGTCCATATTTATAAACCCGACAATCCTTTTAGAAATGCTCACCATTCTGCTATCGTGGGAAGAATGTCCTATCGATTAAGAAACGATTGGTCTCTCTACACGGAATTGGAATGGGATCCTGAGCAAAAAAAGGCAGACAAGCGATCAATCAGTTTACAGTACAATCCCGACCCCCTAGACGTGCTAAACCTCCGATATTTGTTTATACGAGACAACCCTAATATTATCAATCCAAACACTTGTAAGCCTGAACGTCTCGATCAAGCTGACATTTCTTATGCTTGGAGACTAACTGAACAATGGCGACTCTTAGGACGTTGGCATTACGATATTGTACGTCATCAAACTAACGATCTATTGTTGGGCCTTGAGCAACAGGGCTGCTGCACAGCCTTTAGATTTGCAGTTATTCGCTTTTTACCCCCCAACAATCCCCTGCAGCCTGATTCTAAAAAACCTAAACTCCGTTTCCAATTGCAGTTCGTATTTAAGGGCTTGACAGACGTGGGCACTAAAATCCAACCCATGCTTTCGGAAAAAATTCCTGGATATCGGTGGCGTGGAAACGCCTTTTAAGGTAAAATAGCAGCATACTGTTCAACACTAAGCTTTATAGGTGAAATGATGATAACTGTTCGTTCTTGTACATGCGCTCTATTAACGTTAACGCTGGCCTGCAATGCTATTAATGTGCATGCCCTCTCAAAAGCCGGTGCTGCGCCTCAAAAATTTCAAAGTCTAGATAAAATGGTAGCCATTGTAAACAATGATACTATTACAGGATCAGAATTAGATTACCAAACCAATTTATTATTATTGCGCTTAAAGCAAAATGAAACTGAATTGCCCCCTATGGCAGAATTTAAAAAGCAAATTCTAGAACGCATGATTTTAGAAAAAATACAATTACAATTAGCCTCTGAAACGGGTATCGAAATCGATAATACTACCCTCAATCAAACCTTGAACGATATCGCGAGCAGAGATGGTATGCCTTTAGCTCAAATGCGTGAATTTTTAGAAGAACAAGGTATTCCTTTTGATTACTTTAGAGATACCGTTAAAAAAGAACTCACGCTTTCCAAATTACAGCAAAAGGAAATCGGTCAACAAATTGCAATTTCTAAAACCGATATCGAACATTTTCTACATTCTCCTCAAGGACAAGATAAAACAGGCTCTGAGTATCGATTGGGCCATATTCTTGTCGCTCTTCCCGAAGCCCCTACTCCTGCGGAAATACAAAAAGCCAAACTACAAGTAGAAGACCTCAAAAAACAATTGGCTGCGGGAGCCAATTTTCAAACCTTGGCTATGTCTCAATCTGCAGGCCCTCAGGCCTTAAATGGCGGGGATTTAGGCTGGAAAAAAGGAACTGAATTACCCACACTCTTTGCCAAGCAAACCTTATCCATGGCCGTACATGAAGTTCAGGGTCCCATTCGCAATGCGGGTGGTTTTCATCTGATCAAATTGCTGGAAAAAAGAACCCCTGGCGGCGTGTCGACCGAGAGTGCTAAACCTGCCACCCATGTGCGACAAATTTTAATTAAAAACACTGATAAAATATCCGATTCAGAAGCCAAAAAACGATTAACAGACTTAAGAAATCGTATCCTCAAAGGAGCCGCTTCTTTTGCAAAAATAGCAGAACAATATTCCGAAGAACCTGGCTCATCCGTTAAAGGCGGTGATTTAGGGTGGGTAACAGAGCAATCCCTTATCAAGCCTTTTTATAGTAAAATGACTTCTTTAAAAACAGGAGAGCTCAGTGAGCCCTTTAAAACAGAACTCGGCTGGCATCTTATTCAAGTCATAGAACGTAAAATGCAAAAAAATACTTCTGAAGCTATGCGCGCCAAAGCGACGGAGATTTTGTATCAACGCAAATTTGAAGAACAATTGACGTCTTGGCTAAAACGTATTCGACAAGATGCAGAGATCAAAATTTATTGAACGTGATACTATGATTAAACCTAGAAAACGATTTGGTCAAAATTTCTTGATCGATCAGAATGTCATTGAAAATATCGTTCATCTGATACACCCTAAGCCGAACGATATCATGGTTGAAATTGGACCAGGGTTGGGGGCACTGACAAAACCTATTCTTGATCAGGTCGATCATTTAGATGTGATTGAAATCGATCGCGATTTGGCCAAAGCCTTAACACTTTATACCCTACAATCAGGACAAGCACACAAGATCACTCTGCATCAACAAGATGCCTTAACATTTGATTTTTCGCAGCTATATCATCAACAAAAACTCAGGATCGTAGGTAACTTACCTTATAATATTTCCACCCCCTTATTATTTTATCTTTTAAACTTTGCGCCCATGATTCAAGATATGCATTTTATGTTGCAACAAGAAGTAGTGGATAGAATGACCGCACAACCCAATACCAAAGCCTATGGTCGATTATCCATCATGATCCAAGCACAATGCCAGACCCAAAGCTTATTAACTGTAGAGTCGAACGCTTTTCATCCTGCGCCCAAAGTAAGATCTAAAATCATTCGATTAACCCCCCATCAAACAGCCCCTTATCCGGTATCTGATTTCAAAACATTACAAAATGTGACTACCGAAGCTTTTAATCAAAGAAGAAAAATCATCCATAATGCCCTAAAACATTACTTAAGAGACGAGGATTATCAAAAACTGAACCTTAACCCCTCTTTGCGTCCAGAAGCATTGACGGTACAGGATTTTATCCACATCAGCAATTATATCTCTGATCAAAGATGAGTACTTATGCCATTGGGGACGTTCAAGGCTGTTTTAAGCCTTTAATGCGTTTATTAGATAAAATTCAATTTAATGATAAAGCGGATGTTCTATGGTTTACAGGCGATCTGGTCAACCGAGGTCCTCAATCTTTAGAAACTTTACGGTTTATAAAATCACTCAAACAACAAGCTATCACCGTTTTAGGCAATCATGATTTTACGCTCTTAGCCGTTGCCAAAAAAGCCATACCTTATAAGCCACAGAGCCATACATTTGAGGATATTTTAAATGCATCCGATTGTGAAGATTTATTAACCTGGCTTTCTCATCAACCCCTAGTGCATCATGATCCGGTGCTTAATTTTACTTTAGTACATGCAGGATTTCCTCCTCAATGGAATTTATCGACTGCACTCTCACTGGCCAAAGAAGTCGAAACTGTGATACAAGGGCCAAACGCTATAGATTTTTTTAAGCACATGTATGGCAATTTACCTGATATTTGGGATCCAGAATTAAGGGGATTGGATCGATTACGGTTTATCGTGAATTGTTTTACACGCCTACGATTATGTGATCCAGAAGGCCGCTTAGACCTATCTTATACAGGTCCTGAGCATTCAGCGCCTATAGGCTTAATCCCCTGGTTCAAAATACCCAACAGACACAGCCAAAATTTGAATATTCTTTTTGGTCATTGGGCATCCTTACTAGGCCATAGCGATGAACCTACTGTATTCCCTTTAGACACCGGCTGTGTATGGGGTCATTGCTTGATGGCCTTTCGATTAGAAGACCGTGTAAAAATATCTGTGCAATGTTAGACTAAGTCTTTAGAGGAGGGCTTTTGTTAGATGTCATGGATGCGTTTGTTTTCTAGGTTTTTAATTCTATATCTTGGTTTAATTCATGCCTGTCCTGCCCGGGCTGACTATACATTAAACATGACACGTGGCATCACGGAAATAAGCCGTGGCATTTATCACCTTCATATGACCATCTTTTGGATTTGTGTGATCATTGGGGTTGCCGTATTCAGCGTGATGTTTTATGCCATTATTTGGCACCGTAAATCCAGAGGGGTAACGGCAGCGAATTTTCACGAAAGCACCACTGTTGAAATCATTTGGACTATTATTCCTTTTTTCATTTTAGTCGGCATGGCCATTCCGGCAACACAACTCCTCATCAAAATGCATGATACCACTCAGGATTCTGATCTTTCTATTAAAATCACAGGCTACCAATGGCGATGGGAATATGAATATTTAGGCAAAGATCTCCGTTTTGTCAGTAATTTAACCACACCTCAAGATCAAATTAAGAACAAAGATATCAAAGGCAAGCATTATTTATTAGAAGTGGATAATCCTTTGGTAGTCCCCGTAGGCAAACGAATACGTTTTTTAACCACGGCTAACGATGTTGTACACTCTTGGTGGGTGCCTGCCCTAGGGATCAAAAAAGATGCCATACCAGGCTTTATCAATGAAGCTTGGGCAAAGATCGATGAAACCGGGACTTATAGAGGTCAATGTGCTGAACTCTGTGGGGCTAATCATGGGTTTATGCCTATTGTATTAGAAGTAAAAACTGAAGCTGAATTTAATGAATGGTTAGAAACTAAAAGGAAAAAGCCATGAGTATTGCTATCGATCACCCCATAGATAACCACACTGATCAAAATCATGTACACGGTCCCGCACCTGGATTATTAAGATGGGTGTTTACTACCAACCATAAAGACATTGGCACTTTATATTTATGGTTTAGTTTTTGTATGTTTTTAATAGGTGGCAGCTTAATCATGGGCGTTCGTGCCGAGCTCTTTAAACCAGGTCTGCAGCTGATGGAGCCTAATTTTTTCAATCAATTAACCACCATGCATGGTTTAATTATGGTCTTTGGCGCAGTGATGCCTGCTTTTGTGGGTCTTGCCAATTGGATGTTGCCCTTAATGATTGGTGCACCTGATATGGCTTTACCCAGATTGAATAACTGGTCTTTCTGGATTTTACCCTTTGCCTTTTCCATTCTGATCAGTACACTTTTTATGGAAGGTTCTGCCCCTAATTTTGGATGGACCTTCTACGCACCTTTATCATCCACTTACGCCCCTAAAAGCACAGACTTCTTTATTTTTTCAGTACACTTAATGGGTATTTCTTCGATTATGGGTGCCATCAATGTGATCGCAACCATTTTAAATATGCGTGCACCGGGCATGACACTCATGAAAATGCCTTTATTTGTATGGACCTGGTTAATTACTGCTTTTTTATTGATTGCGGTAATGCCTGTATTAGCCGGTGCTGTGACCATGATATTAATGGATAGACATTTTGGAACCAGTTTTTTTAATGCCGGTGGTGGGGGTGATCCCGTTATGTTCCAACATATTTTTTGGTTCTTTGGACACCCTGAAGTTTATATTATGATTTTGCCAAGCTTTGGTGTTATCTCTGAAATTATTCCCATTTTCAGCCGTAAAAAACTTTTTGGTTATCCTTCTATGGTTTATGCGACAGTAGCCATTGCTTTACTTTCGTTTACAGTATGGGCACATCATATGTTTACCACAGGAATGCCACTTTGGGGTGAACTGTATTTTATGTTTGCAACTATGCTCATTTCTGTACCCACAGGGGTTAAAATTTTCAACTGGGTAGCCACCATGTTCAAAGGCGCTCTCACTTTTGAAACACCCATGTTATTTGCCATTGCTTTTTTAGTCATGTTTACCATGGGGGGGTTTTCAGGTCTCATGCTTTCCATTGTGCCTGCAGATTTTCAATACCAAGACACTTATTTTGTAGTCGCCCATTTTCATTATGTTTTAGTTCCAGGCGCTATTTTCGGCATTATGGCTGCAGTTTATTTATGGATACCCAAATGGACAGGCCACATGTACAGCGAAACCTTGGGTAAATTTCATTTTTGGTTATCTGCTATTTCTCTCAATGTAACTTTTTTCCCTATGCATTTTTTAGGCCTTGCAGGCATGCCAAGACGTGTACCCGATTATGCCTTACAATTTGCAGATTTTAACCGTATTGCCAGCACCGGTGCTTTTGTCTTTGGTCTTAGTCAATTGCTGTTTTTATACATTGTCATCAAAACGATTCGTGGGGGTCAAAAAGCCACTGCAGAAGTCTGGGAAGGAGCCATTGGTTTAGAATGGACTGTTCCTTCACCGGCACCTTATCATACATTCACTAAACCACCCATAGTCACTTAAAATTAGCTATGCACAATCATAAAAAAACCTTAAAAATTTTGTTGTTTGTTACCGTATGCATGTTTGGCTTTACGTTTGCGCTGGTACCTATTTATAATGTTTTTTGCAAAGTTACAGGTCTTAATGGAAAAGTCGATATAAAACGACCAGGTGAATTTACACGCTACAAAGACACGGACCTCACACACAGTAGACTGATTACGGTAGAATTTGATGTTAACCGGAACCGAAATTTAAATTGCGAATTCTCTCCCCAACACACAGCCATCCAATTAAAAACAGGTGCGCTCACCCTCACTTCTTACCATGTTAAAAATCTCACCAACAAAACGATCACCATTCAAGCTATTCCCAGTATTACACCCGGTATTGCGGCTAAATATTTAAAAAAACTAGAATGCTTTTGTTTTAATAAACAAACTTTAAAACCGGGTGAAGCCATGCATCTTCCTTTACGATTTTGGTTAGAACCTGAATTACCGGATGAGGTAAAACGACTGACCTTATCTTATACTTTATTTGATGTCACAGATACTTAAAGGGAGTTCATTATGGATCATGTACCCAACCCTAAACAATACTATGTCCCAGAAAGCACACATTGGCCTATTGTAGGTTCTATAGGGCTTTTTACCCTGGTGATCGGCATTGTTAATTGGATGCATGAACATACTTTTGGACCCTATATCTTTTTTGCTGGGGCTTTGATTTTGGCTTATATGATGTTTGGGTGGTTTGGTATTGTCATTCATGAAAGTCGTGCAGGTCTTCACAATGCTCAAATGGATCGCTCTTATCGCTGGGGTATGGTTTGGTTTATTTTTTCAGAAGTGATGTTTTTTGCGGCTTTTTTTGGGGCTTTGTTTTATGCACGCATTTTTTCTGTACCTTGGTTAGGCGGCATTGGTGCAAAACTGTCTACGCACACACTGTTATGGGATCACTTTACAGCTACCTGGCCCTTATTACAAAATCCTAATCCTAAATTATTTCCAACCCCTACAGGCATTGTATCAACTTGGGGCATTCCAGCATTGAATACCCTTTTATTATTAACCTCTGGTGCAACCATCACATTTGCACATCATGCCTTAAAAAACAATCATCGTAGGCACCTTATATTAGGTTTGTTAGCAACTATAGTATTGGGTTTTACTTTTTTAGGGTTTCAAATTTACGAATATCACCACGCTTATACTGAACTCAATCTTACTTTACACTCTGGCATATATGGCACTACTTTCTTCATGCTCACGGGATTTCATGGAGCCCATGTCACCATTGGCGCCATTATGTTGAGTATCATTCTCTATCGTTGTATACAGGGTGATTTTACAGTACAAAAGCATTTTGCTTTCGAAGCTACTGCCTGGTACTGGCACTTCGTAGATCTTGTGTGGTTATGCTTATTTATTTTTGTGTATTGGTTATAGGGGGATTTCCTAAAATCGAATGAGGTGATATAACACCCAGGGCATACAAAATAAACAACAATACAAATAAAGCGAAAGACAACACAATTCTAAACGTTAAAGCTTTGACTGTTTTTTTAGTTTTTCCTTGATCGCGTACCAAAAAAAACAAGCTAATCATCAAGCTTGCAATAATGCACAATAATAAGGCCATAATTACAAAAGTTACCCAAAAAGAAATATTCATCGCAACTCCATTCATTACCTTGCTTGTACTTTTTCATAATGATTCACACGCCCTATAAAGTAAACTGTGATTACAACCAGCCTTTTAGAACACTATTGTTTTAATATATTTCAATCACAATAGACCAATATCACAACAAGTAATATACAGTAGGTTATTTATCGGATAGGCAAGTGGATGCATGGATTATATGATGTAGTTATTATTAACCTGTAAAAAATATTTACTTAACAAATCAATAGCTTAGGAACAGTAACTGCTTTGTATTTCGAACAAAATACACAATCAGCAGTCTTAATGTTTGTATTAGCTTTAACCATATGAGAGAGGGTATTGCCATGAGTGAAGATAAAAAACATGTTGAAGATGCCATTGAGGCTATTAAAGCCAGAACAGGCTTCTCTGCCAAAAACATAGAAGAGATACGTTTGTCCCAAGAACGTAATCGTAAGCATAAAGCAGAAACAGAGATAACCATTCAAAGATTATCGCAATATCCCTCCTCAACAGCAGGAACCCAAGCACTACAGGCAGCACAAGAACAAATAGCAAGGTTAGACGAGGATTTTGAATTTTGGAATGACTTATTACAAGGTAAAATCCAAGAACAACATCTAAGATCAGATCAACAAAAATCAGCTGCAAGATCTATGCCAGCACAAGTCCAAAATGATGCTGAGGAACTTGCCCTCTTAAAACAATATGCCGAGAAACTAGAACATGATTTTGAGCGCCTTCATCTAACCATGCAGATGCAACAAGCACAATATTTAGAGAGAGAGGAACAAATAGCAAAATTCAAACAATTTTATGATAAACAAGGAGAACATAAACCTGAGCTTTTGGAAGCTTTGAGTTTTTTACAAGCACAATCTGAAAAAAATGCTCACGAAATTGCTGAATTAGAAAGAGTTATTGAATTACAAGCTAAGGCTATTGAAATTCAAAGACAACAGCAAGTCGAAAGAGAAGAAACAATTTTACAAGATCAAATAAGAATGAATGCAGAATTAGAAGAAATTATAAAGGCATCCCATGTAAATATCGATAACCCAATAAAAACTGACATTCTTTCACTAAAGAAAACCCTTCCACTAAGGACGTGGGAATTAGAGGAAGATGTAGAAATGAAACATGAAATGGAAAGACCTGCAGGCACACCAACACATGGAGAAGAAACAGAACGTACATTCCAAGAAGGCTTAACTAGATTAGAAGCAGAAAATGAACAAGTTTTAAAAAATATTCAAGAGGCAATGTCTATCGCAGCAGCATTGGAAAATGAATTGAGTAAAAATAGAGCTCGAGTGGCTGAATTAGAGCAAGAAAAAAAGGTCCTAACTGCAAAACTCGAATCCATTACAAAAGCTAAAAAGAACCAAGAAGAATTAGATGAAAAACAAAAGCAAGAAGCAAAACGAGTAGGCGACCAGCTAGCAAAAATAGAATCTGATATCAATGATCTTACGCTCGAACACACACGCAAATTAGCAGAATCGAGAAAACAAAACCACCAGATAAGACAAGAATTAGAACGAGTTCAAATGGAACTTGCGACAAGTAAAAAACAAAATTTAACGCTAGGCACAGAATTAACCGAACGTTTTAGAAAACAATTAGCGCCCTTTGAACGGGAAATTTTTACTTTAACAGAAGCATTGGATACTGCTCAAGAGGAAGCATTACAGCAAGCCATAAAATTTCAAGAACAAAAAGATTGGATGGAAGAAAGTCAAACACTTCGTGCAGAACTATCACAAGCGAGAGCACAGCATGCTGCAACCCTCGGAAAATTAACCCGAGCTGAAGCAGAAGTAGAGGTACTTCGGGGTGCAGACAGCAAAGAGAAAAGTGAATTAGCTCTTGTAAACCAAGAACTGTTGAAAATGCAACAAGCACGTGTACAAGTACAATCCGAACTTCAATCCTTATATTCAAAATTAGATATTTCTAATTCAAGCAATCAACAATTACAAGCCAAATTACAGGCTACTGCTTCAGAACTTATGGAACTTCAACAAACAAGTGAACAATTGCGCACACAGATGCAATTAGAGGGCCAAAAAAATGGGGCCCTTATAGAAGAGTTCAAAGCAAGTCAAGAACGTTTTGCGCGCACTACAGAAAAATTAATGCAACAAATTCAAAGCGAGCGATCAGAACATGAACGTAATATTGCTGAACTTAGGTCCGAACACGAAGAAGCTTCACGTGTACCTAAAACAGAAATTGAAAGATTAAAAAGAGAAATACAGGAAAAAACTGCTCACAGCCAAGAAACTGAAAGAGAAGTTAGACGGATAGCGGCGGAGAATGAAGGTTTAAAAGAATTATTACAAACAAATAAGCAAAGTGCGAAAGACGCAATTTCCACGTTGAAATCAGAAAACAAGGATTCTGCTGACAGAATATCAGCACTTGCAAAAAAATCTTCAAATCAAACGGTAAAAATTGGAGAATTAGAACAAGAGCTTGGTATTAAGCGCCAGCAATTACAACATGCAGATGGCGCAATTACTGACTTACAAATTGAAACGCATCAACAGGCAGAGAAAATTCATGGGCTTCAATATGCCCTATCAGATAGTCGAGAAACTGTTCGTCAAAATGTAGAAATTACCCAAGCTTTGCAATCAACGATAGGTGAAAAAGATAGAGAAATAGAGAAACTACAACAAGCCATGGCCTTATTTAAGGCACAAATGCAAGCAAAAGATAAACAAATCGCTGACATGAGTGGTCATCATGCTCAGCAAATTGTAAGTCTTAGGACCGAACATGAAGAAGCCGTGAGCGATCTTAGAGGACAAAATGCAAATTTACAAAAATTAGTAGAGTCAACCAAACAAAATGCAAAAGACATGGCACTTAGGCTTGCACGGGAATATAAAGAAACGCAAGACCATACAGCAGAACTTGAAAAAATAGCCACCCAACAAAAATCAAAAATTATAGAATTAGAACAAGCATTTAGTGGAGCTAAGCATCAAGTAGACGCTTCTCAAGAAGCGAATCGTGCCTTAGAAAGGCAAAATCATACTTTAGTTGAAAACACTAATTCTCTTAGACATCAACTGAATCAAAGCCAGGAACAACTCGCAAGAAATGAAGCGGATATTACCAGCTTAAGAAGGGAATTTGCACAAAGCGAATCAGAAAATACTGAAACTGTACAAGCTTTGAGAATGCACATTCGAGAATTAGAACGTGAACAAGGACAGACACAAAAAACCACTGGGACATTGGAACGTGAATTGCACCATAAAAATCAAGAGATATCTGAACTTAAAGGTGTATATGAGAGAGCCCAAGCTCATCATATTGCGTATGCAAAAACAACAGAGGCTAGGGTTGCTGAGATAACACAAACAAGTGAACGTAGAGTGCAACATGCGGAGGCACAGATTGCACAAACTCAAGCACAAATGCAAGAAGCGATGCGCGAAATACAACGTTTGCGCGGCATTCAAACAGAAAATGGAAACTTAGCTACTGCATTAGCAGCAACACGTTCGGAACATGAACGTGCTAAAGAAGAATTAAGACGCAAAGACCGAGAGCTCGCAGAAGTAAGAGCACAAATTCGTGAAAGCCAGGAAAATAATGAACGGGCCAGTCGTGTGGCCCAGGCTAATGCTGAAAGACAGATTCAGCAACTTCAAGCACGATTAGCCCAAACTCAACATGCGGAACAACTGGCCAATGTAAATAGCCTAGCAGTCGCAGATGAAGCTAAACGTAACGACGAAGAACGCAGACAACATATCGCAAATTTAGAAGCACAACTCGTAGCTTATCAACATAGGCTTAGAGCGCAAGCTGAGGTTGGACAAGCTGGCGCAGGCCAACAACCGCAACAACCTCAGCAACAAGTTCAACAACCTCAGCAACAAGTGCAACAAGTTCTGCAACAAGCACCACAACAAGCAGCGCCTGCCGGACCTACTCAAGCGCAAATAGCAGCTCAAAAAGCAGCAGAACGAGCAGGAAGACGTGCAGGTAAGTAATTGAACTTATACAAGATTGGGTGAGCAGTTGTCACCCAATCTTAGTTTTATTTAAAAAGTTGTGAAAACACCTAGACCATAATTAAAGCTATTTTTTAATCTTGATACGCTTGATAGGGTTAAACCAGTATCAGGCCTTCTGCCTTGAGCTCGTAGCTTAGCAGTATTTTCCCAATTGACGAGTACTCGAACACCAAAACATTCTGTTAACATATGCTGTACACCAGCCCCCAACCTTAAAACGACTTTGCGCTTATTGTAAGCTGCATTTGTAACAGTAACTTCATCTGCGAGACCAATAGCGGCATCTGTGATAGGATCAAATAGCGTTACTGTTTCCCTTGTAGTACGTCTATTATGGGTTTTCAGTCTCAGTTGAGCTAAACCAACAGAACCAATAAGATTTAGATTATATTCTTCACACCATACAGGCATAAAACCTACTAAATTTAAGTTCCAGCCATTTATTCTAGTAGATGCATGACTTGTTTCCGAGATACCTACTAAAAAAGGAGGATCAAGCGGTTCTATTGTAGTTCCAAATATCAAATCCGCTGGTGAATGCACTCTATTTCCAGTTTTTTTCTTAGAAACTTCATATCCGGCTTCAATTCCAATACAATTGTTTAATTTAAAACCCGCAAAGAAATTACCTTGAGGGTAATTTTTCTTCAATATATTTCCACCAAAATCTTTTTGAAAGGGCATATGTCTTAATTGCGCGTCTGCACCTGCATAGAAGCTCGGACAACAATCCATAAAATTCATGTTCGCAACAGCAGCACCACTTGTGACTAACATAAGCAATGGGCTTCCAAATAATGCTAATTTTTTTTTCATGCTAGTCTCCCCTTATTACTATTTAATTCACCATTAGCTCTGTTACTTTACAAAATAGGTGGGCTCTATCACCCCCCACCCTATTAAGCAAGCTTTCTCAATCACTTATGTTCATATAGCATAATTTTTAAGAGATTGCCAATAGTGAAGCCATGCATGGAGTTAGCATTTACAGATAAACACCGTTATTTTGTATTAGCAAAAAGCTCCTGCAACAACCCTGCATAACATCTGAATATCCTTTTATTAAATAAATTTTCTTTGGCTAGGTAATTAACGTTAAACGGTGGAGAGCATTTACTCTACCCTAAATATTGCGTTATGCTGTGAATCATCTATTGGAATGAAATAACAGATGGCGACACACAAGCAATTAAGCACAAAGAAACGATCTTGGAGCGCCCATGGGCTGGCTCTTGTGTTTAGCGCGCCTTTATTAATGGCCATTGTGCTTTATATGGGAAGGGGTTATTTTAGTTTCCAGCATGTTTGTACAGGACAGCTCTATAATCCACCTCTCCATTCCCAAACTTTAGCTTTTTTTAATAAAAATCACCATGGTAAGTGGCAAATGATTTATTTACGTCCAGAAACCTGTGATACAAGCTGTCAAACATTACAAAACACCCTTGCAGCTGTCTATACAGCTTTAGGTAAAGAACGAGAACGCGTCATTTCACATCAAATGACGATGAGTCCGCAAACTATGACTGAGCTTAAAGCGAGTGCACGAGGCGGTACCTTGATTATCGATCCACAGGGTTGGTTGGTCGTGTATTATCCACCCCATTCCGAAGCCAAAGGCATTTTAAAAGATTTAAAACGTTTATTAAGGTTATCGCATGTGGGTTAAATCACAAAAAAATTTAGCGGCTTTTGCTACCTTACTCACCTTTGTTGTCATTGTACTCGGTGCTTACACACGTTTATCGGACGCTGGATTGGGGTGTCCCGATTGGCCTGGTTGTTATGGCAAACTGATTGTACCCAATGCCCACAGTTTGCCGCTGGATGCCAATACCACCAAGGCGTGGATAGAAATGACGCATCGCTATGTGGCGGGTTTTTTAGGCTTGATCATTTTGGCACTTGCATTATGGGCTATAAGCAATAGACATGAAAAAAAACAACCGCTTATTTTACCCATTTTTTTAGTCATACTACTTGGCTTTCAAGCTTTATTAGGCATGTGGACCGTGACCTTAAAATTATATCCCATCATTGTACTAGCTCACCTTTTGGGCGGATTAACTACATTGGCAGGACTTGGATGCTTAACATTAACCCTAAGTAATGCGTCTTATATTTCCCTAAATAAAAACAGAGTACAGGCTTCTCCAGCTTTTAAAAATATCGCTTTTTTAGCATTGATCGTTTTAATATTACAAATCGCCTTAGGCGGATGGACCAGCGCAAATTATGCAGCTTTGGTATGCCCAGGTTTTCCTTATTGCCAGGATACCGCTGCTACGTTCTTACCCCCAAGCTCTTATTTTAAAGATGCTTTTCATTTTTTAAATCCCTCTTTAAGCTTAGAAGCTCGCGTGGCGGTGCATATGATGCACCGTATAGGCGCGCTCGTTATTAGCTTTATTTTAGCCTGGGTTATTTTGCTCTGTTATAAAAATAATATGAGGAAATTTGTGATTTGTCTTTGCATTTTATTAACAGTTCAGCTTTTACTGGGCATAAGCAATGTTATTGCTTTATTACCTTTACCTGTTGCAGTCGCACACAATGCCGTTGCAGCCTTGTTATTATTGGCTTTAGTTGCACTTAATTTTAAAATACACGCCCCTAAGTAACTTATGAGATACCCTGTTTTTGCAGATTATTATAATCTCTGTAAACCTAAAGTGATATTGTTAATGTTAATCACTTGTTGGGTAGGTATGGCATTGGCTTCACAAAAAACGCTCCCCTGGAATGCGCTCGTTTTTGGCACCATGGGCATTGCTTTATCGGGCGCCGCCGCCGCTGTGATCAATCATTTGGCAGATAGGCATATCGATGCAAAAATGACACGTACGCTCTTTAGACCCATTGCCAGTGGTAGAGTCACACCTAAAAAAGCACTTTTTTTTGCAGGTCTTCTAGCAATAAGCGGAATCAGTATTTTATTTTTTTGGGTAAATCCCTTAACTGCTTATTTAACTCTACTGACGGTATTAGGGTACGCGGTTTTTTATACACTATTTCTTAAACGCGCAACACCCCAGAATATTGTCATTGGAGGTGCTGCAGGGGCTACCCCCCCTCTTTTGGGATGGGTAGCCGTTTGTAATGAAATGCATCCTTATGCATGGTTACTCGTACTTATTATTTTTACATGGACCCCACCACATTTTTGGGCTCTGGCTATCTATCGACAACAAGAATATGCTAATGCCCATATTCCTATGCTACCCGTAACACATGGTGTGTTTTTTACCAAATTATGTATTGTGCTTTATACCTGTTTGTTGTGGGCAGTCACGCTACTGCCCTTTGCGGTTGGCATGAGTGGTTTTTTATATTTCATTTTCGCTTTTGTAATGGGTGGAATATTTTTAGGCCACACCTTAGTCTTGTTTCGATCAAAGTCGCCCACTGCTGCTTTAAAAACATTTAGTTTCTCTATTTGGTATTTACTGTTATTATTTATTTTTTTATTGATGGATAATTTTTTAAGCAGGATAACTAAGATTTTATGAAACGTTTACTGATTATATTCATTTTTTTAGCCATCCTCTTAGGGGTGATATTTTTTATATGGAATAAAAAACCAAGTGTACAACCGGTACCTGAGACACCCGCTATTGCTTCTGCTACGGTTTTAAACCCTTCGAAGCCATTAATAAATTTCTCACTACAAGACTCCAATGGAAACTCTTTTACGCAAAAAAACTTAATAGGTCATTGGACTGTTATGTTTTTTGGGTATGCCGATTGCCCTGAAATTTGCCCGACCACCCTTGCCATTGTGAGTGCTGTCTGGCGATCTTTTACAGCACAAGACTTGAATCCTAAAGCACGATTTGTATTTGCCACTTTGGATCCCACTGCCGATACCCCAGCGAAATTAAAGACTTTTTTAAGCAAATTTCACCCTGATTTTATTGGTATAACCGGAAATCCTACTGAAATAGAACAACTGAGTAAAAATATGAGCGTTTACAGTTTTAGCGAACCAACTTTAAACGATAAAGGTCAAAAAATAATTGATCATAGCGCAACCTTATTACTCATTAACCCTGAAGGACGATTACAAGCCTTATTTACACCACCCCATCAAATAGAGGCGCTTAAAAAAGATTTAGCACTCCTAATAGATCGTTGAAAATAAGCTCTGACTTTAAAAATATACACAAAGTTATCCACAAGATAAATTAGGTTTCATACTCATTATATCTAACTGAACTACTGAAATCCCTTTGTCTTAATCCATTTGTTAAAAGAAAAATAAAAAGTTATGCACAAGTGCTTTTTTAGGGAAATAACCATCTGAATAACAAAAAAACACATTTCAATTTTTTCGCATCAGTCTTTTATTAAATATTTTTATTAAATAACAAAGGCTTATATAAACCTTTGTTAAGCAGATACTTGCAATGCTTATCATAGTATATAAAAGCACACAATTTGTTCACAGAGTTATCCACAAAGTTATGCATTAAACCCATCCTATCGTGCTCATTAGACCTACAGTAACACTCAACAAGTGAAGCATAAGTTTAAAGGTCAAAAAGAAAGTTATCCACAAACTACGTTATATAACTGAATTGGACCAATGGCCATAAACTCTGGGTTGATCAATGATGCTTTTGTATTATACTTCAAAAGATTGCCTTGAATATCACACAACATTCCACCAGCTGCTTCTAAAATACATTGGCCCGCGGCGGTGTCCCACTCCCCTGTATCACCAAAACGAGGGTAAATATCGGCAATCCCACAAGCTACCAAACATATCTTTAATGCGCTTCCACATTCAATAAAGGCTACTTCTGGTAGACTCTCACAAGATGATCTTAAGCGCTCTATAAAATCTTTAAGATCCGGATGATTGTATCCATGTCTTCGACTAATAGCTACTTTAAGCGTTCGACGCACTTCTGTATTCACAGCAATTGGTTTATATTCATGCTCACCTTGCTTATAGTACGCAGGGCAACCTTTTAGTGCCCAATAGGTCTCTTGTAAAATAGGCACGACCACCACCCCTAATACTGGGATATGGTTTTCAATTAAAGCAATATTGACTGCAAATTCATCGGTGCCATTGATAAATTCTTTGGTGCCATCTAAGGGGTCAACCAGCCAATAACGAGACCAATGTGCACGTTCTTCAAAAGAAGGTATAACACCTTCTTCAGAAAGCACAGGTAAATTGGGGGTCAAAGCCAACAGGCCTTCAATAATAATTTGATGGGCTGAAAGATCTGCAGAAGTGACAGGGGAGAAATCTTCTTTCAGTTTGGTTTCAAAATTTTCATGCTCTCTATATTGATAGAACCTAAGAATACTAGCTGCAGCAGTGTTTGCAATCTGCAAAATTTTAGGTAACCAATCATGATAGTCTTTATGCACATTAATCTCTCTGCTATTAAATGAGTGTATCATACCTTGTTTAGTTGTTTGCTTCTTTGGCTTTCTTGCTTTCCTGATGTGTTTTCTATAGACTAACTCAATGATTAAAAACATTTTTCAACAAGGACTACAAGCTGTTGTCCATAAAATGGCGCTTATTCCGCGTGAAGAGTTTGATATTCAAACTGAGGTGCTGAAAAGAGCTTATCAAAAATTAGAAGATCTTGAACGCCGACTTGCTATACTAGAAAAGTCAAACGTTTAATTTTTTTTATAAGACATATTTAAAAGACATATAGGTTTACAATCAGATGGATAAGTTCGGCCACATTCTAATATTATTGGGACTCGCTGTTGGTATGGTTGCCCTATTCCGCCGTTTTCATCTTCCACCTATTTTAGGTTACCTCTTTGTTGGTATGTTAGCAGGCCCTGGAGGTATGGCTTTTATTCCAAGTTTCCAAGACCTCACCTTTTTAGCCGACTTTGGGGTTGTATTTTTAATGTTTACCATAGGCTTAGAATTTTCTTTGCAACGCATTCTTGCCATGAAGCATACCTTATTAGGTTTAGGTGGACTTCAAGTGTTTGTTTGCACCCTGGTTGCAACGTTAATAGGTTGGTTGCTTGATCTCCCCCCTAAAACTGCTTTTGTCACTGCAGGCGCGCTTGCACTTTCTTCTACTGCTGTGGTTGTTAAACAGCTGGTTGAACAACAAGAATTGCATACCATTCATGGTCGTCTATCCATCAGTATTTTGCTTTTTCAAGATCTAGCCGCAGTGTTATTTTTAATTTTAATTCCGGCCATGGCAGGCCCTGAAAACACCCCTATTTTAATGCCTTTGTTGATCGCTTTAACCAAAGGTATTGCTGTATGTGTCTTTTTGGGTTTTCTAGGGAAATGGCTTATTAGGCCTTTGTTTCATGAAGTGGCTAAAGCACATTCTAGTGAATTATTTATGTTGGCAGCACTTTTTGTAGTTTTAGGTGCTTCTTGGTTAACAGAACATGTAGAACTTTCGATGACATTAGGCGCATTTTTAGCAGGGCTGATGTTAGGTGAAACTGAATTTAGACATCAAATAGAAATTGACATTCGACCTTTCAAAGATGTTTTATTGGGATTGTTTTTTATTATCGTTGGTTCATTATTTAATTTAAGTTTATTCCCTTCTCATTGGTATTGGGTACTATTATTACTTATTGCTTTAATCACTGCTAAAACACTGTTAATTATGGGTTTAACCAAACTGGTTGCCGGTGTTACTGCTACCAAAGCTTTTAGAACAGGATTAATCTTGGCTCAAGGGGGTGAATTTGGATTTGTGGTTTTAATACTTGCGGTTGAAAATAAATTACTCGATCCTATACACAGTCAAGTCGTGATCGCGGCTGTGGTCTTAAGTATTGTAGTGGCACCCACTTTAATTAAATACAATAAACCTATTGGGAAATGGTTTTTTCCTGTTCCAGAAGAAGCACCGGTCATACCCGATCAAGATGAACAACCTTATCAATTATTAGAACACACCAGTGAATTAAAAGATCATGTCATCATTTGTGGATTTGGTCGTGTAGGGCAAATACTGGCGCGTTTTCTAGAACAAGAACAGATCCCATCGGTAGCATTGGATTTAGATCCTATGCGCATATCGACTTCTTCCTTGGCTGGTGAACATGCGTTCTTAGGCGACGTTAGACACCCCGATGTTTTAGCTAACGCGGGATTAGGCAGAGCGCGCATGGTGGTTATTAGTTTTGCAGATGAACCGGCCGCTTTAGAAACCTTACAACATATTCGTTCTCTCAGAGTTGATGTGCCCGTTTTTGTCAGAACTAAAAACGATTCTAACTTAAAGGTGTTCCAAGAAGCAGGTGCTACCGAAGTCGTGCCGGAGTCTTTAGAAGCGAGTTTAATGCTTGCCTCACACTTACTTTTAACCTTAGGCGTACCTGCTTCCAAGATTGTAACCAAAATACGCGCTATTCATGCAGATCGCTACCAAATGATTCAAGGTGTCTTTAGAGGCAGTGACGAAAACCTATTACTCGAAGACGAAGAAGAATCCCGTAAAAGCTTACATGTTATTACGATTACTGAAAATGCTTATGCGGTTGCTAAAAGTATTCAGGAAATTTTAAATCCTGAACTTCCCAATCCTATTAAAGTATTAACGCGTGCCAGCCACCGATTTCCTAACCCCGCATTAGACATGCAAATAGAAATTGGTGATGTACTGGTTTTATATGCAACTCCAGAAACAGTCTATATACTGACTGAAGAAATTTTAAGAGGCCCTTAAAATAATTTTTATTTTTAGGCTTGACATATCCATTAAAGCTGGATATGATAAATATTACTTTTCTGACCTACGTATAAAAGAGGATTTTTTATGCCAGCACAGTTACCCGAAGGAACAATAACTTCTTCAAACGAACCTACTTCTGTGTTTCTTCGATCTTCACCCTCCAAAAGGTGCGCATTAAGTGACACATTAGATGCAGAAGATCCTAAACAAACTTGGGAATCTCTCCAATCCGAATCGCCCACTATTAAATGGACGAAATTATCTGAGCTTGATACGCCAGAGCGAATACCCACGCTTTCCCTTACAGAAGAGCCACTAACGCCTCGAACACTTAGTGTAGCGAGCATCTCCTTGGTCGCCCACGAAAGTGGCTTAGCCTTTCCTTATGTGGATCCTTCTCTGTTACATTCATTCAAATCTTACAAATCAGGCATAAGTTTTATTGAATTTTGTGCCGAACTTCAGGATACATCGAAAATGTGTGCTTCCGATACAGAATCGGTAGGCACTACTGATAAAGACACGCTCAACATACGCTCTACTAGAGCATATACATTTTGAACCCTAAGCAATAAAAAGAGAGATAAATGGCAACAGTACCCGAAGATCTAGAATTGCAGCAAGCACTTGAAGCTTCATTGGCCTCGCAAGAAAAGACAAATGAAGAAGACTTAGAATTGGCTATGGCACTTTCTGCTTCTTCAACCGAACATGTACCCACAATAAACTTAAATTTAGCACAAGAAAACCAAGCAAAGCGCTTAGGAGAACTAAAAGACGAAGAAGAAGCTACCTTTGCATTCTTGGCACGTGAGCATGTTCAGAAAGAAAAAGAGGAAGCAGAAGCCACACAGTTCTTACTCGCCCACGAACAACATCAAAATCTACAAGCCGATATCGATTTAGCTCTATTTTTAACTACTCACCCTGAATCAAAAATAGATGATGAGTATTTTGAACTATGCAAAGCCATAAAAAAAATGTTGATGCATGTGTCGCTAGAACAGCAAGCCCAGTATTTACAAGCACTTGCCCCTATTCTAAACTCTCCTGCTGTTAAAGGTGAATGTCCAAACGGAGAGGCAGGTCCTCCTGTGACAGCGCAAATGGATGCACATAAATATACTTGCACGCTCATTCGTGCGAGCATTCCTATCTTAAGATCGATAGATGATGTATTAAGGCCAATCGATCTTAATTTAAATCCTGATATGCCACCTCAAGCGGTATTGGCTGAGATTTTAGTAGATCTTCAAAAAAATTATGCAGAGACCGATCCCGAACTGCAAACAACACTAGCTTGTATTCCATATATCACTACTTCTATTCAAAATTTGAGTGCTGCAGCTACTCCTATCGATACTGCAGAAACTCACGCCCATGTACAACAACTACTTTCACGTACTTGGACCTTAGCCAAAATATTAGGTCCAGATTACAAAGATGCAATTGCACATGCGCTAAGTAATAATATCGCAGATGGAGGTGGGTGTATTCCTGGTATGGTAGCAAGACTATATCCTATATACGCAAACATGATTAAGCATACCTTAACTCTTTCCATAGAACCGATACCTGTTCTAAAAATGCATATTTAAGATAAATAACAGAAGTGAATCTATACCTTTAGTTTGTTAGATAGGTTCTTGGCGATCCCTTGTTAGGGGTGAAATAAACAGATATAATCAAAATAAATCGAATATTCTATATTTACAGAGAAAAGAGTAATAGGATAAACATGATAGAAAAAATTAACCCTAGAGTAGACATCGCCTTTAAAAAAATCTTTGGTGTGGAAGAAAATAAAGATTTGCTGATTTCACTTGTCAATGCTGTTGTAGCTGAATCGGATAGAATCGTAGAAGCAACACTGTTAAATCCTTATAATCCTAAAAGTTTTAAACGAGATAAGTTGTCTATTTTGGATATTAAAGCCAAAAGTGAAACGGGTAAACGATACAATATCGAAATTCAAATTACTGATGAAGCAGATTATGATAAACGAGCTTTGTATTACTGGGCAAAATTATATACAGAGCAATTACAATCGGGAGAAGATTATTCGAGTCTTGCTAAAGCTATAGGCATTCATATTTTAAATTTTACCTCTATTCTAAATTCAGATAAATATCACAATGTATTTCATATCACAGAAAAAGAAACAGGCTATCGGTACTTTGATAATTTAGAATTACATACCATTGAGCTGAAGAAATTTTCTAATAATACCCGCGTAGATTTAGTTGACATCTTAGCTAAAGTCAAAAATTCCTTGGATGTCTGGGTAACTTTTTTAACACGTCATGATTTATTAAATCATAATAACCTTCCTATACAATTAGATGATCCCGCTTTAAAAAAAGCGCTCACTGTTTTGGAAATAATGAATTTTAATCCCGAAGAAAGGGAGGCTTATGAGGATCATATTAAATGGCTTAGAATGGAAACAAGTGCACTCAAAAAACAAGAAGCAAAGGGTTTTGAGGCAGGAAAATATGAAGGTAAGATAGAAGGAAGAATAGAAGGCGAGCAAATAGGCATCGTCAAAGGGTTACAAAAAAGTGCATGGAACATGCTTCAGAAGGGTATGAGTCTGAAGGATGTGAGTGAATATACAGGGTTATCTACTGCTGCACTTGAATTATTGGCAACAAAACAGGTAGAGCCAATAGTATAAATGACAACTTTCTTGAGCTTGATCAAAACACACTGGCAAATTTCTCTATTTTCAGGTATGCTGTGTCCCATCATTAGGTTCACAGGATAATGTAATAGGAATTTTATGTCACTTGCTGTCGTCTATAGCCGTGCCTCTGCAGGCATCAAAGCACCCTTAGTTACTGTAGAAACTCACATTTCTATGGGCTTACCTAAATTGTCCATTGTAGGCTTACCAGAAGCTGCCGTTAAAGAAAGCAAAGATAGAGTCCGAAGTGCCTTGCTCAACAGTAATTTAGATTTTCCGAATCGCCGAGTGACCATCAATTTGGCGCCGGCAGATTTGCCTAAAGAAGGTGGTCGATTCGATTTACCCATTGCAGTGGGTATTTTAGCGGCTTCAAAGCAAATATCTAATAAAGGTTTAGATCAATTTGAATTTGCAGGCGAATTAGCATTATCTGGAGAATTGCTTGGCATTCATGGTGCACTGCCTTTGGCATTAGAAGCTAGAAACTCAGGTAAAATTTTAGTATTACCTTTACAAAATGCAGAAGAAGCCAGTTTATTAGGTGACAACCAAATAATAGCTATAGAACACATTTTAGATTTATATAATCATCTTAAAAAACACAAACCGCTTCAGTTTTATGTATCCAATCCCACTACTCGATCAATACAAGAAGCACATGCCTTAGATCTCAAAGATGTAAAAGGGCAACCCCATGCCAAAAGAACTTTAGAAATTGCAGCAGCGGGAGGCCACAGTCTTTTAATGATGGGACCTCCCGGTACAGGTAAGACCATGCTTGCAAGTCGCTTGCCCAGCATCATGCCACCGCTTTCCAATGAAGATGCTTTAGAAGTAGCTGCAGTGCATTCCTTAATTCCCAATAGCACACCGTATTTATGGGGAAAAAGACCTTTTCGTTCCCCACATCATACGGCTTCGGGTGTTGCGTTGGTAGGCGGAGGTTCTAATCCCAGGCCTGGTGAAATTTCTTTAGCACATCATGGTGTACTTTTTTTAGACGAGCTACCGGAGTTTGATAAAAGAGTATTAGAAGTTTTGCGTGAGCCTTTAGAATCTGGCACGATTCTTATTTCGCGTGCAGCACGTCAAGCGGAATTTCCCGCACGTTTTCAATTGGTGGCTGCAATGAATCCTTGTCCTTGTGGTTATCTCGGTGATACCAAAGGACGTTGCCAATGCACTGCTGATAAAGTGCGTGCTTATCGTTCGCGTATTTCAGGACCTTTATTGGATAGATTGGATATGCATATTGAAGTACAGAGCTTATCTCCGGAAGCTTTAATAACCCAACACTCTAGTATACAAGCACTTGAAGAAGACAGTGCTACCATTCGAGAGCGCGTACTTCACGCGGCAAAAAGGCAATATGATCGATCTCAAAAATTAAATGCGAGGCTTAATAATGCTGAAATACAAGAAAATTGTTCTTTAACACCCCAATCACAAACATTAATCCTGCGCGCCATAGAACGTTTTGGTCTTAGTGCACGTTCTTATCATCGTATTTTACGTGTAGCAAGAACTATTGCAGATTTAGAAAATAGCACCCATATTAGTACTGTTCACCTTTCTGAAGCATTGTCTTTCCGAAAAATGGATCGTTTGGTCACGCCTGCTTATGGTTAATCAACTGAACAGTGTACAACAATCCGCGGTATATTATCTTGAAGGTCCTTTATTAATTATTGCTGGTGCGGGCACTGGGAAAACGGGTGTTATCACCCATAAAATTGAATATCTTTTAGAAAAATGTGGTTATAAGGCTTCTAAAATTTTTGCGGTTACCTTTACCAATAAGGCAGCACGAGAAATGGCTCAACGTGTTGCTAAAACCTTAGGTGCAAAAAAAGCCAAAGGACTTAGCATTTCCACCTTTCATACTTTGGGTCTTAAAATTATACGTACTGAATATCAAACCTTGGGTTTTAAGAAAAATATTTCTATTTTCGATTCAGAAGATGCCTTAAGTTTATTAAAAGAATTAAAAGCAGATGCTAATCTTGATGAGGATTCTAGCACATTATCGCTACAACAATCGAAAATTTCTTTTTGGAAAAGTGGCGCTATCACACCTGAAGAAGCCCTGCAATGTGTAGAAACTGATCTCGATCGCTCCACAGCTGTTTTATATAAAGCTTACCAACAACAATTAAAAATTTATAACGCCGTAGACTTTGATGATCTTATTTTATTACCCTTACAATTATTCACACAAGATAATGAAATTTTAAATAAGTGGCAAGATAAAATACATTATTTATTAATTGATGAGTATCAAGACACCAATGCCAGCCAATACGCCTTAATACGCTTATTAACCGGTGTGAGAGGAGCGTTGACGGTGGTCGGTGATGATCATCAATCGGTTTATGCATGGCGGGGCGCCAGACCAGAAAACTTAATGCAATTGCAAGCTGATTTCCCTAACCTTAAAGTGATTAAATTAGAACAAATTATCGCTCAACAGAAATTATTTTAAGAGCTGCTAATGCATTGATTAATCACAACCCTAGTTTATTTAAAAAAAATCTCTGGAGCCAAAAAGGGATGGGAGATCCCATTCGTATTTTATTAACCCAAGATGATGAACATGAAGCAAACCGAGTGGCTGCTCAATTATTAAGCCATCAATTTCAAAATCGTACTCAATCTAGAGATTATGCGATTCTCTATAGAAGCAATCACCAATCTCGTATTTTCGAAAAAATACTCAGAGAACATCATATCCCCTATCATTTAAGTGGTGGTACTTCTTTTTTCTCCAGAACTGAAGTCAAAGATATTTTAGCTTATCTTAAAATTTTGGTAAATCCAGATGATGATTGTGCGTTTTTACGTATCGTCAATGTGCCCAAACGCGAAATTGGACCTTCTACGGTAGAAAAATTAAGCGAATATGCTAAAACTCGAAATAGCAGTTTATACGATGCCAGTTTTGAAATGGGCTTAGAACAAACCTTATCTGGAAAATCACTGGAAAGATTGCAACATTTTACCCATTGGCTAGCTTTAATGTCAGACAATATTAAAAGAGGAGATGTATTGGCTAATATTCAAGACATCGTAAAACATATTCGTTATGAAACATGGCTTTTTGATATTTGTACGCATCCCAAAACAGCTGAAAAGCGAATGGAAAATGTTCAAGATTTATTAAATTGGATAGGACGATTATTAAATCCAGAATCCAACACCGAAGCTACCGAAGCGATGACATTGGCAGAAGTATTAAATAAAATTTTACTAATGGATATTTTAGAACGTTCTGCAGAAGAAAAAACACCTGATGCAGTGCAGCTCATGACCTTACACGCTGCCAAAGGCTTAGAATTTCCGAATGTTTTTTTAGTCGGTATGGAAGAAGATATTTTGCCGCACAAAAATAGCATAGAACAAGAATCCATAGAAGAAGAACGGCGTTTGTGTTATGTGGGTATGACGCGGGCACAAAAAACCCTCACGCTGACATTGGCAAAACAAAGAAAACGCTTTGGCGATAAAAGCGATTGTATTCCCAGCCGTTTTTTAGAAGAACTCCCTAAAGAAGATGTAGTCTGGGAAGGTAATGATCAGGAGATTACACCTGAAGCAAGGCAAAAACAAGGTCAATCACATCTGGCTGCCATTAGAGGGTTATTGGGAACTTAATTATCTTTCATATTAAAATCTGATCTGCCAACACTGCCTGTGGGTGCAGCATTTAATTTAATCATTAACCTTAATTCATTTTCAGAATCGGCATATTGCAAGGCCGAATCATAACTTATTTTCCTTGCAGTATATAAATCATATAAAGATTGATCAAAGGTTTGCATACCTTGTTCTTTAGATTTAGCCATAATTTCTTTTATGGAATGCGTATCTCCTGAACGAATATTATCCGCAATAATGGGGGTGTTTAATAAAATTTCTACTGCAGGGATACGACCTGTTTCATCCATTTTAGGAATTAATTGTTGTGCCACAATGGCTTTTAAATTCATAGACAATTCCATTCTTAATTGACGTATACTTTCTGCAGGGAAAAAACTCATAATTCTTTCTAAAGCTTGATCCGCGTTATTTGCATGTAAAGTTGAGACACACAAATGCCCGGTTTCAGCAAAGGTTAAAGCATAATTCATGGTCTCTTTAGTACGAACTTCCCCTATCATAATCACATTAGGGGCTTGTCTTAGTGTGTTTTTCAATGCGATTTCATAAGATTCTGTATCAATGCCCACTTCGCGTTGGGTGACAATCGATTTTTTATTTTTATGAAGATATTCTACGGGATCTTCAATGCTAATAATATGTTCAGCCATTTGTTGATTCCTATGATCTACCATGGCTGCTAAGGTTGTACTTTTACCAGAACCCGTAGCACCTACGATGAGCACCAACCCTCGTTGTATTAAGGCTAAATTTTCTAATTGAGGGGGTAGCTCTAAAGCTTGCAAACTGGGTATGCTCGATTTTATGGCTCTAAACACAGCCCCCATCGTTGAACGTTGATAATAAGCACTCATTCTAAATCGCCCCAAGCCTCCGACACTGAGTGCAAAATTAAATTCTTTAGCCTGTATAAATGTCTCTTGTTGTGCAGGATTCATTACACTAAATAGCAGTGTTTGTATGACTTCGTGAGTTAAAGGCGGCAGATCTAAAGGTTCTAATTGTCCATCAATTTTAATAGCCGGGGCTGAGCCTGGAGACAGAAATAAATCCGACCCTTTGTTTTCTATCAATTCGCGCAATAATTCTACCAAGCTCATCTGATGCACCTCTTAAGTCGCTAATTGAACAACTCTTTATTTTCAGCCTTAGCACGAGCATCTTGTTTAGAGATTTTATTTTTTTGAACCAATTCTTGTAAATTTTGATCTAAGGTTTGCATACCCATTGCTCGGCCTGTTTGTATTGTAGAATACATTTGAGAAACCTTGGCTTCACGGATTAAATTACGAATGGCGGGTGTGCAAATCATAATTTCATGGGCTGCAATTCTTCCTCCGTCGGTTTTTTTTAATAATACTTGAGCAATAACAGCTCTTAAAGATTCCGATAACATTCCTCGCACCATTTCTTTTTCAGAGCCAGGAAACACATCTATTATACGATCGATGGTTTTAGCAGCCGAAGTGGTATGTAAGGTTGCAAAAACCAAATGGCCCGTTTCTGCAGCAGTTAGCGCCAAACGGATGGTTTCTAAATCTCGCATTTCGCCCACTAATATCACATCCGGATCTTCTCTTAAAGCCGAACGCAAGGCTTCTGCAAAACTTAAAGTGTCTCTATGAACTTCTCGCTGATTCACGAGGGATTTTTTAGATTCATGAATAAATTCAATCGGGTCTTCAATCGTTAAAATATGATCACTTCGATTCATATTAATATAATCTATCATTGCCGCTAGTGTGGTTGTTTTACCGGAACCTGTGGGCCCAGTGACTAACACAATACCTCTTGGATATCCACAAATTTCTTTAAAAATAGTCGGCATATTCAATTCATCTAAAGTTTGTACTTTAGCGGGAATGGTCCTAAAAACAGCACCTGGACCTCTTTGTTGATTGAAGGCATTCACACGAAATCTGGCTAAAGAGGGAATTTCAAATGAAAAATCGGTTTCTAAATTTTGTTCATATTGTTTACGTTGCTTATCATTCATAATGTCATAAATCAAATTATGGACTTCAGAATGCTGTAGGGGGGGGAGATCTATTCTACGAATATCTCCATCTACCCTAATAATGGGCGGCACGCCCGCTGACAAGTGTAGGTCAGAAGCATTATTTTTAACTCCAAAGGCCAGTAATTCTGTTATATCCACAAACATTCACCCCAAACGTTGATTTTCTGTTAAACTATTTCAATTTCTACCCATTAATTAAAAGTATAGACGGATTAAACACGTATTATTGCATGAAACAGCACGATTTTTCATTGTATATTCACATTCCTTGGTGTATTAAAAAATGCCCCTATTGTGATTTTAATTCTTATCAAAAAGCAGCCGAACTTCCAGAAGCAGAATATATTGCACGCTTATTTGAAGATTTGGCACAAGATTTACCCCAAGTACAAGGAAGAATGTTAAGCAGCATTTTTTTTGGTGGAGGCACACCGAGTCTTTTTTCCCCTAAAAGCTTTGAAACCATTTTAAGTCATGTGTTTGATCATGTACCCCATCGTGAAAATATAGAAATCACCATGGAAGCCAATCCCGGTACTCTGGAGCATAAATCTTTTACAGACTATCGTACAGCGGGGATAAATCGTATTTCCATCGGTGCACAAAGCTTTCAGGATGTGCAATTAAAAACCTTAGGTCGTATTCATAATGCAGATAATATTTACAAAGCTATTGAATCTATCCGTTTAGGCGGCTTTGATAATTTTAATATCGATATCATGTATGGCTTACCTAAGCAAACCATTCAAGAAGCGTTATTAGATTTACAAACAGCTATTGATCTTTCACCTACACATTTATCTTGGTATCATTTAACCATAGAACCCAATACTTTTTTTCACCATAAACCCCCAGTTCTCCCTGATGACGATGCTATTTTTGAGATTCAAGAGGCGGGATTTGCTTTATTGGCAGATCATGGATTTTCACAATACGAAGTGTCTGCTTTTTCAAAGCCAGGTTTTCAGTGTCATCACAATAAACAGTATTGGGAATTTGGAGATTATTTAGGCATTGGCGCTGGTGCACATGGCAAAATTAGCTGTCCTGACAAAGGTATCTCTCGTTTATGGAAAGCTAAAACACCTAAACAATATATGAGCCAGCAAGCTTCTTTTATCGCAGGCGAGAAAATATTAACAGAATCAGAATTAGTATTTGAGTTTATGCTGAATGCTCTTAGATTGATAGACGGCTTCCCTATAGATTTGTTTAAAAGCAGAACAGGTTTAGATATGATGCATCTACAACCTGGATTAGATAAAGCGCTAGAAAAAAAGCTACTAACTATGCATAATAATCATATCAAACCTACTGCATTAGGTAATCGATTTTTAAATGACCTCATGGCACTATTTTTGTAATATACCAACCTTTATTTAAGGTAATTTTAAATATGCAACTTAAAAAATACGCCTGGGCAAAATTCATACTCACGAAAAATGGTTATTCACTAATGAAGTAACTTTAAAAAAGGTTGAGAAAAAATTACTGGATGCTGAACAAGTTAAGATATCTAGCTTAGGCAGCTTTTCTAAATTTGTAGATGAGGATATAGAATGATATTTTTCCTTAAAACAAAAATCCTATTCTAGCACTTCCTGCATTCATCATAGCATTACTACCAAATTCTGCATCATAAAAGAGACTCCAGAATCCGGAAGTGCTGAATTGACAATAGACACCAATACCCACAGCAGCTTGGTGTTTAGGTTGGGTATAACTACTTACGGTAAAATTCCCAGGAATGCCCACGAACCCTGCTGTCAAGGCTCCTTTTTGGGTTTGTCTTTTATTAACATAACTCAATTTAGTTTTAATTAAAAAAGATACCATATCAGATTCAATAAGATTGTTAAGCCCTATCCCTGCTTCAGAACGTAAAAATCCCACTTGTTTACGCTTTACAGCTAAATTAAGAACACCCGCTCCCTTTTCAACATATGCCTTTCTATGAATATCAATATATCCTATATTTCCAAAAACTTCGGTATCTACCGAACCACATAGATCAAAAACATATCCCGCACCACCATAAGGAGAAATAGAAATTCCTTTATAATTACTTAATGCGCGTCTGTTTAAAGTACCAAAGTTTAAATGTCTAGTGACCGCATAATTAGAATCACCAGCGACCACTGAACCATCCACATACAAACCACAATCATTATACCAACTCGCATATACCGAACCTAAAGCAGTATTGAGATGGGCTTTATCTTTATTGCCTTTCCAATCCAGATTAGAAAAAACCTTACCGCCAGAAAAACCCACAAACCATGCATCTGAAAGATCAAAATCCATACCTAATAATAACCCACCGTTTTTAGCACTAAAAGCTCTACTATTGGGTAAAGTATTTTGTTGTAAATGATTACCCAAACCTCGAACCCACACATCGCCTTCTGGCATACCCCACCTGTTTGAGAAATTCGATTTGGTAGTATTAGAAGTAGGCATATCGCCTGCAGCATATCCAGTATGCGCCCAGTCTGCTGCATACATCGATTCCTGATCTTCGCATTTTTTTTTGGCTTTCTTCATATGTCTTAAAACATCTAATCGTCTGGTATTTGCAAGATGTGTTTGTGCCATCTCATCTGCAAGCACCCAATAGGTGGCTGCTGTTTCTGCAGAACTTATTTGCTCAAAAGGACCATTCACTCCACAAGGATCTAATACTGACAAAATAGTTAAAATTTCTCCCAAATCAGTGCCTGCTTGGAAGGGTAAAGTGTTGAAGAATTGTACAACATTCCTTTGGCTGGGTGTTAAACACGCTAAATTCGGGTTAAAAAGGTCTAGAATTTTTAACTGCACACTATTGGGATTATAAATCACTTGAGTCTTAAGAGGACCTAGATTAGCATTGGTAAAATTAACCGTACCGAATTGTCCCACCACACCGCCGTTTGCAGTTAAAAATGTATAAATAGTACCTGAAAAATAAGCACCTGCTGCTGGTGTAAATGCCACTGTACTTCCAGTAATGGTTGCTAAGCCCGGGGTCACCTGCAACAAATCCGTTTGACCCACTCCATTAAACTCTATTCCTAAAGTACCTCCCGGCGCATTCACAAAACTTCCGGTTGTTAATGTGCCGATATTCTGATTACCTGGTGCTACAGTTCCTCCGTTATTATTGATGACAGCGCCTAGAATAGTGCCTGTACCTCCCAAAGTAGCACCGGAATTCACGGTGACTGGGGCTACTAAAGAACCATCAACCATCAATGTTCCGGCATTCACCGTGGTACCACCTGAATAGGTACTGGGTCCTGTTAAGGTGAATATTCCAGTACCGATTTTTGTGAGGCTACCTGTTCCAATGATGTTACCACCAAAAGCAGAACTGCTATTGTCCGATCCTACGGTTAAGGTAGCGGTTCCTAAATTGACCGTTCCTGCTGTACCTGAAAAATTTCCGAGGGTTTGATTAAAGGTCAATAAACTAAATGTGCCACCTGTCATCGTCAGTGCATTCGTGGTCGGCAACATATTAGCGACACCAGCTTGTAAGGTACCAGCCTGAATCGTAGTTAACCCAGTGTATGCTTTTTGAGTGGAGTACACCAAAGTCCCTGATCCCGTTTTGGTTACGCCTGCGGTACCTGTAAGAGGCACTCCCCCTAAAGTAATAACACTGATCCCTGTATTATTGAAGGTTAGTAAGTTTGCATTTAATTCAGCAATTGGAGGATTCGGCCCTGGGAGGGGGTTGGTAGGATTTAAAGTTAAATTATTACTCCCACCAATAAAAGAAGGTGCTGTTAAAGTAAAGCTATTCGTAATCGTATAAGTAGCACTCGATAGTAAAGTGCCTCCATTCAAGGTTAATAATCCAGTACCTATAGCTGTATTACTGCCAAGGCTAATAGAGCCCGAAGTTGCGGGATTACCTGTACCTAAGAGCGTACCGCCTGAATAGTTATTTGCACCATTCATAACTAGGTTTCCTGCACCTTGTTGTGAAATACTACCCTGACCCGTAATACCTGCTACTAAGGGATTACCATTTAAAGTTTGTATAACACCCGCTGGGGATTGAAATTGAACTGTAACACCGGCACCAATAAATAAATCCGCTCCACCCCGACTACCATTATTAGCGCCTGCGCCAGACTGAACAAAGCTATTGTTAAACATAAACAACTGATCTTGGGTACTGTTAATCGTTAGCGTTGATGCTACCCCACCGTCTTCCGTTCCCCCTGCAAATATTGCGCCCCCAAATCCAGCACCTCCGCCACCCCTCGTTGTATCACCATCACCTCCTCCCAATGGTGGTACACCTCCATCTGTACCCCCAGCCCC
>JADMIO011525430.1_pt1 | contig 83985 bp, 82 predicted proteins | sample 8958161 | NCBI WGS metagenome assembly JADMIO01 (sample SAMN16585339, study PRJNA669376) | soil metagenome | isolation source: Crop rotation soil | place: USA: Cullars Rotation, Alabama | collected 2011 | reverse complement strand
TGCGTCTGGACGAAACGATGAAAACGAAAGCTGAAAGTGGGAGCGGGAGTGTGTGCAAGAAATGTGAGAGAACGTTTGGCGGTGGATGGAAGAACCGGAAACTTCTGAAGGGGGTGGTTGATTTGCAATTGCTGTGGTGGAGGCAGAGTATTGAGTAAGCTTTGGAATGGGAGTCGATGCCGGGAGGATTCGCAGAAGAGGTGCGGTTTTTTTTAGGAGGACGGAGAGTGGCTGATTGAGCTGCAATGGCAATTGGATGAACGCGTTCTTTCTCTCCAGCTGGTCTTGGAGAATTTACTGTTCTTTGAGTGGAATTCTCTAATTCGGGCGCGGGAAACAGTTGAGGTCATTGCCATGGGGGTGGATGGAATTCGGGACTTGGGAAAGTCTGGCGGTCACTTTTTAGGAGGGAAGTTGTGTGTGCTGGTTAGAGACAGTCGAGGTTGGGAGTTTGGGGATTCCTGGATGCGAGGATTTCTGTGTGTGCAGGTGAAGCTGTTGTGTCCACCAGGCGGGAAGGGAAACGGGTGGCTTCTTCTTAAACAAAACACCGCCATTCTGATGGACGATTCCAGAACTCGAGACCTTCCATCTTATGAGTGTCTAGAGAGAATGGACTTCATGCCGGAAGAATTTTGTCGAGTGGTGGATGAGACCGTCCACTGGTTGAATCCAGTGGTTTCCCAATCTTGGAGTGTGTGTTTGAGGGTGCGAACTCCCCGTATAAACATTCATTCTGGTGCGCCACGAACTGCCTCCTTTCGATTGCAATATTCACGACCATCGAGGGAAGGGAGCCACGGAACTCCCTGGCAGTGGTCTCTACTCGAAATTCCACAAATTCCACTCCATCCACTGCATTTCTGAGCAGGTTGCAAGCCCGGCTGCTGGAGTGGCGCAACTTGCGCACGGTGGTGGAATTCCAGGAACACTCCAGACGTTGACTTGAAGGCATCAACCTGCATCCTAACTGCAATAAATCGCATCTCCATCAAACTCGTATCTCCCCTCACCCACTGCAGATGGAGGCGGCAGTGCTCATTTAACTCGTGAAATTCGCTTTTAGAAAGGCTGTAGTAATTCTCTGCTACATGCGAGTCGATTACGCCAACATCAATTTAAGCGAGCGTAATCGCCGTGAATTGGGACGCGTAATGTCCAACTGCTTCCACTGCTGCTTTTTGGGGTCGTATTTACTCAATGTCACGAGAGCGCCATGACCGACATTTTGTGTAAACGTTCGATTTGGGTTGCTGCAGTGCAGTTTTAATGACGACGACGATACGAAAATTTGCAGTTTAATTCTATATGCATGGTTTTGCAATTCAATATCTTTAAGCACATCGTTTTCTCTTAATATCCTTAAGTGCAGCCCGACTAAAACGTCGTCTTGTACCGGATTTCCAGGAATCGTGGTAATCGTATAATTGTGTGGAAATCTACTCGTTCTCAGTAGAACGTTCTCAAAAGTGAGTCAGAGCCATCGCATCGTATGAATGAAGAGGAAAACTTCCCTGATACGTAAATGCTAATAATTACGTCACGCATTGTTTATGTATCAAGTTTGCTACGTGGCGGCGCTCGCACCGAAAACGTTTCGCAGTGGAGCACGCTAGCTTTTGTAAGAGTTAAAGTGAGAATTTTTGTGTCGTTCGTCTCATTTTGAGTACAGTGTTCGTGCCGTACTACAAGCGGAGTTTCAAGAGTTATTATAAAAGTACTGGACTTGTATTTATTGTCATTTACTACCGCAGTGTTCCAATCAGTCTTCAGATCTCAACTCAGATTTACCAAGTTGACCACCATGTGTTCCTTCTTCTGAGAGTTACTTTCGCAGGGGGTTCATCGACAGGAGCATTCTTGAAGTTGCACTTTGACAATTCAGCGGGCGACCAGCAGATAATTGTGAGGCAAAGGCAGGAGCTTACGACGAGAGGTTAGTGACTTTGATTTCATTTAAAGGGAGCAGAGCAGAGACATAGACTTGATGGCCAAATTTGGGTCGCGCGGCGAGACATGGCTTTTTAATTGTCCGAATGTCTGATCGAATCTGTTTCATAATAAGAGTTCCCCTTCCATGAATAATTTCACTTTTTGCACATCACGCGCCGTTTATTTGTACGAATTTCTCCTCATAACTGATTTCCTCAAAGTTAAAGAGTACTGGACACAAACTGTGAAGCTTGAGCGTGTGGACCTCCGTGAATCGACCCCCAAATTTAGTCGAGAGTGCGAGCAGGTTTTCTAAATGTTTTCAATGTCCACAACTTTGTTCGCCCCGTAAAGCAAAAGTGCTCAGGATATTGCATTTCCAATTGGGAGGCTCTTATAAAAGAGTAATCGGGTTAGTAAACCCGTGGCTAGCGCAGCACCACCGAAACTCACTAACATTTTCGATCCTGGATTCAAGTCAAGTGTCGGTTCACTCAGAAATTAAACACGTGAGTGGCGTGTGTCGATTGTAAATACAGCATGGGAATTGCATCATCCCCTCAACTCACTCAGTTGTAGATGGTTGCTGGAAATCTTGTGAAAATTCCCTCGGCGTGTTCCATTGCCAATGTCGTATGCTTTCATTCGAAGTTGTCTGGGTTGGGTTCTCGACCCGGGCGAGTCTCTGGAGACTCCAGACCATCACCACCGTGGTCTGGATTGGTCTGGAATGAGTCCGCACATGAAAATCTTGCTACACGTGCTTCACGTGCGAGAGCTGAGCGTCATCAGCACGTCGCAATCATCCGATCCAGCAGCTGATGACTTTGTACGCTGGCCTCGTCGTTCAGCGAATGCGAACTACGTGCGATTCACGTAACGCGAGTAAACAGCGATCACCTTGACATGCTCGTGCTGGCTGGATGCTCATCATTGAGAAATTACGTTTGCCAATACAAATATTCATACGCTTTTGGAGTCCTGGTCTACCACACAATCACCTGCATGGCGGGGGTTGGCAAATCTGACTCAATTCGGGAGTGGCGCGTTTGTTGGCAAGTTGTCGAAATTCTAAATTCAACGACTCATTTTGATTTTGAGATTTGAGCTCTACAGTCCGATTTGCGAATTATGCAAAGGAGAACCGCAAGATACGGATAGAATTTAGGCCGGATTCTCTTCTGGAAGAGGCAGCAGCTGCAACAGAGTGCCCATCGTGAGTCAAAGTCATTAGGCCGGCCAATTTCTCACACTTACCAAACACTCTGCTGACTCTGACATTGAGAAACGGTTCGAGTTGCAAGCCGTTGCCATGCTGCAATCGAATTACTCAAAAATGCACTCTAGACAAACGGCGCGTAAGAAAAGTGCACTTGCAATAAGTTGAAAGAAGGCGCAGTAGCATTTAAATTACTCAATAAAGACGCGCGCAACAAACTCTCAAGCCAAAAAGGGTTAAGGTTGCGTCGATGAAAGGAGGTGAAGTGCAATAATTTGCAATAGAAGAATGTTGAGAATGGCGAGGTGTGTGCCAATTCGAATACGACTGTTTCAAAAAAATCAAAGGTGGAATATTCGAGTATTTTAGTAGAAAGTCTCGATTTTTGAGAATTGAGCTGTCTTTCGCATTCATTTTCATGGGTCCTTTCTGAGTTTTCTTCTTCGATCTGAAGAGTATTCTGGGCGCTGGTCCTGGAGCAAAAACGCATTTTTTCAAGTCTCGCACCGTGACCGGAGGTTAAAATTGAAAAAGGTTGGAGAAAAAGGTCCATCCTGCTCCAGTATTTTCCTCCGAGTTTGTAAGGTCCAACGTCCTTTCAACTGCTTTCAAACGGTGGTTGTTTCACAACTGCGAGCACGACTTACATGGATGATGAGTTCAGAGTAGAGTTCAAGAATTCAGAGGTCTCGATCGGAATTGAGAGAATCCTGTAAAGCACAAAGTCTCATGCCCTCTTCGTCTTGAATTCTTAGCATTCACTATTCGCATTCTGACTTCGCGAGCGAGTAAATCAAACGTGTAATTTGTCTCAACTTTTACGTAATAGTCACCTTCACAAACAACGAACAAGCGATTCGCAATTGGCAATTTTGTGGCGTGGGTCCGTTGATTGCCATGGGATTACGTGCGAGTGTTGTTAGCGCAATCGCTCTTAACCTTCACCATTCTGCATTGCAGCAATCGCTCCTCGCCACCAGATTTCGTGCGTGTTCGCTGCTTTTGCAGTCGGTCGGCCATTCTCTCTCGTTGGCATTTCTCATTGTTGCATTTGTCTGCTGCTTTTGCTACTCTCGAATCTCACAAATCTCAATCTCAAATTCTTTGCAAGCAGTGCATTTTCGACGGAAAATTCGAGCTGTAGTGATGATTCTCGCTAAATTGATTTACCGTAAAAGCGGAAAAGTCATCCTTTTGGAATGCACCAAATTCGATCGTGGAACGTCAGCGTACACATGAAAATTCAGCACTCGAACCACACATTTAATAGAAGCTTGTTTATGTACGCAACAGCTTCGAGATTGAGATTAGAATAATTAGAGTTTAACTGCGCTTCATTCCATTAAAAGAGTAGGGAGGTTCTCGAATCGTTTGAAGGAGAACAAACAGCAATGAGCTTTGTACACAATTGATTGCGGTCATACCACGGCAACGTTCCGTGAATTTCCTCTCCGATGAGTGTTCGAGTTTAATGCAATGCAAAGCCACGTCAGTTTCAAAACGTTTTCGAGACGAAATTTCAAACTCGCCACCTCATTTTTGTGCTGCTGTTGTTGTACTTCTTCTTTTGTGTGTACCTCACTCGTTCATTCAGAGTTGAGGTACACCAGAGCAGATAGCAATACGGTAGAGTCACCCTCAGTTTTAATCAGTCCTCCGCTGTTGGCCGTCGTGGGCAGATCGTCCCGATTTGATGGTCCATAAGTAATAACTCGTCGAAATTCATGCGAATTTACTGCAGGTATTTGAACGTACTTGCGCTGACAAAGGCGAAAGGCCAGAAAATGTCACAATGCAAATGCAATCCCAAGCCTTGCCATGGCAGCATAAACTACCTTGAGCGCATAAATTAAAGTCGAAGTTCGCTTTGCGCATTGTTGCTTTGGAAGGCAACAGCTTTAAGCTTGCAGGCAGGCATTCTGTGTACAGTTTGCGTTCAGTTTAGCGTTGCCACAACGATCAGCCCTGCTCATGCTTACACGCTCGATGTTTCAAAAACGTTTCTCGAACGAGTAATTTCGTATCTGCTGTACTGTTGCACTCAAAGATGATGTGATACTTATTTAGAAAGGCCCAACCCAGCAGAGCTGTGCAGAGTGCGAAGGAGAGGTATGATGTAGGAGAATTGAGTGCTACAGGGAGATTCGTTTATGAAGGTTTGCGAAATTTTCGCGAGACGGAATGCAAATTTTTGCAATGGAGTGCTTTAAGTTTGGTTGAAACCAGTGGAGAAATGCCCGGAGTTTTGGCTCCTTATATCATCCTGCAGCATTTTAAGGCCCATTTTGAAGATTTTCCATCCGAATCCCTTCGATTGAAATTCGTAAATCTATCCACCAATCCCAATTCGCAAACATGTCCTCCTGTACATAACCTCGAACAGTATGACTATAGCCTGCTGGCTTTTATTCGTTGGGAACGTTCTTTTTTTTGTGCAATCCTCACACAAAGAGTACGTACGTAGAGTGGAAGGGGTGGCTGATGAAAGTGGACTCGTCTGCACACTCCTGCTGAATAGCCTTTGAGCAATGCTGATGTGTCCTTTTCGAGAGAGAGAGAACGCTACGTATTATAAGAGAGATACTCGCTCGCTGGCTGACGAAACAAGCGTTAATGAAACTCTGTGTTTAAATTTCATAGCGTTTTTCAAGTCTCCTGCGTCCTGAGTTCAATTCCAAATCAGTTTCAGCCTCGTAACTAAAATTTTGCTGTGTTTCCTCCAAACTCTAAAGTTCTTTCATCTCGAAATCATAATATATATTAGCATTATTCCAAGCACAGACGTTCGGTTGCGCGATGGCTTCACCACGAATTCTTTAAGTTTGTAGTTGTTCCTTTCTACAACCGACCACGATTCACGCTGCTGAAGAGCCCTAAAAATTTTGGCTTCAAGTCATAAGTGTGTCCTGCCCTGGTGTTTCCCTTATTAAATTTCACACTTTTTCTCAGATTAGCGTTTTTCCACAGTTTGCATTTCGACAAGCGTACGATGACCACAATTGATCAAGGTAAGAATCATGGAGTTCAGCTTCAATTCGCAACGACCAGTCACTAGTCGCAATTTTGAGTCATATTTTCCTCGTGCTGATTTGAGTGTGAGTGCTGTGATGCTGGTTTCGGGAACTTACTTTTGGTACACATTAAACCACTGATGAAGTACGGCACTCCAGCAGCAGAAGCAGCGGCAGAGTTGAGTGAAGCGCAGAGATGCTTCTTGTTCAATCGCTCTTGGATCTCTGAGCGGACGGTGTTCGGGAGCAGTGGTTCTTAAATGTTTATGCTGTTAAAGAAGCTGTTCGCTGGTCGGTCGTCGAATTGCTGCTGAATTTGCTCCACACGCGTACTTCCACCTTGAAACTCCATACTAATCCCGCATCTTCTTCACCCTCAGCAGACTTCTACTCGGAAGGAGTTGTCTTGGACGAACCAAATTCAGAAGAGCAGTACGTAAAGCGGGCAGGACCATTTGTACTTGGACCAAAGTTGGGCAATTCACCAGTGAAGTGTATCTCGCATTGTCTTGCTCGGAAGGAAGGAACAAACAACTACTACACTGTCAAGGTACAGGCACACGAACGTTGGACAATGCTGATGAGTTGGCGGCGGACTGGCAGTCAAATTGTGCAGAAAGTGCTTGAGACCACATTTTAGAGAGTAATCAATTGTTACAGATTCTAACAAAGAGACCATCACCCGACTCCGAAACGATCGATGACCAGCAAGGGAAGGTTCTGATTCACACGGAGTACTCGCTCCTGAGTGCGCTGAGAGGGGAACCGGGCGTCATCCAGCAGCATGGGTTGTTCAAGGTTTGTAATTAAACTCGAAACGCTCCAAATCAGACCTCATAAAAATGATTCTATCGCTGCAGGATATCTCGATGGAGGAGGTGGAGGCCAAGAATGGAGACCTCCTCCGAACGGGGAGGATGCAAACGAAACTCTGTCTCGTGCTCGACTGCTACACCCCACACGACTTCTGCCCCGAGTACACCCAGCTCACGAACCTTCAGTATTACGTTATCAAAGAGAAGCGTCTGTCTGAGTTTGAGGCGATAGACATCTTCTTCAAAACAGTACAAATCGTGGAGAGACTTCACAAGGTGAGGTGCTATTTTGTTGGTCGCTCATTAAAGGCATGCTTGAAATGCTGATCAACGTCTCTTCCCGCAGAGAAACATCGTCCACCGCGACCTGAAGCTAGGGAACCTCATCCTCAACAAAGAGACGAGGGAGGTGAAAATCACAAACTTCTGTTTGGGAAAGCAGCTGGCTTCCGAGAGTGATTACCTGAAGGACCAGCGAGGCTCTCCGGCGTACATCTCCCCGGATGTGATAAGCGGGAAGCCTTACTTGGGTAAGTTTCGAGTTGTTTTTGCAGGACTTTGGATCATTTTATTATCTAAGGAGCGTAATTTTATGACCACCTGCATCTGTTAGCAAATTGTTACTTTTGTGTGCAACTTCCAAAGTACTTCAAGCGCTCAGATTACCACAAAAGCTAAAACTTAATAAGCAAAAAAGTACTCCAGGATATGAATCAAGTTCCCTCCTGCAATCCTACAAACCGTAAAGAAAATACTCTCAAGAAAGTCTAAATACTCAAGAATATTCAAGCTTAAAATCAAGAGAAAAAGAAATCCAGTCTCCAGTAAAAACAAACCGGAATGAGTCCAGTGAAATGGAATCTTGCTGTACCAATGCACGGGACGTTTCTTGCTTGTGCTTGCTTGCGCTTAGTTAGCCTAGTTGCTTAGTTGGAAGATCGAGGTTTAAATACGCACATCTCTCTGCTTAGTACCCTGAAACGACCTGAACATTGGTACAAACTCGATTCGAACCGTGCAAACTGTGTGTCTTCACAATCTGCACACAAAAAATGATTGGGTGACCCGACTTAATATGAAATTGTGAAGACGCTAAGATTCCGGTTCAGGGAAAGTGTAGGCCTTTGCCACTCCAGGAAAGTCCTCCCCTTTAATTGTACTGCAGTCCCAAAACTCAGAAGAGGAGCCAGTACTAAATTGCGTATTCTTCCCTGAATAGGAAAACCATCCGACATGTGGGCACTCGGAGTCGTCCTCTACACGATGCTCTGCGGCCAATTCCCCTTCTACGACAAGTCCCCGACCGAACTCTTCAAGAAGATCAAGTCGGCCGAGTTCCATATTCCAATGTGAGTCTGTGAACTTCTTCACATAATTAAATTTTGTACTCAACTCCTTATCTTCTCATTCTACAGAGAACACAACATCTCCCAAAGCACAGTGGAGCTCATCCAATCCCTCCTGGTGCTCAATCCAGCTGAAAGACTGACGGCGTCGCAGGCTCTTATTAGACTCAGGCGAATCATGTCGAACGTGCAGGCGATGAGGCCCATCGAGTTTACGCAGGTGAGAGGGCACTCCTGATAAACTTCACTCTGTATACAATTACAAAGTCTGACATTTGAGCAACTACGAGACTTTTGCTTTTATTACGCTGACATTTTATGACAATTTTGTACAGCATTTTAGTAGCGTGCACGCGCTGGACACTTTGTGTAAATTGGTCGTGGATATTATTGCGCTCCTGAGTTTAAAGGCTAGCGAGGTGATTGTAGCGCTGACATTTTCGCTGACTCGTGAGTCTGGGTAAAATTTAAATTCCATATGTACAATGTTTTAAACTGCTCGCGTTGCTGTCATTCCGTATCTTGTCTTGCAGAATGTTCTTAAAGCTGGCGCCAGGAAAGCGCGTGTGTGCTGTGCGTTAGTTTGTAATCAAAGTGGGAATATGCGTGTGGTTGTGGTGGGTAGGGCGTAGGAGCGCAATTTTAATTGTGAGGGTAGGGATATGCGCCACACTTTGTAGGCTGGACAACGCACACGTACATCTACACTCTACAAGATCGGGGATCAGTATAAACTCGATTCTAACCAAAATCCCATTTCCGCAGGTCGTTCCCGACTGTGTCGGCCCATCTCGGAGGCGGACGTACGATAAGATTGAAGCAACTCCTTTCCACCTTCCATCTCCAACGTGCTCGGAACCGGCCAAAGTCGTGGAGGAGACGGAAGAGGTGGACAGCGACTACGGGAGCCTTCCATCTCAGGAGCTGGAGTACGAGGAGCAGGGCAGCGTGAGTAACTATGCAAGAGACCCCCGAATCCAATGACGCATAAAATCTGACGACGACGCTCGAATTTCCAGGACGAAGAACCACCAAAGAAGATGAGGACCAACGACTTTCTAAAGCACTTGACGAGCATGCTAGGTGAATCGCAGGTGCGCTTTCTCATTGAGCAGTGGCAAGCGGCGAGGCAGAGTAGTGGAGCACTAAAGTGGAAGCAGCAGCAGAGTCCATCGTCTCCTGCAGCGAGACAGGGCTTTTGCGCCGCCACCACGAAAAAGAGGAGGAATTTGACGAGCAGTACCGCACGCGTCCCTTCCCCAAGCACCGTGATGGAGTACGATGGGGTGGAGATGGTGGAGGAGGAACGGAGTGCTGGAGGAGTGAAGGAAGCGTACGCGCCCGCGCCGCCGCTGCACTTTGCGCACGCCAATTAGGATCTCTTAACCATCGAGTCATACTACTTTCGTTGTCTTCATCTCGTTTATTCTTAGGGAACGGAAACGGCTTAGTGCAATTCCTCTTTTTTAGGGAAATCGAGAAATCGTTACAAGAAGGGAACTCGGAGGCTTCAGTGTAGCTCGATTCGGAGTTTTAGGTTTAGGGAGGATTTTTTCCAAATCAGGAGAACCACGTTTCCATTTTAAATTAAGCTCATTTAGGAAGTCTTTCTTTCGTACTCACTCGACAGACCTCTCAAACGAAATCTTTGAGGCAGGATTCTAAATTGCTAAATTTGCTTGAGGTTATCTTCAATTCGATCAGGTCAAGTTTTAGTTTAAATATCTCCAGGCTGACCAGCCTTTTCTTTACTAAATCAAGTACTTTATTGCATGCGACCCCTCAAAGTTTTAACGGTGTAGGCTCTTCCAGTCCAGGTTTCAGGCTAATCACATTCTGCTGCACAGACACACTGCAAATAATCTTGCAAAATTCACACGTTTGTAAACCCCATACAAGTTTTCTACATATACACACCATTTTTCAGCTTGGAGTTCGCTACTTCCGCTCGAATCCGGAAAAAGTTAACCGAATTTACGTTGTGCTCGTGAAAAGTGTTCAAAATTCCACAGAGAGTCTCAAACCAAATTTACAGCTTGTTAATTCTTTTTGTATCAAAGTGAATGGACCGAATTTGTTATGATTTAAGTGTGTGCTTCGATGAAGAGAGAAAAGATGGCGAAGAAAAGGAAGCCCAGCCTAAAAATAAAAAGAATGAGCGCGTGGGAAGTTCCGTCGCTGCTGCGGATCTCAAAGTCAGCGTCGCAGTGGCCTCGTAATAACAATAATGTTGAGATTCGTACTTTTGATCTCAATTTGTGATCGCACGAGCAGCCAAAGCATGTACGCTGATTTATAATAGAAAAGAGAGAAACGCGGTCGCGGCGGCGAATCCCCGAGAGCTCATCCCCTTGGAAACCAAATGCGTTATTTACTGGCTTAGTTTAAGTACTTCTCAGTTAATTCGCTTAGCTGCGCAGCTCGCATTTTTTGAATATTTGTACTTACGAAAATCTGTGTAATGTGTTTTAGACCATCGACCCTCAAGCAAGTCACGAGACGATGTTTGGATCGAGACGATTCAAAGTGCTTAAAGCTTGATCGTACTCAGAATTCCTTTGTCTTTCATCTTTGCACCCCCGCTCTTGCTCATCCAGCCGAGTGTACTCCGAGACGGGTTTTTCATGAAAACAGGGTCAAAATCTACTCGAAAAGGGTCTTCGCTTGCAAAAAAAGATGTCCACATCCTTGCATCTCTGACGCTCAACCTCAACACACGCTTGAGTTTGCAGCTCAAGACGCATTCTACTTAAAAAAAGAATAATGCGAAATGTGTTCACACTCGCATTCAATCTACAAAAGGGCAACGAGGTTTCTCATCAGAATTCAATCTCATCCCAGAAAACTTCGAATCTCATCGAATTTACGAGAATTATAAAACTTCTAGAAAAACGGTGAGTTATGATTGGGCGAGGAGCGTGTATGAATCCATAAATCATGCACGACGACCATGACTTGACATTTCTCTCACGTCTTTCATGGACGAACTTGCTTTCTTCTCGCCTCTCCTACACTCCTCCAATCAGACTCGATGAAAGTACGACAGAAAACTGCACCAGTAATAAAACGAGAATGAAAATTCTATGGTCTCATTCTGAGCTTAGTGTTGCTTTTCCCCTTCCTGCTGCCGCTACTCGCTTAGTCAAAGAACTCGCTCTTTGTGCTTCACGCTTCCCGACATTCACGCGACGACGACGACGGGGCAAAATCAAACACTTCCTGAAGACTCGACTCGTGAAGTGAGAATTTGACAGAGATTCGAACGGGTTCGTAATTCGTTATTAGTGAGTTGGTATAAATAGGCGGACGATTAATCAGACTGTGAGTTCTCATGTTTCGAATACGTAGACAAATCAGTAGTGAAATTCTAACTGGACAAAACGGAGAAGACTGACATTCACTGATTGCACCAGCAACGACAACGAACAGGAGCTGAAAGACAATTCTTGATCGCTCATAGCTTTGCAAAACTGACTGACGGACATTGACTTTGTGCGAGTGATTGTTTGCATCCACACTAGACACATCTGGATAGGCGTTGTTATCAGACCATTGATAAAACACAAGTAATGAAGCACAAGCACAGCTGGTGAATGCATGCTGTGTCTGTGACTCATTTGTGACTCGTGCACAAGCCCCTGAAAAAAGGTGAAAACTGACTGCAGACGATGAATTTCTTAGCACAGTCTTGCATTTTTCGTTATCTTGTTTGATTAATGACTAAAATGACCGGACACAACTACGGGGTCTTGATACGTCTTGTTTCCATTCTCAACGCAAAGTTACAGACGGACATGTAAGCTTATGCCATTTATTGTTTGCGACTCGTGCATGCAACAAATCCAGATAAAGGCCACAGCGTCTTTGAGCGATTGATTAACTGAGAAGGCGTAGGATTTCCTAAAGCGTGAAACACGAGCATTCCTCGGTGTTCCACGATACACTGTTCGCAATGACTGGACTGGACACAAAGACTTTTCCCTCCTGAATTACGACTCATTTATTAAAAAAACTGCTTCCTGAACGTATTAACAACTCTGAAAATGTGTACTAACGAGACCTCTGTACAGATAAATACTTTTTCCAAAAAAACAGAGTATGAAGAAGGCGGCTACTTCCTTGTGGTGGCGCTGAGTTCAGTCGTCGTGGTGTCCAACGGTCGTTCCGAGCTCCATGACGGAGGCCAAACACTCGCCGTACTCCTCGAGCACGAGTTTCTCGAGATCACCCTCCAAGAGTTTCTGCTTCTGGCCAGCCTCCGACTTGGCGAGGAGGAGCTCAACGATCGAGGTGATGACCTCGTAGGAGATCGAGCCGTTTGGGTACCTGCGTGATGAGATTTTAACGCTGTGATAACTGTGACCATATTTTACTAGTGACTGTGATATATATTTTAGTCTTGTGAATCTTGTGATACTTTCTAACTGTGATAATAATCGAGTGAAATAAATCTCTGTACCTGAATATAACAGGTGGGACCATGTTGCCCAAATTGTTCTGCGGAGAAACGTCCTGCATCTGCGCCTTCATTTTATTCCGCACTTGTGTCTGCTGCTGCACACGAACTTCAGCAGCCTCAGCGAGATCTTTGAGGGTCTGTCGATGTGAGGTTCCGGCTCCAGCTATGAAGTACTCTCATAGTTAATACACTGGCCCCAGTAAACAATTGACCCGCAACTCACCAAAGTGCTGCTCCACGCCGACATCGTTCGGAAGGCCAGACGGGATGTTCTCGATGCAGTTCTTGCAGCCGTTGCATTTGCAGATGGACGAGCAGAAAATCTTGGCCTCGTAGCACTCGCAGTAGTTCTTCAGACACCCAGACCGTCGACAGTTGCAGCCTTTGTTGTGCCTCCGCTCGTGCGCCTCGCCAGTCTGCGAACTCTTGCCAATCTTTGGCCTAAATGCGGCCGGATTTCTCTCCAGCACCAGCTTTATCGCCTGCGAGCAGAAATTCATGGTTGAGTCACCCATTAATAAAGTGATTAACAAAGATTTAATAATCAAATTTTACCTTCTGCCGCTCCTCTTCGTGGTTCAGATTGTTGAAACAGTTGGTACAGTTGCAGAGATGACAGAACTCGCCGTTCGCGAAACAGTCACAGTACAGCTTCAGGCATTGAGATTTGGTGCAGTTGCACGGCTTCCGCGGTCGCATTCCGTTCGGTTCGAGAAGGGAGCGGAAGGATTCGTAGTTTCCAGAGGATTGGGAGCCGAGATTTTGTCCGAATCCTCCGAGGAGTGACGAGCTGTTGCTATCTAGCACGCCGTTGTAGGAAGACGTTGAGGTGGAGAAGTCGGCTGGTCGGATGGGGACAGGGATGCTGTTCGGCTCGCTCTTCACCTGATTAATAAAATAAACAAAGGTTTTTAAACCTGCTGACTGGCACTCCCTTTAAGAGTCTCACCACGTAGTTGCTGGGTAGCACGACAAAGTTGCCCATGCCAGAGCCTTGAATGTCCGAAGTCCCTGACGGAAGTGAGAAAATCGTCTGTCCGCCAGGCTGAGGTCTCGGAGCCACGGTTTTCGGTCTCGACGGGGCAATAGGGATTTTGTTCGACGGAACTGGTTTGTTTGACACAACGCGAACGTACTGGACCTTCAATTGGGATATACAATTTAGAATATATTTAACTAAGCATTAAAAGTGAGAATATGTCCATGTGTACCTGATTCGATCCTCCACTCCCCTGCATTTGATAAATCTTGGTCGCTCCTAAACTCTGCCCCACAGCCGCCGAGATCGGAGTGAGAAGGTTGCCCTGCTTCAGCATGTATCTCGGTTTGGGGCTGCTGCTCGACAGCTGCTGCTGGTCTCCAACGGGCACGGGCGCGGGGAGGATTTTCGCTGGACTCCGTCCGGCGGTGGTCACGAGACGCTTCTGCCCAGCGGTGGATGACGGGGCGAGGACGATACCTTGCTGCTGCGGAATTTAAACAATTATTCATTGTTTTATTTCATAATTGGCTGAAGACTTACCTTCCCCGACGCCCCACTCAGAGTGATCGTGTTCCCACCGCCTTGGAGCAATCCCTGCAGCGACTTGGCGTCCAACATAATTTGTTGCCCACCTTCGCCAGCCACCACAAACTTTACCTGAAATTGAAGTTCAGAGTTAATTAATTTGAACTAATTACCGGCTACTATATTGAAACTGGACTCACATGGCTATTTTGCACTCTCCCCTTCTTCTGAATCTTCACAGGAGCCGTTCGCCGCACACTCCTCGCAAGCCCAACCTTCGCTTTGCCAGCCGTGAACGTGTTGGAGTTGCTCGTCGAAGCGGATGTGATGGGCTCCAGCGTGCCCGTGTTTGGGTTAAAGATGGCCTCTTGAATCTGCAAAGCGCTCGAATTCGAGTTGGTCGTGAAGTCTGTTGTTACACTTTCCTGTTGCTCCTCAGCCGACTCCGATTCTGCGACGTACTCCTCTTGTTCGCTGTGCTCCACGACTCCTTCAACGTGATTCTCATCCGCAGCAGCTGTCTCCTCCTGAACTCCTTCCACCCCGCCAGCATTCTCAATAACGTTCCCATCCGCATCGACAGAGTGGAAGGCGATGAGCTCATGAATCGCGTTCTCATCGAGGATCTGAGTCTCTTGCTGCTGTTGGCCCTCATCCTGGTGGAATTCAATCGTCTCTTGCCCCTCGTACACTTGAGTCTCTTGACCCTCTTGATAGGTTTGCCCATCCGACGTGACGACGTACGCCTGTCCATCCTGCATGTGAATCTGGTACTCTTGCTCCTGCCCCTCGACGTACTCTTGCCCTTCAATGTGCTGGTACTCCTCAACGTGTTGGTACTCCTCAACGTGCTGCTGGTAAACTTGCTCCTGGCCCTCGACGTACTCCTGCGTCTCCTGCTCATGATACTCTTGTCCCTCCACGTAGACTTGCTGCGTCTCCTGCTGTTGAAAGTCCTGCTGTTGTCCTTCGACTCCTTCGATGTGGTACTGCTCGGTCTCGGCGTACTCCTGCTGCCCCTCGACTTGGTACTGCTCCGGCTGCTGGTAATCAATCACCTGAGTCAACTGCTCCCCATCCGCATAAGCGACTTCCTGGTACTCTTGTGTCTGCTGCCCATCGGCGGCGGGCGTGATAATGTTGCCTTCAGCATCCACTATGTTCGGATGTAGGGCAATAAAGTCCTGGATGTTCTGTGCCAGCTCGTTCGTCTCCTCAATCGATTGAGTCTCCATAATAGCTTAGCACACGTGTCCCCAGTCGGATAATCACGATTAAGAGGCAGGTACGTTCAGTTGCACCAGTAATTCTGTGGCACAGAGACAAAGATTAGGCAATTATTCCCAGGTGGATAGATTATTACCAAAGCCTAATCATTCAAGTCTACACTATGCTGATAGCAACACTTTACAATTAACACAGAGCAGGAATACCGCCAGAAAAGGAGCCGCCGCTCGACAAAGGTCGAGCTCCATCCCACCAGCCCACTAAATTAACTGAAACCGGCCACAACCGCACCGAAACTATTGAAAAACTACTCCATTGCTCACTGAAAATACTTGCCCGGTTCCCCACTCCCACAAAATCTACTTTTTTGGTAAATAATTTTTGAATTTGAATTTGAACTTTTACAAAGGGCGGTTATGGCCTTTACGAACGAGCAAACATTCAAAAAATTCGACTGCCAATCTCCGAAAACCGCTACGAAAGTGAGTCAGTTGCACTAATGCCCTTGTGTGGTAATTAATTGACCCAGTTCGGCTTACCTTTCAGCACAATTAAGTTGAGCAGTTTAGAATTGTTCGGTTGCCCACTTGAAACGAATCCTGTGGAATAAATGACGATAATTTTACATTGCATTACATGGGAAGCATGAATACGAGCTCGCAGGATATGCGTGTAATCTCCAGCAGCAGGATTTTTATGCACGAGAGTACCGCATCGCACACGGCGGGGCATGCAGCACCAAAAATACGAAGAGACGCCAACTGACTCAGCACGAACCGCATTGGTGGTGAAACGCGAGTGGGATGAGCAGCAGCGTGAGTGGTTTGCTTGTCGTTTGTGCTTTGTCAGTTGAGCTTCTCGCTTCCTTTGTGAACGCTTGGTTCCATCTTTCGTGGAGGAGGTGGAAACTTACGGGGAAAATACTGCAATCTTCCGCGAAACCCTTGAAGCCTGAATTTCATGTGCTCTTCGGGTGGATTCTGGAGACCGCCGGTGCAGTGGACAAGACACAAGAGTGGTCTACATCAGTGACATTAATTCGCTGCTACTACGAAAGCTCGGAATACACTCAATAAAGAGATTAAAATGTCTGGTCCACCCGCAATTGAAGACTTCTCACCGGAAGATGTAAGCTTTACTACTTTATCGCGCATCGGTCTATTGAGAATTCTTTGATTCGTGGGGGGCTCTTTGCAAATTCTAATGAATGAAAGTTTGCAAATTTCTTATAAGCTTTGCTGTTCGTAATGCGAATTGCCATAATTGATTCAGGAATCTCGATTCGAGTGCCTCGAGTGGGCGTGGCCTTAATTAGCCACTTCATATCTTTCCCATTCATAAGCCTAAAAATTGGCGAAACTAAAGTTTGGAGGAGTCTGAAGCCCTGCCCAAATGAGTTGCTGACCAATTTTAATTTCATTTGCAGGACTTTGACGAGACGTTGGTGGAGAGGCTCGTCGGTTTGGGTGAAATGCTTCCAGAGTCCGTTCGAAACGGCGTGACGAAAACAGTCAGTTTGTCTGGTCAGTGTGTCAAAAGTAAGCTCAATAGTGGGCCTCATTGTCTAACATCATCATTCTATGAATCCTGCACATGCTAAACTTTCCACCATCTCTTTCTCCAGAACTCTACGGCTGGTCACGAACCTACGTCTGGATATTCTGCTCATCCGTCACGCTGGCCATCGCCCCAGCGCTTCTACAGACTGAAATGTTCCAGATGGAGGAGATGGCCAAGATGCAACAGCGTCAAATGCTTCTCGGCCCAAATGCAGGATTCAGTCGATAAACGACGGACGGACTGGCTTCCTCTTCTGATCATTCAGTTGAAACTACTTCTTGTACTGAACACTATGCAAGCTCTTCACATAAATACTTATAAATAGTCAGGTAGTACTCACCAGAAATCTTCTCTCGCTACTTTGTAGTCTTTGTGAACAATATTTTGCCATTGAATTAAATGATGCTCGAGCGGCGTGTGTGATCACAGCTTTGGGTTCCAGTCTAAGGATTGCGTTTTGAAAATTGCATTTGAAAGGCTCGGCACAAATAAAAGTGGATGGAAAATCATCTGTAAATCGTTTGCATATGGAAATGTGCAGAAATCAGGCCACAAATCTCCGCAACGATTCTATTTCTTGCGTAATTGCATAAAATGTGATTGCTGTGCAAAATTGTCACCATTTCAATCAAGCCAACAAGAATTCAGAAATTAGAATATAGCAGGATGATGTCTCTCGTTTGTATTCCGCATTCTCTCTTGTTGCGCTTGCTGTTAAGGTTAAATCAATTAAGAGGACTTGTTTTTGCGTCAATCGAATCTTGTGAAGGGTGAATTCAATTAAACGGTTCAAGATTGCGTGTGCACTTGCACGCGTTGGCGAAAGACCTCGCCCCGTTCGCAACACCTTCCACTTGAATCGACATCGTCAAGAATCAATATCCGGCCAAGTGTTTTTTCCGTTTTCAAAAATCCACGAAACTCAACCATGCTCGTATGTGGCCTATTCACACAGAGCTCTTTTGTCTGGATTCAAAAGCGAACCGACCTTTGATATCACATTTCCGACGATCAGATGCTTTCATTCTCGGCAATTGTTAGAACTCAAAACCTGATTTACATGAAACGAGTTTTTGTGCAGGAGTACACGAGTGCGGAATCCTCGTGCCAGTTGCATGGCTGAAATTCTGTCGGAATTTTCCACTGGGGTTCATCTCCTCAGTTGGGATTGGTTCAGGGAAATTCAAATTAACTGCTTACTCGTAGTTATCCGAAGGAAGAGTTTATGCAAAAACAGGAAAATGTAAATTATGCTCCATTATAAGCCGAAGCTTCTTAGCTGATCAAGGCTGCATTTGGCCGGGTTTGGTTGCCAGTTTTTGGGCACCATTGCCTTTGGACTCTTTGCAAACTTCTGTTTACTGTAGCTAGGATTTGCATTCCATTGTCGTTCGCGTTATTTGCATTCGATACGAAGAAGAATGTTGGAAGGAGGAAAAGAGAAATCGTATTTCGTAATCATTTTCTTGACCTGTTGCGTCGAGTGAATTCATTTATGTGAAGTAAATCGAGTAGATCGTAATCACAAAAGGGATTTCCATCAGACTTCTAGTTCGTTAGCAGTTCCATTAGCAACGTAGGCGAGGAAGCTTCAGGTGAGTTCCCACTTCGTTAGTCTTCTGAAATTAAGAATCGCTTTCGTCATCGCCTTTGAGAATCCCGTCACTCGCACATTATTTCGTGCAAATCAGCCAGCCACAGTTTACACGCCCTGAGAAAAAACGCTGGAAAAACTCGTTCGATATGTTTTTTACGTCCGTTCGTACGAAAGTGCGCAAGCGTGGGCCAACACGAGCTGCGTGATAAGGTGACCAAGATACGGTGTGGCTTGTGGCTTTTTGCACAGACTCTGTACCAAGTCGGTTAAGTTTGCTGCACACGTAGGAAGCAGGGGCAATTTGGGTCGTTCAGAAGGTTAGAGCTGAAAGAGTCTTCTTGGGCAGGAAGGAACTCTAATTTTGATCAGTCGCGCACTCGCTCTCGTTCGCTAAGCGTCGTTCATTAATCGATTCAGTGCACTCAAGCACAGAGCAAGACAGGAGATTGGAACCAAATTGTAAGTGTTCTTAATTGACATTCATTGACATTTCGGCGGAAAACAGGTCTCGTTCACCTCGACTCGGCATGAAAGCACAATAGCGAAGGAGATCTCATCTTTGCGATCCCGACACTTCTGCAGCGACGAGAACAATGAACTCAAGATTGCAGTCGGAATCCGGGTCTTTTGAAGTGAAACTGCTCAGTTCTCTAGCGAAAGTCAGAGTGAAAGAAGTCTTTTTAGTCTTTCATCTTTCGTGAAAGCTTCCAACTTTAGCTCGGTGTAACTTTTAACGTTTAATATCGTAGATGTTATCTTGACTCTGAAAGCTCACCGAAAACGCGACACTTCTGCATATCTAAGACATGAGTAGGCTGTTTCAGCACGCGAAATACTTCTAGTAATTGGCTTCAGCCTTGTGGCACAAGAAGAAGTGCAAACCTGAGACTAATTCCCTCATCGCGTAATCTTTTCATTCCAGATATGCTCTCACTGACGCGTAATCTCATTCCACGCACTCCACAACTCCAAAGCCAACGACTTCTCTCCACAGTTCCAAGAGGATTCACAAAGCACCGCCAAAGCGGTTCAAGCCAGATCACAAAGCCAACGTCTCAGCATTGCTCCTACTTCTCCAGCTTCACATTAACAAAGTACACAAGATCAACGATGCCCGCACCACAGCAAATCATACCGAGCACCTTCTCCGAGGACTCCATCGACCCTTCCCAGCTGCAGCTGCTCGCGGAAGAATGCATCCTCGTCAACGACCAGGACGAGGTCATTGGCCACGACTCCAAGAAGAAGTGTCATCTCATCGACCCAGTCACTGGTGACATTCCACTCCATCGCGCATTCAGTGTCTTTCTCTTCAACTCGAAGGGGCAGTTGCTCCTCCAGCAGAGATCGAAGACCAAGATCACTTTCCCGTCTAACTACTCAAACACGTGCTGCAGTCACCCACTGTACACGAACGCTGACGAGATGATGGAGAAGGACGGGCTCGGAGTGAAGATTGCGGCGCAGCGAAGACTCTACGAAGAGTTGGGCATCCCAAAGGAGCAGATTCCACTCGAGGCCTTCAAGTACTTGACTCGAGTCCACTACAAGGCCAAGAGTGGGAGTAGCATTTGGGGCGAGCACGAGATCGACTACATCCTCTTCATTCAGGCGGACGTGACGATTAAGCCCAACACGAACGAGGTGGATGACGTCCGCTACATGTCGATGGAGGAGTTTCTCGACTTCCAAGCGAGTGCTGGCAACAACAATGTCCAGTTCACTCCGTGGTTCAACCTGATCACGAAAACTGGGAAACTCCAGGAATGGTGGAACGGGATGAATGATCTGTCTCGGTTTCAGGAGTTTGACAAGATTTATCGGCTGGGGTTGTAAATACGCATATCATTGATTGACAATATTCGCTTTGCGCCATGTAACTAATTGGAACATAATTAGTGTACAATATAAGGAATACCAGAATTATCCAACGTGCTGATAATCCTTCTGTAATAATTTTACAAGTAGCTTCTTATCGAATCAAGTATTAGAGCTCCAAATCCCGGTTTGTATTCAAGAGAATCCGTATTGATTTCAAGCAAGCTTCTGATGGCGTGTACGTCATAGTGAGACGTGAGTGATATCTAAATTAGAATTGTAACTACTTTCTATGATACTGAATTGATTAAACTCGTATTTACGACAATAAACTGCGTTTTTACTCGGCCAATCATCGTGGAATTCCATGCATGCTTTAATTAAACGAGAAACAGCGAGGGCGTCAGGAAGTCTTTTTATTACCCAGCAGTTTCATTTGCTCATCTGCGTGAAAAAGTTGAAGTGTTAATAAAGTTGAAGTTGATGAGTCCGGGAAGACCACATTTTAAAATGTGAGAAGAGCTCTCAACAGTTGCAGTCCAGTTAAATAATTCTCCTGCCTGCGAACTTCGTCATGTCAGTCTTTCGGCCGAACCTCTTCAAGAATTGCGTGGCAATTGTGACTGGTGGTGGGAGTGGAATTGGTCGTGCCATCTCCTACGAGCTGCTGTCGCTTGGTATGAACTTTACAATTTCATGCTCTTTGCGATGAAATAAATCAATTGATCCGGCCCAGGTTGCAAAGTCGTCATCGCTTCCCGGAACCTGGAGAGGCTGCAAAAGTCCGCCGACGAGTTGTCCAAAGTGGGCGACGTCACTCCAATCACGTGCAACATCAGACACGAGGACGAAGTCGCGAGTCTCGTCAACGAGACGATTAAAAAGTATGGCAAGTTGGACTTTCTCGTGAACAACGGCGGTGGGCAGTTCATTTCGCCCGTGGCTGACATGACGCTGAAGGGATGGAACGCAGTGATCGAGACGAACCTTACCGGAACGTTTCTGATGTGCCGTGAAGGTGAGTATTTCTTTGGTGGTTAGTTTGAATTCATCTCACTCGCATTTCCCTAATTGCATGGACTCAGCCTACAATCAATGGTTTCAGAAGAATGGTGGGTCGGTGGTGAACATTATTGCGGATATGTGGAGGGGATTCCCACAGATGGGGCACAGCGGCGCTGCTCGGGCAGCCGTATTTAATTTGACCAAGGTGCTTTTAATCATTGCTTAGTTCAAGCATGCGCCATACTCATGGCCTGATCTCCTCTCACCCTTCACAGACGATGGCAGTGGAGTGGGCGGCGGATGGAGTGCGGGTGAATGCCGTGGCTCCTGGAATCATAGCCTCGAAAACAGCCGCAGACAATTACGGCATTGATGTGTTCGCCATCGCCCGACCAGCAGTCCCCTCAAAGAGGCCTGGGATTCCAGACGAAGTGTCCGGTGTGGTTGCATTCCTCCTCTCGCCAGCAGCCTCCTTCATTTCCGGGACCTGCGTGAACGTGGACTCCGGTTCGAGCCTGTACACACAGCTGTTTTGGAATATTGACGGTATGGAATCTCTTGCATTTCCGAAGTTGTGCAAAGTAAATGATGATGAGAGAATGCTGATTTCGCAGAGCACGAGAAACTGACGCCGTTCAAATGGATTCCCGAAGCAGACGACACAAAGTCCAAATTGTGAGAATCGCCTGCCAAATTATGACTGACGTTCACAAATTACCTGTAGCCCTCAGAAGAGAAAGCAGCACCCGCTTTTGTGTGCTTCTATTTTGCCGAGCTGTGATTCAATAAACTGACTACAATATGAATTACATGCTAAGGCTCCACTTTGCCCCTATGATACTCATCGCTGAAGCAAACAGGAGAATTTCATGAGCGCAATGCGCACTGGCTCCGGCTATAATTTCATTGTACGGTGTTGTCAGATTCCGCTTGAATTTCGTTGAGTGGATGAACTCGCGCCTCGGCAAGTGGAAATCTGCGGGGAGAATTTGAACACGAACTGTTGACAGAGTTGCAATTTACGGGATGAGAAATGGACTCACGTTGATGAAAGTAGTCCGTGCTGCCCCAAAAGTGGAAATGGTACAGGTTGAGTCGTGGGTTGATGATCGTGTCAGGCCTCATTGGTCGACGAAACCGGCACCAGAGCATGTTTCCGTCCAAGTCGTAGTCGTCGACCTCCATCGGATGAGCGGTCTGCATGGAAAGTGCACGTATCCTGTTATTCTCGTACCGTAAATTGGCACTCAAGAATTAGTTCTCAGAATTACGTCAATGTGTTCGGGCTCCAACGGTGCAAGGTAAAGACTCTCGATGAGTAAGTGCTTCAGTTTCACGTGCCCGTTATGAATGTGGCAGGCAATCATCTCGGCTTGCAGTAAATTATCGTATTCGTTTCCGAAAGCGATAGCTAAGTACGACTGAGTTATGCAAATCACACTATTTATCTTTGCCATTTATCTGCATTACGTCGTAAACTATTCCATTCTGCAGTCTTACATTGTTGTTCGGAATCCTTCCACCAATCGTAAACTCAACATGCCCGTTCGGCAGGTAGTCGGCGTGGTACGTGAACACGTAAAGTGCCTCGCGAGGCAGGCAGGGGTTGACGTCCAGCGGGCAAACGCGGAAGCAGGCAATCGTGGAGCCGCAAGAGTAGCTGCTTATCGCTGCGGATGAGAATCTGTGGTTGGAATGTGCACACAGTATGTAAAGCTTTGGGGCTTGAACTTACGAAATGGGTTGAATGTCAGCGTGTGGGACACGAGGGTCCAGTAATTGATTCCTCGGAGGACGCTGGCCCTGCAAATCGGCTATGAAATGAAGTCATGGCAGGATCCAACCAGACTAACGACTGGAACTTACTTGAATTGAATGTCCCCAACGTTAAAGTCGGGAGATCGCCAAATAAAACTTGCGTTGCTCAACATCCCGACATGATTCCCACCATCCACGACCGTCCCGTACGGCAAATCGAAGCACGTCAAGTACTTGTACGGGCTCCTCAGCCCAGCGTACTGCCCAACGAGCCCAACACTCGAGCCCACATAAGCTTCCGTTGTCCCCGGAATTGCTCGCGTTTGAAGGATGAGTCCATCAAAGTTCGTGTTTCCTTCAACGTGAACTGCAATCCAAGTTCATTAGCACTACAATAACTGTAAACCTTTAAGCTAATTGTTCATTAGCATCTTACCAGTGACGTCCGAGTCTCGCTTGTACCGCTCCGCCCTCACTCGAACTCTGAACGGGGGCTCCTCGAAAGTGTCGTACTTCTCGTGCGTGATTGATCTCTTCCGTCTTCTCCACTTTGAGTGTACAATCTTCGAGGGGGAAATCGTCTCGGCGTGGGTCACGTCGTTGAACGCCTTCGGCATGAGATCGATGCAGGAGTGCTCCGTGTACTGAAGGTACGAGGAACTTTTGGGGATGAGGGAGCAGAAGAGAAGGAGTGGTGGGAGTATTAAGAAGGACGTCTTCATGGTAGTCTGGGGAGGAGTGTGGATTTAATCCGATTTCTTACTATTGACAGATCATCTTAGCCTTGAAGCAGTCAGTTTTGAGTTCAGCGGACTTCTCAAGCTAGAGAAAAGCGAATTGCAAAGAAAATTCGAATTGAAGACTGACGCCTGTCTGCGCTGCCGTTTCGTTGGCAAAATTCTCACAGGGAGATGGAAATTAATTTCCTGAACCTGAGACCAACAACTCAAGAATTTAGTACCTACGTTGAATATGAAGATAAGAAAGTCAAAGAAAGCACTCCAAAACACTCTTCACTTCTTGGCTCTCACAGTCTTAATACTGATCCTGGTCGTGAGCCTGACTAAGGTGGTGACAAGGTACGCGTGTTCCGAAATTGGCCAATTTCCTGCCACAGGAATTGAATCCACTCAATATTTAAGTAGAATCGACTCTGACCAAGGCTTCGAGCAGCAAAACACTTGGACGCGAGTGAGTGACGAGTTGTTTGTGTACAGCACGTACTTGGACGACCGGCATCGACCCGCACTCGTTAGGGTCGTTGGGCTGTGGAAGATTCCACGAGCGAGACTCAGGCAGAATCCACTGCAGTGGCCCTCACTGAAGGACGAATCGTATTTCGGAATGGAATTCCGTGGCCGCGTATTTTACGAGGACGGAGGTCGACTCATGAATTCTTCATGCTCACGAGTGTTTACCAGGCAAATATTCGAAGAAGGATTGAAGATTTACGCTGGCCTATTCATAAAATGTGGGACAGAGCTCACATTGACCAACATCAGTTCACTCCACATATCAATTTATCCAAAGGAAATCCCGAATTATCCAACGAAATTGATTCCCATTCAATCAAGAAGCCCATTACGGGGTTTCCTTTCCATTTGCGTGCGGCCTCTGTTTGGACCATTCGACAACGTGCACCAGCTCGCGCAATTCATTTCGTACTACGAGGCCATGGGCGTGACCCGGTTCACATTCTACGACCTCAGCATTTCGCCAGCAGTTCGTAGGTATTTATCGAAGCTTGGATCGGCGATTTCGGGGATTCAAGTCCAACTCCAGGCTTGGAATGTGCCAACAGGCACTTGGAACGAACTCTGGGACTACGGCTCGCTGACGGCCTTAAATGACTGCCTCCTCAGGAATATCGACTACACTTACGTGCTCGTCGTGGATGTGGACGAGATTATCGTTCCACAAGCACAAGACTCGATTCTCGAAGTGATGCGGAGAATGGAATACAGAAACTACAGTCAGTATTTGATAAGAAACACGTTTTTTTGCTTAGAGTTCTGTAAACGCGAGCCTGGTCAAGAGTATTTGAATGGATTTGATGTTTTCGACAATTCAATCAACTGCCACCTGCGTACGAGGAAAGTATGGCCTGCCGAAATGCGGAGTAAGTATATCATGCGCCCGGAGCGTGTTGAGCAAGTGGGCCATCATTGGGTGACGAAATTCTGGAGTGATCGCAGCGTAAGAAGAAAGACAAATAGACTGAATCACACGTTTGAGTTCAGCCCGAGTGACCTGATAATGAACCATTACCGCTCGTGTGCATCGATCTCGACAAAGAGGCAGCCTATTCTTAACGAGATGCTCGTGCATGATGATAGAATAATGAACTTCAAGCAGCGAATGCAAGATACAGCAAGTTTTCGGTTGTATTTATCAAGCAAGAGTTGAATAAATTCATTTCTCGAGACGCTTGTCCCAATCAGGCCAAAACTCCTCCTTGATTCGGTAGCAGTAGTCTTTCAAGTTTTTGAGCTCTCCTGAAAGCAAATTTGAAATTCAGGTCCAAGATTGGCGAATGATAGCATGTCATCTCTCACCATCGTACGCCGCCTTGAACGGACTGTCGGATGCAAAGACTCCCATCGAAAGCAGACCAAATACGGCCGCATCCTCTTCACAAACTTCGTTCCCAAGCAAGTACTTGCGTCTCCCCAAGATTTGCGACAGAGTTCGTACGTCCTTCAGTACCATTTGTAGCACTTCGTCCTCGCTGTGCCTCCCCATCCCCTGTTTCCAGGCCATGTCCTTCACGGACGGGGATATCATGGTGAAGATGAGCCAGTTCGTGAAGGTCGTCTCCCCGCTGAACACCTTCTGCAGCGTTTCCCGGCCACCGTATTGAAAGCGGTAGAGGACTCCGCCCCTGGAGGGATGCGCAACCCTTCGATAGTGTAAAGAAAAAGTCCCAGTCCAAGTGAATACTTACCAGTACGTGTGCTCCTCCAGCATTATGCGGACGGTGGTTGCGATGGCCTGCTCCACTTCAGTGTACGAACGGTTGAGCCTTGTCTCGAATTTCCTGCAATTTTCAATCGATTAGTTGTCTGATTTTTGAATGGTGTGGCAGTGAAGTGGGGTTCGACTTACTTTTGCAGGTACTCAACGCACAGTTGTGAATCTGAAATGTTGACTCCATTCGCACTTATCCAAGGCGTCTTGCCTTTCGGGCCCCACGGCGCTGTTTTGTCGATCTGGAAAGGGCGATGTGAATTACTTGCACGCATTGATTACATTTGGTCAATTAATTGCCGGAGTCGTCAGCTCACCGCCCACTTACCTCGAACGGTATTTTAGCGATTCGCAGATAAGTCTCGAGCTTCATTACGAACGGTGACACGCTGGGCAGGAATTTACTGTTTCCGTACAGGCCATGAATTATGACTTTGTCCTTTGACTTTTGACTCCAGTACGCCCTGAAAACAAGCGTGAGTGTGCTTGATGGTTCTGTTTTAACTATACTTTTGTAATTCTTACCATTTCTTCTCGTCACTTCTCCGCTTGAAGTACTTGGCCGCGAAGAAACAGACTGTCAGTCCAACGCCAATTTGCAGGTAAACACTGCTCAACAGGGAATTTACTGAAATCATCATGAAATTAAAACTCTGCTCAACAGGGAATTTACTGAAATCATCATGAAATTAAAACTCTGTTCAACCAGGAATCAAATGTTGAACTGAAAATCGTCGTCGTGTTCCGTGCTCGGACGAACACGTGAGCCAAACTAAACTATGATCAGTACAATGCCGTATTAGTAGTAATGCCATTGTGAGATATGAATTGTGAGCAGAACTTTTTGTTGAGTTTTACACCATCCTCGCTACAACAAAAAAAGTCCCACACTGATAACACTGCACTATGTGAGCACGAGAACTGGAGTAATGTAAACAATCGAATTATCAACCGTCATGATGTAATAGGCTCTAAAATAGGACCTGGGTTTGAGCTTTTGTTGGGCAAACAGCAGGAGTTTACCGTGTAAATTGTGTTTGCCCGGCCCAGAAGTAATTTGCCATATTTTCCCAGCCAACTTCCAAGCGAAGACAATGACTATTAACCTTTAACCTCCTATTGACTAGTACTGCAAACGGTAATCAGGTTCCGAGTGACTAGACACACTACCCAGTTGTCAAGGCCGAATAAATTACCGTTTGTCTGTTTCAATCAGCCTAAGTTGGATGGCTGAAGAAATAACGGCCTGGCCGATAAAAATAATTAACAACCCAAAAATTTATTATATGAGCACAACAGGGTTACAAATTGCACATGAATTATGAAATGAAATCATGTAAATCCAAATTAGCTAAGCTTGGTGTACTCTGACAAGTCAAATAGCGATACCTGAGATTCGACAAGTATGGCTGAAGGTGAGGGTCTGGTTGCAGTGCGTTGGTTGGATTGCTCGTGGAATTTCTTGAAACAGGAATCAGGTCCATCGATGAACAATCGTTTTCCCCAGGCTTGGCACGAGCCCGGGTTTGTTTCCGCTTGCCCAATCTAGTGCAAGCATGGCAGTCTCGAATTATTTGCCTCTCCAGCTGCTGTGAGGTGTTTCACGCGCACGTGCGCCTCGTCGAAGGTTTCTGGTTCATCTCGCTATCGTCGGACTAAAACAGCTGAGCTCAGGAAATGTCAGAATAAATGTTTTCCTGTAATCTTGTTAACTTACGAAGGTCCAAGAATTTCCTTTTCCTTGCAAAAGGATTTTCCTTCAAAGGTGGTTCTTCGTGTCGAAAGGTTCCGGTTCATGGTTTCTTCCCCGACGTTGGGAAGTTGCTCCTCCACATGTGCCTGCAGCAGCTGGACTACCTCCCTGAGGCTCCTCAGTCTTTCGCTGACCACGAATGACCTTGTACATGCTCTTGAGTCCATTGACAATGTCAATGAAACCTCTAGACATTTTTCTTAGTTTCTCACGAATAAAACGTATACGAACAAAGTGTCGTCAAAACCGAAGCTGTCTCAACATCCAGGATCTCATTCCATTTACTACTGTTCCAGAACTGAACACACAAACTCGAATAAGAATGCACGGAACGAAAAATTTAAGCGGTAACATAGACATTTGGTCGCTGCATTTCTATTCATAGAGTTCTCAACTGTTTCAGCCCAGAGAAAGCAGAAACAAGTCCGACCAGTGCCATAAATTTATTTCAGATTCACTCATTAATCTTATCATAGTCAAATCAAAAGTATATAGTTGCATGATCCCTGTGATCCTTTGACTGGTTACTTCCTGATATTTCAGCTGATTTCGGTAAGAAAATTGGGTATGAATCCTGCCTCATTAATAGTGGAATGACTTCAATTACTGCAGGTAATTAAATCTTTTATCATTCTACATTCTTATTAGTTCTCGACTTGGAGTTTAAGATGTCGAGCAGCGATAGTCTGGACGTGGACGACGGTGGTCTGAATACGAATACAAATAGCGCAGCCGACGTGGGATCAACTTCAGAAATTGAAGACATAATTTGGACCCTGTTGGCCAGATCCGGACTGATATCTCAATTCAAAGGTGAAATCGCCAAGTGTCTGCAAGAGAACAGCGGCACCATTCTGTCCGATTCGGCTGTAAGTAACTGCACAAGGCAAAAACAGGATGACGGCATTACCACCGTGTTTCATAGTTAAACTGTTTCATAATTTGATCGTGTAGAAAGTACAGACAAGAGCTGACCCGGAGATCCTGCGGTCCATTTACGAGTACCTTCAGTGGACTGGCATGAAGCAAACTTCGGCGTTCCTGTTGTCAGAGTCAGCAGTTAGATTCGATGTAACCACAACCGAAGAGAACGGAGTACCCAATCTCTGCCGTTTGTTCAAGAAGGCTGACTCTGCCGACGCATCACTGTCCTTCGATGATCAGTTTGCCAGTCCGCTTCCTGCACAGCGGAGCGAACTTCCGTCGATGAGCCTGGGAAACAGAACTTATACGGCTGGGCCCGCACCGCTGCAGGCTGACGAGACGATGCGCAGCGAAATCCCAAGTTTCCTGAACAGTCGTCAAAATGCTTCGACGAGTTTAACGAGAAGCAGCATGTACTTCACACCGGACACGGGCTCACCTACCTACGTTGGCTCAAAGGACGATACGGCAGGGGAACTTGGCGTCGGTGGAGGATCAAGGCGAGAAAAGGACGAAGAGACCGCGCAAATTGTGCGACTACCAGAGCCCAACAGCGGAGTACAACCTGCCAAGCTCAACAGTGGCAACGGCGACTTTCACAAGCTGCAGGAGCAGATGAAGACACTCACCTTTTCCGTTGATAGGCAGGAGGCCAAAGAAGAGGAGTCCAACATAAGCCTCAGGAGCCTGCAGTCGGAGCCGGTTGACTCTCCTCCGCCTTACCCAGACCAGGGCCCTTCAAGACTGATTTCCTACAACGTTACCGCGTCAGATGGATCCGTCTCTCAAGATCACCCGAGGGAGGAGAATGAAAATATTGGGGACAGCACCTCAAAGTCGCCAACGTTTCTCTCACCGTCATCGTCAGTAGAGGAGGAGAATGCAGAAAGCCGTGATCGTGATTCAAGAGCTGCAAAATCTCAGAGTCAGCACCAGGGATCGAATGAAGAAGTGGAGGGAAGGAGCGAGCAGCGGCGGGCAACGAAGGAGAAGGAGGAAGACACGCTCGACGAATCGATGTCAATGTCTGAGCTCCAATGCTCGCTGCCCGACAACAACACGCAGGATGTGTCACTGGCTGGCGCGACTTCAGACACAGACTCAAAAGAACTGGATTCCTGCGACCATGTAGTCAAACTTTAACTCTCACAAAATATTTAAGATTGTGTTGCTCAATGTTCGCACCTGAAACAAGCTGTCACAAAACTTAAGCCATTCCATGTCATGTATTTATGTCAAAAGTATTAAAGATCCATTTTAACAACACGTCACATGTATTTGTCATTTATTCGTTTACTAAAATATATCTTTATCATCTGCTTTTATGAAAATAGTTTGGCTTTAGCTTTCGTTGATATCTTCTTTCTTGTTATAATGAAGAGTTTGGTGCCAACATCTCGTTTTCGTAAAAATATAGACAAGAGATTCTGTGGCGCAGTTCAATTCGTTTCATTTTAGCAATAAATTAGAGCTGCTAGTCGATTACAATAAAGCCCCCTCTCAATTGTTGAACTTCACTAATTTTGTCCACCACTTGTCATGCTTGCTCTTTTAAAATTCCGTGACAACTCGCACAGCCTCCAGGCACCTCCACTTGTCTGGAATATAGAACGGCTCAAAAACGTGTGGAAAGGGCGTGTCAAATCCCGTCACGCGTTGAATCGGAGCTTCCAAGTTCAGGAAGCATGCTTGCTGAACCGAAGCCGCGACTTCAGCACCAAAACCGGATGTCAGTGGGGCCTCGTGCGCAATCACGAGACGGCCGGTCTTCTTTACAGACTGCATGAACAAATACAATAACAATAATGAACAATAATTGCACGTCTTTTGTACATGAAGACGAATCTTGTGTCCACTTACATTAAAAACTGTCTCTTGGTCCCATGGCTGAATTGTCACCAAATCGATGACTTCGCAGGACGTGTTCAGTCGATCTTGCGCCAGTTGTGCAACTTCGCGCAGAACATGCACCTTAAAGCAAGGAAGAGGGCTCAATGTGAATTAACCGCATACTTTAGTGTATATGAACTTTGAGGTACCTGAGTTCCCCAACCAAGAAGAGTAACGTTGTCGCCTTCGACGAGCACATCCGCTTTCCCGATTGGCAGTTCGTAGTCTTTGACTGGCACCTGCTCCACGGCTGATCTGTACAGCACCTTTGGTTCGAAGAAAATGCACGGATCCTTCGACCTGATACATGAGAGCAAAAGTCCTTTGGCAGTCATTGCACCGCGGGGCATCACAACTTTCAGTCCGGGTGTGTGGGCAAAGTAGGCCTCCGGTGATTGTGAATGATAAAGTGATCCATGTCCAACTGCACTGCATGGAGTTCGGATTGTCAGTTTACCACAATCAAATTCGTTCCCAGACCGGTAACGGTACTTGGCTGCCTGGAACAGCAAAATAAGGTGTTTAGCACGCTTGTATGACAATGTAAAAATTGTCATTCTCTTACCTCATTGACGAGCTGGTCAAAAGCTGGATAAATGTAGTCTGCGAATTGAATCTCAGCAATGGCGGTGGCTCCAGCCACAGCCAACCCAATACCAAGGCCAGCGATGCCCTGCTCGCACAACGGAGTGTTGAAAACTCGGTCTTTGCCGTACTTGTCCTGAAGGCCGACGGTGCATCGAAATACTCCTCCAAATGACACGTCCTCTCCAAAGATAACTGCAATCAGCATTAGCAAAGTGTCATGGGTCTCTTTCCACGCTGCGGAGTTAATTGCGTGACTCACCGGCGGTGGGATCAGTCGCCAATGCAATGTCCATCGCATTGTTGATGGCCTGAAAGAGGTTCATGCGAACTGTCTCGCCAGCTGATGGAGGCACTGTGTCTGGGACGTACGAGAAGTGTGAAGAGTAATTCCTTCTCTGGGCAAGGTTCCTGCTGGGATGGCTGTCATGAGTTCGCGAGATCGTAGAGTATGAACACGATGGTCCAGCACCTGCTGCCAGCACCCGTGGTCCATTTCGATTTAAATGCTTAATTATGTTACGAATGCTGATTAAGCTGATTTTCATCTCTGGCGACTGATTGCACAAATACTTATGACTGTAATGACTAGAATTTGTTACGGCGTATGGAATTTATTCGATGAAATTTTTAACTTGGCTGCCAGCGAATTTTAGAAGCCGCAGTATGGAGTTTCACAATTTGCAAATTATGTGAAATTATGTCATTTGAGATTCGAAGATTCGATTCAAGAACTCAAGCTACCATTTTGATAACGAAACCTGTAAAACCAGAGTTCTCCTTTTAATCCTTTTCATGAAACTCACGTGGCGTTGCTGCTCAAGAACAATTTCATCGGACGAACTTTAGCATGAATTTCAAATGCCGTGGAATGAAGTGCAATGTGATCGTGATATTTCGTAAAGTTTCCAGTTTCAGTGGAGCAGTTTTAACGTGCTTAATAATTACTGCTTAATAATAATGAAATAGTAACTGTTTCACTTACGACAATTAGCATTTGGAAGGCCATTTTCTTTCCAACAGTCGGCATTCTACGAAATAACAAGAGATCAGGGCCTGCAGAGTTCTGTGCAAAAGTAGAAAACCGCGCCGGGTCAAGCCACTGAACTCGTCAGTTATCAAGCAGCATTTGAACGAAGTAGCCGAATTCAAGGGGTAGGTAGAATATCATGAAGATCTGGATCTTCGTGAGCAACCTAGGATGTGACGATACGCTTAATTCATTCGTATTTTGTCAATTTTTATTAACAGAATCAACGGACCATTCACCAATCATGGACTTTGGCAGCAGCGGAAGCAACTCCCAGGGGTCAATAAACAGGGAAGAAATCATGGATCAAGTGAAGCAACAGATTGCGCTTGTCAATGCTCAAGAATTGCTCACGGTAAGTTGGTGTTACGGTCAAAATGATTCAGATTATAAGACTACGTAGCGAAATCTAATGGGTGTATTTCTATTTCATGCAGAAAATGACTGAGAAATGTTTCCAGAAGTGCGTGAGTCGTCCCGGTGGCAGTTTAGACAGCAGTGAGCAGAAATGTTTAGCCATGTGTATGGATCGTTACATGGACGCCTGGAATGTTGTATCGAGAGCGTATGGAAATCGTTTAAATCAGGAGAAGCACCGAATGTCTTAGCCTATGCTGACTCTTAGAGACTTTGAAAAACCTACTTCATGTACAAGTCTAAAATCATTAGTCAATTTTGTAGAAGATTGAGCCTTGTTGATTAGAACCTGAATATTCAAGCGTACAAGGTAATTTTTACTTAGCAAATTGTGTTCTCTTTATTGTTCAAGTTGCGAACAATTATATTTACATTAAGCCACATTGTTCATGATGCTAACAATCTCAGAAGCATAAATAAAGGTAAAATGAAGAGTGAAGACAAATCAACGCACGCGCAATAGTTTTTGACGCATTTATGGATATCCTGAAGGTGCTAATTCATCTACAAATGCTTCATCCAAGGCCTCCGGTGAGTCGAATAAATTGTACAGGCATAAAATACAACAGAATCACAAGCATAATTATCGCAAGCTTTAAATCGGTTGTCCATCTTTTGGTCTTCCGCTTCCAAGTTCCGGCGTATCAAACTCCAGCACACCACGCTTCGAGTACACGTGAAGTGTCCCGGGTGGCACCCTGTATGACGGATTACTTTCGGGTGCTTTGTTCTTGTCGAAGAATACTGTGTAGTCACGAATCACACGCTTCTTGCGGGTTGGGTCGAAGATCGTCCTCTCGTCAGTGTCTGCGTGGCAATGTAAAACGGCAACATGTAAATAGTAGTTTTTTGTCGAGTAAAACCGCTCGCGTGGCTTTGTTGATCTTACTAATGGGCTCTGGAGGTGGCCAAACATCCTCGGGCAACTCTGCCGGTTCCTCAACATAAACACCTGGCTGAAGTTTGTAGTCCGGACCCTTCTGAAACATGGCTGTCTCATTCATGGGAATCTCGTTCAGGAGCTGGACGGGAGGTGGTGGCTCAATTTCCGGCTCCTCCTCGTAACCCTCCGGAGGCCATTTCACTTTTTTGAAAGCTGCAATAAAACGAAACAGAATCATACAGTTTTTCATTATCATCGGCTGGTCTTAACGTGTGAGCTCTCCCATAAACATTGGCTGTGCCATGAGTCTTTAATACAAGAGAAACATTAATTCTGACCTGTCAACTATACACCCAAGGTCAAGCAGAAATAAAAGTCAACGCGATTGCAGTGCCTAACAATTGAAATTTCCTTTTATGGGCATGCTCTTTCTATTATCCTTTGAATGAAAAGTCTTTCACTTCAATGTGAGCTGTGCTTAAACTAAGTGGATGTTCTGATGTTGAAATTGCAGAGTTTTTGTTGAATTGAGACACTTACTTTTGGCACATCGTGTGTACAGATTTGGCAATGGTTTCTGTCCATGTTTCGGTGGCCAGTCTGGACTGAATTTAGTGGGTCGTTCTAATTGCTCTTCAACAATGTACTCAACGTTACCCTCCACATGGTTCTGATTTTGAGGTGGGGTTTCCTTCGCCATGATGAACTTCACGCTCCCTCTGCGTCAAGAAGCTTGCAATAGGACGAATCAGCAAGTATCACAATTCTTAAGATTCTTTCAGGAGGATCCTTAAAGAAGACCAGCGCAGTTATCTAAAACTCGGAAGAAGAAGCAGCGCAGCACGTCCTGCTCGTTATCTGGGCAAAGATCGACTAAATCTGCAACAGAGCTTTTGCACAGTGGGACGAGGTTGTACTTTCTGAATTTTGCACGCGCACTATGGCACTATGTATTTTGGGTACCACCTCGTCGCGAATCGTCCAAAGCTGAAAGCTGAAAAACTTGGCTAAGATAGAAACTCCTCCGTCCCATTTCATGCATAAGTATGGATACCCGACAAGAAATTTTAAGTTCAAATGACAAAAAGAGGACAAAAGCTGTATTCATGATAATTACGGTGGTGGTAGACAGTGGGCAAGAGCCGAAGGAAGTATTTTTATCCAAAATTTACGTGGGTTGTGCGCATGAAACGTAAAACATGATTCAGAGTTCACAGAAAATTTATAAATTATTCACCACACATCCGTCGCCACAAAATCTTATGTCATTTCGTGATTTGTGGTAGAGAATTTGTTACAGAGATCTTCATGCGACTGAATATGTGAGATTTCCTCTTGAAGTTTGCATTCAAGTTGAACACACTCCGTAGAATTTATGAATTTAATAACAAACATTCCCAAAATCAATAAACATCGTAAATTATCTCTTACATTTTGCAAACTTCATTACCTCAGGGGTCGGAACACTATATTTTGGGACTAGGCCGGTATTTCACACCTGAAACGAGTGGTCAAGGCAAGAACAGACAGAAATTCCTTTATCCGTAAAGATGATGCGATAATAACAAGACAAGAATCCATTATTTATCCACTCACCATATTCCTGGCGCTCCAATCTCATTTCTAGATGCAAAATTCATGAAGAGCAAACTCGAAGTTCGTTTTACCTTGACTCAGATACCGTGCAAACGTGCAATGAAGCCTAGAGATGTTTATGACTTGGGTTTCAGGAATCTTCTCCCACCGAACCGAAAGAAAGATATCTTTGGCAACTCTTCATAAGACAACGTTGCTCTTTGAAACGTGAATATTTTTGTTCTGCTCGTGTCTAACTGTTGTAATGTAAATTATGCCACGGCGCGTTGCGCCCCGCTCCTCGTTCCAAATGTATCAGTCTCGGCCAGCCTCGACTCTTTCTTCGAAACGTGCAGATGGAAGATGAGATAAGAGCAAGACAGCCGAGGATGAGACAAGCGCCAGATTCTTATTTTTGCACATTCGCAGATTTTCCGCTTTGGAATGGGCTCTGAACTGTGTGGGCACAAGCGTAGTAAACGGTAAGGGTCACATCGTCGGTTGATTGGACTCATCTTTCATTTTCTGAGGATGACGACATTCGTCTCATTTTTCGTGCTGGAAGAGCGGACGTGTTTGGCTGCCACAGATGTCAATCTGATCCTAGGAGTCATAAAATACTCATCAGTGGATTCCATATGGCAAAGCGGGCAAGATTTCCACAAAGCGTCAAGTTTTTCTTTTGTTTAATCTTTGGGAGCCGTGTGACGAGCAAAATGAGAAGAAACGGCCATGAGCACATGAATGCACAACATTTGGCAGCTTTGATCTGCTTGGCTCTCCTTCTGAGTGTTTTTACGATGCAACGGTAAATCGTCCCTATGATCTTTAACAAAGGTCTTTTTATTTTCACTCAAAAATCTTGTACATTTGCTGAGGAGGGGTGTGCATAGTGTGTCCATTTTGCCAGTGCCTTCACAAAAATCCGAAACACCGTTCCAATATGAGTTAAATAGTTTGAGTGCTCCGAATGTCTAGGACAAGCAAAAGTCATGAGAGCAGAATGTGATGCGAGACGGTCCGTTATTTATATCGTTTTATTTCAGCCACGAGGCCTTTCCGATGGTAATCTTGGCACAAATTCCACAAGCATCGATTTCTATCGTTGTGCTGTTTTTCTCCTGCTTGGCTGGCCGTTCGTCTGCTTTGTATCTTTTTATGCGGATGACCTTGACTTTGAAGTTTAGGTAAGAGAATTTATAAGTATAGAATTCTGTCGGTTCGATTCGAAATCGACGAGTCCCTTGAAGTCACATCCAAATGTACGAGTTGACGAGTTGCAAAGGTGCACTGCAAAACAAAAACAGCCAAAACCTTTAACCAAATTCTAAAATCCGAATTTTACAGTAGTCAATGCAGCCAGGCTCTTCCAACTTGTGGGAAAGATCAGGTCAAGACGAGAGCGTCATTTATTCAAATTATTCATATTGCAATGTGATTTGGCGAAATCTTGAAAGCGTCAAACGTAAGAAACTTGAACGAAATAGTAGCACGAACGATCAAAAGTTAGCCGAAATGTGTGGAAGAAACTTTCGAAAGGGAGACTTGTCAGCGATGCAACTTTGTTTTGGGTTTTGCTACCGAAAGCGACGCCAATGAGAAGAACTGAAAAGTTGAGTAAACAGCCAACCAGATGAAGCTCAAGTTTATATTCTTTTCATGCTGAGAACATAGCTTGCAGTGCAGTGTTACAAACAAGAGACAGACTGCACGCACGCTGAAATGGAATCTGCTGATTTAGCTATTTAAATTCTGTACCCGACCAATTTGTAGCAGCGGTAGTAAAACAGATCTTGTTAGCTGGAGCTGTTCGGAGACTTTGCCTTAAACATTGTGACCGAAGTGATCGAGCTGAGTTCACCGCTTGTAAGTCAGAGTTTGTGGCTTCATTTGGCGTAATCCTTTTTCTTGTGGCGAGGATATTTGCAAGCCAGAATATTGGGAATTTAGCATTCGGCAATGACCTCCGTTAATTACGTTAAAGATGAAGCGGGTAAGTCTACTAGGCACACAGTAGAATGTAATATTAATGAAGGCGAGACTGATACCATTATGTTTTACAGGAAATATGTTTATTCCCCCAACTCAACGGCCCGATGGGACGTGGAGGAAGCCGATTCCAGTAAAGCCCGGCTACGTTCCACCTGAGGAGCAACCGTTGTACGTTAGCAAAGGCAGGCAGAGCAACGAACGATCAAAGTATCCGGTTGGACTGTCGGAGGCGGACTTTGCACCAAGTTCAGGTGGAGGATCCCACAGCGGTGGTGGTGGGAGATCGGCTGGATACTTCGAAGTTGGGCTGTACGAGCAAACGCGAGTTATTCCCGGACTCAATTTTGTCGAGAATAGTGACGATGCTGAAGCCAAGAAGAAAAAGAAGAAGTCCAAGTCCAAACCGAGTACGGAAGTTGTCGAAAATGGCAGGCAACAAACAGCTCCCGCTGGAAACAAGTCTCAGTCAGCAGCAACACCTGCTTCCAAGCCACAGCAAGGCGGTGGCCGAAGTGGCAGTCCAACAGCAACTGACCCCAACAAACGTCTCCGTAATCTCAGGAAGAAGTTAAAAGACATCGAGGCGCTCGAGGCGAAACTTAAGACTGGAGACCTTCAGAATCCAGATCCTGACCAGGTAATTTATTCCACAATTGGTGCTTTTGTTAAAGGATTTGTCTTAATAATTTTTCTTGTTTAATTCCTGCAGTTGGAAAAAGTCAAACGAAAGAAAGCTGTGATAGACGAAATCGATGAACTCGCCAATTTTATATCCTCGATGAATTTATGATCGTCACAATCTTCGTAACGGCCAATCGCGTGATGACATCATTTCACTTCCGTGCGAATGGTCGTCAGTTCAGTATCGAGTATCAATAATCTACGTGTGAGAATGAGTGTAGTCGGCAGACTTTGCAATTATTGGTACTTACAACCGATTTATACGTACAATGTCCTGCAACTACAAACAATAAGCGAATGCATTTAAGAACTTTAAATGTTACGACCTTTAATTTAGCCTAATCATGTCATGTGTAAGAAGAATGTTTGCTGGTAGTTCTGTTTGTGTATTCAGATTTGTGTATTCTTGTTCTTATCATTTCATTTTGTTTTTGAATTTGATTCTATTTTAGCCCACGCCAGAGTTCGGTACGGAATTTCTTGCCTTTTATGAAAAATGCAAAATAAATATTGTTGATAATATTATGCAATGCAATCGATATGCCTTCATTGGCTCCTGTCTGCCTACCACTGGTGAGATGAGATTAATGATTGACGAGAATTGAGAAAGGCACCTTTCATTCATAATTCAATATCACCTGCTGCAAGCTGCGTGAGCACGAGAATCAATAAATGGGAGGTCTCATCGTGCGTGTGTTGCAATTGAGCTCATTTTGGATTAATTTGCTCGAGTTGGTGACAAAAAAAGTGCCGCAAATGTGTGCCAAGTTGCGCCGCATACATCGAGAGGGTTTCAATTGACAATCAAGTGACAATAAAAATTACCCACTTCAACTCGAATTTACAACACTTTCGATCATTAGCGGGCGCATTTCCTCTGAGGACGCGGCTGCTGCAGGATCAGAACACGAATTTGGGATTTTCGTGATGTGCACAGTGTAAAAGTGATTTCTTTTCTTCGCTCCACCGATTGCAGGCAACAATATCCTGCTGTCGCGCTGAAAGAGGTAAGAAACAGTCCCACCGTCATGCCGTGACCATCAGACCATCAAGAATCTTGAAATCGGCATGATTCAACCCTTTTTCGCGACTCGAGTTATGGCTATGACATCATCCTTTGTTTCCTATTCGAGTCTGCCTTACTTTTACAACTGCCTTTACTTGTGTTGTCAGTACTGAAGTGGTATTTTAAGTAATCTCGATTCTCTCTCGAATAAATTAAGTGCATTGTGCGTAATAAGTAATGACCAAAATTCGTGAGTCTCGTTGGGAGCCAGGCCAGAATCTTACACCCACTGCTCACAGACGAGAGAGTACCGTTGAGCTCAACAATGCACGTTCATTATTTGCCTTAGCCCATTTTATTAGTACTACATCGTTAAAGTGCTCAAAAGAACAAACTACTCGACTTCACACACTTTTGGCTGCTGATGTAGATTTTAGACGGACTTTGTTTTGTTGAGATCATTTGATGTGAATCAAAGTGAAACGTACACCTCCAATTTCATATTTGCTGGCTGTGGTTGTGATTCACTTTCCTCCACTCGGCTCCATTGTTATATTTCATTTAGTACAATGTTTTACGTTAAGGAACTAGAGAAATACATCATAAACTCCTCTAATTGAACGAATCGGCTGGGCCACAGCCTCAGTCACGTAACAATGCGAAAAGTCTAGTTTACAGTTTGCAGAGGAATTTTTAAGCTACGCATTAAAAAGACGCATTTTGTGAGAATTTTGTTGTTTTGTTCAAAACCCACGACCGGCAGCTCAGCAGTGCTCGCATTCATCATCAGAACAGGAAGATTACACGGCCTAGATTTAATGGCTCACCAACTTCGTGTTCATCTTGGCTTGAGACCGTTACAATTACATTTACAACTGCAATTACAGTAGCCTCAGTGTTGGCAGGCAGGTAGTGCGCAGAAGTGAAACTCGAGTAGCCATTGACCAAAGAACGCGTACGCTCGAAGACGGCTCTTCAAAGAAGCGTTCGTAGCTAATCATAATCCGTCAAATTGACAGTTGCCTCTGCAGCAGCGGCAGATGCGGTCAGTCTCCAATTAACTCGCATCACTCGATCAGACCACCGACGTCCGTCCGTGTATTACTCGTGCAAATCCTTCTCCGTCCGTGGTTTACATAACACGGTGTCATACATGCTTATTTCATTGTCGGCCTTCAATAAATTACACTACTCATAAGGCTTTGTAGTTTTTATGCCATAATGATTGCACGCTAAGCAGTCTAATACGTTAAGTAAGAGTGAACGTGAACGCTGAGAAACATTAGCACGGCTGGGCTAAGTAAAGTACCGTGTAAACGTAAACGTGAATCAGCATCAGCACAGCATTGACACAGTGACAGCAGACAGTCCGAGTCGAACTGACGGTTTATCAACTTGAAGTCGAACACGTTGCGTTCACGTACTATTTACTAACACTATCATGACTGACTTCAATTTTATTGAGCGAGTGAAGTTCTCGACTTTATTAATACACACGGAACATGAACGAGGCTTAATAGTTCATGGTTTTCATCATTAGATAAATGAGTCAATGAGGAATTAATACACCACAACACGCGAAGACTTCACAACGAGCTGCAGTGCAGTGCCAGCTTGAGTATTCTACGATCTGTGCTGTGTTTTGTGCTCATGAAGACCGAAATCGAAGCTCGAATGTGATACCAATGCAGTTCTGATTGAGACAATCAGTTAATTGCCAGAGAAGAAGCGAATAGGGAGAGACTGACTGACACTTGCTTGAATTTGTTAACAGCGTACAATTGGAAAGCAACTCGAGAAAATGGGTTCACTTTATCTTGGGCTGGACTTGAGCACTCAAAGTGTAAGTTATTGTTGAAAGGTTGAAACATAAAAAGAAGTACCTTTTGCACAGTTTTCTATTTGTATTTTGTGAGAAATGATTAACCAGCAGTGTAATCTTGACCACAACCTGTAAACTCATGACTCATTCTCGATTCCTTTTCCACTGGCCCTTTCCATCCTAATCTTGAACTTTAGCTTCCCATTGTTCAAAACTTGTTTTCTGTATTTTACTCAAACATGTTTTCAGGCAAAAGCCAGTTCCAGTGCCATTTGTTCTCTTATAAAAATAGGCCTCGATTAGTCATTCTCAATTCAGTTACCAAATTGCCTTGTTTTTGTTCAATAAACTGTCACTGTTCTTTCAGAATTGTCTCTTGCACTTCGAACACGATCTCGATTTATGCTCACATATTTCTACTTTCAACTTACTCTATGCAAATTCCCAGGTTAAAGCCGAAGTCGTCAATGAGAAGCTGGAAATTGTTCACGAAGCGAGTGTCAATTTCGACACTGACCTGCCTGAATTCAGGTAAAGCCATATTCGCATTGAAGAATTAAAATGGCGTTGTTAGTACCGCACGGAAATTCATGATCACAGAACGTCTGGTGGGGTTAATCGAGATGACAAAAACTCCAAAATCGTCACAGCTCAGCCGCTCATGTGGATTAAGGCACTCGACATCACGCTAGAAAAGCTCAGACTTCAGGGACTTAAGTTTGACGAAATTGTGGGAATCTCCGGCGCAGGGCAGGTGAGTGGTTGACGATAGAAGCACGGCTTGTATGAGGTACATGGAAACTTGGCTGTGATTCCAGCAACATGGAAGCGTGTACTGGAAGCGAGGTGGCAACGAAACCGTCAAGAACTTGGATCCTAGCAAATTCCTACATGAAGAACTGGGATTCGCATTTGCATTGCCATACGCTCCTGTCTGGATGGACTCCAGCACGACAGAGTACTGCCTTCAGCTGGAAAAACATGTTGGCGGACCACAAGTGAGTGAACATCAGTTTGTGTTCGCTGATTGACTCGTGCAGGCCCGAGCGTCTTATAAGTGGCTTCATGTCACAAACATGCGGTGGCAATATTACATTGGTGACTTGCTACACGCTGCAACCTTGCCCATGCTCAGATGACATGAGTTGATAATCTCTGCTCTTACACGCACATGTGTTTTCGTCTTGCAGGAATTATCTAGATTGACCGGTTCAAGGGCATACGAGAGATTCACTGGCAGTCAGATAGCTAAAATAATTCACACAAAGAAAGAAGCTTACAATGCAACTGAGGTTCGCGTTCTAATTTTCTAACATTGCCCCTGCTTGTGCCTGACTTTATTCATGATTCACGATGAATTTTGATTTTCACAGCGCATCTCCCTCGTCTCTAGTTTTGTCTGCTCCTTGTTTCTCGGCTGCTACGCCGAGATCGACTATTCGGACGGATCGGGAATGAATCTGCTCGACATCCGTACAAAAGAGTGGTCCAAACAGTGCTTGGAAGGCATCATTCCAGACTACAACGATGACAAGATTGCGGAACTCATTCAGAAACTGGGCAAGCCCGTTCCAACCGAAACTGTTCAAGGAGTCATATCGAATTACTTTGTCGAGAGATTTGGTTTCAATCCGGAATGCAAAATTGTCACTTTTACCGGTGATAATCCGAGTTCATTCGCAGGTTCGAAGACATGACGTTGAATTGTTTTACATTGAGCAGCGAGCTGAATTGAATCTGAATCTTCTCTCATTTCAGCACTTCGTCTACGACCGAATGATATTGCAGTTAGTTTAGGGACTTCGGACACTCTGTTTCTGTCAATGGACTCTCTTCCGGAGAACGCATTCACAGAAGGTCACATCTTTGCCAATCCAATCTCATCGCCCAACAACTTCATGGCTCTGCTGTGTTTCAAGAACGGATCGCTGACAAGAGAGAGAATTTGCAAGGACACGGCAGAAGGATCGTGGAACTTGTTCAACCAACTTCTGGAATCGACGCCAAGGGGAAACTTTGGAAATGTTGGGTTCTACTTCGATCTGCAAGAAATTCTGCCGAAAGTCAACGCTGGAGATTATCGGTTTAACAAAGTGGGAGAGAAGCTAATTCGGTTTACGAGCAAGGAAGTTGAAGTGCGAGCATTAGTCGAAGGTCAATTCTTGGCCAAGAAAATTCATGCACTGAAAATCTGTAACATAAGTAAGCCAATCCGAGTTATTTAAACCTGAAACAGACGTGCATGATTAAATTTATTGATCAATTCCAGCAAAAGACACGCGGATCCTGGCAACTGGTGGTGCGTCAACCAATAAATTCATATTACAAGTGTTGTCAGATATTTTCAATGCCCCTGTCTTCGTTCAGGTGAGATAAACTTCCCAAGAACTAAAGCATTCGAAGTTAACATGAATACACCATGCTTACACAGGAATCGAGCAACTCCGCGTCAATTGGTGCGTGTTATCGAGTCAAGTACTCACTAGACAATGAAAGTGGATGTGAAACGGGTCCGGTGAAAAATGGAAATGGCGTTAACGGTTCTGGCGACTCTGAAGCTGGTTGCGATTCAGGAAACTCGTGGACTCTGATTTGTTCACCCAATGAAGACTCACCGGAGGTAGGTGCCACATGCACAACTACTGCTGTGTGTCATAAATATTTTACTGTATGATTTCTATTGCAGATTTACGATCCACTACTGGAGCGATATCAAATCTTGGAAGACAGCTTACACGGATGATTTTGCGATGGAACACAGCATTCGAGATCTTCCGTACTCAAATTCCAGACAACTCTTCCAATCAACCCGTACCTGGAGATTCATCATGACCAAATGATAACGAATTAACTATTTAAATCCTGACAATATTTTGAATAAATATACAACTTACTACGAATGATGGCGATGATTTGCACGATTTCATACCAAATCAAGGCAAGTCATACAGGCGAAAGTTTCGTTCCTTCTTCGCCGTCGTCGTCGTCGCTAAGCTGCTGCGCGATAAAAACACAACAAACTTTTGCGATGTTGCGTATTTGGCAATATTCACTTGAAATATGTATACGAGCGAACTTTTAGGGATCTGTGCTAAAGGAGCTTGGGTGACAAGGCGAGTTAGCTGTTTTAATTTTATAATTATAACTTTGGCTGATCGTGAAAAAATGCCTGTTGGAAGTTTGGCGTGGTACGACAACGACATTCGATTTGACCTGATGACCAGGTGAGTTCAGCTTCGTTTCTCTTCGTGAAGTGCCCTTATGTGATTCGAGGCTGAAATTTGTAGGTATCTGAAGCCCTGTTCTGGCGAACGAATTTATGAAGTCATCGAGCCAGTCGAGGATACAAAAGGCAACAATGGAGAACCAGGCAAACTAATTGTGACTAATCTCAGGCTGATATGGCAGTCAAACAAGTACCCGAAGATCAACCTCTGTAAATGTTTATTGACATTGTGCATATGTCTAAATTGCTCCATGAAGTAATTTGATGTTTGCAAATACTTGGCAGCAATCGGGTACAATCCAATTACGTCGATAAACATCAAATCTGCTGCCTCGGTAAGTCGACAAACAGTTGCTGTGTTCAGTGCAGTTGAAGTGTTGAAGGATTTTTGGTGTGATTAAGATGTCAATGTTAAGTTAGTAGTTATGTATGCAGCGGCGGCAGATTGAACAAATTGACTAAGCTGTGCTATGGCTGAAAGTTGGTAAAATTTGTATTTGGCAGTTGATTAGCAAAATGCAACGGAGTAATAACGCTAAGTTGGGATGAGCATTTAGTCCTTACGCCTGGCATTTAGTTTTAATTTAGCAAATAGCATGAGATAAAGCATGGTTGAACTCTCGCCTACCGCCTGCCTCATTTATTGGTATTTGGTATTTAGAAGTATTGCTACTACATTTGATCTTTTATTCGTACTGGTTGCTTGCTGAAAGCTTAGCTTAATTCTGCTTTAATTTATTTCTTCTTTTGGATTTACTCTCCGTCTGTGTCGTGTCTCTCTCGTATCCACCACCAGTTTAATAATTACGAAAAACATTCTATTCTGAAGAAATTGAGAGGGCTCACTGAATCCCTTCATATTCTGGCTAAAACAAAGACTTCACGATACGAATTCATTTTTACCAATTTGGTGCTCGACCATAATCGACTCTTTCCTGTCGTCATTGGCGTCCAAAGGTAAGACGGCTCGAATCTTCTGAGCCGGAGAAGGCTTGACATCTTTGGATGAAGGAATCTTCATAAATAGAGGTCCAGGGACCAAATATTTAGGTCGAAATTAAATTCTTGCAGAGCGTACACGCACTCGAAACTTTACCGTGAAATCAAAATGCGAAGCGCCATGACAGTCATTGGAAAGAAATTGCAAATGCTGTCGCAAGAACATATTGTTGACCAAATCAATGGAGTCTGGAATCTGTCGAGTGATCAAGTACGTGTGAAAGCATATATGCGACTACTTTGTCAGTAGCGAGCAACCAATCAGAGAAACCCTTCGCTTTCAGGGAAACTTGGGCTCATTCTTCATCACGAACATTCGGGTCGTCTGGTACGCGGCTACAAATGAACTCTTCAACGCGTCAATTCCATTTCTCCAAATCGGGAATGTGAGTTTTTCACATGGGCTTAGTTATTGTGCATTTGCCGTGTCAAGTGAGTTAAGATTGCTTTCTCCGTTCCGTTACAGATCAAAGTTCGAGACTCCAAATTCGGAAAGGCGCTCGTGATCGAGACGTGTGAGACCGGAGGCAGTTACATTCTTGGATTTCGAATTGATCCGAAGGAACGCCTGCTTGCCGCGTACAAAATGCTGATGTCCATCCAGGAAGCGTTTCTCCAGCATCCCATTTATGGAGTTGACTTTAATCCGGATGTAAGCAATTAGCAACTAAGAACCGCTGATAATGCATATCTCTTCACAGCCTTTAACATTTGTGTGAAATTCACAGACGCTGGACCAAGAAAGCGAGCAGGAGAAGCAGTATCGTTTGAACGCAGCAATCACTGATGATGTGGACGAGGTAGACAATAATCCGGAGCTAGCATCAGATGCATTTGCTGCATACTTTGCGGATGGTCATCACAGCGGTAGTGGGAGACGGGAGAAACCGCTGGAAATTGTGTACAATGAGGAGTTGGGCCTGGCCATTGAGAAACCAAAAGAAGGGTTCACGCTGCAGTCGCTTTGGGAAGTAATTCCTTCCTCGTAACCCCGAACTGGAATCATCATCTTTTAATGGTATTCATGTTTCAAAATGAATAAAAGAATTGGCGTTGTTATTGGAAGGGTTTAATTTGACTGCCTGACCTTCATGTTTCTGCATGGTTTATTAGCAAGAAATGTAAACGAAACCAAATCACTGCCTATCGGCTTTGTGAAGAGTATTGCGTACTCAATTCTTCTGCGACAGCAGAGTTCTTAAAAGTGCCGTGTCCAAATTGAATTAAATTGATATCGGTTTGACATTTAAGTGCAACCCAATAACATTCGTTTTCAACCAACGCAATACAGCAGAATGCGGACAGATCTTGTAGAATAACACGGCATTTGCATTGCTACGTACAGCGGAGAAAGCGAAGAGGATACAGATTACAACAGCACAACAAATAATCGCTTCAACAGGTCAGTAATCTATAATCGGAAGGTAATGCCTTGACTTGACCTTCTTCTCCACACCTCACCACTTACCACCTCCTGAAAGGTCAACTCATCTGCACTATGTGAATTGATTATCCAGTTCCAGGACACGAAGTGATTTGATGACTTCAAGGTACGTTGATGCGAAACATGGAAAGAAACCTGGTTTCATGGGGCAAATTGGTAAATAGAAACTTGGTTTCTGATTCTAAATTGGAGAAGTTCTTCATTCATTATTGACGGATCCTATTGAAAAGGAATTCATTCTGCCGTGAAGTTGGTCACGTCTCCTAAATATACGTCAGACGATGTCGGAATGATTATACTCACAAATGCATATTGGATTGTGCTGCGGCTAAAATTACTTATGTAGACACGCTTATCAAAGTCAACAAGTCCACCCGTAATTGGATCACAAAGAGTGCAAATTCTGGGCTTTAAATTTTCCATGCGGCGATCACTATCGGACATGTGCGTCTAGGTTTCAATTGCTAATCCGACACTGGCTGGGCTTCACCAAAGTTATGCAATTATGCTCTTCTATTCAATGCTCATTCAGGTTTGCTTATAGCTCTTGAAAAGCTTTGAAAAGCAGCCAGGAATCGAGGACGAACTTTGTAATCAGCCAACGTCCTGATAACGTACTCCACACGTCCCCGTCCAGTCACCAGCCTGCTCCAATTTACGGCGCTTAATCGGAACCATAGAACAATTATCAATCCATGAAACAGAAACGCAGCTGAAAATCCAGTCAGATTTGGAAAGACAATTTGAACTCATTATTGAAAACGCAAGCTCTTTGTGCGTTAATTATTTGAGGCGTTGGACTCGATTGTTTGCAGTTCACCATGCAAAATAATTTTTACAACAAAGACGAAGCGATCTTGTCGGTAAAATGGCAAAACGTTATCGTGTCGTGACATGTTTACGAATGAAGTCCGTTTTGGCGACTTTCCACACTTGAAAACCGATGCGATGTGTGTCGTATGCTGTATTTCATTATCATACGCACCAAAGGTACAGCGTTCGCTGTCGGTACTTGGCCATAGCAGTGTTGTGCAAATTTTTTTTACACCTCTCTCCAATCCCACTGTAATTGCGTCCTCCACGCTACCGAACGTTGTATATAACGTTTACCGCTTCTGCCATGCTGGTCCGAAGAACTCTGTCTAACTATTGCTGCCGCTGCAATGGTTCCAGTAAATGCACTGTTATTAATAACTCGAAACGATTTCTGAGCGCAGCAGTGGCACAGCATTCGTTGCTTTCTCAGTTTGCCCACGGTTAAAAAGCACTTGTCGCATGGTTTCGGACGTCAGTCCGCTTCTGACTTCGAAGCTGGTTTAAACAACAATTTTCAGAATTTGGCTGTCTCTGAAGCAAACTTTATTATTCCAGTGAATCTGCGAAGTTTTTCGCAAGAATATTCATAAGGAACTCAGAATCTCATCCCAAGTGAAGGCGAAATAGTTTTTGTTGTGATTGCATCAGTGTAAGTTGATCATCGAGAAATCGAGGTAAATAAATAAACAATACAACGATAACGGTACGATTCTGCCAGCATCGCATTTTCACATTTAAAAATGCGCTAGCTTGACACGCTGGAAACTATAGAATGACAATTAAGCACGTGGAACCTTCGCCCACATTTTAAATGATTGACTGACTGTTTGTGTTACAGGCTTAACTGTCAACTTAACGCTTAAGTCTACCTTAAGACATGAGCCAGAAGGACATTAATCTTGAGGACAGTGACGGAGTCGTGGGAGGCAACGGGATGTACAAGTCAATACCAGATGGATTCGGTGACACTAAGGCTATGTAAGTCTTCTTGAAGTGTTGCAATACGACCGTACTAGATAGATGATAGATCCATCCTCTAGCGTTGGCATTGACATTGTCAACTCTCACGTCAGTGATGCATTATTTTATTCGGACCAATTTTGGACCTTGCGCTCATCGTTGCTTATTGAAGCAGTCTTCTTTTCTTTTCTTCCCTAGTTTAAATTAATTAATCGAAGCAAGCAAATCCGTTTCAGACAATGTCAAGTTCAGATTATAGTCCGCCGTCTGTCCATCGAAGGACGCACGCGAATTGAACGGAATGGAATAAGCGTAGCGAGAAATTGGTACAAGAAGTTAATCCAGCTTAATTTGAATGTTTTAATGCAGACACACTGAACCAAATGGAATCATTAAAGACGACGCGGAAAAGAGCAAAAAGAAAGGCAAGAAGGAAAAGAAGAAAGACAAGAAAGACAAAGACCTGCCCGCAGTTCCACCGGTTTCATATTTTGCTCTTGTAAGCTTGCAAATGGTTTATGCACTGCACAATGAATGCAAATCGCCTTCTTAATGAGTGAATTTTAATAGTTTCGCTACACGACAACGCTCGACAATTTCTTACTCTTTCTTGGACTCGCCAGCGCCGCAATTGCAGGCTGCTGCACTCCAGCCATGGTCATTCTCTTTGGTAACATCACCGATACGATGGTCCAGTCTGGGACGGACATCTCGGAGATTTGTGATAAGTACAACGTGACAATGCCCGGTGATCCGGAGCCCGTTACCATCAGTCCGGAGGACATGTTGGAGTAAGTGACGCCTTTGATTCATACCTGCGATGCAAGATTAACGTGAAATACCCGAGTTAGGATGAGAGCGAAAGCGAGAACATGAATCGACATGATTTGAGACAAAAGATGATGAAGTGTGAATATTTGACGAGGTTGAACGGTCGGGGCTGGCCTGTGAAGCTAAAGATATGCTTATGAGGCTTAAGTGTTACCTGTTACGTAATTATTTGCACATGCGAGATTCACACATTCAACGTTTTTGGTAAGCTCGCAAAAGTGACTGCACATCGTACATGATGATTCACGTCGTCGTGAGCTGCGATTCGTTTCGTTTATTCGTAAACAATGCAAAGTGTGCTCATAATCAATGATCTAATTTGAGACTGAGGAAAATTGGAGATCTTAAAATAGAATGAGAACATGTGCCTTGTGTTTGTAGACCGATCCATTGATACGTTTCAACCACGGTGATCTTTCTGATCATTCTGATCTTGGATTATAATCGGACTTTTTGTTCACAAGGAAAATGAGCAGGATTTTAGAATATAATCACTAGGATATTTCATGCGCCGTGGATCTTTTTGAGCATGGATTTTATCCTAAACTGATCAATATACTTAAAATCAATTTCATTTGAAAGGACGGACTATTAATCAGTAAAGTTCTGATTCATCTGATTCTGGCGGTGTTGAATTAATATATCTGGAGTGCAAAAATTTGAAATAATTGGCGTCCGACACCGGAGTGTCAAGTTGCCCCACAACAATTGTGTTATAGGGTGCACATTGCACACCTTTAGATTTTAGATTGTTTCTTGAGACCTTGGCTTTGATTTTGTTTTTTGTTATTGTAACTGGCGTATTGGCAAATCGAAGTCGAGGTTTGACGTGGAGCCGGTGATGATTCTTCTGGATTGAGTCATCACTGCTGGAGTTTTTGCAAGCGTAGCTTCCAGGTTAAGGAATAAACCTTCCTTTGTCTGTGCGGTTGCTTGCCTTCCAAGTCTAATTAGTGTAAAAATGCAGGCAGATAGAAGAAATTTAAGCGTAATATGTTCTCGTCTTTCTGTTTCCAGCAAACTCGTGGACGATGTTGGAAAATTCGCCTTGTACATGCTGTTCTTGGGAATCGGGACGCTCTTGCTCATTTATACATTCATCACATGCTTCAACACGGTTTCCGAAAACCAGGTTCACAGAGTTCGGAAATTGTATCTCCAGGCTTTGCTCAGACAGAATGTTGCCTGGTATGACACCGTCACCGACAAGAACTTTGTCAGTCGCATTGCAGAGTAAGTCGAAAGGGTCGATTTCGAGGAAGATGAGATCGTTTACTTAGTTGCGTGTCGTCTTCCAGAGATTTGATGAAGATTCAAGAAGCGACAGGCGAGAAACTCGGGCTTTGCATATTCTTCATGGCCGTCTCATTGCTTTCGCTGGGCACCGCCTTCTACCATGGCTGGAAGCTAACCCTCGTGGTTCTCAGCTCAGCTCCTGTCTTGGCGCTTGCGACAGGGATCGTGGCATCAATTCAGTCGAAGCTCACGACGGACGAGCAGGGCTCCTACGCAAAGGCCGGCAAGGTTGTCGAAGAAGCGATTACAAATATTCGTACAGTGAAGGCGTTCGGTGGACAGAACAAAGAGATTGCAAGATACTCAGAAGGACTTTCTATTGCTGAATCTGCTGGAAAGAAACGCGGTCTGATTTCGGGAGTCGGCGTTGGTCTCATGTGGTTTATCATTTACGCAAGTTATGCGCTGGCGTTTTGGTACGGAACAAAGTTAATCATTGATGATCGTCCGAAATATTGCAAAGGAGAAGACGTTGAGTACGGAGCCGATAATCTCCTGATCGTTTTCTTCTCGGTAACACATACCGAATTGTCTAGCGAAGTAACGCAGGATTGAATCATTTTAATCAGCGTATTCTCTCCAGGTTTTGATGGGTGCATTCAACATCGGGCAATCTGCGTCGTACTTTGAAGCTTTTGCAAATGGAAGAGGAGCTGCGGGTGGCATCTATAACGTTATTGACAGGCAAGTGAGAGTTGCTAAAAATTCCTTCAACGAAAAGAAAACTCTTAAAGCGCCCGTTTCCTGTTTTCAGAGTTCCAGAAATTGACTCCTACTCGGACGCAGGAAAGAAGCCGGACACAAAGCCGCGTGGACTAATTGAGTTTAAAAACGTTCACTTCAGCTATCCTTCCCGAGTTGATGTGCAGGTAAACGATTCTCAAACCCTTGTACCCATGATAAGTTCGAAGCTGGAGTTAACAAGCCTTTCTCGTAGGTAATGAAAGGATTCAACCTGACCATCCAGCCTGGGCAAACTGTTGCACTGGTGGGACACAGCGGATGCGGAAAAAGCACGGTAGATTAGAAAACATGCCTTGCATGCCTGCCCCTTCCAAGTGGTAATTTCATAATTTGCAAATTTACAGGCACTTCAATTACTCCAAAGATTTTATGACCCAGTTAAAGGAAAAGTAAGTTGGCTGTAAAGCTTTTAGTTACTGTGAAGTGTGACACAACCTACTTCTTTTGGTGGCAGATAAGCCTAGACGGTCAGGGCATCACAGACTTGAACATTGGCTGGCTTCGATCTCAAATTGGCGTCGTTAGCCAGGAGCCGGTTCTGTTCAACACAACAATTCGTGCGAACATTCAGTATGGCCGAGAGGGAGTTTCACATGAGGAAATCGAGGAAGCTTGCCGGTTATCAAATGCTCATGCGTTCATTTCGAAATTGCCAAACGTAAGAGAAAACATGACTCATCAACTTTTTCACATTGTTTAACCTGTGCCTCCGTCTCTTTTACTCAGGGTTATGACACTTTGGTTGGCGACAGAGGTAAAAGGAATGGAATGAGTATTCTTTAAGCATTGTTAAGCGTTAATCTTTGCTTTTCAGGAGCCCAATTGAGTGGTGGCCAAAAGCAAAGAGTGGCGATTGCACGGGCCTTGGTTAGGCGTCCAGTAATTTTGCTTTTAGATGAGGCCACGTCTGCGCTCGACACACAAAGTGAAAGCATTGTTCAAGCTGCATTGGATAACGCCAGGATAGGAAGAACGACCCTCATCGTGGCCCACCGTCTGTCTACAATTCGAGCAGCCGACATGATTGTTTCAATTAATAACGGCCAAGTAAGTGGAGACGGTTTTGTAAATTACAATTGTTCAAAACTGTACGTTTGACTTTCGTTCGAAACAAGGTTGAAGAAATCGGTACACATGCCGAGCTGCTGGAGAGGAAGGGTTTGTACTATCAACTTGTCACGACGCAAATGCACGCGCGCGAGTCTGAGGAAAATAGCGACGAAGACGAAGAGACGGATGTTGCAGGGGGCAAAGAGAAACTGGAACGAAAAGTTTCGTTCTTAAGATCCAGAAGTAAAAGCATTCCGGAAGATGAAGAAATTATGCCCTACATTCCCGCACTGTCTGAAGACTCACTCGATGTAATTCGAATTTGGATTCTAATAATTGAAAATTGTCAAATAACAGCGATGAAATTATTTCAGGAAGCCGAGCTGGCGAAGGAGGCGCCAGTAAGACGTCTTCTCGGCTACAACATGCCTGAAATTAAGTACATCATAATGGGTACACTGATGGCCATCGTCCAAGGATGCATTCTTCCATTTTACGCTCTGATCTTTGGTGAATATCTTCTGGCGTTGAGTAAATCCGACGAAAAGGCTCGTGAAATGTCCGACTTCCTAGCGATTTTGTTTCTTGGCATCGGAATCCTGGCCGGAGTCTCTCAATTCATCCAAGTGTTTGCGTTCACGTTTTCGGGCGAGGCCTTAACACTGAGGCTGAGAAAATTGAGCTTCGCAGCCATGTTGAACCAAGAAATGGGATGGTTTGACGATCCCAGCAGAAGCATCGGTGCATTGTGCTCGAGGCTTTCTGGAGATGCAGCTAGCGTTAATGGGGTAAAGAGGAATAATAATATTAAGTTGAAAGTCGTGTATGCTTAATGAACATTTGCTATTAGGCAACAGGAAGCAGGATCGGAAGTTTGGTCCAGGCAGTGGCCACAATCGTGGGATGCTGTGCAATGGCGATGTACCAGCTTCCAAAGTTGGCAGCGGTTGCGCTAGCGTTCGTGCCCATCGTTCTATTTGCGACTTACTTCGAAGGTAAATTCATGACCGGCCAGAATATCGGAGAGAAGAAGGCTGTAGAAGACGGGTCGAAACTGGCAGTGGAGGCTGTTTCCAACATAAGGTACTCACTTTCATCGTTAAAAGAGTTAAAGTGCAGTGTTGACTGTATCACTCCAATTTTCCAAAATCACTGACAGAACCGTAGCAAGTCTTTGCAAAGAAAGAGTGTTTGTGCAAATGTACGAGGATCGGTTGACTGACACTCACAGAATAAACATGAAAAAGGCTCACATTCGGGGTCTTGTGTTTGGGGTAAGAAACTAGTAGCTGTATGCATGTCGAACTCGTGTTTAATTGTATCTGTCACGTTTAGATTGCTCAATCTATTCCACTTTTCGCGTACGCTTGTGTCATGTACTACGGCACGATCCTGATCAAAAACGACGATCAGTCTTACGACAAAGTGTTCAAGGTCGCAGAAGCCTTGATTTTCGGAACGATGATGTAAGTCAAAGGATGGTACTTTAAACAGCTGTCATACTTAAAACTGAAACTGAATTTCGTGTGCAGGGTTGGGCAAACGATGGCGTTCGCACCGAACTATAACAAGGCAAAGGTTTCCGGTGCCCGAATTGTAAAATTGCTTGACAGGCAGCCAACGATTGACTTGTCGCCGAATTGTGGAAAACAGATTGTGAGTGATGGTGCCCATGTTGCGAGTGCATTGATTTAATACTGTCCCATTTTCTGTTGATAGAAACAAGTTGATGGAAGAGTCTCCTTTGAGGGAGTTGGATTTCATTACCCGACACGCCCGACAGCACCAATTTTGAGAAATTTATCGTTCGCAGTGCAACCTGGCAAATCTGTCGCGATTGTCGGGCCATCAGGGTAAATAATTGCTGTTGATGTCCTACCGACTTTGCATGTTTCGAGCCTTATCATCTTCCCTGTCTTGCAGTTCGGGTAAATCAACCTGCATTCAGTTAATCTTGAGGTTCTACGATCCAATAAGTGGATCAGTGGTAAGTTGATGCTGGAAACGAAGGACCGGTGAATGAAATGCTGAACTTCATACATTCTGGTATTTCGTGTAGAAATTGGACAAAGACAACATCAAAGACCTTAATGTCAATTCGATGTTATCGCACATGGCCATCGTGGCCCAAGAACCAGCATTGTTCGATTTGACCCTGCGCGAGAACATCGCGTACGGGGACAACACAAGGGAACTGAGCATGGATGAAATTATCAAAGCTGCTCGCATGGCCAACATTCATTCATTCATCAGCTCGTTGCCAGCGGTTAGCAGTTTGGAATTAATGTCGTTACCTGCAAATGGATAAGTTGAGCCTGAATATCTTTCATGGGTTTGACAGGGATACGAGACCAGAGTTGGAGACCTCGGATCTCAGCTGAGTGGGGGTCAAAAGTATGGTTTTCGTCTTTGTTAAACTTGATGTCAAAAAATTCTACTGATTGCTTATTTGTGCAGGCAACGAGTGGCCATTGCTCGAGCTCTCATTCGCAATCCGAAACTTCTCCTACTTGACGAGGCGACGTCTGCGTTAGACACGGAATCGGAAATGGTGGTTCAGGCTGCTCTGGAAACCGCGAGTTCTGGACGAACATCGATCACAAGTAAGTTATCTTGGCCTGAATTGCAATGTTCCTTTGTGGAATGAAATCATGCTCAAATTTCCATTTCATTGCAGTTGCGCATCGTCTATCATCCATACAAAACTCAGACTGTATTCTTGTAATCAGCAACGGCAAATTGACTGAATCTGGAACTCACAACGAACTCCTGCAGAAAGGTGGACTTTATCACAAATTGTGGAACATGCAAGGCTCAGCAGCTGGGAAAGATAAAGACAAGGATGCGTGAATGTGTTTGTACTCGCTCTGTTTCTCGGGCCTATCTGCAAGTCCTAAATTTAATATTCGCATTCCGTTTGTGTTTTGTTACTTGTTCTTTTGTCAAGACTTAAAAAAATGACTACGTACCTGCTGTCATGTCACAAGTATTACTCGTTATGAATTCCGTTAAATTCTAAAAGCTAAGCTGTTCCAATGCAATTAAATACCTGTGTCTCATGAACTGAAATAAAATGACATTTCTCAAAAGGCTTGAGAGTCTTGAGAGTGGAGTGAGTTCGAATATTAAATTTTTATTGATGCACCTAAAATTCGCTTACAGTCAGCAATATGAAAGTGCCTTATTAATCACTAGAAATATTTAGTAACTAAGAAACTACTTTCCATTTACTCTACTATTGCTTTTGCTTTCCGCTTGCTTTTTCAAACTCTGGCATGTACGCCAGTGCACCTAGCCAATCCCAAACCCAACACAAATTTTCCATCTTCAAATTGTAAATTATTTCTACGTAGCCTACAAGAAGTTGAAGGAATGCGAGTTTGATAATATTAAATTCGAGCTTATGCTCTTTGAAAATTACGAATAACGAACTAGTTCAATAAGTCAGTAGTATTTGTAAAAAGGCCTGTTGGTCATAACATACTGTGGTTAATTAGGCCCGTTGCTCGTGCGCTTTTTCGTGTCGATAGCCGTACCGTAATCCGTAGAAGTTCTGAACTTAACTTAAAATTCTGGCCGTTAAATAATACAAAATGATAATCGCCTGGATCACGAAACAGTTTAAATTGTGGAATTCACCGATTAGAGCTTAGAATTTCACCGATATGTGTTACTTGTTAACCTAAAAAACATAAACAGTCACAGGGATTCGAAACGCTTTTGCGTTCTGCCTTTACCTGATTAGATCACATCTGTTGAACCTAAATATCACGAGAAGCAGCGTACAATAATTCATTATGTCTGATCCAAAACAAAAGGCAAGTAAGAAATGCGCAGTGAACGTATAAATGTTCCAGGACTGTTGCCAAATTCCGATGCTTATGATTCAAGCCCGAGCGAAACGGAAAGCGAATTAATCCGAACCTGTATCTACAAATCGCGCTGGTAATTCAAGTATCTTTTGAGTGGAGGTGGTAGCGGCAGCTCATTAATCTTGGACGCCATCTCCAACGAGACGGGGTGAAACACAACTGTCTCCTCCGCCTCTGCCGGGCCGTGCACTCCAGAGTCGGTTAAGCCACTGCTCGTCTTTCGTGCCGAGCCTGACTCGGGTATTGAGTTCACGGGTCCGTTGGAGTTGACGGTAACTGCCACGCCCAAAGTATTCAAGCCCAAAGCCACATTGTCGTTGCTTCTTCGGTGCCGACGGCCGATGATGATTGGCTCCGCGTACTGATAGTCATCGCTGTCATCCTCTGAGGAACTTGAAGATGAAGAAGATGACGTGCTTTCTTCAGTCGATGTCCACACACACTCATGATCAATCTCGTCATCGTCGTTGACTGCATCCTGAAACTCGTCCTCTTCCGCCGGCTCCCTCAAAGCCTGATCCACTTGTTCCAGGATTCTTTCACCAGCGGTTCGCAGAGCTTCACGCTCCATTTGCCGTGTGTGTATAATTTCTCGGATGCGGTTCAGAATTGATTCAGTTGTTGGCGTGCGCACTCGCGTAGTTGAGTTGAGTCGAGACGCTGCTGTAGTTAAAGGTCCATTGGTAAGTACTCCATTTCCATTCGCCAACACGTGCCGATTCTCGACAATTGTGGCACTGCTCGCCGATGCAGCACTTGTCGCTGGTAGGGCTGCGTTCGCACTTGAAGCCTGGTCGCTCTCAGTTGAAGTTGACGCGACCTCCATACTGCTCTCAACTTGTGATCGGTTCTCCTCCGGTTTTTCATCCGAATGCTGGACACCGTTTTCAAGACCCGACTCTGTTCCAGAATCCTGTGAGTGATTGACTTCCACTTTTTCAGTTTTCTCTTCGCATTCAGTAACATCGTTCAGTGATGAGAGGTCCATTGCTTTAGAACTCGCAGGAGCAGCCACATCTGCGATTTGCTGTTGCTGCTGTGCCTGAACTTGTGAGCCATCATCTTCGGAGGAATTTTCACCCATTGAGTAGGCGATTGCGACAAATCCGTTCTCTCTTCCTTCGACCGTCCTGCTATAAGTACAAAATGGTAGAAATAGATACAGAAAGTCAGGAACATTAATATTGCAAGCGATTATCTCCCAAGTGTCTTAATACGATCACCAACCTGTTGCGTCTTCGTTGAACCACAAGAAGTCTGTTGGCTCTACGACGATCGTGAACCTTCTTCTTGCGCTTCCGTGCTGCTCCGTCCTCGCTCTTCTTGGGAACTGATACCAGAGACTTTCTAAGTATCTGGCGAACTTCGGAACGGCAGAGTTCACTCAAAGTAGACGGCGTCCATTCCGCTGAAGATCCAAACAAACCATGTTTAATTACCTTGTAAAGAAATCAAAGTGTATTTATTTCGTCGACAAACTCACGTAAGGAAACGTTGTTTGTCTGTTGCAAGTCTGAGCACTCGGGTGGAGTTACGAGTGTCGCAAATGAGACCGGAAGCAACGACTTTTTCTCAATTTCCGTCTCCGAAGTGCGTTGAATCAACATCAGACTGTCATTTACCGGAACAATGCAGATTCCTCCAATCTGTATGAAATTCTTAGTGAAAACCTGTTGTGAACGCACATGACCAACTAGAATCTTACCTTGAGCAAATCGGTAATCACTTGCAGATCACTCTCTGGGCATGCTGCACCGCAATAAATGCGATCGTACCGGTTTGGTGTAGATTTCGAAATGTCCATGCAATTACCAACCACAAATCTCGGTTCGCAAAATTCGTACAAATCCACAGCTGCTTGTGAAGTCACGAAGGCATTTAATCTGCTTCTGGCGTAATCCACCACTTCGGGATGCACTTCAATTCCATGGTTAACGCCATTCCGTCCCAGAATTAAACCAGCCATGGTTGACAAATATCCAGTCCCAGAGCCAACGTTGAGGAAACTCATTCCGTCCTTCAGCTGCAAACTTTCCATCACTTCACTGTAGATGCACGGAGCGGACAAGTGTAAATTGTGATCTTTCCAAGCCACGTCTTTATACGCGCTTTTCTTGTGCGGTTTTGTATAGTAGAATGCGCGATCAACAGCTCGAAAGACGTCTTCAACCAATGGCGTCTGTTAAATTAAAATGAGGTTTGGGCTTAAGCCGACACATAAATACAAGCTGCTTGAAACGTACCTTTATATAGTCTGCGTCTTTTAAGTTATCAATTAGATCATCGTTACTTTCACCGGAACTCACTGCGCCTCCCATTTTGAATTTATGTATATGACGCCAATCTTCTCAAATCTGCAAATACAAATTGTGGCCTTCTACCAAATCTCATTTCAATAACCAGAGCCAGACTAATTAAAATTTCATGAAAAACTTACAGATATTATTTTCTGAGTCCTTCGAGTTCAAGCAATTCTATTTAAGATATCTCGCACACTTAATTCAATTATAAGGGCAAAAGGCCACGACCAAAGCCGCAGCGCAGCACTACACTGCTGAATTGTAAACTTTCTCTTTAATTATTGCCAAACTCACGCTCGGTCACTACGTTCTTCGTCCTATGCTAATGTACATGAATCAGCAGCAATTTAAAACACAAAACATGCTGGTAGACAACGTTAAAGTGAATAGGAAAGCCGTGAAACTGTTTCTGCACTGCATCGGTCGTGGTCGTAATTTAAAATTAGATAAGACGGACCTCATTAACACTGACACCGCACCGTGCGCATATTATCACAAGATGAGTTAGTCAAGTTGGAATAGTTTAGACTGTCTCGTCCGTGCTGTCTGTGTATGTGAGTGCGAGCTCCTGATTGTGTTTATTTTGGTCTTTTTAATCTCTTTTGCAATGAACAGTGGTCTTTGACTTCGTCCGCTCTCCGCCTGTGTATGGTACAAGGCTACGTGTTCAGATGATAAACACTTGTCCCAGTCCCAACTTTTGACTCGTGTGTACACTGAAAGACTGAACAGTGCGCATATGTTGGGGATCGTAAAATGAAACAAGGAACAACTACGTCTTGGTTCCAATTCCACCTCGAAACCTACCTTCAATGCTGCACGGGCTGGCTACGTTGTCATCTCCCATATGTGTTTAGTGTTTATACTTAGCACTCTGCAGTCGAGCAGTAATGAGGTGGATGTGCGAATGGAAAATGTGAAATATGAATTCAAAGCAGCGGCAGGTTAAAAACACAAATTGTGAACCATCTATTCAGATTGACTGACGGCTGACACTCCAAAGTGATATAAATTAGGGCTATGTTGATAGAAGAGTAGGGAAGTCTTACAAATTGAGGAGCTAGTTCCAAACTCTTCGAACGAATCAGAATAGTCTTTAAAGATCAAGTGATTTAATGACGAAGGGCGCTTAGGGCACGTGCTAAAAGAATCTCCAAGAAAGTGAAATCGATTCTTAACTGCTGGGCCCGTGGCATACGCAGAGTGTTCATTTCGTATCGTAGAACGCGTATTTCCCTATCCGTTGCCTTCTCAACCCAACCGTTCGCACTCCGATTACAAAATCCAATTTCATCTCAAAATGACAGACACGGAAGAAAGATTGAAGCGCCGCGTGCAAGTTGATGTCCAGCTAAGTCGGTACGATGTGGAGATGGACCAAGTCGGCGGAGATAGCGAAATTGACATTCCACAAGTTACGCCCTTAACTTATGCGCCAAAAGATCGTGAGGATCTCATCCATGCGTGCGGACTGCCGTCTGATTCTATTATCAAGTTGAAGTACGATGGGAGTTTCATTCCGTGGGGCTTGATTCAATCCAGCAGTCTTGAGCAAGGGCACCTTCTGGATATTCAAGTTTTCCGTCCACACCAGACAAGTAAGCCCAAGTCAAGCACCCGTTTCTTGTACTCATCTCATGAACAATGAAATTCTGAACTGCAGTTAAACCGAAGCTCGCCGAATCCTTCCCTTCGGATTCACTGATCCGTGAGAAGGTTCACCGGCTTGAATCTCGCATAGCATCGCTTGAGCAGGCGGTGGATCCATCCTGTGTGGACATCAAAACGGAGAAGGATTTGCAGCTACTCACGAAACAAATCTCGTTTCTCAGAAAACGTCTCGAAGAGGCAGACCAGGCTGAATGGATCAAAAAGTCCATAAACTTGTAGACGCCGCAGTTCCGTCATGAATCATGGGTCCGATTTCGTGTTCAGTGTTAATTGCCGTAATTTAACCAATTTTGTCACTGGATTTTCATCTAGTCACTCGTTTAGTCTTGTAACCGATTGATGTCCAAATAATATTCCCAGCATGGAATAAAAGTGCGAAATTATTTATTCCTGTTCCAAAATATTAAACAAGTCTCCTGCGGAGGGTAGCGGTGCGAGTCCATCCGTCACCGACGGAAGCTTACTCAAATCCGGCATGCTCAACACGTGACTCTTCAACTCTTCCAATTTCTTCGTAAGGACCTTCACATGACTTTGATGCTCCTGAAAACAGAGGCCAATGGAATTGAAGGCGACACCACAGTAAATTAACTAGGCTTGAGTAAATCAAGCTTACTTCTAGTCTCTGCTCCGCCTGCGTAAGAAGATCTTTTTGTGCATACAAGAAATCTTGGAGCTTCATCGATGCCAGCTTCCGATCGTCCAGCTCCTTATCGAGTTTCTCATTGTAGTCGTACAGAAGTTCCAAGGCAGCCTTAGCCTTCGCTTGCATCGCTCTCGCAATGTCTGAATCGGTGCACATTTCATCAACCCTTTCCACTTCAGAAAGTTCTGGAGGCAAGGCTGCGATTTTTCCTCTCGTGACTCCATCCGTACTTGGCATCTTTTCCAGGTCCTACAAAAGATTATTTGAACTGAATGATACGAGAAAAAAAACCTAGCGGGAGCTGTCTAGCCAAAATATTCGGTTTCATCATAATAATATACTCCTTGCCTTAATGATGCGAATCAGTTCCTCCTCCGTGGGTGGCTCCGTGAAAATTGACGGCGACAATTTGACTTCCAGCTGAACAACTCCGTCTGTTTCCCATTCCTCGACTACGTTTGTCGCTTCTAAACTCCTCTTTCGCAGTAGCGAGTCAAGTTCTTCCTTTTGGCTTCGCTTTCGTTTCTTCCTTTCGCCGGAATGTGAGTTGTTGCTTGAACTTTCATGCTTCCTACTTGAGAACGCGGATGACGAGGCTTGCGGATCCGCAGAGGTGGAGCTAGAACCCTTCTTTTGACTGTGTGAGTGCGAGGATTTGGATTCTTTGCTCTTGGATGCCTCACTTTTCTTCAGAGCATCCTTTTGAGCCTTTTTATCTCGATCGGGAGCCTTGGCCTTGGAATCGTTCGCCGCAGAAGCAATTGCAGCCGCTGACGAGCCTTGAGGTGGACTTGTAACTGATGCTTTGAACGAATCAAAATCAAGGTCGAAGTCTGCGGTCACAGGGTCGTACTCGTCATCGTCACCACCGTGCAAGTCATCCCACGCTTTCAAGTATAACTTCTCAAAGTCTTTTATCAACTTGGTTTCGTAAATGCCACGCTCCTCCCAGATTGAGAATATTCGGCGAACACTCTTCTTTACCTTCTCGCCCGGAATCCTGGCCATATGCTCGAAGGACTTCTTGAAGATTGGAGCAAATGCTTTCAGGAACTCTGTACCTTTCTTGCGTCCGTTTTGGATCACGTCATTGGCCAGGTAAATGAACGTCAGTTTTCGATGTTCTTGAGCTAAAATAAAATAAAGTACGCTTATCAATTATCATCCGGCACAATAATAACCAAATTGATAAATATCCCACACACGACACAACGTACCTTTAAGGAATTCTTTGTACCAGACTTTCACAATCGTTTGATAGTGCTTTCGATGGTGAATCAGCCACGCCGAGAGGCCCTGAATTGATTGTTGTGATGAATTCAATTCAGCGAGTTTCCTTTCGAATCCGCTTTCGGTGAACCCGGACATTTTGATTCTCCTTCGATCATAGATTTGACATGGTTCTAATGGTTCAGCGTTAAAATAACGAAATTCTAAATCCAAATTACTAATAATTAATTAACTAAAATGCACACGATTTAGAATTGGAACCGAAACATGGTCATGATTCAATGACGATATCATAAACACGTTCGAATACAAATACGGCACACGCAAAAGATTTTCGAGTTGGGTTGTATTTGGTAGCGTATGTCATCAAAGGCTGGTGCTGGTTTGCGAGCAACGCCACTGCGTATCACAGTTCTTTGCGTTATACTGCGGCACGGTACAACATTGTGATGCTTCGTATGAAAGCGAGCGACGAGCGAGTGTGTTCGGCCCGCATAGTTCATTTCAAACTGATGCCGAGGAGGTCGATCCGTCGATCAGCCTCTGGGATTAGTTATTTTAGGGATACTGATCAGCAGTTGAATCTGAAATTGGTAGAATTCAGAGAATTTGTGGAAGTATTCCTTCGCAATATCTCCCTACTCCCATATCAGGACAGGCCGCTGTGATCGTGCAATTGATTAGCATTTTCATCAAAGTGCTGCATCCGGAACAGCTTCACTGCTCGTTAAGATTGGAATCAGAGACTCACCTCCCAGATTATCCGCATTAAAGGTAAAGATATTCACAAGAACCGATCAAATCCCGGGCTATTGAAATAAGCAACGGTGCACAGCGCGTAGCCTGTGCCCGTTAGGACAACCTTGAATAATGTGGAACCTTGCGTATGTTGTGCTGGTGGTGTTGAATATTTAACGTTTAGCAAACGTAGTCACAATTTTTATTGTTAATACGAAAATTGTGAAAATGAGGATGAGTACCTGATCAGATCACAGAATTTTTCAATTGTTAATTCCAACCTTATTGTTTCAGGTTAGCCGATCAGAATTATCGCCGTCTCGCCTTGTCGGACGGACCGTTCGAAATTTGACCTGCCATGATGATGAACGCTATGGCAGTTAGGCAAGGCCCTTTTCGTATGGATGGTGGAGTGTCGCCCGGTCACAGCGGTGGACCACCAATGCCCATGAATATGATGGATCGTACTCCTCTAACGCCAATGTCAATGCACCAACAGCAGCAACAACAACAGCAACAACAACAACAACAACAGCTTGCTCTTCCACAATCACCAGGAGGCTCCATTTCTTTAGCGGTTCTGATTGACTTCATCACGCAGAGGACGTATCATGAGCTTACTGTACTGGCGGAACTGTAAGTTAGCGTCCATGTCAATGCTGATATAAGTTTTCCCTCTCTTGACGTGGTCGAATGTATCTGCTCCTGGAACATTTACAGGTTACCAAGAAAGACCGACATGGAAAGAAAGCAAGAGATATTCAATTTTTCTTCCCGGACAAGGTTACTCTTTGTAAGACTGTTGGCTTTAGTTAAGTGGGCATCTTCTGCATCAAAAGTCGACAAGTCTGTGGTAGGTTTCGTTGCGTAAAATGGCCAAACTTGTTTTGTATTGATTGGATTGTAAAAGCATTTCATATCGCCCTGAATTTAGCACATCATGGGATTCCTGGAGAAACAATCAATGCTCTTCATTGAAACGGCCGATGTTCTGTCCAGAATTGCACGGGAAACACTTGTCCACGCAAGACTCCCAAACTTCCACATTCCAGCAGCGGTGGAAGTGTTAACTAGTGGCAGTTATAACCGGTTGCCGACGTGTATTCGAGATCGAATCGTGCCACCAGATCCAATTACAGCTATCGAAAAGAAATCAACACTTAACAGGCTCAATCAAGTCATCCAGCATCGCTTGGTATCCATCGACTTACCAATCCAAATGCGAGATTTGAAGGTGGAAGCTGGTCGCGTAACATTCCACGTAGAAAACGAGTTTGAAGTTTCTTTAACTGTTCTTGGAGATTCGCCGACGATTCCGTGGAAGATTATTGACATTACGATATTAGTCGAGGATCAGGAGATTGGCGAAGGGATGCCACTTGTTCACTCTCTTCAGAGTGGGTACTTGCAGCAGCTTGGGCAGGCGAGAATTGACAATTCTTCGAACCCGCTGAAGGAGTTGTACGACATGCTGCACACCTTCGCTCAAAGTCTACAGCTCGAGGTTTTATACACGCAAGTGCTGAAGTTGTGCCGAGAAAGATTGGGTGATTACTTGGTAATCGAAGAATACGTGGTTGGGAAATCCATCATTCTAGGATACTGGAGGTCTGTTCAGCCTGTTGAAATAATTTGTTATTTTTCCTTTCCTGTAAAAACAAATAAACAAAGTGTATCTTTTGTTTTTTGCAGAGAGCTGAGTCTTCATGATCCTCGAGCTGAATTAGGTTATAGAGTAATTATCGCGGTTGACGCGTTGGACCCTGCACAACCCCTGTGTGTAACACATCAGCCTACATTGAACGAGGACGATGTTTCGACGGCGGTAGAAGAACTCAGAACAAATCACCTGGAGAAGTTCTTAATCCAAATTGTACATCTAAGGAGCAAGCATCGTTTAGTAGAGCTCAGGAAAGAGATTGAGCTGAATCTATCATTGGATTGCTCTTTGGAGGGATTTCCTCCGGTTCTGAGTGTTCCCGTGCTTGCGACTTCCAGCTGGTAAACATCATAAACAATTGCCAAGTGTCATTTTTGGGAAAGCAAACTTAACTGAATGTGACCTTTTGTAGTTCAAGCTCGCAAGAATTGCGCGTGACCGTCAGTATTCATACCGGCACGTTCCTGGTGCATATTCCACAGTATGATCCTTCCCCTCGCATTGTTTCCGAGATCGAGCAGAGACTAAATTCTCCCGTTCCTGACTCCGCTAAGCTGAAGTTACTGATATCTCAATTGAGGTACTGGTTAACGGAGCGCAGATGCGAAATGACACTTCAACATCTGCCGGCCAGTGCGTCAGACAAAATTACCCTTCTCAAATGGGATGAGAATCCCATATTGAGGAGAATCGGTTCACACCGGTTGACTGTCAAATTCCAGAAGCATCCGTACGCGATTTTGGTAATTACGATCCGATTCCGATTTATACTTTCAGACGTAATTGGGACAGACTGAATACGATGAATTTTCCATAGATTGTTGAATTTCGTGAGAAGGACGATGAATCTGGGGAGATGAACTTCCTGTTCTACCTTGTCATTGTAAAAAAGGCCGCGGCAGAAGAGAACGAGGACTTGATCACAAATACTGTTGGTACAAATCCTAAATTTTACTTAAAGCCGGTAACTGTTATGCCCCTGGATACGTTTTCGTCCACTCACGGGCCGTACACGGATCTCGATGGTGAGTCAGACCGCATGGAACCATCACTGGCAAGTGTGGCAAATCAAGTACCAAATATTCAAGCCATGCAATGATTTCAGGTGGAAATCCGGACGTAGTTTTCGGCAAAAGAAAATTGACTGCAGATGAAGAATTTTATACGAAGAAACCAAAGTACGACGGTTCGTTTTATGTGGAAGAGTTAGCCCATGTAGTGGCATTATGCGATGAGAGACTCCCATTCGCGCTGTTGACAACAGAGGTTGAACATTTCAATAGTGTGGCAACTTAGTTACTCCTGGTGTAGTTTTAAATTGATTTTTAATTTATTTCCAGTTCCAGCATAGAGATATCTTAAACACGGGCTGCGGTGTGGAAGCAACTGGAACTTGCCTATCCGTCAATATTCTAAGATTTCCAACAAAGTTAGCAAACATTCCGCCCAAAATTATCCTAAGGCTAAATATGCGATTAGAGTACGCAAGAGTAAGGTCTCAGATGCAATTAAAAGGTTTTCGAACTTGGAATTTGGAGCTGCGGTTTGCTGCTAACAAGAGACTGTAAGTATAATTTAGTTCGTGGCTCAATTCAGAACATAGTTCGCTAATGGTTTTTTATTTTGCTGCAGCTTGAAAATTCAAAATGCCGTGAAACCAGTTCACTTTGTTCATGAAATGTCAGTTTCTGCGGAAGACCACATTCCAAAAATAGTTGACTGCTTCCTCGACGACTGGGTTGCTATTGCAAAATTATTCTACTTACTGGAGAGGGCTAATTGGTTGACAAGTCTGGAGCAAAGTGGTCATGTACTCATAAAAAGCTTTACGTGGAATAAGTTGGTCATCAATTACGGTCCGAATCGATCTGCAGTCGCGACGATACAGTATATCATAACCGAAAAGTATTACAAGCTTTCATTTGGTATGTGTTAGGTTTTAATCAATAGCATATCAAGACCTTGAGCTACCTTTACATGAGCATAATGCTCTAAAATATCTTCTCAGGTGGACCGGCTTCTCACAATCCACATACTCTCATGAGACTTCAGCTACAGAGCACTTTAAATTCCCGCAGAAAAAACCCGCTGGAGAATTTAATGAGGATTTTGTGCGAAACTTATGAACCATTGTATTCACTTACTAAACTTCCAACAACGCCGCAGCTTGGTGCAATTCACAATCGCCCTCAATTGCCAATTCAGACATTCATTCTAATTCCTCAATCTCCCACCCGAATTCGAATTGTGTACAACTCCGCGTACTGCCTGGATGTCCAATTCATACCTGAAGGGCTTGTTTCAGTTCGAGATGGAGCGTTTTCACAGTTCGATAGAAAGCAGGTTTTGGGAGAACTCACGCCAATTCAGGGCCTCAAGGTACATATTCTTTGAAGACTTATGTTTTTGAATTGTAAACTAATTTAAACTATTTGTTCCTAGGCGTTCTTGTCAAAATATGTTGACGAAAATGCGGTGTTCAGAAGAAGGTCTCAGTCGGAAGATGACAACCCTCCATCTCCAATGGTGGAGATGGATCACAGCTTTGGCACGCCGACCGGTGGCCCGGGTTCCTCCTCGAGTTTTATGTCAGCAAAGCCTCAAAGCCCTGCTCCTGGACGGTCGAATCCCCATACACCTGCGAGTCCTCACATTCAGCCTGACAGAGTACGAATGCTTTAATGCTATTGCATCCTAAAGCGATCTGAAGTGTATCTGATTTGCAACGTCACTTTTTCAGAGTGCAACTGGATTCAGTCCTGCTGCATCATTTGCAAACTTGGCCTCTCCGCCGTCCTTGCCTCACATCCCTCAGAATTCGCCAAATCCTTCGTCCGTGCTTCCACACCCGAGCCCGCAATCCTCCACAACTCAAATGCCAGCGCCTTCGCCATCCAGCGGGCCTTTGTCAGTCCCGACTCCTTCACCAAATCCTACAACGCATGCAAATCTGAGCGGAGGACAAGGCGGCCCTGCCAGCGCATCCGCTGCTTTGCCAAGTGTTGGCGGGCACTCCTCACCTTTCTTCCACCCTGACAGTTCACCTGCAGCAGTACAAAGCCCGTGGGGTATGGCCAATTCTCCAGGAATGCCAAGACCGTCTCCCGCGCGCGTTGGACATTCTCCGCAAAGCGGTCATGTAAGTACCAGCTTGAGTTCAGATTCTGAGCAAGGATAAACAGTAAATGTTATGCCGAACTTGAACTCTTAGGTCGAGGGCAGAACAAGTTTCGAAAGTAGAGTGCTGCCGCAAAGAAGTTGGGCCGGAGCGATTCCGACCATCATAACTCACGATGCAGTGGACATACTCTGCACTCCGGTGACCTCAGTTGAGAGCCAAGAAGAAAACCCACTACAAAACTCTCTAGCTCATTTGAACCAAGGACATCCATGCAGCCCCATTGAAAGGTTTCTGGGCTGCTCTTTCCTGAGACGGCAACTTCAGCGAATTGTCCAGGCCGAGGAACATGTAATCAAATTTCTTTCAGTTTAGCCACTTTGTTATCATGTTCCAGTTTTCCTAATTTCTCTCTCTTTTCTTGTAGTTAACATGGCTTCCATCACAAGAATTTGGGGTGCTCATCTTTAGATCTGAGACGATGCAATTTAGGGTTACACTGGATGTGAACCATTTCCAATCACTCCATTTGAAAATTACACCGGTACCTGAAAGTCAGTGGCAATGGACTGTGGACGAAATTCAACTGCTCGAATTGTTCTTCTCAACGAAAGTTGTGCGTCCTCCCTTCCGTCCGAACGGGCTGGCTGCATTCGCAAGAATGGTTTCGCTTCCACCGAAAATTATTCGAGATTGCATCCGCATTATTCGAGTGCAACTGATTCCGTCTATTGTTGATCAACACGGGTGGCAATGGCACGTTCAGTTCTGTCTCACAGTGCCACCTGCTGCAATTCCGATAATTCCACAAGGCATGCCAGCCGTGGTGATATCACAAAGCAAATTCTTGATCTTTGTAAGCAAAATTGTTTGTAATCGTATTTAAAATGTTAGAATGGTTGCAGCTACAAGTTTATTGTATGCCCTCAGCTCCTGCTCACGAAAGTTCAGGCCACACCGATGGAGACAGACGCATATGAAGGACAAGAGCAGAAGCGGCCAAAGGACAGCCCGTTCATAGTGGCACCACTCATTCACGAGACCATCATGAACGTGACCAGTCTGGCGGAAAAGAGAGCAAGTCCAGGTATTAAATTAAGATTGACACAGCGAGTACAGACTGCATTCTGTCAATGTATTACTATAAATTTCTCCTCACCCTTTCTTTTTAGGCTACATAGTTCCTCCCGAGTGCACTGCTTTATCCCAACATCTGAAGCGGTTCACCGATTTCACTCAACCAACGTTAGGAATGGAGTGCTCCCTATTTCCAGCTGTGCAGGACATATTGGCCTCATTTTCAATGGGCCAAGAGGGCCCGGGAATGCACATGCCACCTGTACGTGGTCAAGCAGCTTGATAAGTGAAAAATTTCTTTCGTTTGGTCTCTACAGAAGCGTTTTTTCTCTTTCAGATGGACATGCATCCGCAAATGGGAATGGGCAGGCCTCCACCACAAATGGGCCAACAATTTATGCATTAAATTGTGATCGAATTATGTTTATGTTTTGATTCACAGACTATAACTGAAATAACGTGTATTGCACATCGTTTAAGATGAACAAAGAAAACGTTTTTATTAAAGTGGAATTTCATTCTACTTTTGTGTTAAATGACTACATGCTATGTTGTTTAATGTCTATTTTGATTTGGTCATTAAAATGATTTAAATAATGACTCAACTCTATTAAAGGTCTACTAAACTGTTTATAACTATTACTATTGTGAAAACATTTGTCAAGATGTAAACACTAAATGCTAAAGACGAAGCTGCTACACTTCCAAACTGTAGTTCTAGAGTTCAAAGCGACGAGAAACAAGCTACTCCTACAATATCACTTTAAACGTTCACACAATTTAAAGCAAGTATTCCAAAAGTATTAAAATAAACTGAAACAGGATGCATACTACAAACTACGCGTAGCTTAAAGGCTCGCTAAACAGTCTATCTGCAGCCGCAGGTGTCAACGGACGCGTCTTCGTACACAATCACTGCGAACCCGCCGTCTCGCTCCTTCGTGAGTACCATCAGCTTCTTGTATGTGACGGGAATGCATCGCGAGTGTGGCAGGTTGGACGGAGTCGCAAAATTGTTGAAGAACCTGCAACAAGTGCATCTTAACATTATTAACCCTGCCACGCTAGAAGATTCAGGTGGTCCCGTTTACCGTTTTTGTACTTACCTGTGCTGGTCAACAAAGTACGAGTGCAGCGTGTAGTTGTAGACGTCGTTCTGCAGAGGATACGGGCACGTTCCGCTACAGAAGCCTAAGTCCAAGTACTCCGGTCTCAGGACATTCTCGAGTGAAATATCGCTTGGTCTTACTAGCCAGTCGTGCCTCTTGCAGACTGTGGGGCTTGGCGGCACTTTCGATGGGTGGGGTGGTGGCGGGCGTCGCTCATTCAGTGACAGCTTGGCGACACCAAACGTCTGATGCTTGCCCGATACTGAATTGTGACCGCCGATTCCGTTTGCAAACTTGGAGTTGTTCTGGTTCGATTCGCTCGGAGACGTGAGGTTGAAGGGCGGCAGGCTATTCAAGTCGGTGACTTCGTACTCATCGTCATGTCTTGCGTCGTTTCCTTGTCTTGATCCATTTCCTCGTTCAAGCTGTGAGAGATACGAAGGACTTGTGGGAGACTGGTCGTCGTCGGTAGGTAAGAATGGAAATGTGTCCCTCAGGTTGTGGCTTGTACGTGGACACGTGCATTGTCCGTTCGTGTGCGCTGATTGGCTGGTCACTTCCGGGATTCCTGCCGCCGTCGTAGGCGCTGACTCCGGAGCGGACCTCTTTCGTCGGCGATTTCCGATCACCCTTCACACGAGTATAAAACATCAATCAGTACAGTACACGCAAACTATGGTAGCTTGATATTACCAGCGATAATTTTTCAACTTTTGGCAAAAGTAAACGACAAACGGAGTTTGCTGTTTTGCAACTGTAACTTACCAGTGTTCTGTGTTCTTTACGCCTTCTTGCTGGTGGTTCGTCTGAATAATGCCCACGTCGACACTAGAAGACAAGTGAATGTGCTGAAATCTGAGCAGGATGAACGGAGCCTCGACGTCAAGGTCGAAGATTTCTGAAAACCGTCGAGTTCTTCCCGACTGTTGAGCGTCGGAGTTCGTGACGGTGCACTCAAGATTGAGAGTCTCGGCTTCTTCCTTCTCAGAATTCGTCATTGTTTCTGCTGCTCTTGCAGCCATCTTACTCTTTAAGAGCTTCGTGACATCAAAAGAATAAAACTTTGACCCTTCGCGAATTGTAAACGAGTGTAGCACCTGCATTACGAATTTGATTCTTCAGAAATACAATTTGTGGCAATCATTTACGATGTGTAATACCTGAAAATCTTTCATACTGACCACGATCGTGAGCACCGAGCCATCATCCGACAAGTTGACCTCATCCTTCAGAGCAAGGATAATGTTGGCTCGATTAAATTCGCCAAGGCTCTTTTTGCTAAGACTGAACGAGATTTTCGTAGCCAATGCTGAATCTGAAAGTTGAACCACATAGCATCGTGTTAAATGACAATGACCCTCAAAATTTGGTTCGTTGTCTCTTTGCTTGGTACATACTACTCGCATGTTTCCTGCTGGCGACGCTATTAATCCATTAATCATCCAATTACGATTACTTTATGATTATCATGCATGGCTCGTGCCTACATTTATCAGCGAGCCCGAGGGATTTTCTTTGTGTCAGAAATGCTGACTCAGTTTCCGAACCCATTAAGTTTTACGCTAAGTACTGAAGATTATGCAAGTTGGGCCGCGTGAGCACTGTGGACTCTGATCACTGCGTAACATTTTCAGTGCTACAAAAGATAATCTCAAACAGGCAGTTTAGAATTCGCAAATTGTAGACACTTCAATCGAACTGGAAAGACAACGCTCATGACGTGAAAATATGTCTCATGCGAAGAAAGCAAGCAGACAGACACGCGCACCGGAACTCGAAACTCATAAATTGAAAGAATGTCTGGAATATTTTGTAACTCCATTCAACATCTACGTCAATATAGTCAATACGTTTGGTTTTCAGCATTGTTTCAATTTTTCCTGATTTATAGCCTATTGAATTTACCGTGCATTCTCAGCCAAACGACATAACTTAAGGGCTTACATTTGGTCTACTCAAATGTACGGTCGAAGGTCGCCTCGACTTTGATAAACGCCCTCTTTGATTGTCCTTACATTAATTAAGCATCAGAAATTAATTTCCTCTCCTTGCCCGTATCGTCAGCTATACTCAGGCGTAAGGCGCTGAAGAGTCTGACGTGATTTTAGGACACATGCCTCGTGTTCGCTGTTACAACGCAGCCACGGCCAGGTGATAACGACAGCATCGTACTCCTTGACCTTCCTGGCAACTGCCTTGATCGGATGCATTAATTATGCAATAAATCAACGGAAATTAATTCTATACTTATGCAAACGTGAGTGCGATGGTGGAAACTAGTGGCACAGCTTTAATTAGAATCATACAACGCCTGCATGTGAGGCGGTTGAAGTGGATTTCAGAATTAGTTAACTGAGCCTCAAGAGTTGAGAAGAAACCCAAGACAAAGCCGCATGCAATTAATTGTTAGCAAGGCTAGACTACTTAAGATGCAGGTGAGGCGTCTCTCTGCATAAATTCAAGTCCGCGTCTAATCTTAGAAACCATTCTCACGGCCATGCCACTGAACTTGCCTGCAATTTGTGACGCCAGCAGAGCTCGTACGATAGGCTCGGTGTGTGCGTTGTCGCCAGCTCCGGACGCCTTCTTTCGATGAATGGTTTTCGATTGAGACGCCAAAGCTTCGTACATTAGAGTCAGGTAAGCTGGAGGTCCGTTGAAAAACGTGTTCGAATTCGGGGTGGGGTCCTCGGTTTTGGTCGTCGGTGTCGGGTCAACCTCGCTCCGGTTGCTGATATGATCGTGATGATGGAGGCCATTATGATGCCTGATTCTGTGATGTGGCGAGCAGACCGCGATTGTGACGAAAACGCAAGCGGTGACCAGCAAGATGAACGTGAGACTGAGGCGTAGTCGTCTGCTTTGGCATCTGACTCTGAAACCGTGACTGGACGAACCTAAATCGAAGAAAGATGAACGGGAAGCCGGGGAAGGGACCGAGGGACTCGCGATCTCGCTTCTTTCCATGTTGCTACAATTTATTGTTTTGTTCTCTTCGTGTAATTGCTGCCTAAATTCTCAGAATGCTTGCACCGAACACAGACAAATCAATCGAGAGTTCAAAGGTATTTGTACTGACTGAGTTTACTGAGACTGAAAACAAGTACCGAGCTGGGGAGGGCAGCATGAATCAGGACGACTGCACTTGAACTTCCTGAACCAAGCCGAGCAGTTGAGAGACTGACACCACGCCGGGTCTCAGCAACGGAAGGAAACCGAGCCAAGTAACAAAGGAGTTAAGCAGGTTTAGTATTAAGTTCGGTTTAGTATCACGGGCTGTGGAATTAGAGTTTGAGGACAAATAAGTGAGACACGTAGTTGCTGCTCATGTTAGCATTTAGCATTCGGTCTCGGAAAGTAACGTAAGCCTCATGGCATTACGCTAACGTGCAAGTCGATATAAATGGTTTCGTTTACATATATCGAGGTGTTTACATAAACGATCGTAATGGTGTTCGTGATGGTGAATCAGGGCAGCCAGACTCTACTCCCCATGAGAAAGTCGCAAAACATCGTATAAACTGATGTCCATGATTAATTTAATCACTTAAGTCATGGCGTTTGCGACCAGATGAACTTGGACAAAATTCACAAGAGATCACGAAGGGAGATGCAAGAAAAAGTCGTTTCTGCTAAAACAGTTTTAGCAAAAATGCCCCGACAAAAGTTGAGATCGAATTGTGATCAGATTTCAACCTTTTTCCTGTTTACTACAAATTGATTCTTCATACAAAATTACACTCTTCGTCAGTGCCAAATTCCTTCGGACAATGTCTGCTTCTCAAAAATATTGATGCTTGCAGCTTTTGTATTATCGTGGCCTTGCCATATCGAATTTAGCAGACGATGTGGATCAGAGTGATTTCTCCCAAGCGTGGACCACTCTTAAAATGTTTTGCTGTTTGCATTTTACACAAAAACACGAGAATTCGTCTCTGGTTCGAGAACAGCCTTCAGTTCAATGTTGATTTGAAATACGAATCAGATGTGACTCAAAGATGAAGCCGTCACCTTGCTCCATATTCAGGCAGTCAGCACTTTAGTGAGTGCCGACTACTGCTTATGCTAATTGCTCTAGTTTTCAATCAACTCACTGCCTCCGTTCATACGGTATCAAAAACACAACTCATCGGATCAGGCAGCTGCGTATCTAGATTTCCTCCTGCCTGATGTTCTGCGCTTTTGCTGGGCAGAAGCTGGTGCTGAACAAAAGAGGTATTTTCGCAGCGCAGTTTCAGCGTGCGAAGGCAAAGTGAGATAGGTGTCCTTTAATAATTGATTTGGCTTGGTTCCCATTTATATCCGCCGATACCAAGGCGTAATTTACCTCGATTTCAGTCTCGCAATTACTAATTACAACATTTCTGTCGCGACACTTGCGTATCGCATCGTTCTACATTAAAGAAAGTGATTCCCGAGTGTTACTTTGTTTCTCTTCAATGTTGCGCGACTGCGTCCAGTTTATTTGCGTTTCTATAGAAGCACGGCTCCAAGTTGATCAGTTTACTCATGCTTTTCATTTTTCACACAGTCCCTGCAACTAACATAACTGGAGAGCATTTGTGTAAGGAAAGAAATCCTTGTGCCGGTTATTGGCGCTGAGTTGCTCGCTTTTGCCTCCTTTTGACTGAACAAAAACATCAACAACGACAGACTGAAACGAAAGCAAAGGGCTAAAGAACTCAATTTTCTTTTCAGGTGTTACAAACTTGGCACATCAGATCTGTCCGCTCCGTTTTGCTCCGCATTTGCCATTGATCTCGCTGCCAAGAACCAAGTTATTAGTCACACTTGTGCTACAGCTTGTAATATTTCAGTCGCTTTTAAATTAATTAACGTGGTTAAGGTGATTCCATTGACAAACCCTGCGTTATTCGATTCGATCTCTTGCCGGGTGATAAGAAAACAGGACTTAAGCACAATTCAAGATGGCGACAATGGCGGTAGCCTCCGAAAACTCGTCGCAAGAAGGACGGAGCGGATACCAGATCAAACCAAGTCCCTCTAAAAAAGTCAAGATGCAATCGGCGGAGAACTCTGATGAAGACGAAGACTACGATCCTGTTGCTGACGCGGAGGTGGCGGATCATTCTGAAGAAATGGACATTAAACTGAAGTCTGAACCCGGAACGAGATCAAGAAAACGACCTCAAGTTGCGGTTCTCTGCCGAATTGGTGATGTGTTCAGTGGACTACTTCCCGTACATAAACCTGGCAGCGCTAGCGCAGAGGAGGGTTCGCGTTCAGCATCGTCTTTATCCGGTGCGGGAAGCAGCGACAAACCTCAGTCCAAGTTTGAGGCCGAGACTGATACTGCTGTTTTGACAAGAAGGAAAAAACAGATTAGTTATGGCAAGAACACCATTGAATATCAGACTTACTCCAAGGCCGTACCTCGGTAAGTATTCAGTGCGAATTTCGTTTTTTCCCTGCTTCGGGACACAACATTGAATTATCTAAATGACATGTCTGTACAGAGAATCTCGAGAGTCATTTCATCCTCGAACCCCAAATGCCAGACGCAAATACAGTCGTCGTGCTTGGGACGGCCTAATCAAGCAATGGCGCAAGAATCTCCATATTTGGCACGATCATAGTTGCAATGGAGTGCCAGATCAACCTGGACAATTCTCAGGGAACGAATCGTTCACTTCGGAGGAGATGGAAGACGGAAAGATTCCAATATCTGATTTAATGCAAGAATTCCAAGGCGAAAGAAATGGAGACGCAGTCGACGGACCTCATAATTTCAAGACTGAAATCAAGCAGGAGTCAGACGAGTCAAAGCCGCAGATGAAGATTGAGAAACAAGAAACTTCATGGTCACAGGAAGTCGACGATTATTACGACGAAGACAGCGAAGACGATAATATTCGAGTTACGGTGTAGGTTCAGATGTCAGTATGTATCTTTCGATTTCTTTCTTATAGTCAGTAGCTTGAAGTTCTAAACGTGCGGTTCGGTTCAGTTTCTGTTTCTTGCCTTTTGCAGTCTGTATAGTATTCTTCTTCATGTCGACTATTAATTTGAAAAACGACCGCTTCATCTTAGTGTAAATCTTGATGTCACCGACAAGTTTATGCTAATTTTAGTTGAAATTTTCAGATATTTGACATTAGGGTCCGGTTTATCCGACCAACTCCAAACTTCCAGACTTAAACCAAGTCGACTTTTAAGTTTAAGTGCAATTTATACATACTCCTGTAAAATGTTATTTAATTAATTCAGAATCCTCTTATTAAATACGTTGATTTAGTTCGGCAACAGGTTTCTTGTTTATTTATCAGTTTGTTTAGACAGTTAGCTAAATTTGTACGGTATTTTCTACATGCACAATAACATTAGGTAAGCAACAATATTAAACACATTTCACATGAGTCCAGAATAAAGTGGATGTTTCTATTAACTGACAATCTTGAAAAGGAAGTGGGCTTAATTATTTATTCCTTGCAAGAGGTCTCTTTCCTTGCATTGTCTTTGCCGTCGAAAGGTCGAAATTGACTCGGTAACATCAGATGGAATCCCGTGAAGTTTGATGGCACGATGGCAGAATCCTTCAGCATCATTTGCGGATTACAATTTACTTTCGTTTGACCTTTTATTTAAATTAAGGAAAGATGCATCCATCCGTTTTGCCGCACACACTCACACGTTGAGAGCTGGCAATTGGCATGCGCAAGGCGAAAGATGCAGAGACAAGACAAAAACAAAGAAACTGTCAACGGGCATTCTTATTCTTCTTCACGAAATCACAAACATGCACAAGTTGAGGTGAATTACAGATTCCATTGTTTTGCGCAATTGCATTGCCAAATTGCAGTCGTAATCGTACTCCAATCCGAATGGCCGCTGATCATTCTATTCTGCTTGCGTTGCGGTGCCTCCTAAATTGGTTCCGTTTACGTTAACTATTCTCATTTGCTTGCGTACCACGACTCGACGAATTAACTAACTAGCTTACCTCGAATTCCGTTACATCTCTTTCGAGAGTTGTCCAATGATTTCGTAATCGCACAATTGACCACATTCATGCGTAATTGTTATTGTAATGATAATTTGTACACAATTGGCTATTGGCTATTGCCTATTGGCTGTTATTAAAAGAAAAATATGCGAACGCATCTAATTATCAACAGCAGAGAGCGAGCGCCTCGCTCTGAAGAAATCGAACTTAATCTCCGAGAGCTTTCAATTATTCAACTTTGAGCCCAGTGATTAATTATTCTACAACTACAAGCACAGCGAATTGAGACCCACCATGGAACTCATGAACCATGATTGTGATAAGTAGTACACGAGAGATTGTTTCGCAAATCGCCAAATCACAAGTCACAAGTCGCCCGTAAATGAACTGTGAGATTGCTCTGAGCCTTTTTCGTCTGCGGCCGAGCATGAAATTGAACAACGATTGATTTGCTTATCAACTTGACACAATATCAATAATATTAGCGGCGCAGTTAAACTAAACAGAGCCCAGAGCATGCAGTTAGGTCTCTACGAGTTAAAAATGGAATAACAGTGTTTAGTTAGCCACTGACCCGTGCTCATGTTCAAGCCCACGTATTCTAATTAAGAAGTTGCGACAGCGTCCGTCGCTCTACTCCGATATGCTCATTTGCGAATTGCGAATGGAGTGCGTACAGAATGAGAAGATGAGACGCGGAGATAAATTAAACACCATTCACTTTCTCACGGCAATTAATCTACAAAGCGCACTCATGACTTGACAGAAATGGTAATAAAAAGTAGCCATTGTCAATAATCTCCTCCTGAGATTAATACAGCAGTGCAAATATTGGCTGAACACTCGCATCTCGATCTCGTAGCTCGGAGCACGCGTGTAATTGCGTAATACATTAAATATGTAGCACACGCCAGGCACCGACGGACTTCATCTGTCTAATTGCGATGGGCCAGCTGAGCAGCAGGTGTGCGTGGCTGTTCCCAATTTTCTCATGTTTCTATTCCGTACGGTGCGGGACAGTTTGACCATGAACTTCTCCAGTAGCGGATTCGGGTCGAGTCATTCCACAGCACGAAGCCCAAGAGCAGGCCCACGGAGAGGCCCAAGATGGCCATGGCTAACCCCAGCCCGGCCACCGCACCTGCGACGGCCAGCAACAGCAAATCACGAATCAGCAAAGAGTGCGAGTGAAGAAATGTGGGTCATCCTAAAAATAAGCGTTACGCGTGGACTTACCGGAAGTATACGAGGCTTTGATGACTGACAATGATTTCGAATTCATATTTCGCATGTAGACGGGATGAAGGGTTCGTGGAATCGAGATGAGAGACCCCCGCTGAATCCCGACGAGCTGTATTAAGAACAAAAGGGACATTATTACGACGGATTATGTAATCGTAAAGCGCGAGTTAAAGTAAGGAAATCTTTCATTATTAGATTGAGTGCAGTGCAGTGCGGCGCTGTACTGTTGAAAACGCATTAGCATCAACATCAGGCATTAATTCGCCTACTCGGCGCTTTCGCAAGGCGCCTGCCTGCCTGATACTTGACTTGAACCGGTCTTCTTCTCGAGCCGTCCGTTGGCTGTTGCTCAAAAGTGAGCCAATTATTAGGCGAGCTATTTATACAGGTTTTTAGTTCATTAAACACACACTTTTTCTTTCTTCCTTCTCTCGGACCAACGTGAACGCAGCGGCGCTGACCAGTGCATAAGTGCACGGTGCATGCTGAGCTCCTTTTTTAATTGCATCAATTTATTCTGACATAACTCCTTCATCTCATCATCGCCATCATCATCATCATCAGTCATCGGCATTGTCTGCCTGTCCGTCAGTCCATCAGTCCGTTCATACGCCCGAATACGCTGCCACGCCAAGCCACGTCGTGCATTAGCAAAACACACATGCGAGCGAGAGTGTTTACGCGTACACGATCGTCATGACTCATTTTCAGGATAGGAAATGACCGTATTTACAGTCACAGGCGAGATTTGGCTCGCAGCAACAACACAATGCAACAATGCCGACTAATAACAGTATTGTGCGGAAAGATGATGAAAATGACATATTTTAGTGTACCAATCGCGGCAACTCGAAGATTACCATCGTAAATGAAACAAAGTTTTAAAGACTCGCATTCGCATTATTAATTACATGTGAGTCTGAGCCTGAGATCTGTTCACCGGGCCGGCCATGTTGTAAGGTAGCGAGCGAGCAGACACTTGTACGCGCCGACAACGCACTCGTCGTTGATGTACATTAGTATAATATTGTTTTGGCAATCATAATCGTGAATCGCGAGTCGTAATCATCTTAATAATAAATGGATGAAAACTGAGAGTTATAAATAAAATGTGCATACTGCATAATACAGTTAAATGCGCATAATATCAAATCTCGGCTTTCCTCTCCGTCAGTCTGCTTGCCTGCCTGCCTGTCCTAGTTTTGCATTCTTCGCGTATTGTTGCCGTTTTGTAGTTGTTGTGCCGTTGTGCGGTGGTCGTTCATATTTCATGATTATGGTCTCAAGACTAAAACTGATGCCAAGAACTGCGTGCTTATGCGTACGCGTACTTTGTACGAGATTGCCTCATCCCAGCCACGTCGTCGGTCTTTAAATACATATCTTTAAATGAAAAGAGCCTCTGCAACCTGGCCTGGGTTTATCTTAATTTCCTGATTACGATTATTAGTATCTCTCATCTGTCTCTCTTTCCTAGCCTGCCTCTGTGCGTGACGCGTAAGGAAACCGAGTATATAAATATGCACGCCGTTTAATATTTCACGACTAGTTATAGATTTTTATTTATACGCGGTGCATCTCTCGACAGTGCCACAGTCAGCGATCAGAACTCGGCAGTGACAGTGCACTCACTCATGTGATCAGTGATCTGAGCCTCATCTTCCTGGATCGGAACTCTAATTTAAAACTACCACAATGAATCTTCGAAAGGTAAGTGCTCGAGTACGCATGGACCACCCGACCACTTGTCCAGGTGAACGACTCCGCGACTGAACCAAATCTCATTGCCTTTTGTGCCTAGCTGTGGATCTGGATGGGAATTGTGCTCATAGGAATGTTAGTCACAGTGCCAGAGCCCGCGACCTCAATTGTGGGCACTCTAAAGCTAAAGAAAGCCATCATTGTCAAGAAAGCCATTAAATTGCTGCTGCTTAAGAAAGCGTTTGGAGCCGCTGGTGGAGGTGGAGGAACTGGTGGTAGTGGTGGCGGGCACGGAGGCGGAGGTGGCGGGTATGGAGGAAGCGGAGGCTGGAACGAGCGAGCAGACTACGGAGATGTGCACGACGGGACGGGAAGTGAAAGCTATTACGTCTATCTGCAGCCAGAGAACCAGTACGGGCAGGGAGGCGGAGGCGATGGGCACTGGCAGAGCAGTTATCGGAGGTAGTCAGCACGCGTGGAGAACGAGGCCCAGTATCGTAATTGCAGTAATCTCATTAAGCGCATTGTTTCAGCCAGCCATTCAGCGATTCCGTACTTTTGTTAAATCTCTTCTTAATAAAACCACCATTTTTGTACAAAGGGTGCCAGTCAATTGAATTGTCGTGATCGTCGGACAAGTGCGGTGTGCGGCAGCGATTGCGCAAGCACTTGTACGTTGCTTTGACTTCCTTAATCTGCTGTCGCTTTGCGTGAAATGCGCGTCGTGAGCAGAACAAAGCAGATAGAAGACGATGAAAATAAAAGGATTTGTATAACACCAGCACCACAATGAATTACAGTCACGGCGAGACGACCGCAATGAATGAATGAGCGTGTGTATAAAAGCAAAAGGAGAGCAAATAGCGTATGCAAGAGTCACGTACCATGTGAGCATTCGAAGACAGATCCAAATCAACGCGGATTGTTACATCATGTCGGAAGATTACATCGCGCAGAATGCGATAAGCATCTGCCAGCGGGAATACGATTGTTGAGTGCTGCGATGTGCTGTTACTCTTTGAAAGCTCTTGAAAATTCACAATTTGTCTCAATGAGAACCAAAATGCGGCGTTCTCGCTTGGCCACTCCGTCAGCTGCGATGTGCATACAAATGAGCACAGGAATGGAAAGCAAACGTATATTAGTCAAGTGAGCGAAAAGGTCTCAATCAAAAATCATGATTAATGCGTGCACTGAATGCGTGATTGGCTGAATAAGGGTCATAAGTCAATTTGCGTACCGCGATATCGGTGACGCGGATGAGCGAGATGCCGGCCAGGCCCGCCACGGCCCGTCGAATGGACTCCAGCACGTTGAACTCGTTTCCGGCTTTGAGCTTCGCGTACGGAGCTGCGTGGATACAAATTTTGAATGCACGACTTAGCTTAGCGTTTATCCCCTGCAAGACTCTAAAATTGCATATCGCTTACTGTTGAGAATGATCCGCAGCAACAGCGGAGTGCTGTCCAAGCACTCTGAGACGTCGGGGTGTCCCTGCGTCTTGGCGAACGGGTTGAACGTGTGCGAGTTGTCCTCATAAATATTTGAAATTGCAATTATGTCGGGTTTCGACTCGCGTGAGAACGTGGCCACCGAAATCGGGAGATTCGAGTCATTTGTGAATCCGAATTCAGAGACGTACTCGCCGGAGCTTTCGTGCAGCCAAATGTCGCACTGGAGATTGCGTATTGATCTCTGTGAAAGGAAAATGAATTACAAAATGGGACAAGCATCAGCGTCAGCATCGGTCGCGTTGAATAATGCATGACAGTCTTGAGAGCGCAAACCCATTAAAAACAAGAAAAGACTCTCACAAGCCGCGACCCGAAACCTGCCATGCCAAGTCTTTCTGCTCCCATTTCTCTTTCTCCAGAATTATTCACATTATTTTGTCATTTTATTAGCACAATATATTTGGAGCGGGCACGGAGAAAGAGCTCCTCGAACCGACGTGTTATTTGTCACCTCACCCACAGTGTAGAGCGTGAAGACTCGAAACTGCCAACATCACATTTCACAATTCGCATTTGAAATTCATTCAGCAATTCAACACGTCGTACGAAATGAATGCTTTCCTCATTCACACTGGGCCAGCCTGTCTGCGTTCATTGCCAACTGTCAAGTCACAAGTCGCACGCAGAATTCAAACAGCCTGTCTCCGTCTCCGACTGACTTTGACAATTCGTGAGACATGAGTTGGAATTTAATTTGGTTTTATTCCACGAATGCCAGCCATACCCTAATCTTGGTGTACTTAAGCAGACGCAACCGTCCTCCAAAATGTTTAAAGCTCAATTTGCATGCGAATCAACGACTCGGGTTCGACAGATTGTTGTTGGGAAGGAATAAATTATTTATGCACTTACTTTGCCCCAATAGTTGACAAATGACGGGTCAAAATTCAGCAATAATTTAGCGTGCTCCAAGATGAATCGTTTCAGATTCTTGGTGCTTGACTCAAATTCGTTGTTGATTGGCTCGACGACGCAGTCTGTCTCGTCTTTCGTATTAGAAATACGAAACTCCAATCCTAAACAGGTGAGTATTTGTATTGCTCTTATTACGTGAGCGATGGTGAGTATTATGAAAGGTTGGACTACCTGATCGAAATTCTCGCACAATCTTCGAGTAAAACCAGTCGGTTCGTTTTTCATTGCTGTTAATGTGGTCCAGCTTATGGACAACAATCTTCTCGGCTCTATCAATATGCAGCTTCCAAATCTGGCGCTTTTGTTCCTGTGTTAACGTTAATGTCCATGCATGGGAATTCCAATTGGTTTACAGATCTTTGCAAAGAGCCGAGATTTGTTCTTACCTTGAGATACACGGTTTCAATTGCGACTGTAAAAATGTCGGGGATGATTGGTGCCTTGGGTGGGAAGCTCTCGAGTGGGTAAATATCCATGGGACACAGAATCCCAGGCTGTTTGACACTTACTGGCGGTGCATTAGTGCTGCTGCTGACTCTTGAGCCTGTGTCACCCGTTTTAATTTCTGAACTTGTAGCATTGTTACTTGGTTTAAGGTCGTAGGAAGCTCCAGGAGCGATTTGATTGGCTGAGTCGAGTTCCAGCTCTGATGCAGTCTGCTGGCATTGTTGAGATGGCTGGACGCTGACGGTTATGAGCACCAATCCAATGCTCATCAAGCTAACGATGCTGATGGACGTCCAGCAATGAAAGTAACTTGAGTGCGCGTTGATAGCCATTTTGATTGTCAATTAATTAAGTAATCATCGTGAAACCTCGTAGCAATTTAAGCAATGACACTAACCCAATATTAACCTATTCACTGGAACTAAATTGATTACTAGAGAACTTTAAATTTAACTTGTGGAATATGAGCATAAAATGTAAAATGTTTGTGGAATCCAATCTTGTGCTGTGCCGTTGCCGCACTTGGCTACTACTGCTAGAATGGGAATACTCGGAACACGGAGAATGTTTATGTTTGCGTACTGCTTTCACGTTCACTTTCACTACTCACTACTACCCAGATGGTCTACACTTTGGAAAGCATTCACTGAATTCCAGGGGGTTCACTTTCGCTTTCTTCGCCATTCATACGCAGCCGATGTGTAGCTGTGCAAGCTGAAGTGGTGATAGTTGGCTCGGCTCTGGAATGAAGTGGACTCGCATAGCGCCTTGAAATGCAGAGCCGTTACAGATCGATTTATCTGGTACGTTTGTTCCTTCGATTCCTGTCTCACGTCCCGTGTAGGAATAGAAGAAATTGCTAAGATCATAACTCGGGTTTAATGGCAGGCATCTGAAGATCCCATGAAATTGAAGCAAAGGCAGAATACGTATTGTCATTTATTACGTGAAATTACATTTACTCCATTTGGTTTATAATTCATTTCTTTCTAAGCACTGACACCCGAGTTTTAGATTTTGAATCCGGCTTCTTCTCGCTCAACCTCACACTCCGAATCGACTTTGATGGCTTGGTCGAGATGAGCGTGTCGTCAATGGAAGCGTGACTGCGACTGCCGTCGAGACCGGTGCCAGCTGCAGTTGGTCGCGGCTACAGAATTGCGTCAACCACTTCCAGGTCGTCGTACTCGCCTCTGTATTCGTATTCACCAGCGGATTTTTGGTATCGTCCAAACCTGCGGCGAAATTGTTGCTCGATTTTGACGTACTCCGCCTTGAAGTGCGCTTCCTGGTAGTCTTTGAACTCGTCCGGATATTCGAGCAAGCAGTCAATCTCAGCTTTGTCTTCCGTCTCGTTTCTTGTCGCTGCGTCTTCTCGCTCGGCGCTGGCTGCCGAAGACATTTTGCGCTGGTTTCTTCTCGCCTCGTCCTCCGACTCTTCCTCAGACTCGTCGTCGTTCTCCTCCTCCGCAATATTCACACCAGTAGTTATGTAGTGATCGTACTCCGGGTACACAATTCGAAAGTCGGTGAACATCAGCTTCACGAATGAATCTTCTACGATCATGTCCCGCACTTCCATTCGGTGGCCTTCGGTCTCAGCGAGTTCTCGTCGCTCTTCTTGGTCCTCGAGGAA
>JADMIO011227115.1_pt1 | contig 83988 bp, 57 predicted proteins | sample 8958161 | NCBI WGS metagenome assembly JADMIO01 (sample SAMN16585339, study PRJNA669376) | soil metagenome | isolation source: Crop rotation soil | place: USA: Cullars Rotation, Alabama | collected 2011 | reverse complement strand
CGCGACAACTTGTCCACGTGGAATTCTAAGCTTAGGATCCCAATGTGCTGGAAAGAAAAATGATTCCGGAAAATTGCGCCTGGTGAATTTCTGGGCGACCTGGTGCGGACCGTGTATCACCGAGTTTCCAGAATTCGTGACTATCAACCGAATGTACCGTCACCGCGCTTTTGAACTGATCACCGTCGCAGCAAATTATCCGGATGAGAAAAAACAAGTGCTTTCTTTTCTGACGAAAGAACAGTGTTCCGCGAGAAACATGCTCTTTGCAGACACGGAAAAATACAAGCTTATGGATGCGTTTGATCCAGCCTGGAACGATGCGCTCCCCTACACGATGCTGATTTCTCCAACCGGAGAGGTCCTCTACAAGGAACAAGGTCCCATCGACGCACTCGAGTTGAAACGCGCGATTGTCAACGCGCTAAAGGAAGACCGGTTCAAATAGTGGTTGGTTGATCTGGCTCTAATTGAATTCAATCGCCCGACTGATCCAAAATGTCTTTGAAAGCTGCGCATTTTAGGCTGGAACCGTTGCCGTATCATCTCGAGATGCGGGATTATTTGAAGGCGCGGGAACGGGAACTATGGAACTGGTTTGCTTCAGCTCGTGCCCAGGCGGAGTATACGGAGAATCTTCGTCTCGATTTATTAAAATCCACCTACCGCCTGGATCGAGAAACCCATGCAGAGCTCTATCGAGGGGTGGAAGAGGCAAAGACACGGCTGGAATTGGATATCCCAGTGACAGTTTATCAGGCGCAAAACAGTCCGCAGACTAACGCCGCTCTTTATTTCATTCCGGCAGAAGGACACATCGTTTTTTCCGGAGCAGCGCTGACACTTCTAACGTCCGAGGAAATCAAGTCGGTGATCGGGCACGAGCTCGCGCACTATCATTTATGGACGCGCGACGGCGGAGATTTCCACATTGCGGATCGAATGCTGCAAGCGGTGGCGGCTGACCCGCGCGCGGCAAACAGCCACCAGGAAAGTGCGCGCCGCTTTCAACTCTTTACTGAGATTTTTTGTGATCGCGGCTCACTCTGCGTAACAGGCGATGTGCATCCGGTGATATCGGGGCTGGTAAAGATCGAGACAAGGCTCGCACAGGTGAGTGCGGCCAGTTATTTGAAGCAGGCGGACGAAATATTCGCCAAGATGATTGTTACAACGGCGGGCTTATCGCATCCGGAAACGTTCATTCGAGCGAGAGCGCTCGCACTGTGGCAAGAGCGAAGCGACGCCGCTGCGGTACCAATTGCCGATATGATCGAGGGCGTTGCCGGGGTTAACGAATTGGATTTGATCGGCCAGACCCGACTGAGCCGGCATACGCGCCATCTGTTAGAATATTTCCTCCAGCCAAAATGGTTTCAGACTCCGGCAGTCCTTGGGCATGCACGGCAATTTTTCACCGATTTTCAGATCGGTAAACCGAGCGCAATTCCGGATTTTCAGGCACTCATTTCCGGCGACAAAAGGTTCCAGGAATACTTTTGTTATCTCTTGCTGGATTTTGTCACGGTGGATCGAGATTTGGACGAGATGCCACTTGCAGCCGCGCTTGAATGTTCCCGGCAATTGGGAATAGAGGAGTCTTTCGAGAAGCTTGCGATCAAAGAGCTCAAGGTGAAGGCGCGCGATTTCAAAAAGCTTAAGGAACAAGCAGCGCAGATGCTCGTCACAGCGGGGGTGGCCAGTGAATGAATCGAGCCAGGCTCCATTTTTGAAATTTCTGGAAGGGGGGAACGCTCGGGGCGAATACCAGACGGAAGATATTCTGGCGGCGCTGTTACCGCTGATGAAACAAACCTTGACCACGCATGAGATGGGACAGGTGGGGCCGCTCCAGGGAATTCAGGAGATAACCGTTTCGGATGAGCAGCGAGTGGGATTCGATTCTGCCAAAGCGCATCCTCCGAAAAGGAACCGTTCCAAATTAGAAGCGATACAAGCGCCAATCAGCCGTGCAGTGGAGGTCGTATCACAATCAAGCCGGACCATCGATATCGACAGATCGGCTCTTACGATGTCCGGCCTCGACCTCGACCTATCCGATGGGAATATAACACGGCCGGTTTTTCTCCCAGGCTACCGATCCTGGGAACATGCCGTCGGGCATCATGACGAGCTTACGGATGTCTTCTCGCTGGGAATGTTGTTGGGAAGTGTCGCGTGCGGACTGGATTTTACCGATCCGCATGAACTGGAAACTTTCGTCGTTAACCGATCGAATCTGTTCAACATACATCAACGGCTCAATCCGGTAGTCGCCGCGGTCATTGTGGAAATGACAGAATTGGACCGGCGGAGGCGAGCGCCCGATCTCGGCCAAATTATTTCACGTCTGGACAATTATCGCGATCAGCCGCTGAACCGCGATTTCGAAAAAAGCGACGCATTTAAAAAATCGAACCTTGCCGGACGACGGCGTTTGATTCAGTCACACCTGCGCGATCGGCTCTTTGAAATTTCGCGACGGAACCGGCTGATTTATTTCAAACCGACCTTGCAAACACTGAACCTCACGGTGGCGTCGGTTCCGGTTTTACTTGATTACAGGAATATCAAGCTCGAGCAACTCTTCCTCTGGCACCCTTCGCTCGCCTCATTGATAACCGAGGGAGCGCCGCTTTCGCTGGGAAAGTATCTGCGTTTTGAAGACGCGGAATATATCCCCGGCGTGCTGGATAAGATCATCAGCGAAGCTCGGCGGGATCGGGCGGAATATGGATTCGCACAACTTCGATTGGTGCTCTGTTTCCTGCGTTGGAACAATCTGAAAGAAGGCCGCGACGAGCGAATTCACTCCCCGCTTTTGCTGCTTCCCGTTGAGGTCACAAAGAAAAAGGGAGTCCGCGACAATTATATTCTCGATCCCACCACGAGCGAAGCGGAGGTAAATCCGGCGCTTCGGCATCATCTCAAGGAACTTTATAATCTGGAACTGCCGGAAATCGTCGATTTGAAAGAGACTTCCCTGGAAAGCTTTTACGATTCATTCAAGGCGCAAATCCAGGCGAGCGAACCGGGAGTGACGCTCAACAAAATCGACCGGCCGCAGATCGAATTAATCCACGAAAAAGCCAGACAGCGTTTGGATCAATACCGACGAAAGGTCAAGCTCCATGCGCGCAAAGCTCGAAAATCCGAAAAGCCGGAATACAGCTACGATCGGGAACATTTCCGTCCGCTCGGTTTACAGATTTTTTTGGAGAAGATCCGGCCGGCGCCAATGCCGATGCGCGAAATTGCTGGCGCCCCGCCAGAACCGCGTTTGCCTCGCATTGTGGAACCGGAAACAACGCCCCAAGAATCAAAAGTGCTGGAGACGGATCGAAAAATGTTTTCGCTCCGGGAGGGGGAGAACCAGAATCCGTACTCGTGGGACTTCGACCTTTGCAGCGTGACGCTGGGCAATTTCAACTATCGCAAGATGACGCTGGTGCGCGACTACTCCAATTTGATCCAGACCGATATGGCGAGCCGCGCATTTGATACGGTGTTTTCGTTGACGCCGAAGCCGCCGGAAGAGGCGGCACCGGCCGAACTCGGTCTGGCGGAGCAAAATCTGGTTATTTCATGTGACGCCACTCAGGCGAGTGCTATATCCCGCGCTCGAAACGGAACGAGCTACATTATTCAAGGGCCTCCGGGAACCGGCAAATCACAGACGATTACGAATCTCATCGCGGATTATGTGGCGCGCGGCAAGAGGGTGTTATTCGTTTGCGAAAAGCGGGCCGCGATTGACGTAGTCTTCCATCGGCTCCGGCAGCAGGGACTGGATGAGCTTTGCTGCCTGATTCACGATTCGCAGACAGACAAAAAAGCATTCATCCAAAATCTCAAGCAGACCTATGAGAAATTTTTGGGTCAATCCGATTTGGGCGCGGACTCAGAGAAGGCTCGTGCGGCGAAATTACAGGCGATGGAACAGGATCTTTCGCAACTCCGAGAGTTTTCCGCGGTGATGGCGCAAACGCACATTTATGCAGGCCTACCGGTGCGATCCCTCCTGCATCGACTCGTGGAGCTGCGAGATCGTGCTTTTGAACTGGGACCTGAGATTGAGGAGGGTTTGCCCGATTATCCAGTTTGGCTGCAGCACGGCGAACTCATTTGCAAGCTGGAGGAAACCCTGACAGAACTCGGACAGGAACTTTGCTTTGCGAAACACCCGCTTCGATGGTTGGGCAAGAGTATTCTACGGGCCGATCGACCACTCGAAGAATTGTCCAGAAGGCTCGACGAAGCAGATGATTTACTGGATGGAATCGAGAGCGCGTTGGAGCTGTCGGGGTTGCCCGAAGAGTTGTGGGATACATTTGAAGAAATCCAAGCCATTGTTGAATTCGCGAATCGAGCGACGCCGATTGCGAGGGGTAACCTGTTGGGGATATTGACACAAGGTGCGGAGGAGAAATCGTTCGATTTGTTGACGCGTCAACTTGATGAAAAAAACGAGAAGGTCCGCCGGGTAACCGAAAAGACCAAAGGATGGAAGGAACCTTTATCGCACGACGACACGGAAAATGCCCTCGCTCAAGCGAAAGCATACGAGAGTTCGATCTTCCGCTTCCTCCAACCCGCGTTTTGGCGCCTCAAAAAGACCTTGCAGGCTCGTTATGATTTTTCAAGCCATGCTGTCGCGCCTTCCTGGACCAAAATTCTGGGAGATCTGTCCGATCTTTATTCGGCGAGGAATGAATTGGAAACGATTCGGAACCAGGCGGCGCGAGATTGGAACGTCAGCGATGTGGATGAGTTTCGCGCGCTCGTGAGTGAATTGAAAACGGATTCGAAGGGTGCGCATCCTTCGGTGAGAGCCTTATTGAAACTTCTCGCTCAATTAGGTGACGGTGCTTCTGGCGAATTGAAGTCTGCGCTGCATTCCGAAACGAACACTCAGGGTTTTTCGAAATCGAATGCGGCGACAGATGTGATCCTAAACCTCGCGGGCATTCAGGAGCGGTTCACGCAACTGGACGCCACCCTGCAGTTCACATTGGCGGAACATCAAACGTTTGATTTCCCAGAATTGTCGGTGGCATTGGCGAAATTGAGGGATCAGTCGGGCACACTCGCGGAATTGCTCCCAATACTTTCAGATCTTGCAGACTTGCCCGATGCACTCATGCACGCTCTGCGCCACACCCCCGTGGCTTTGAATGAATTCGAAGCGGCCATCGGCCACAAAAGCATCAACCGGATCTACCGGGAAGCGCGGGCAACCAATCGATTCAATGGGCGAACGCTCGCCCGCAAAATAGAACGTTTGGAGAAGCACTATAGTGAGTGGCTCGCTCTAAATGCGCGCTGCATTCGCCTGGCGGTGCGAAGAAAATTTCTTGAAAATGCCAATGCGGCATCTCAGCCAGCCTCCCAATTGCCCGCCGATCAGAAAGCGTTCAAAAGATCGTACGGAACCGGAAGGCGCGATCTGGAACACGAGTTTGGCAAGACGATGCGCTACAAATCCATCCGCGACCTCGCTGCCGGGGACACCGGACAAGTCATTCAGGATTTGAAGCCGATCTGGCTTATGAGCCCTCTGAGCGTTTCAGATACCCTCCCGCTTGATCCGGATTTGTTCGACGTGGTCATTTTCGATGAGGCGAGCCAGATTCCGGCGGAAGAAGCCATTCCAGCGATTTATCGCTCCCATCAGGCCATTGTGGTCGGAGACGAAATGCAATTACCGCCAACAACTTTCTTCGCCACCAGCAGAGGCGAGGAAGAAAGCATTCTCGTGGAGGAAGAGGGCGAACGGGTCGAAATGGATCTCGACTCGGACAGTTTTCTGACTCAATCGGCTCTGAATTTGCCTGCGACTCTTCTGGCCTGGCATTATCGGAGCCGCTACGAATCGCTCATTAGCTTTTCAAATGCGGCCTTCTACGGCGGAAAACTCTATACGATTCCAGACCAACACCGGGCACTGGGAGAACAAACGGAGTTGGTGGTTGCCGACTCCGCCCAGGGAAGGATAAACGTCGATCCCCTGCTTGCTCGCAGCATCAGTTTTCATTTCGTGGAAAACGGCACTTACGAAGATCGCCGGAATCCGAATGAAGCCGCCTATATCGCTGAACTCGTCCGAGGCATTTTGCTGCGCGAGACGAAGTCCAGCATCGGGATCGTCGCCTTCTCCGAGGCGCAGCAGGCGGAGATTGAGGGCGCTCTGAGTCATATCGGAGCGGAAGACACTGTTTTCGCAGCGCGCCTGGAAATCGAATCAGCGCGGGAGGAGAACGATGTGTTCTGCGGACTTTTTGTAAAGAACCTGGAAAATGTCCAGGGTGATGAACGGGACATCATCATCATGAGCGTCTGTTACGGCCATGATGCCGGAGCGCGAATGTTGATGAACTTTGGCCCCATCAATCAGCGCGGCGGTGAAAAGCGGCTCAACGTCATCTTTTCCCGGGCGAAGCATCACATGGCGATTGTCAGTTCAATCCGGCATTCCGATATTACCAACGATTTCAACGATGGAGCCAACAGCCTGAAGAACTTCCTGCAGTATGCGGAAGCGGTATCAAAAGGAGATGAGAGCCAGGCGCGCCGCATTCTGGAAAGTCTAAATCCTCTGAATCGCAAAACTCTGGCGCCAATGAGCGACGGGGATGCGGTAGTGGAAAAACTCGCGGCTGCGCTGGAGGCCCGAGGCTATGTTACAGATTTGAATGTCGGTCAATCGAAGTTCCGCTGCGACCTTGCAATACGGAGCAGTTCAGGTGATTCGTATCAACTCGGTATTCTAGTGGACACGGATAATCACTATGCGAATCCGAATTTGCTCGATCGATATTTGATGCAGCCCACAATCCTGCGGGCTTTCGGTTGGAAAGTCCTGTTTATCCTCACGAAGGATTGGTACCACGATCCGGAAGATGTTCTTCGGCGGATCGAAAAACTTCTGCGCAATCAGGACGAGGCGAACGAAACAGATGACGAATCGACCGACGCGGATGCGCCCATTGCAAAGTCAGCTACCGAGGCATCGTCTCGCAAAGCCCAATCACTCGACGAGGTAAAAACCGTTTCTGCAACCACACCCACCGAAGCACCGCATCGCCGATTCGAGTTCGTAAGCGGATCTTCCCGAAAATTCTGGGAAATCACACAATCGAAAAACTCATTCACGGTGCGATTCGGCAGAATGGGAACCAACGGTCAATCGCAAACCAAAACGTTCGCGACCGAACCAGAGGCCCAGCAAGAGGTGGAAAATCTCATCGCGGAGAAATTGAGGAAAGGATATTCCGAAGAGGGATTGGCCTAGTCTGACTAAGTTAAACCGCCTTGGCATCCCATGCGTTGGCCAGATGCCAACTCGACCTGAAATGTCGCAGTTCAAGTTCCAGTTCTCCATTTGATCAGGTTGGGTAATAGGCTTAAAAAGGAATTTCACCGAGGCTAAAATACGTGCCTTCCTGCTTGTCCCGCTGCAGTTTCAGACGAGTCTAAATCATGGCTGATTCTGAAGAAATGCATCGGCTCGGAATGGCGGCACAGTTCCGATTTCTTTTCGATAAAGAGGGAGCAACATTGCGCCGATATCTCCGTATCCTGTTCTTTGGGGCGTGCGCAGGCTTTTTGTTTGTCATGAGCGGTTGCGCGGGATATGTGGACACCGGCTATAGCAGCTACGGTGGGCCAGCATACATCGGGGTTGATCCTTACATTCCGGCACCCGATATCTATGTGTTCGGGGGAACGCGCTATCCCTATCACCATTTCGATCACGACTTCAGCCGCAGGGGATTCGAGAGCAGAAGAGGCATTCGGCCTCCGATGCATAACTACTCAAACGCGGGTCGATTCCACGGACCCAGTCGAGGTACGGGTCGAGGAGGAAGCCGCGGTGATCGGCATCATTAAACAAAAGGCTATTCGTTTTCTATGCAAATGAACACTTTTCGCTCCCGGAAAATAGTCCCACTGATAATTTGCATCGTGGCAGCAGGATTTTCTTCGATGACAATGCGCGCGGCTGCTTCGACATCGGGTCCCGAATCCTTTATCAGCTCAGCGGACGCGATCCAGGCGCTCGTCACAGCAGTGCAAAATGGCAATAAAGAAAGTCTCCGCGCGATCTTCGGGTCCGACCTTGATCAATTGCTTACTGGAGATGAAGTCCAGGATTCTGCGAATTTCAAATCGTTCGCGAAAGCAGTATCAGAAAAATGTACTCCTACAGAAAAGAGCGCCAACCAATTCACACTCGAAATTGGGAACGACCAATGGCCGTTCCCAATTCCCCTTGTCAATCATTCCGGTAAATGGTTTTACGATACGGATGCGGGAAAAGAGGAGATTATCAACCGGCATATTGGAAGTGATGAACTGCATGCGATTGGAGTTTGCCGCGCTTATGTCACCGCCCAACGGAAATATAGCAATTTGAAATCCGGCGGCGGCAATAACTATGCTCTCAAGTTCAAAAGCAGCCCGGGTCAAAAAGATGGATTGTACTGGAAAACATCTGGCAATGAAGAAGAGTCTCCGTTAACTGATCTAGTCGAAGAAGCCCATCAGGAAGGTTACGGAAAAAAAGCCGGTACGCCTGCCCCCCACCCTTTTCACGGGTACCTATTTAAAATCCTAACCAGCCAGGGGCGCGCCGCGCCGGGAGGAACAATGGATTATTTGGTCAATGGCGAATTGAAACGCGGCTTTGCACTGGTGGCATATCCAGTCCGGTGGGGACATTCCGGTATAATGACGTTCATCATCAATCAAGACGGCAAGGTTTTTCAGCGCAATCTCGGCGAAAGAACCGCGGTAGCGGCATCAAAAATGACTCAGTACAATCCGACCAGGAATTGGAACGAAGTGAAAGATGCAGGCTTCGTTGAGCCAAAAACTGGTGGGTGACTGATTTTCAGGCCCATAAGTCTTAAACGTCGATGAATCCAGTCCTTGAACTAAGGCACTCGCACAATCAGTATCCGATAGAAACTCGACTGCATTGGTTTTTTTACGATTATCCGCTTTTGAGTGGTGGTGGCCGTAAGCGTGATTTCTGATATCCAGGGATTGCCGATCGCTTCTGTGGATTGAATTTCGTAGCTTTTCCCAGGTACACTTTGGAAGTACAAAGCATATTCTGCGGTATCAACCGGTGTCTTATCAGATTCGGTCAAATCGTTTGGTCGAATCACGTTTTCAAAAACCAGCACTGAGTTAGGGTCAGTGGGATCCGAGCCGCTAAACATTTCCTGGAGGTTATTCAGCCCATCATGATCTGGATCGTCCTCTTCTCCGCTGGCGCCAGGAAATTTCTCGGCCAAACCAGTTGAATCGGCCCAGGCGCTGAACGGATCTGCCCAGAGCGCAGTGGGACGATCGGCAAAGGTCGAGTCCCATCCGGGAGTGCCTTTCTGGTAATATACGATCACGTTGTTGGAATCAGTGAAGAGGTCAGTGCCAACTATTGGGGCCTTGCCCTGAAAATATATGCCAAGCAGGTTGGGACAAGTCGAAAACGCAAAGTCGCCAATTCTGCTTACTGTCGCCGGGATTGTTACACTCGTGAGATTTATGCAGTAGTCAAATGCATAGGAACCAATACGGGTGGTGCCATCTGAAATAACCACGTTTGTCAGCCCTTCGCAGTCATGAAACAAATAATTCCCGATGGCATTCAAACTTCCAGGGATCGTCACGGAGCCCAGGCCATTGCAATAAGCGAACGCATAGTCTCCCATGGAGGTGACGCTGGTTGGGATCGTAATATTGGTCAGGCCAATACAGTATTGGAACGCTCCCATTCCAATGGTTTTGACGCTATTGGGGATACTTAAATTGGCAAGACCCATGCAATGATCAAATGCAGCCTCCGCAACACTCGTCACGCCGTTAGGGATCGTAAATTTTGCCAGGCTTATGCAGTAACCGAACGTGTTAATTCCGATGGTAGTAATGTTAGTGGGAATCGTGATGTTTGTGAGCGCAACGCAGTTCAAAAACGCGGAACTACCAATGCTGACCACACTGTTTGGGATCGCGATATTTGCAAGACTAATGCAGTCCTTGAATGCTACCGTGCCAACGCTAATCACACTGGAAGGAATCACTATGTTGGTCAGGCTGGTACAGCCAACAAAAGCACTCGGTCCGATGCTTTTGCCTCCATCCAAAATGGTGGCGCTGCCGAGGCTTGAGCAGGATGCGAATGCGCCGATTCCCATATTAGTCACAGTTTTTGGAATCGTTACACTGATCAAAGCAGTGCAGTTTCCGAAGGCGGAATCTCCTATTTTGGTCAAGCCGGGAGCCATCTCCACGCTGGCCAGACCACCGCAGCTCCAAAAAGCGTGAACGCCGATGGTCATTACACTGCTGGGGATCGCCGCCCGTGTTAAACCCTGGCAGCCAGAGAACGCGTAGTCTTGAATTGTTATAACTCCGGCGGGAACATTGTAATTTCCAAGCATCGCCATTGGGTACTGAATGAGCGTGCGCCGGGCACTGTCGAACAAAACTCCATCCAGACTGATGTAGAACCGATTATTATCCGTGACATTAATTTCGGACAACCCGCTGCATTCACCGAACGCCTGATCTCCAATGCTGGCTACACTGGCCGGAATGTTCAAAGATATGAAGCCGGTGCAATGCAAAAAGGCACGATCACCGATGTCGATTACGCCATCGCCAATAATTATTTCCGAAAGGCCCGTGCAATATGAAAATGCCCCGTCCCCGATGGTAATGACGCTGGATGGAATGGAAATCCCCGTCAGACCTGCACATAAGGAAAACGCGTTCACGCCGATATTGGTCACGGTGTCTGGAATCGTCACGCCGCCGAGGCCTGACAATCTATAGAATGCTGAGGGTCCGATGCTGGTGACTGGCTTCCCGTCTATCAAATTTGGAATGATGATATCGCCACCGGCGCCGGTGTAGCCGGTAATAGTAATACTCTCTCCGTCGACCCTGTAATTGAAACCGGCGAATGTAGCGGCATTCGCCGCTTTGGAAACGGAAAGCAGCAGATAAATCAGAAGAGGAAACATCAACCTAGACCAGATCGATGCAATACACTCCATACGAGAAAATCGAGTCTGGGACATCAAAACGATGATTATCGGAGCTGGATGCCAAGAGCAAGGGCAAAGGTCATGCGCGGCGGAAGAAACGTCGAAAGCACCTGCATCTTACTTTCATCACGGCGCGACCTCAAACAGCCAAGAATCAAGTCAACTGGAGAATTTGTTTCGCCGCCAATTCGAGCGCGGCGAGATCTGCGGAACTTAGAATGCGGGATTTCGAAACAAATCTCTTCTTGTCAACGGCGCGGATTTGATCAAGACAGCGACTGAATTTAATCCCGCGCTTGGCACCGCCAGAATGATCGGAGGGGCCGCTGGTGGCGACGAGCTTAAGAGGATAACTACCGGTGTAGCGCGAACGCGGTTGATTTCATTTGCTGTTAGAACAACGCAGGGTCGGCGCTTTCTTATCTCAGCGCCGATCATAGGATTCAGATTGATCCACCAAATATCGCCGCGCTCCATCTTCACAACGGTTGAGTGCCTCCCACGACTTCATGTCCTGCGTGACAGAGCAAAGTTTGTTCGCCATTTCGGCGGCCTCCTCAAGTGCCGTTCGCTTACGCTGGAGCTTCCGAGAAATAAGATCTGCGATGAATCTCGACCGCTCTCCACTTGGAACTGAGACGTATCGCGAGGCAGCCGACCCCATAGAGTTGATCAATCTGCCGGTCAGACCTGACACGAAAAAAACCGCAACCGGCTTGCAGCCAGTTGCGGTTTGAAAAGCGATCGGATTATTTCAGGTTCGCGGCGTGGAATTCGTTCCAGTCGTCGAGATTGTTCAAGTTCACGGCATCGCGGAACTTGCAATTCTCGTCATTCAAGCCGCTGGCGGAGAAAATGCCTTTGCGTGTGTTATCGTCATGGATGTAGCCCGTGATCGAAGCATTCAGCTTGTCGATATTCGCCTTGTCCAGCTTGACGCCGGGCTGTTGTTTCACCCAGTTTTCGAATTGGGTGTAAGTCGGCTTATTCTGTTTGATATAGTTGAGCGTCTTTTGACGATCGAGGCCGAGACCATCAAGCACCATCTGGTCGTATCCTTTGCCACAACCGGGATAGCCCGCGGCCAATTTGCCGGTCGCTTCGAGCGAGGACTTCAACCAGAGCCGTGGTAAATGAATGACTCCCAGAGGACCCGCGGTCCCCGAACTGATAAGAGGTACGTGTGTGTTGTTCATAATGATTACTTTCGCCTGCTTGTTTCGAGCTGAAAGTAATGAATCCGAGCAATGACGGTCAACGCAGAATTTCGGAGCCGTGAGAGAACATTTTTGTAATTGTGAATTGCAGATTCTGAATGGGCCTTTCACTATTCGCGGCTAATCACGCGCATGCCCTGGTTCCAAAATTACGATCCGCTGCACAATGCGTTCCTTTCGACGCTAATCGCCGCATTGCCGGTCGTGGTGTTGCTGGCGGCAATCGCGCTGGCGGGAATTCGAATTCACCTCGCCGCGTTACTGGGACTTGTGATCGCGCTGTTTACCGCAATATTCGTTTTTGGAATGCCCGGCAGCGCCGCTTGCGCCACCGCATTTTATGGCGCCGCTTACGGGCTTTTTCCAATCGGTTGGATCATTTTAAACCTGATTTTTCTTTACCAGCTAACGGTAAAGAAAGGATGGTTTGCCATCCTTCGAAGCAGCCTCGCAACCATTGCACCGGATGCGCGGATTCAGCTCATCCTGATTGCCTTTTCCTTCGGAGCCTTCTTTGAAGGGGCCGCGGGTTTTGGAACTCCGGTGGCCGTTACCGCGGCAATTCTGATTCAAACGGGGTTTACACCGCTCCAAGCTTCGGGACTATCATTGATCGCCAATACCGCCCCCGTTGCATTCGGGGCGCTCGGGACTCCAATCCTCGCGCTAAGCACGGTAACGGGAATTGATGCCTCGACTTTGGGCGCAATGGCGGGAAGGCAGCTACCGTTCTTCTCGCTGCTGGTCCCATTTTGGGTGGTGTGGGCGTTCGCCGGTTTTCGCGGGATGCTTGCAGTCTGGCCCGCCGCGCTGGTCGCTGGACTTAGCTTTGCCATTCCGCAATTTCTGGTTTCGAATTTTCACGGGCCCTGGCTCGTGGATATTGTAGCTTCGATCACCTCAATCCTGGCGCTCCTTTTGTTGCTGCGGAGCTGGCGTCCCAAAGAATTATGGAAAATGGAGGCAACGGCCAAAAAGGAAAAATCGGCGATTTCCTACACACGACAGGAAGTCCGGCGGGCCTGGATGCCCTGGCTTGTATTGAGCGTATTTGTGTTTATTTGGGGAGTGCCCTGGGTGAAAAACTATCTCAATGCGATCTCCATGGTTAAATGGAATGTACCCTGGCTGCATAATCTGATCGTAAGAAGCGCGCCGGTCGCCATCGATGCCAGGCCCGAAGCGGCGGTTTTTGTCTTCAACTGGCTTTCCGCCACAGGGAGTGGAATCCTCGCGGCGGCAATCGTTTCGGGCTTTTACATGCGTTTCCGACCGGTGGAACTGCTGCGAATTTATGGGGAAACTATTTACAGCGTTCGGCTCTCCCTTTTAACTATTGCGGCCATGCTTTCGCTTGGATATGTCACAAAATACTGCGGGAGCGATGCGACCATGGGTCTGGCCCTGGCCAGGACGGGGGCCCTTTATCCATTTTTTGGAACTCTGCTTGGCTGGCTGGGAGTGGCCTTAACGGGATCGGATACGGCCTCCAACGTTTTATTCGGGAGCCTCCAGACCATTACCGCGAAACAAATCGGCGTGAGCCCGATTTTGATGGCGGCTGCCAACAGTTCCGGAGGTGTCATGGGAAAAATGGTGGACGCGCAGAGCATCGTCGTGGCGAGCACTGCGACAAACTGGTACGGGCATGAAGGCAAAATTCTGCGCTACGTCTTTTTCCACAGCATCGTGCTCGCTGTGTTGATGGGCTTTCTGATTTTCCTGCAAGCCTATGTTAGTCCGTTTTCAAAAATGGTCGTAAAAGAAAAGGCTCCTGCCGCACAGCGGGTTAATCGAAACATTAAGTGAAACAGGACCACCTTTTCTGCTATTTGAGCCGGAAATCTTAATCCGCGACTACCAATGAAAATTGAACATTAACTGCATGCCGGCGAGAAATGTGAACAGGTAGATGAACGCGGTGAAATGCCTGTCTGGAATACGCCGATTCAACCAGACACCAAGCCAGACGCCGACAGGAACGAGCGGCAAAAACATCAGGCTCACTTTCATCGAAACCTTCGTAATCTGACCGTTGGTGATAAAAAAAGGGAACTTGATCCAATTGATCCAGGTGAAAATCAGGACGTTGGTCGCCACATAAATTTCCTTTGGCATTTTCTGCGGCAACAGAAAAAGCGTAACCACCGGACCGGCGCCGTGTGCGAACGTGGAAGTGATTCCCGCTCCAATTCCAAACGGTACGCCGGTCCAATAATCCGGTGAAAATCTTTCCCGCGCACGCAGCAATCTTTCTTTGGCCAATTGAAAGACGACGAAAAAGACCGCAATCAGGCCGATAATGAAGTTCAATTGACGCGGGGAGAACTGATTAAAGAGCCGAACACCCACAAGCACGCCGATGACAACTCCAGGAAGCAAAAACCAAAGGTTCCGCGCATCCCATTTCCGCCAATATTGATGCATGGAAAAAGCGTCACCCGCGCATAGGAGGGGCAATAATATGCCGAGTGCCGCCTGAGGGCCGAAAGCAAATACACAGAGGGGCGTGGTCAATATGCCCAGACCACCACCGAAGCCAGCTTTGGACAATCCAATAAAAAGAACGGCTATGATTGCGAGAGCAAGTCTGGCTCCGGAAAGGTCCATTCGTCCGCAAGCGTAAATTAGCGAGGTTTCTGAATGCGAGAGTTTAATCGCCGAATGGAGCCCGATTTGAAGGATCGGAGGTCGTCGGACGTCGATTATGTGATTGATTTTTCGTTAAACCCGAGGACATTTTTGTTGGAACGATTGGAGAGTTTGACCCGCATCTTATTTATGAAATTCTTAAGGCTGGCACGGACTGCGATGTTTGGCCTGGTTCTTCTGCCAGCAACGCTACTCGCTCAATCGCCCGAGATCCGTCTTTGGTCAGGAACCGCGCCTGGATCTGACGCCAAAAAGCCGGTCGAGGTCGTCGAGCGCAGCAAAAGCGGCGAACGGAGCGTATTTCAAGTTCACAATCCTTCTATCACACCCTATTTGCCATCGAAAGAAAGAGCGACTGGTGCAGCCGTCATTGTCATTCCGGGCGGCGGCCACCGCGTTTTGGCGATCGAGCATGAAGGATACAATGTAGGCCAGTGGCTCAGTGAACATGGGATCGCGGCTTTCGTCCTTAAGTATCGATTGGCCCACGAAACCAATTCCACCTACAAGGTTGAAGTTGAGGCTTTGGCAGACGTTCAGCGCGCGGTTCGACTGGTTCGCAGCAGGGCGCAAGAATGGGGAATTGACCCGGCCAGTATTGGTGTGATGGGATTTTCAGCCGGTGGCGAGCTCGCGGCGCTGGCATGCATGCGATTTGACCATGGAATTCAAGCGGCGGCCGATCCGGTCGAAAAGCAAAGCGACAAGCCGGACTTCCAGGCACTGATTTACCCCGGCAATTCCCGTATCATTGCGCCTTCCAAAGATTCGCCGCCGGCATTTCTCGCATGCGGCTACAACGACCGGCCTGATATTTCGGAAGGCTTGGCGAACGTTTATTTAAAATTTAAACAGGCGGGGGTGCCGGCCGATCTGCACATTTACTCCAATACCGGCCATGGGTTCGGATTGCGTGCCAACAACCAGAAACCGTCTGGCAAATGGATTGTGCGATTCGAAGAATGGCTCGGTGACAGTGGATTTTTGAAGAAGCAATAGCTGCCGCTCGTCCGAACTCTTTCCCGCGAAAAAAACAAATCAATGAAAACTCTCTCATTCCTGATATTAACCGCAGCCCTTGCGTGCCCGTTCACGCTTCCCGCATTTGCCGATGACCTAGCGGCCAGCGCCTCTGGAAATGCCGAATCGGCGCCGGGCAAGCAAACGATCGAAATGGCGGGTGGAAAATACACATGCACGATCGACACCTCCGAAACGCCCGATCTGACTGATTGGACCCGGAATGAATTGGCTCCCGTGGTCAAGGAATGGTATCCAAAACTGGTGGAGATGCTGCCGAGCGAAGGTTACGAGGCTCCCACAAAATTCAGTATTTTATTTAAAAAAGATATGAAGGGTGTCGCCGCGACTGGTGGCACTCGAATATCCTGTGCGCCCGATTGGTTTCGGCACAATCTTGAGGGCGAAGCCAAAGGCGCCGTCGTCCATGAACTAATTCATGTGGTTCAACAATATGGCCGGGCTCGCCGGAATAATCCCGATGCGACGCGCGCTCCGGGCTGGCTCGTTGAAGGTATCCCCGATTATATTCGATGGTACGCGTATGAACCTCAATCCCACGGCACTGATATCGTTTTAAGGAGACCGGAACGCGCCCATTATGACGCCAGCTATCGCGTCACTGCTGACTTTCTGAATTGGACGGTCCAAAAGTACGATCACGACCTGATTAAAAAGCTGAACGCGGCCGCGCGTTCCGGAAAATATAATGAAGGTCTGTGGAAAGAATATACCGGAAAAACCCTCGCGGAACTGGGTGATGAGTGGAAAACAGATCTGTCCGCCCGGGCGGTGGCATATGCAGGCACACCGAAGACTTCGAAAAACAACCAGTTGAGTGAATCGCAACAAAAGGAGGGATGGAAATTGCTTTTCGATGGCAAAGATCTCAGCGGCTGGCATAACTTTAAGACGAATTCAATCCGCGAAGGCTGGCAGGTTAAGGATGGTGTCCTTGCATGCGTGGACCCTCACAATGCGGGCGACCTCTGCACGAAGGAGCAGTTCGGAGCTTTCGAACTTCAGTTGGATTACAATATTTCAGAGGGTGGAAATAGTGGTATCATGTACCATGTTCTCGAAAAAGGCCGTGCCGCGTGGGCTAGTGGCCCCGAATTTCAACTCGAAGACAATCAGAAAGCCGGCGATCCCGTGCGTTGCGGCTGGCTTTACGGGCTCTACCAGCCGCCGACCGATCCCAAAACGGGCAAACCATTGGACGCGACAAAAGCCGCGGGACAATGGAACCATGTTCGCCTGCTGGTAACTCCGGAGAAGTGCGAACATGAAATCAACGGGGTGAAGTACTTCGACTACGTCATCGGAAGCGACGACTTCAACAGCCGGGTGGCAAAAAGCAAATTTGCCAGAATGCCGCAGTTCGCAAAATCGAAGTCAGGTGCGATCGCTCTTCAAGGAGACCACGGTCAGGTTTCGTTCCGAAACATAATGATCCGCACGTTCGATTCCAAATGAAGATGTAGCGCCGACCGTGAGTTAGTCTTTGCGGCGCACGGTTGTTCTGATACGACCAAAGGTTGCCTCGGATAAGGGCTTTCCCGCCGGATTGGCTAACAACCGGAAAACCCTTCGAAACAATTTGAATATGACTCCACCCACCAAGTGGAGTTAAACGATGGAACCTCCTCCGGAAACGAACGTCTCTAAGTATTTTACCCGGATAAAAAGTCAATCCGATGGCTTCTTAAATTATTTTTATTGAGCCAGTTGCAATCCACTTAAACAGGATTATCTTTCCGGCACTCTCAGGGAAACACCGATAGCAAAAGGTTTGCTACACCTGAGGCGCAGTTCAACCAAAAGGCTGCTAACGAAAGGCAGCAGTATCAGTCCGGAAGGCAATTAACTTTGAAAAAAACTTTGTCACGACGTCGTTTCTTACAATTAAGTGCAGTGGGCGCGGCGGGGACTGCGGCCTGGGTTTCAACCTCCCAGCAGTGGACCCCCAAATTTATTCGCGAGCGATTTTCTGAAATCGGACTCGACGTTCAACAAGCCAGGCACAAGCCAGCCCCAAATAAGTGGTCTGACCAGAATATCACCGCTTCCTGGCTGGGGCACTCGACCGTTTTGATAAACTTTTACGGATTAACCATTTTAACCGATCCGGTCTTATTCCGACGAGTGGGTGCCGATCTTGGTTTCGGAACCTTGGGACCGAAACGGCGAGTGGCGGCAGCCCTGGGATCCAAAGAGGTTCCTGCGGTAGATCTCGCGCTCTTGTCCCATGCACATCTGGACCATTTCGATATGCCGAGCCTGAAGACACTCCGCCCCGAGACCAAGGTGGTTACGGCCCATCGAACGGCAGATCTGCTCTCCGGAACAAAAGTGGCAAAAAATGCCAAAGAACTATCCTGGGGCCAGAAAACGGTCGTGAAAACCGGTCATGGCGAAATTGAAGTCGAGGCATTTCAAGTCAAGCATTGGGGTGCGCGCTGGCGCCATGATACGTACCGAGGCTATAACGGATATATTTTATCCAGAGGCGGGAAAAAGATAATTTTTGGCGGCGACACCGCGCTCTGCACTGGATTTTCAGAAATCAAGAACAAAGGTCCCTTCGAACTGGCTTGCATGCCTATCGGAGCATACAACCCATGGATTTACAGCCATTGCAATCCTGAGCAAGCAGTGCGCATGGCCAATGAGGCGGGGGCAAAACATATTCTGCCAATTCACCACTATACTTTCCGTTTCGGACGGGAATGCTGCACCGAACCGATCGAACGGTTGCAGGAAGCTCTCAAGCAGGAACCTGAACGGCTCGCTCTAAAAGAAGCAGGAGAAACTTTCCTGGTAGCTTAACCGGAAGGCGACCCAGATAAATGGGGAAGAAGGATTCAAGGCGTAGCAGGGCCTCCTTCCCCTGCTCCACAAGGAGTTGTACCTTAACTATTGCGCTTTCCGTATCTGGCTAAAATTTTGAGCGAAGGCGGAGTGCAACTCGCTGGGTTTTGTTTCAGCAGGCAGCGGTTCACCGCCGTCAACAATGGCCACCTGAATAACACCTGCATTAGCCATGCCCTGAAGCTGCCCATGATCGGCCGGCAAACCGGGAACAGCTCCAAGCATGGCCGTGGCTACGACGAAGACGGGCGGATGCGATGCATTCAGCCGTCCTCCAAGCGACTGCCAGAATTGAGGAGCACCAGCGAAAGAAACCACCGCGCCCGCATCGGCGGATTTTTCCAGAGCTTCGGCAAAATCGGGCGCCATCAATCCCACGGTGCTCATGTGCATGGGGTCGCCGAGATTGGCAGACTTGGCTGTGACTGCGGAATAACCCTTCTGCTGCAGCACGGACCTAAAAGTTTGTTCAACAGTCGAAGACGGGCCCCAATTGGCATCGGGGGTGATAATCGCAATTTGCTTCTTTGGACCGGCCGCCTGCATCGCCTCCTCCGCCAGAACGGTCCCGAGGGCCACACTAGGCTCCAGTAGCACCTGGATTTTCTTCGAAGTGCACCCGTTCAGGACCAGCATTAGGACGAGAATCGTTCCCGCCTTCGAAAAGCATTCGCGTTTCATTCGAGGGGATCAATCTGGACCATTCTGATAGTTGTACTGACCCGGAATATCTTTGGTGCGGTAAGAATAGGGTGCAGCACCAAGGGAAGGCTTATAAAAAATCTTTATGTAATCAGCGTGGCCATCGACAAAACTCACGTTATCGATCGCATCCTTGTAGGGAATGTTTTGTAAACCGGTTTTGCTCTTGTGCCAGGAGTAACCCCAATGAATCGGCCATTCTGACATGAGCCAGGTACGGGAGGGATTTTTGACGGCAGACAAAGAAATATTCGCAAGATTGTTTCCGGCATTATCGTTGGTAACACCGTTAAATACATAACTACCGAAATCGAGGGTCGGGTTCTGCCAGTGGGGTTTCAGGTAAATCGGGTTAGGAGCCCAGCCACGGTCTTTAGGACAACGAAAGACGACGTCATTGCTTGAGGAAGGTCCTTTCAGGCCAACATACGATTTATCCAACTCCTTAAACCACCACCAAATGTCTGGATGATTCTGGACACTGCCGGGGCCTGGAGTCTGGTCGCGAAAATCACCGGTGTACAGGACCATTGCCAGGTTGAGCTGTTTTAAATTGCTCAAGCAAAGTGTCTGAACAGCTTTCGCCTTGGCATTCGATAATGCGGGAAGGAGCATGCCGGCTAGAATCGCGATTATTGCGATCACGACGAGCAATTCAATCAAAGTGAAGCCCTTGCCCACAGAGCGCCGCTTCGACAAAGCCGGGTCTGTCATCTCAAGTTGCATGGCTTTAGATTACCGGGAGAGGATTCCAGATTCAATAAGCAAGAACTGTTATGACGATTCAGGCGCAGCGGGGTCGCGGCCGATTGTGCCCAGTAATTCGGCGAGATAAGAAAGATCTTTAACGTGATCCAATTCTTCGCGCGCGCGTTCCAAACGAGTCTCAATTCCCAAACGTTTCGCCTCATCGGCGTGGGTGGGGCGGGTGAGAAAAGTTTCCAAATATCCAATATGCCGGTGCCAAAGCCGCACATCGAACTGCTGCTTGGAGGAAAGCCGTTGCTTGTACCAGTCGCTCGAGAGCATGGAATCGCGGGTAAATAGCGCCCGAAGTTCGGGATCGTTCAAAGCACGCCCTTCCGAACTGCCCTCCACCATGATTTGCAACAAAGCCCTTAGCGGCGGGCATGCCGCGCTAATACTGCCATCGTTAATATAGCGCTGCGCCACCTTCCGCTGCGTTGTGATTACGTTCTCCATGCCATCCGCAAAAAGGTCCAGATCCTGCGTTTCGGGGCGGAGCATGTCATCCGTGAAAACCATGTGAGGATGGTTGAAGACACGGCCAAAGTAGCTGCGGGCGAACCGGGGCGTAATCCGGTATCCGAGCCGGCTCATGAGCACCGTTTTGCCGGCATGCTCGAAGTCCTCACATTTCTCTAGGTAACCATTTCGGATCAGAAAATCCGGCCGGCGTTCCTGAGGCGTCATCCGGCACCAAATTTCCGGAATCAGAAGACTGATGTCGTGATCGACTCGAACCTTTGGACCGACGTATCCGGCTGCGGTGACAAAGCCGTTGTGTCCAGTCAATAGAAAATCAACCAGCGCATTGTTCAGATCAATAATCGGCGGGAGCGCGTTAAACGGCCCTTTGGTAAGGGCTCCTTCGGAACCCGCACCGGTGGTTGAAGGCGATTTCCCGGTCAGGCTGCAGATAAATTCCATGAAAAGCTCCGGCAGCTCCATGTAATGAATTGGGTTATAAACCGCCAAAGAACGAATGTTTGCGGCGGGCTCGGGAGGATTGTTCCGCCGTCCCGGCAAAACGGCGGTGACGGGAGTGTATAGTGGTTTGTTCCATGGAACGCGTCGGTTGAGCCGCATCGCAGCCTCCGCGAGATACGTGTTGCGTTCGTTCAGCAAATCGGGACGTATCTGCAAATAACGAGGATTTTTGGAGGGCTTGCCATTCACAAGTCGCGGATGCGCGGTGGAAACAAAATATTTTGAACTCTCCGAAGCCTCGACGTCACGGATAAGCTGCTGCATTGGGGCAGTAAACTTGTCGAAACCAATTGCGTCCTCGATCAAATCGACGGCCCTATCCCGGGTGAGCGGCTCGTAATTCGAAAGAAAATTCCCCGGCCGCGCGAAATCAGCCTCGGTTTGTTTATCGTAGCCGCGATGAATCGCATCATCAGGCCTTTGAAACAATCGATATTCGCAGTTCCACACAAATTTCAGTGCGTAATATTCCACCCAGCGTTGCGGGAGCGCGGAGACCGGAACCACCACTGAGGCAGTAATGTCATCTTCCATTTGCCTCTTGGCGGCCGGATGAAAATCTTTGCGGAGGCCGAAGGTGCGCCATGATCCGTCAGTGGCGTAACCGACGCGCATGTAGTTTGTAACGACTTTGCGATTGTCGCACTTCAGCTCGTTGCCCGGCGTGCCATTAATGATATCAACACTAAAGTGGTCGCGCCAATTTTCACCCCACCCGGCTTTGTAGAAGCGCTTGACCATGAAAACGAGCTCCTGAATATATTGCGGAATCGAACTGAGCCAATCGTTATACTCTTTCGTGTAATCGCGAGAGGCTGGTGTCAGAAGTTTGATCACTGAACCAAGCGATCGCTCAGGACTGAGAATTTTGCGGCTATCGGTTTTCCGTTTGGATTCGTCTTTGAACCGGTCGGAATAATCACGATCGATCAAATCAGCCACCATTTCAAAATCTGTCTTAAAAGCCGCTACAAACACAGGGCCTTGTATGATTGCATCGGTAATGGGTTTGGAGATTTCCGATTTCCCGCCACCAGAAACGGTGCATGGTTTATGGCATAGAATTCCCTCCGCCACTGTTCCGACAAGCCGCCAGGCCCGTCCCGACCGGTCTTTTTCCATGTGAACTTTGTAACCAGAAGGCCGGACATAAGTTTTTCCCGGGAGCAGCTTTATGGATTGTTCGCCGCCTTCCGAAGGCCACGAAACTGTAGTCTGCTGCAAATCGAACCGGACATCTTCGGGGACGTAAATAATATCCGGAAATCGCTGATCGATTGCATAGCCCTCCGGTTTTAAAGTGACAGAGTCCCGGAAAAGCGAAACGGCTTCGGCGAAGGTATAATCCAATTTGGGCACATGCAAAAAGCCGCTGAACTCCTCCCCCAAATCATAGGATGGATAGACGAGCGCGCCACCCGCATGTTCTTCCTCACAAAGGCCAAATAGATTCGCGGAAAAGCTAATTTGAGTTTTGACCTCCTTTTTACAATATCCGAAATAATTGTCCGCAATGATTGTCACCATGACGCCGCTGGAATCGCGGCAACAAAGCTTAAAGGAAGAGCCGTTGTTGTAGAGTTCTTCCTCTTTTTTCCAGCACATGCCATCGCGTCGCTGACGTTCCGTGGCATCTTCGTAACGCGGCAAACCGGCGCCCTGTTTGGTGACCCGACAGAGGTGGGGGGCGAGCAGGACGCAGCCGGTATGGCCCGTCCAATGGTTAACGTCGAGGCCGGCATCATTCTCCGAAAGAAAAGGATCGCCAGCATTTCCAAAAATGCTTTCCACAAAGTCGAGATTGCTCACCAGGCTCCCCGGCACGAAAAACCGGATTTCCATGGTTTTTTCCTGAATGAATCCAGGAACGCTGGGACAAACCACCGGACGCAACAACAACGAAACGAAACATTCCGCCTGCTCTTCCTGGGCACTGGTGAAGGGCAATTGCAGCAGACGCCGGGGAGGCGCCACCGCCCTCCGCCACATTTCAGCAAAGACGGCTTTCGGCACAGCCAATTTGTCGTCCGGTACTGGCAGGCCTCCCTCCGCAATGTGGAAACTGCCCTCCGTGGTGCGGCGATCACTGCGGGGATTGTGCAGCACGCCCTGCTTTACGCGATACGAACTGACGAGATCGGAGATAAATTCGTCCTTGTTAGGCGGCAGAGACAAAGCACGAGCGAGTCCGTGGCGGTCCAGGACAAATGTTTGTCCAGGTAAACTGCAACGATCGGAAGAGTCTCCCGTATATCGCCGGAGAAAGTCCTGAATTCGTTGGTCAGCAGGACAACGATAGTTAACCAGGAGCCGCTCCGTTTCGCGGTGATGCGTCAACAGCGCCGCGGTCATTTCGTCGAAGACGGAATCGGGTTCCGTGCGAACGATCGGGCAGCCCAAGGAGGCAAGCTTAAGGTTGAGGTAATGAACTAATTGGGAACCGACGGCAATATTCTGAGTGTCTCCCAATCCAAGTGCGCGCGATAAATTCATTCTTTGCGCCGCTCGAAGCGGCACCCGAACATAATCCGGCAAAGAATTCGCACGCAAGCGATTCCAATTGGGACTCTCGCGCCTGGAATTTTAAATCACGGTTTGGCTCTTTTTCCGCTTAGTAAACGCGCGGGAAGAAATAAAATGGCCTTCAACAAAGAAAAAACCGCTTCCAGGGTGATGCCGATGAGGCGCAACGGCAAAGAAATAAGCCAGACGATTGGAAAGGCAATCAGCGCGATCAGAGCAAGCGGCCAGCATAGCACGAACAAGAGACACCACCCGACCAACAAACACATCGTCATCATACTAAACCTATAACACAGCAGTTCGAAGCAAGTTTCATCTGCGGATCAATTACAGGTTTCCATTAGCGGATGCTCCTCGAAACCCTTTTGACAAACTCCCGAAACTCAAGTCTGATTACCGCAAGCAACGACCAAAAGAGTGAATTTTCGGGTTTGTCCAAAAACTCGTTAACCCGTGGGGCGCATGCCAGACATTGTAAACGAAAATATTTATAAGTTTCCCGCTTCCGAGGAACTCAACACTGCCATTCACAATGATGTGCTCCGAAAACAGCCACCCATTCCGGATTATTCACGGGAAACAGCCGCTGCAGAAGGGCTAGAGAAAGAACTGCGGCGGGTATTGCGATCAAAGATTGTGGTCGGGAGGGTGCGTCGGCCGGTTGGCCATTGGTTTGCCCGATACGAAAGCGATCCCAGCACAGCGACTGAAGTTGTCGCCGAAACCTACGCTTTGGCCATTTCACGACTGGCGGTTCTTTGCCGATCGCGCATTTAATTTCGACGTTCCTCACCTAACGCTCCGTCGAATATTCCAAATATGGAATTACTGTCCCGGCGAAAGTTAATAGAAAGCGCTGGTGCAATCGGTGGAATTCTAGCGCTCGCTCCCGTTACGGGCGTTGCAAGCACATCAACCTCACTGCCAAATCCTTCCGAGACGAAATTAAAAATAGTGGTTGCCGGCGGCCATCCAGGTGATCCGGAGTATGGGTGCGGAGGAACCATCGCACGGCTCACTGCCGCCGGTCATGATGTTATCCTTCTCTACCTAAATGAAGGAGAACCAAAAGGCTCACCGGAAGCAGGCAAAGGAAAACGAGTCGAGGAGGCGAAACACGCCTGCCAAATCCTAAAAGCACGTCCACTTTATGCAGGTCAGATCGATGGATCGGCGATTCTTGACGCGGCGCATTACAAGCAATTTCATCTAATCCTCGAAAAGGAGCAACCAAACGTGGTGTTCACCCATTGGCCGATCGATAACCACGCGGACCATCGATCGATAACGATGCTCGTGTATGAAAGTTGGGTAAAGATGGCCAGGAAATTCGCAATCTATTACTACGAGGTCTCCAACGGAGAAGATACGGTCCAGTTCACGCCCACTCATTACGTGAATATCTCTGAAACTACCGCGCAAAAGCATGCGGCCTGCTACGCGCACGCAAGCCAGGCACCCGAAAAATTTTATGCACTGCAACAGGCAGTTACCCGCTTCCGCGGCATCGAAAGCGGGCATAAGGAAGCAGAAGCGTTTATCCGTCATCTCCAGGGCCCTGCTTTTCAGCTTCCATAACGAAGCTCCCCGCCCGCCCGAAAAGCCTTGTTACTCGATTCCCGATCATTCATTTTGATGGGCAAAACCGACCATGGAAAAAGTTGCCCTGGCCATTGGCGCTCACCCTGACGACATCGAATTCAAGATGGCCGGGACGCTCCTTTTGCTCAAAGAAGCCGGCTGGAAAACTCATTACCTTAACCTTGCCAACGGTTGTTGCGGCAGCGCGCGAACAGGCATCGCACGATTAATCAAAATCCGAGAGACTGAAGCGCGCCAGGCCTCTTCGATTCTCGGGGCGCAGTTCCATCGAAGTCTCTGCAACGATTTGGAAATACTATACGTACTGCCGTTGCTCCGACGCGTCGCGGCGATCGTACGCACGGTTAAGCCCACCATCCTGCTGACGCATCCGCCGGTGGACTACATGGAAGATCATACCAACACATGCAGGCTCGCGGTCACAGCCGCCTTTTCACGAGGGATGCCTAACTTCAAAACTATTCCGGCAACCAAAGCGATAACTGGGGATACAGCAGTTTATCACTGCATGCCACACGGGCTTAAAGACCCGTTGGGGCAAACTGTCATGCCTCATTTTTTCGTGAATACTACACCTCTTCAGGAAACCATGCGCCGCGCGCAAATGGCCCATCAGAGCCAGAGTGACTGGCTCCGGAGCAGCCAGGAAATGGAATCGTTTATCAAAACGATCGAAGAGGCGTCGCTAGCAGCAGGGAAACTCTCGCGCACCTTCCGTCACGCTGAAGGATGGTGGCAACATTCACATTTGGGCTTCGGCTCCGAGCGATGGGACCCGCTCCGCGAAGCGCTCGGGACAGCTCAAATCAGCCGGCCAACCAGAAAAAAACATTAACTTATGGGACGAAAACTCTCCGCAATTGCTCCGGATTGGTGGGATTATACCACTTTGGAGTCAGAAATAATCAGCGCGGCAGCAAAACTCACGCCGCAACAACTCCTGAAACTGGCGCGTCCAGGCTTTAAAATCCAATTCTATGACACGCTCGAGGAATTCTATGTTGCTGAGGCCCTTGAGTATATCTCCGCCTGGAAACAGAGCACCGAAGACAATCCAGTGGGAATTTGCGGTCCAATCGGACCGACCGAGCAACTTCCGCTAGTTGCAAGATTGGTCAATACACTCGATTTGAACCTCCAATCCGCACATTTTTGGGGCATGGATGAGTGGGCCATTGGCGGTCATGAAGTTGCGCCCGACCATCCGCTTTCGTTCGAGCGTGCCGATCGCGAAATGTGCTTCTCGCGTATTCGCAAAGACCTTCGGATGCCCGATTCTCATCTGCATTTTCCGAAAGCCGACTCCACCGAATACCGGAGCACATGGGAAAGCGGGGTTCGTTGCGCTGTCATGCAGGGAGGACAAGGAGATGTAAAACATTGGGCTTTCAATGACCCGGTTCCACGCAAGGGCAAATACAAAGACCACCCTCCGACTCCCGCTGAATACAGAAAGCTTGCCACGCGTGTAGTCAAACTACATCCGCTTACGGTTGCGCAGAATGCCCGCACCAGCGGAGGCGGGAACATTTCATTGGTCCCGACTGAGGCAATCAGCGTAGGGCCGGCCGAAACATGGAAAGCCGATAAAGTTTCAATTTGGCACGCCGGAAAACATGATAACCCTTTTGGACAACGCCTGACTGCCTTCATGATTTCGAATCGAATTGTGGACAGCTCGGTGCCGATGTCCTTGCTGGCGGACCATCCCAACGTGCAGTTTAACTATTACAGTGGGGGCATAGGCAGTTGCGCCATCGAAATGCATTAAACAGTTTTCGCCAAATAAGCTGTTGATTTTCGGCGTTGATGTGGTAAATGTCCCGTCCCGCTCGCGGTGAGCAGGGAACAATTTTATATTTATGGCACAGCATCCTAGTCTCCGTGGCGCCAGCGCTTTGGGCGCGAAACGCAATGTTTTGAAGCGTTTCGAGCGCGTTGAACTGCTCAAAAAACGCGGTCAATGGAAAGAAGGCGATCGCGTCATCGGTCTGCGCAAGACTAAAGGCGAGGCCTAATTTCCGCCCGTGTTCAGCACCAGGCAATGTCGGTGCGACTTCAAAAATTCCTGGCTGAAGCGGGCATTGCTTCGCGCCGGGCAAGTGAACAATTGATTGTTCAAGGGCATGTCCATGTAAATGGACGGCCCGTAAGCGCACTCGGCACCAAAATCGATCCCGCCTCGGATAAAATAACGATCGATGGCAAGCCAGTAAAACCGAAGCGCAAGCTTTACCTGGCAATCCACAAACCACCGGGTTACATCTGCTCCCGAAACGATCCCGAAAACAGACGCTCGGTCGGCGAACTTCTTCCCAAAGAATGGAATAACCTTTATTCCGTGGGCCGCCTCGATTATTGGAGCGAAGGCCTCATTTTTTACACAAATGACGGCGATTTTTCGCTTAAATTGACCCATCCGCGTTTTGGAGTAAAAAAAATCTATCGAGTCGCGCTTAAAGGCAACGTTGACCAACAACGCCTGGCTCCTCTGACGCGGGGGATTATGGACCAGGGAGAAATGCTCAAGGCAGAGCGGGTGCGTATCTTGAAGGGCAATAATTCCCGGAGCATGGTCGAAGTAACATTGCGGCAGGGAAAAAACCGGGAGTTGCGCCGCATGTTCGAAGTTCTCGGAATCGAAGTTGAACAGTTGCAACGAACTCAAATCGGTTCGGTCAAGCTGGCCGAATTGCCCCGGGGAAAGTGGCGAACATTGACAGAGAGCGAAATAAAATCTTTACTCTCCCTTAAGGTTTGACCGCTTCTGGAAACCTGCTGTCGCGCCGCGGCAGTTGCGAAAAGCAGAATATTCTGTCATGAAGATTTATCATTGGGCCGCGGGCCTCGCATTGTTGGCCGGAGTGATGCTCGAACGCTCACTCGGCGAAGAATCCGCAGTTGTCACTCAGAAGAACGTCAATGTTCGGGGACAACCTTCATTATACAGTGAAGTCATCTGCCATCTCAAAAAGGGTGACAAAGTTACGATACTTGAGGAAGTCGCGCCGGCAAAACCGAAGCCTGGTGATCCCGACAAATGGGCACGCATTAAGATGCCCGAGGACACGCACGTTTGGGTTTTTGCCTCCTACGTGAAAGACAACGCCATCGCAGTCCCGAAATTAAACCTTCGAGGCGGCCCGGGAGAAAATTTCAGTGTGCTTGGAAGAATGCAGAAAGGCGAAAGCGTCAAACCGATTCGCACTCTGCAAGACTGGATTGAAATTGAGGCGCCGACCAATGCAACGGCGTTCGTGGCATTTGAAGTTCTCAAACGCGAACCCACCTCCTTAACAGAAACAACCACCACCAACGCCGTGGCGCTGCCGGAGGTAAAAATTCCTCCGTCGTCGGCATTGCCGGTTCTGACTCCGGCACCGTCTCCGGAGCTTCCAAAGATACAGCCTCCAGCTCCTCCCGAAAAAGAACCAACCAAGCTTATTAAACGAGTCGAAGAACCGGCAAGCAAGCCTGTGGACTCGATCGCGAGCAAAACTGCGACTGTGATTACGAACTCGGTTCCGGAGTTGAAAAACGACTCGAGCCCAGCCGAGCCGAAAAAAGCAGATCCGCTGGTTGTACAGAACGCTATTGACGACGCTGCTCAACCTTCGGCCACGAAGTCAATTGCCGAAAAACCTTTGTCCACCAAAACCATTTCAGAGGATGCCGGCCCGATATTGCCGAAGGAAGCAACCAGGGTCGCAGATTCGGCGCCGATTCCCGATCCAGTGCCGACTACAGCCGCGACACCAGTTCCACCCCCGGTGGTTCCACGGCAATCCGCGCCCATTGCCGCCGTCCCCGATTTGAAACCGAAAGAAATCGGTGAGATTCCGCAAGCTGAAAAGAGTGAAGAACCTACTTTCGTCAAACGGGTCGTCCGGAGAGAAGGGCTTGTGCGAAATGCTTTAAGCATCCAGGCGCCGAGTCCCTTCGAGTTGGTAAATCCCGAAACGCACAAACCGATGGACTATCTGCACGGAGAGAAGAGCGGCATAACCGTCAAACATTTTAAGGGGCAACGAGTAATCGTCACTGGCGAGGAAGGCATCGATCCACGCTGGCCAAATACGCCGGTTCTCGAAATTGAAACCATCGATAGCGCTCCTTGAGTTCTTTTAACAACCTTATCGACGGCCGCGCCATCGCGGAGCGAACGCACGCTGACACAGCGAGCCGGATTGAGGCGTTGAAATCCCGAGGCATTCAACCGGGTCTCGTTTTCGTTCGAGTCGGTGAAGATCCTGCCTCCCAGGTTTATGTCGGGATGAAAGAGAAGGTGGCCGCGCGGTTGGGCATCTATTCTGAGACCCGGGTTCTGCCGGAGAAAACGACCCAGGCAGAGTTACTCGAGCTGATTGGCGAGCTGAACGCAAAGCGCTCTGTCCATGGAATACTCGTTCAGGCTCCCCTGCCCCCGCAAATTGACTCAGCGACAATTTATTCCGCGGTGCTTCCGGAAAAGGATGTGGACGGGTTTCATCCGGTGAACGTCGGAAAACTGATGCTTGGCGACAAGGATGGATTTATTCCCTGCACTCCGGCAGGAGTACACCAGTTGCTTATCGCCAGCGGAACCAACATCCCCGGAAGCGAAGTTGTCGTCCTCGGACGTGGAAATATTGTAGGGAAACCGATGGCAGCTCTTTTGATGCAAAAGGGCCGAAACGCAAATGCCACGGTGACCATATGTCATTCGCAATCGCGGCATGTGACTGAACACTGCCAGCGAGCCGATATCATCATTGCCGCCATGGGAGTCCCACTCTTTCTAAAAAAAGAAATGGTAAAGCAGGGAGTGACCATCATCGATGTCGGAGTCAACCGGATCAGCGATCCTAACGCGAAGGGCGGTTCCCGGCTGGTTGGTGATGTGGATTTTTCAGCCTTGCAACCCATTGCGGCAAAAATAACGCCGAATCCAGGCGGCGTTGGCCCGATGACCATTGCGATGCTTATGCAAAATACGGTTCGCGCCGCGCAAATGCAGAGTTAATCAGAACCGTTCCCTACATACTTTTTCAGCGTTTTAAATCATATGCAACCAACTCGAATTCTACCCGATCTGCAGGCCTCGATACTTTGTGACGAGGTTCGGCAGGAAATCACCGGAAACTTTATTCTTCTCGGCGTGATCGCCTTTGTTCAGGTCCCTCAACTGCCCGTAACGGCGATGAAGCTCTGCCTGTTTAATCGATGGACGGCAGGCGTGGGAAACTTTACGGAAAGCGTGCGACTGATTGCACCAGACCAGACCACGGTTTTGCGTCAAAGCCAGGTCAAGTTCGCGCTGGGCGATCCAGGCCACAATGCCACGAACGTGAGCGTTTTTGGCCAGGTCAAGTTCGAGACTGAGGGAGTCTATTTTATTGAAGTGCTGGTGGACGACATCATGAAGCTGCGTTTTCCCATTCCCCTGCGGATCGTTGCGCCTCCTGCGCAAGCACAGCCACAGCCGGGCGGGACGCAAACAAAATAGCGCCACGGAGCGCTCACTTCGTGTGCTGCCAGTACGTTTCGCATGCCCGAGGTAAAGACATTTGGTTCGTGGTGGCCCTTCACATTTGCAGGCGCCGCTCGATTTGCATCGCGTCCGTTGCGAATGCTGATTGGTTTGCAAATGATTGTTGCCGGCGCGGGGGGTGCCGCAATCAGTCTCTATTTCCAGAATGGGTGGTGCCCACTCGTCAATGAAGTCATCAAGATCGTGCCCAGGCAGGCTGGCTGGAATCAGGGGATATTTTCATGGCCGGGACAAAACAGCCCGACCGCTCTGGCTCATAATCCACTGGCGGCGCTGATAGTGGACGTTGACCTAACCGGAAAAGCCGGGCAACTAAGTGACGTTCAGGTCGAGTTTGGAGCAAGGCGATGGCGAATGCGATCACTGCTCGGATACTTGGATTTTCCTTACGCCACGGGATTGTTTGATTTGGATCCGGCCTATTTGCGCCCAGCGTGGGATGCGTGGAAACCCGCCTATCTTGTCTTTGTGGGACTTCTGGCCGCAATCGGAATATTCACCAGTTGGATTTTGCTCGCCGCCATTGGAGCACCGGTTGCGAAATTGATGTCGTTTTTCTCCGATCGGGACTTGACAATGCTGCAATCCTGGAAGGTTTGCGGCGCCGGGCTCATGCCCGGCGCAATCTTTTTTACGCTTGCGATCATCCTCTATTCCTGGTCGCGGTTGAATCTGATTGGACTATTCCTGGCAGCGATTATCCATCTTATACTGGATGCGTTTTATATGATAATTGCGCCGTGCCGTGTGCCTAAAAAAGCTGCTATAGAGAGCGCTTTGGTGCCGTCTGGAAATCCTTTCACGGGGGCCGGCACAGGCGACAATCAACGCGACAGCTAAAACAGATCAAGGGAAATCAGACCCTCGGCTTCGCCCAAAGCTCGGCTGAGGCTGGATGCCTGATTCGTCAACTGTGCTGTTCGCATGTAATCACCGCGCCGGGACGCCATCAATGAGGCTCGCCGCACACCTTCCAACTCACGTTTGAGTCTTTCGATTTCTGGATTTGGACCTTTTGCTTTCATTAATTTATTCGTTTTCCAACTCTGATACTCTTCACGATCCGGGGGTGGAATCGCTATAGGGAACTGCCTGAAAGGAAGTTACGAAAATCCGGTTTTCATATTCAAGGTCTTCTGGAGCGCGTCGCCACAGGAATCACCCCAGAGGTCGATCGTGAGGGTGTGGTGTCCACCCGCTCACAAGCCTGGTTAACGAGCTACTGCCGTTGCCCGGTAGCCAGCGGCCAATAAGCTGTCATGCAACGCGGGCACATGCGTGATCCGGTTGTCGAAGATCACCGTAGCGAGAGCCGACTTTCGGTCCACCTCAACGTGTTTTACTCCAGGTTTGCCCCGCAAGGCTCGCTCGACCGTCTCGACGCATTTGTCACAAGTCATTCCCTCGATCGCAATTCGCTCGGTTTCGATGAATTCTTCCTCCGTATGCGGTTTTCCCGCGATTTCGCTATTCGTTTGGTCCATATAGTTTGAGAACTTGTATTTTCCACATCCATCCTTCGGACCAATCTAATCCAACTCACCAGATTTGCGAAAAGTCGAGCTCCTTTAGTTCAATCGGAGTAAGTGGCGCAGGTAGCGACAATGCAGCGGGTCCCTCAGACAAGGCATGTATAAAAAGGATCGCGCCACCGAAGGTATGCTTCGATGGCGCGACCAGAATTGCAAAGATAGGGACCCGTCCCGAGAACGTTAAACTTTTTGAGGAACCACGAAAGGTTCGCGGTATTCTCGAGTCAGTAATTTATTGGCGGCTGCATTTCCTCCGAAGTTTTCCTTCTTCGGATTCATCTTAAGAGACATTCCGAGAATCGGCTTGGTCGCCTCCAAATCGACTGCATTTGCGTGGAGGTGTTCAGTGAACCGCTCAAAACTCTCCTGCGCTTCCTTGTCTCCCTTGATCTTTTCCCGAATCGATTCCGGCGATTCCTGTGATCCAAGGCGATAGGAGATGTTTCCGGTATGGCAAAGGGCGCTCGATAAATGCCCCTCCAAAATGTCCGCATTTAAATCCGACGATTTCCGGCTGCGCACAGCTTTGATGAAATTATCATAATGGCTGGCCGAACCCTTGAATTTCTTGATCTCCTTCCAGTCATTATCGAAAGCAGTGGCGCTCTCGTAAGAGGGTATGACGACGTGACCGTGCTCACAATCGACCACGACTCCAATACTCGCCCCTTTGTACTTGTCCATTTCCTTATCCATTCCCTGCCGCGTCGGCAGACCGCGAACTTCAAAGATTAAGGGCGCTTTCTTGTAATCATGGAAAATAAGCTGGGTATTGGGTGTCGTTCCGTCATCGATGTACCCAAAACGCCCGCCCAGGCTGAAGACTCGGGGCGACAATTCGTTTTCTCCCAGCGCCCATCGGGCAATATCCATCTGATGTATTCCCTGGTTTCCAAGATCGCCGCATCCCGTGGGCCAGACCCAATGCCAGTCATAGTGAAGCCTCGTGCGCATGAGTGGTTCCTTTGGGGCCGGACCGCACCACAGATCATAATCCACACTGGCCGGTGGCTGCTGTGGCCCGCTCACCTTGCCGATGCTCGCCCGCCGCTTGTAGCAAAGACCGCGCGCCAGCTTGATCTTGCCAAGCGAGCCATCGTGGAGGTAAGCCACGGCTTCGCGCAAACCGGGATTCGAACGAGATTGCGTGCCAGTTTGGACGATCCGATGGTATTTGCGAGCAGCCTGAACCACCCTTCGGCCTTCCGAAACGTTGTGCGATACCGGCTTCTCTACATATACATCCTTGCCCGCCTGAATCGCCCAAATCGCCATGAGCGAATGCCAATGATTCGGAGTCGCTATCGAAATTGCGTCGATATTTTTGTTTTCGAGCAGCTTTCGCACATCCGTGTAACGCTCAACCTTGAGACCATTTCCCTCCAGGGCTTTGACTTCGCCGTCAAGCACATCGGAATCGACATCGCAGAGCGCGACGAGCCGGGCTCCTTTGGTTTTTTGAAACCCTTGAATGTGATCTTTGCCCCGTCCATTAAAGCCAACTACCGCTATGCGGATATCGTCGTTTGACCCCGCCACCTGCGACCAGGATCGCGCGGAAAAAGTCAGCGCGGTCGCGCCAACAATGGAACTTTTGATAAACCTTCTGCGATTCATTTCATTCATAGCACTCTTGATTCAGCGTAAAAAACAAAACTGATTGTCTTTTCATGCTGGAAGTTTGGATTAGACAGTTTCTGAGCCGGTCAAATTCAATGACTGACCGAACTTTTGGCGTACTGAGCATATTCGTCCGCAACCTTTGCCTGCTTTTCATCTCCCCGGTGGCAATAGAAACGGTAATGAAAGGTAATGCTTTGCCCAGCAGGAACGACCAGTTCACCCGCTCCCTTGGGCTTTTTCTCAAAATCATGCAGCCCGAACGGATTGGCGGCGAACAAACCGTAATCGCGCACATGCCACCAGGTCGGATGGCGGGGGTTCGATGGGTGATCGAAAATAGCTACACCGACGACTTTTCCATCAACAGGCGCATAGTAATCGCACCAGTCAGCTCGTTTGCCCCAGGTTTCATCGTCCTTAACGCCTTCGCTGTTAATGATGTGTCCGTGACCGGTCTTTCCCTTTAAACGCATCACTTCATTGAGCCGCATGGCCATGGTGCCCTCTTTTGTATCGCCGAATTTAAGGTCGCCATTTGAGGCATGCATCGTGATATCGAAATCGAACATCCGTGCATCGGGTCTGCTATAAAAAGTCCAGGTGCGCTCGTCAGTTGCGACCACGGTGCCGTCATTTGCGACGAGCTTGTTGACTGATTGAATCGTTCCTTTCTTCTTGCCCGATTTAACCGCTAAAAACTTTTCGTGGACCGTTTTCCCAGCTCCCTTTTCCTCCGACCAAAAATCGTTCCCGTTAATACTGCCATGGGCATACCAAAGTGACCGATGATGCGGGTGATCGTGTTCTTCGTTGGGGGCATTTACCATGGGCCAATTGCGCGTTAACGGCGCCTCATCCGGTCCCATCACCGGATAGAGAAAAGGTCGGGAAACATCTTTAAAATGATATTCGCTGAAAAGCTCGCCATTGATTTCGATGCGAAGGACGTCCCCGACCTCAGTAATTTTAACGCCCGAAGCTTTGGCATTCTCAGCCGCAACGGCGGGGCGAGTAGTATCAACCGCAAAAAAAGCCAGAATGGAGCAAAGAAAAAACGCGAACCGGGAAATCATGGTTCCAGCATAGCGAATCGCGTGAATCGATAAAGATCAAAATTCACGTTCCGCACAAAATTCACCCCTTCCATCGGCGAAAACTCATTCGTGGTGTTAGCGGTTTTCCGCAATTGCCTGCCGGACAACCAGGTTTTTTTGGAGTGGAACCTCGATTGACCAACCCGTTTCGTTGCTTCCCCAACGAATTTTATACCACCGGTAGATAATGCCGGTTGCTTGAATAGCCGCGACTTTTGGACCTTCGATCACTGTTCCAATTTCACCTTTGTGCCGCGCCGGAGCGATGTTCGGCACGCCCCCCGGAACTTCGCGCACGTTGACGGCCGCTGTGACCTGGACGGAATCGCCCACTCGGAACTTATTGATGTGGATGAAGCGCGGAGCACGAACATTGTTGCGCACTCCGTAGCCGCAACGAGTAGTCCAGCAATATTCCGAAAGGTTGACAGTATTATCGGGATTGACCTGCTCTACGTAGGAAACATGGCCCGACCGCTTTGCACCGCCCTCGAACGACCCAAAATGAACGATGGCTCCCACCTCGGGAACGTTGTCCACCGTGTAGCCTAATTTTTGTGCATTTTCCGCCCAATGCCCCGCATTTCCCCAATGCCCGCCGTACATGTAGTTATGAAAAAAATACGGCGAGCGAAGTGTCCCGGCATCGCGATTAATCCTCCAGGCAACGAACGAAGTGCATTCCCGATTAAAGAATTTCCACGGATCGACACAAGTCGCGTCCCACGGATTGTTTGCCTCGTTAATCCTGCTGTGGGGAAAAGGATAATCGTCGGCCGCGAAGGCGGGAGAACAATCAGACGCTAAAAAAATTCGAATCCACAGCAAAAGAACAAGGCTGCCGATGCGCCTCCGATAATTGATTGCCATGCCACCGATATATACCGGCGGACCGGCCCGATGTCGATAACTGTCGGATGTCGTAATTAGCGCGCACAAAAGCCAATTCCGATTTGTTAAAAATTGCGGCGCTTATTTTTTCCGGTCGTCAGCGAGCAGCCTGGCGGCTTCCACCTGGTTGCCTTCTATAGTCACAATGCCCACTTTTTCGTCCAACCGAATACCGACATTCTGCTTGCGATCACCTTCGGGCCGCGTGTCGCGAATGATGTTGTTCTTGAAAACGAGGTCGTGGGTCTCTCCTCGAACCCGGATCCCGGCAGCCTCCTGCTTAAGCCCATTATTTTCAATCACGTTGTCCTCAAGCCGATTTCGATTACCCGCCATCCCTTCGCTTTCATTTCGGAAAAAAACTCCATCCTCATGATTGCCGCGGACCTGGTTGTTGCGCAGCAAATTGTCTGTGTCTTTATGGCCGATCGAAATCCCGAAACGTCCGTTTCCCTGGAGAATGTTTTCTTCAAAAAGACCCTGCTTTACGCGCCAGCAAAGGAAAAGGCCGTCCTCACCGTTATTACGCGCGATGCATTTTCGCACAATGGGCCGCTGTGAACCGCTCCCCGGGTGAAGCCCCAGACCAGCATTGTTTTCGCTGACACAGGAAAGAACCGTTACGTCGTTGCATTGTTGAAAGCTGATTCCATCGCCATGATAATTTCGCACCGTGCAGCGCTCGATAGCGGCGCCAGGACAGCGATAAAGAAAAATGCCACCGCCACGGCAGCCATTCAGGGAAACATTTTCATCCTTGTTCCCTTCGATTGTCAGATCTTCGACTCTCGCTCCTTCAACGTGATAACCGCTTACGACCGGAAAGACGGTGGCAGCCTGTGCTCCATCGCTTACCATGCAATCAGCATTTAAAGGAAGACTGATTGAAAATGCATTCCCGTTACGCCCCGTAATGCGGGCAACGGTGGTGTGAAAGCCGCCGGAATTCTTATCCCAAATTGCGACACCTTCACCGACTTCGAATCCTTCGGCATTCTGAACGGTGAATTGTTCTTCGCCGAAATCGCCATCCAACATAAGAGGTGATGAAGCAGACCGAGCCTTTCGCAAGATCGTTTGACCGGCGGTTCCGCGGACAGTTACCTGAGCCCGCAAGTGCAACGAATCGTGCATGAGATACTCACCCGGTCCAATTTCCACGGTTCCTCCTCCGAGACTTGCGACGTAATCCACGGCAGCCTGGAGCGCGCGGTTGTCCGAGCCCATCATATCCCCTGCCCGCACACCCACGGTCAATTTCGGCCGCTCCTTCATCTCAGTGTGCATGGAGTGCGGAAGCTGTGTGCTGTCTGCGACGGGAACTGCCGAAGGACCAGCGTTCAGAGGTGCAAGCAGGCAAACGTTAACAGAAGCAACTAAGAAAAATCGAATGTTCATGGGGTAATCGATATTTCGGAGCATATCATCGCCCAAGAGAACGGCGACAGTAAAGTTTTACCGCTCCACAAAAAGTCAGCCTCCCGCTCCGCCGCCGGAACTTAAGCCGAAGCGCTCCTGCAAAATGCAAGCGCTCAAGATCGAGGTTAGAACAGGATCCCATCCAACGTTATCAGCTTCGGGCATCGTCGGAAGTTGATCGAGCAATGCCACCACTTTTTTCTGATTGAAGAACGGCAGCGCACCGAGAGAGGAACCGCGCAAGGTGTCCTGCATCATTTGATGAAATCGCTCGGTGGGAACGGAGGTGACGGGCGGAGAGAGGAATGGGTGTTTCTGACGCCGATAGACCGTGTCCGTGATAACAGGCCTGGCGGCCTCACGGAGAAGATACTTTTCAGTCATGCCGCGTATTTTCAAGGAAACCGGCACCCGGCAGAGACACTCCACCACGCGATGATCGAGAAACGGCACGCGGCCTTCGATCGAATGGGCCATTTCCATGCGGTCACCCAGCAGATTCAGGATATAAGTTGGAAGAAACGACTTGGCCCAGACAAATAGAGATTTATTCAACGGATCTCTGCCACTCAGTACGCCGGGCACATCAAGGCCGTCTAAAAACAAACGAGCGCTGTCACGGTTTCCGAACCGCGCCCTAAAATCATCACTGAAGAGTTCGGTGCGCTGTTGCCCCCCCGCGGCGAAAACCCGGAGACAGGTTGGAACGAATCCAAGCACTCTTTCCACGCTCTCCATCGCGCCGGTTTTGCCTGAGGGCAGAAGCATGCCGCGCGAAACGGAGTTCGCTGCTTCAAGCTGTTTGAGAAGGCGCTGAACTTCAGCCGGATCCTGGCCTTGCACATTATGAGTCAGCATGTCTGACCGAAAATGAACGTATCCACCCAGGATTTCATCCGAGCCTTCGCCAGTATAAACCACCTTGTAGCCCGCATCGCGAACGGCGCGGCTTAAAAGATATTTCGAAACTCCGTGACCATTACTGCAAAGCGTTTCGGAATGCCAGATCGCATCCGCAAAGTGGTCCGCAATATTGGATTGCTTGATCGGAATCGCGCAAAAATTGGCTCCGGCAAGCTGCGCCATTTCGCGAGCAACCTCCCCCTCATCATAAGCCGCCTGATCGAATGTGAGAGTGAACGCCTGAATCGCAGCACGCGAATTGCGCGCGGCAAATCCGAGCACGGAACAGGAATCGATGCCACCGCTTAAATAGCAGCCGACGGGCACATCGGCGCGCATCCGTAATCGAACTGCTTCTTCAAACACGGAAGCGAACTCCTCGACATAAGAGCGCTCGTCACGCCGGGTCGCCTCCAACTCCGCGGCCGGCGTGTAATCAAATTCCCAATAACGCAGCAATTGAAACCCATTTTGCGTGGCCATCAAATAATAGCCGGGGGGCACCTGGTGAACATTCTTGAAAAGAGTGCGGTTAGGCATCGCCGGACCGGTAGTATGCTGATGAAAGTATTCATCATCCCATGCGGCCGGAACTCCAGCCGCGAAGAGAGCTTTGGCTTCGGACGCAAGATAGAGCGTCCCCTCGTGGAAAGCGTAGTGAAGAGGTTTGATGCCGAATCGATCGCGCGCGGCCAGAAGCACCTGGTTCTTTTCATCCCAGAGCACGAATGCAAATTCGCCGCGCAGGTGCGTTACACAATGTGCGCCGTAATCTTCATATAAATGCAGCGCGACCTCGCTGTCGGAACGTGTGCGAAATCGATGACCGCGCTGTTCGAGTTCGCGCCGCTGTCTTTCAAAGTCATAGAACTCCCCATTAACAACGAGATGCACGGTTTCATCTTCATTGGCGATCGGCTGGTCGCCGGTGGTAAGGTCTATAATGCTGAGGCGGGCATGGCCCAGGCCAACACGGCGATCTCGTGAATGCCAAATGCCCTGGCTGTCGGGGCCGCGATGATGCAGCGATTTCGTCGCGCGCTCAAGCGCCTGCGACGAAACGTTGCTACGAGAGGAAAAAAAAGCAGCAATTCCGCACATAGTAAGACCAGCCTATTTTCTGAACGTGTTCCGACTATGCGCTATTCCAAATGATACCGCGATTATTTTCTGCTCTCGTTTTCCTGGCCGGTCATTGAGTTGTGCGGAAGAATTGGTGCGCGTTCGCGGGCGTAAATGAATAAGGCGAAGTGGTACCAGCACTCACGTTCGACCAGGGACCGGACACCTCTGAAGCCGATTGTAACGTTCCTGCCGTCCACGTAATCGTAACTTGACCATTCGATTGAACTACCGTGAGTGGCGGCAGCGGTCCGCTCGATTGGCCCAGGCCGACGGGCAATGTTGAGATGGTTCCAGTGCCGATGTAGAAATCGTCAAATTGCGCACTTGTCGCCGCGTCGTCTCCGGCCACCACAAGTTTGTCGAGATTCGGCTGCATTCCGCCGATAACCGGCTCCACAAAACTTGGATCTCGATCGCTCAGATAATTTTCGAAAATCTTCTCAGGAGCGGTATCTCCTTCCTTCTTAAGATAGACGGAGAACAGATCACTTTGAAAGTCGGGCGTCATTGGAGCGTTGGTGATTTCGAGCCAGACATCATAAGTCCCACCCGGTTCCAACGCAATTGGACTATAATCGAGCGCCGATCCAATCCCATTGCGGGCGCCGAGGAACCAGGCATTTGTGCCAGAAGCTGGATCGACTGTGACGATTGGATATACAGCTGGACCGAAGCCTCCCGGAACGCTGTCGCCAGTAGTGGTTACAAGATCAGTGAGCGAGCGGGCATTTTTATCGGTGAGGCCCACGAGGTGCAATGGAGTTGCGGCATCCGGCACCGCGGGAAGCGTCATCCGAAAAAACAGAGTGGCGGACTGGTTCTCCAAAACAGTGTGGCCATTCAAATCCAGCGTAGCATCGCTATCCGCGGCGAGGGTTGTCATAAAACGATTGGCGTTGGAAGCCCCGATCTGAACCGCATTACCACGCAGATCAAGCCACCATTTAGTTTGATTCAAAGGACCGGCATTGTAGGTGTCAAAATTGTCCAGGACCGCCCACCCCGGCGCCACGCCAGAAACAACTGCGACGCTCGTCGTAGCAGACAGAGAATCGATTCCACGCGTGACCGAAAGCACAAAACTCGTGCTATTGGTCAGAGTCACGTTAGTCGATCCCACCCCCACCACAGTAGCGGCAGTGACATCACCAGGAAGTGGGTTGATCTTCACCTGGCCCGCATCCTTGCTGACATCCCAGCGCAATGTCGCGGAACCACCCGAAACTACGCTTGGCAGATCAGATGTGAAACCATTTATCGCGAGAGGCTGAAGGTGCGATGGCGGATTCGTAATTGAAGTCGATTGAAGAATTTGGATTTCATCCGTCGTGAGTGCCCGATTCCAAACCGCGACCTCATCGATCAGACCGCTAAACCAGGAGGAAGCGCTGCTGCGGAGAATTCCACCGATCGTCGTTGTATTCAACGTAAGCGGATTCATAGGCGCCAGCGCGATCGGGTCCAGCACGCCATCCACATAAATAGAGGAAGAAACGGCCGTTCCGGCCTGGCGTTGAACATAGACGATGTTATGCCAGGTATCATCGAACACCAGCGCCGTGGTATATTTGTGATCCGCGGTGGCGCCAGTATCGGTGCGGATGTAACTGTCCAGCGTTCCGTCGGCGCCAGTATGCGCCGTTCCGAGGTTAAAAAGCTGATTGTTCGAAGTCGTGGATCCTTCTGACCAAATGCGTCGATCAGTTTGGTTGGCAGCACCATTCACCCACATCGAAATCGAAAAGTCGGGGTTTTTATAGAGCGGAAGGGTTTCGCCAGGATTGTCCACGCGCTGCAACAAGGTATGAGAAGCGTTATCAAACTTCATGGCGTTTCCCCATTTTCCAGAAACGACATTGTTCGCCGCCGTCATGTTCACGAGAGTCATGTCATAACCGCTCACCAGGTCCGGCGTTTTGGATCCGATCACCGTGTCAAGCGGCCAATAGGCAACTAGTGCATTCGTGATGTTGGGTGGCGAGACAGCGCTAATGGTTACCTTGGCCACGCCGCTCGTCGAGGTTCCCTGGTCATTCGAGGCGATCAGCGTGTAATCGCCTGAATCGGAGGCGGTAAGATTGGTCAATGACAGCGTCGCAGAGTTCGCACCATCCACGTTCGTTCCGTTTTTGGCCCACTGATAGGTCATCGGACGCGTTCCATACACTCCCGCCTTCAGATTGAATGAATCGCCCACAAGCAATTTTGCGCTGTTTCCAGAAGGATTGACTGAAAATGCCGGCGCGAAATGAGGCACCGGAGTCTGAATACTACTGGTCATCACAGACTGAATTTCATCCTTGCTTAATGCGCGTGCCCATACGCCGAGATCATCCACGCTTCCAGTAAAGAAATTTCCGAAAGCGGCTCGAACAATCCCTCCGATTGAAGTGGTATCCCAAATTCCGGTGGCGTCGGCAGTATAGCTGTTTGTGTAAGTCGTTTGGCCATCCACGTAGAATGCGAAGGCCCCATTATTGTAAATCATGGCGATATGGTGCCAGGCCGAGTCCAGGACTGCATTCGTAGTCGTCGTGTCAACGAGCACTCCCCCGGTGCTGTTTCGAAGATAAATTCGGGTTCCCGCTGTCGTGCCCCCAGTTTGAGTCCCAAGTGCATACAGCGGGTTGTTGTTCCCAGTGGTGACCGCTGACTCACAAAAATAACGCAAATCCGATTGCCCCACCCCGGTCCCTTTCACCCAAAGCAAAACTGAATATGCGGGATTGCGCGTCGCGGGCAGGCCCAAATCGACTGCCGGATCACCGGTAAAGAAAGTGCATTGCTGCAGGCTGGAATCAAAAGTGAAACACTGGCCAAACTTGCCGGCTGCAAGTGAGGAGGAATCAAAGATGTTGTAAAGCTGCATGTTATTTCCCCCAACCACGTCGGGAGTGATATTCGATAAGAAATCAGCGCTATCGAGTGGCCAATAGGAAACAAGCCCCTGTCGAACATCTGCAGCGAAAGATGCCGTGCAGAAAGTGATTAACGAACAGAAGAATAGAGCAATTCGTTTCATAGTTGTTCCTGGGATCGGTTGGGTTGGACGGAGTCTAAAAAAATGAGAAGCCCTGATTCAATATTTATTTCCGAACAAGTTGACGGCTGACCAATATTCGGTCGTGTATTGAAAACCAACGATGGCTCAACGCTCATGGAAGCAAAACCGCGCGATAAAACCTTGCCGAATTTGCGGTCACGCCGGAATCAGGAATGTTGGTCGAGTAAGCTGCTGCCTCAAACTCCAGCAACGGTGACCACTCCCGCAAATCATTTGACACTTCGACGCGCCCTTGCCTGCCCGGTTCGATTCGCACACGCAATTGAAGCTTGTCCCCGATTGTTTCCGCCGAAAGGAATGGAATCAATTGTGCGGAGCGAACGATCGCTTCGTTATTCCCGGCAGCCCAAAATGCGCCCTCGTGATATAAGAGGGAACGAAGTCGATTCTGAGATGCGGAGAAATGTTCGCTCCACGTTTCCCCGTCGGCCGAACTGAAAATTCTACCGTCCGGTCCGCAGGCCACGAAATAACCTCCTCCGAAAATCATATCGTCCACCGCTAAACCATTGAGGCCCGGAGTTTTGGTCCAGAGCACTCCATCACTGGAATGTATTGCTTCGGAGCCTAGCCCGACGAATTGCCCATTGCCCCACGCTAAATGTGGGAAAGAGGAGCCCGAAAAATTGGTGCGCAACTCCCAATTGAGCAGATTGGTTGACGTCAAAATCGAGTCACCGGTAAGAGTGGATCCGATCAGTGCGTAAAGTCCATCGCCATACGCCAGGCTATGTAGTAGCGCTGAACCCGGTACAACGTTGCTCGTCCAATCGATGGCATCGGTTGACACAAACAAACTCCCCTGCCCGAGAAGCACGAAGAGCCCGTTGACAAACGTCAGTTCGGCAGCATAAGCGTGGGTGAATTGCCAGGTCGTTCGGTTGGTGGATGCGTAAACTCCGGCTGAGGTGAGTGCGACCAATGTTCCATTACCGTAAACCAATTTTTTAATCGTGTTCGTGAGTACGGTTTCTTGTTGAACCCAATTCTCACCATCCTCTGAAAAATAGAGCAACCCCTCCTCGCCTGACGCGATAAACTTGCCCGCCCCAACGGCCAGGGCTCGGAAATCGTTATCGGATGCATGGCTCAACGAATTCCAATGCTCCCCATCTCGAGACGAAAGCAGATTGCCATCGTCTCCGGCAGCAATGAACAGATCTCCAGCAAAAAATACGGTTTTTAGATTGTTACTCAAAACAAGACTGTTGGTTCGCCAGTTCAATCCATCGTTTGAATTGAAAATCCGGGTTCTCTCTACATCTGAGCCGGTTCCCGTCTCGCCGACTGCCACGAAGGTTCCAGCGCCTGCGGCGCTGTCGAGGAACACAAATGTCGGTTGCGCTGGACCCTGAATCCAATCAAGCCCATTGGTTGAAACTGCGGTCTGGTTTCCGCGAGTCGCCAGGAACAGACCGTTACCGTATGTGAGATTCTCCGGTCCGCCGGAGGTGAGGCTCTCAGGTGGAGGGAGATTCACCGAAATCCATTCCGATCCATTGTCCGAAACCAAAACCTGCCAAATATAGGTCCGCAATCTCACGAATTTTGCGCCGCCGAACGCAATTTCGTTTCCCCAGTACGGGCTGTTGGATACGTGGTCCAGCCAGGTGATGCCATCGCTGGAAGTAACATAGTGCGTGCCGCCGTTCACCACGAAAACACCATTGCCATAGGCTGCATTGTCTCCGCCAACGGCGGCCCGAGCCGTCCAGGTTATTCCATCAGGCGAGGTAAAGATTTGGTTTGATGTCATCGCGACAAATATTCCGGCGCCGAAGGTCACGCCACTAAACGAGCCAAAACGCTCCTCCTGCCGAACATCCCAATTCAGCGCATTCGCGGAAGTCATCGATACACCTTTGGCTCCCACCAGCACATAGCGGCCTTTTCCCCAGGCGCCGCCCGTTAAGTCATTTCCCTGCGGCCGTGGGTGCAACCACTGCCACGTGTCGAGCGGACCAGGAGTAAGAATTTGCAGACTGATCGGCGCGCTCTTCGCAATCCCTAGCTGATTGCTGATCACAAGCTCATAGACTCCTCCATCAGATGCGGCGGGCGACAAGAGGTTCAACAAAAGATTGGTTGCGGCGGGAATCGGAATCCCGTTTTGCAGCCATTGAAACGCCAGGTCAGAGCCGTTCATTGTCCCGGCATTCAGCCGCAGCGACACACCGGGCCGGGTCCGGGTCGTTTGAGGATTGCCGGTGGCGCTGGGCGCTACCTGCACAATAACGTGCGCTTCGGGGCTGGTAACGTCGGTCGAGGAATTTACAACGTGCACTGAATAATAACCGCTCTGTTTCAGTTGGATATTCGTGAGCACCAGGCTGGAATTGGTTCCGACGACTTTGTTATCCAGAATCACCGGATCGAAAAAGCGCCACTGATATGTGAATGGTTCCGCGCCCGGCACGGCGGCTGTCAGCGTTACTTTCGCTCCTGCATTTGTCACAACCACCCCGGGCGTAATCAACACGTCAGGAGTTGCGGCATTCACGACGCTAACGTATTTGCGAATAAAACGCTCGTCGGTGGTTGGGCTATTCGTGGAGGTTTGATACACGATGAGATTCCCATCATTGTCCGCCTCGAGATCGAGCAGACTTCTTGCTGGATAATCTGTCTGCCAGATTCGGACACCACGGGCCGAGTATTTTGACAATTCGATTAGCGTTTGATTCGAAACAGATATTAAGGCGCCGGAATACGTTTCACCCGAAGGAGCGACCGCGAACTTTCCAGATGACCTGGCATGAGTGGACCAGAATTCACTTCCGTTCGAATCGAAACTCACAATGAGAGCTGCTTCGTAAGTCATGCAATCGTCGTGATCCTTGTCGAAGCAAACATTGTGCGATTCAAAGCCGCCCACAATAGTCCTGCCTGCATCGTCCACTCCAACCGAGGAAGCCATTGAAAACCAGGGAGAAGGTCTTCGCACAAACCAAAGCATGTTTCCATCTGGAGCATATTTAACACTGGCAAATTCCTCGCCCGACCGGCCCGCTATGTAAATATTTCCATCCGCATCAACCCTGAGTGCACTTGCATAATTGTCTGACTGGCCCCAATTCGTGCGCGAGCTCCATTGAAGAGCTCCGTCTGAATTGTACTTCAACGCAAGGAAATCAACACCCGTGCCATCGATCCGGACAATCTGCCCTGCGACCACGGCACCGCCCTGCCCGTCTCCGGCGACCGCCGTGAGTGTCAGGTATTGGCTTGTTTCAAAGCGCGCGGACCATTTCTGTTTTCCCGCGCCATCATATTTAACGGTCAAGATTTGCCGGTACCGGACGCCGGATTGGCTCTGGAATGAGTCATTTACTGCTAGAAAGGCGTTTTCCTCCGCATCCCCCGCCAAACTGAAAATCGGATAATCAAGAACGTTCGTCCGCTCGAAATGGCCTTCCCAGAGACGATTTCCTGACTGGTCGTAATGCAAAATTACAATCGCAGATGGAAGACTCTCTTGTGCAGATTTTAACTCTGTGGCTGCCCATAACCCACCCTGTTCGTTCCCCGTAAGCGTCGGCGCACCGAACAAGGAGCCCGAATAATCGTCCCGCCACAGTTCAGTTCCGGCGGACGAGTATTTTTTTGTCTGCAGCACACCTCTGGTATTCGCAGCGACAGCGCTATTCCCGGCCGCATCCAGCACCAACTTGGCATTCAAACCGCTGTAGTCATCGACGCTGCCCACATCGCGTGACCAGGCTCCCTGCATTTGCGCCGAAACGGGGATAATCGAAACCAATACGAAAGAAAGACCAAGAATCCTTGGGAGTGGCCACATAAGGAATGACTTATTCTATCCTGAAAAGTGAACTAGTCAAATTGCAGAGGTTTTCACAGCAAGCGCTCGCCGCACGAAACAGCTTCAACGGCGAAAAAAAACGCAAGCCGCGCAAACCAACCGGATGCAGCATTTATCCGATGACCTCGAAACATCGCGAAGCGTTATGGATTGTGCCAGCCCTCTGGCTCTTTTGAAATTGCAAGCCACTGCAAATCCCCAATCTGGCGCACTCGGGCTCAGCGGAAATCCGGAGCCCCAACATCCGCGGAAGCCATTGTGTCCCCACGGCGCAAAGCTGATAAAGCGCGGTCGCGGAGATCGCCCGGCGGGAATTTATCGACCCACGCGAGCGCGGCCGCTTTGTCAATGGGTGCCCATCGCTGAATAATTGCGAGAACGGTATTCTGTTGTTCCGGGCCGCCAGACATTTCTTCCAGCGCAAGACGCGCAGCAGCTTCGGGGGCTTGTGCGGCTAAAGTCGTGGCAATGGTTCCGATGACGTGCTCGCGCAATGCCGATCCAGGAATCTGCTCGGCCCACTGCAGTGTTTCGGCACCAGAAGTCCCGCTCCAGGTGGAGACCGCGCGATCGATCAGGTTGTCACGCTGGTTCGATGATGGCATCTCAGAGAGGAGCGCAAGCGCGTGCGCGGGGTTTGCGAAACCCTCTACGGAGGCAATGGCAAACAAGGCGCTTTGACTTTCAGACTCGTTGGAAAGGCTGCGCGCCCAGACGGCAGCGGCGTCCGGATCCTTTCGCGCCCAGGTGGCGCCGATTCGTTCGCAAGCTTCTCTGCGCTCTAACGCTGGGAGTTCTGCAACTGCGGCCGCCGCACCGGGCGAATCTGCTTCACTCCAATGTTGAATGATCCGTAACGCGAGATCCTGGCCCAGCTCGGTTGGATTGGCGGATTCGATGGCAGCGATGGCGCGCAGAGCTGGCGGGAAGTCTTTGGTGCCTAGCCCCTCAACGACCGTTTGAAACTCGGCCGACCGCCACTCGCGCGCCATCGGATCGGAATCATCTGCAGCAGTTGCCAATAACTCCGCGAAGAGATAATCGAACCTCGCTTGCTCTGCCCCTTCCACGGTGGCGCCGACAAAACTATTTTCGTGGCGCAGGAATCGAGCCGCTTCAGTTTCGACCTCAGCCGGCGCACGCTTCGGACGGTTTGCAGATTCTCTCCTACTATAAAAGAGCAGGACGACAGCGGCCAGGGCCGCCGCCGCCACGCTTAACACCATGACTCGTCCTGGTCGCATCGTCGCTATTGAATGCGGCACGAAGACATTTGATCGTTTGCCGCGGTCCCGATCCACGAAGTATCGCCGCTAAACGTCCAGCTTGTGCCGCTGAAATTATCGTTCTGGTAAACGATCACAGTCCACCCAGCCGGAATTCGCATCGAAGAGGCCCAATCATTGGAAACCCCTTTGGCGATAAGTTGTGACAGGGTGTAATCGCCCTTCACCATCACCATGCCCACGGCTCCGCCGTAGTTTACGTCCGCGTAAAATTTCACTCCAGTTGCAGTGGTGTTGTCAGCGGGCACAACCTGGAGCGCCACAACCGCTGACGAGCAATCGAACGATGTCTGCGTGCCGGTCGGGGTTTGATGGTTCCATTGGCACCACGATAAGTTATCGGTCCGGCGGCGGTTGAACGCGGCATTCGCATTCGTCTGCAGCCAGCTTTGGTAGGAGCCCTGCAGGCCGCGATCTTTCATGAATTTCGCGATCCAGCGAATGCATATTCCATTGAAGCCACCCCCGTCGCCGCCCGTGCCATATTCTGGCAGCACGCTCCCGCCGGCCAGTGTGTTTTTCGCGTAATTGGCCGCCAGCGTCGCATCGCTCGTTTGCCCCAGATAGTTCGCCGCGCCAATGAACGTTCCGGAATTGTATGAAAACACGGAAGTGCTCACTACGCCGCCCGAACTCTTATTGTCATACACCGCGCCCGTGCTGGCGTTGAAAAGGTTGGCGCGTTCCCAGTTATATATACTGTTCGCTTTCGTTAAATAACTGGAATCGCCATAGATTTGATAAATCAAGTAAGCCGCGATGGCACCCGGTCCGTTGATGCAGGCGTTCTTCGATGTTTTGCCGGTGGTCCACCAGAGTCCACCGCCCAGCGCCGTGTCGTAAGCGCGTGCATACATCGCATCGAAATTCGATTTTCCATTGTTGCGGAAAGTCGTGTTGCCCGTCTTTTGGTAACCACGCAACGAGGCGATCACAGCCCACGCAATATCATCGTTAAAACTGTTCCACGTCCAACTGGATCCATTTTGGTTGATAAAACCGTTGAGCGTCTCCGTGATCATCCCCTTATAAACCGTATTTCCAGTGCGTTCGTAAGCATCGATGATCATTTCAATTTCCTCCGATTGCTTCCAGAAATCCGCGCGCCCGCCCCCAGTGTCAGCTTTGTAATATCCGAGACCGCCGCTGACCACATAGAATGAGTTGTTATACGAATTGAACATCGCGTCTGCATCCGCGGCACCGAAGGCCCATGACGTGCCAGCGAACGATAAAAACGCTATCGCCCCGATCGCAGATCGAAACCTTTTGGTTTTGGTGGAAGTGGACACAATAGTTTTCCCTGAAACATTAAAGTTCATTCCCGTCCTTTTTGGTTGAAGTTCAGCCGAGCTTAAAGTGCCGACACACCCTGCCAATGAGGGAATTCCCGGCGACACCACTACAGGTTTCCCCTTCCCCATCTTCTTGAAGCAGAACCCATTTTGTGGATCGCGGGTAGTTGCCTTTTTTCCAGGGGTGATCGCTTTCGTTGGGCTCATGTGAAACGTGGTGAAGCTGGACCCCTGGCTATTTTCTTTCCCCCCTCTGGGGCCACGGCTTCCCATTTTCGGATTTAGCGCTATTAGGGTTCGACTTTTGGCGGGAGAAGCCTCTGGGATCGCAGGATCGCAGGATCGCAGGATCGCAGATCGCAGATCGCAGATCGCAGATCGCAGATCGCAGATCGCAGATCGCAAATCGCAAATCGCAAATCGCAAAAACAATTTTGTCCGGTCTGAGGCTTTTTGGGTACTATTTGCAGATGGACACGTCCGATTCAGAATTGCTGCGCCGCTATTGCGAGGATCATGCGGAAGCGGCCTTCTCTGAACTTGTCCACCGGCACCTCAGTCTCGTTTATGCAGCGGCTTTGCGGCAAACCCGGGGTGATACCCATTGTGCCAAGGATATTTGCCAGGCTGTCTTTTCGGCTCTTGCTTGCAAGGCCGACACCCTTCTGAAGCATCATGCCCTGGCCGGGTGGCTTTATACCACGACGCTTTATACGGGAGCGAAAATCATTCGCTCCGAGCACCGTCGCCGCCTGCGCGAACAGGACGCTTTCTCCATGGAAAATTCTCATGAAAATAACGAATCCACCTGGGAACAAATCGAACCTTTACTCGATGATTCCATGCGACAATTGGATTCCGACGACCGGGAGATCCTCGTGCTTCGTTATTTCGAAAAACGAGAATTGAAATGCGTTGGAGAAGTTCTCGGAATTTCGGACGAGGCCGCTCGAAAGCGGATCAATCGGGCAGTCGACAAATTACGCAAAGTTCTAGTCCAGCGAGGGGCTTTGGTTTCAGAAGGCAGTCTGACTCTAATCCTCGGCAGCATGCTCATTCCCTCCGCCCCCGCGGGCTTTGCCGCGAGCCTGGTTCAAACAGCACTTGCGTCGGCAGGAACTATCGCCGGTGGAACTGCTTTCGCAAAAATCATGGCAATCTCAAAACTCAAATCACTTGGCACGGCCGCAATTTTGATACTCGCCGGCGGCACGGCTTTGTTTCAAACGTATGAAGGCCAGAAACTGAAGGCGCAGCTTCAAAATCTGGAAAGTGAACTTGCTGCGTCTGAAAGCTCCACGGCGGCAACTCGAAAACTGATTTCAGAAAAGCCGCGCGAATCAGAGGTTGCGGCGTTGCGTGCCGATCAGAACGAAGCCATACGGCTAAGAGCACTCGCGGCTAAACTTCAACAAACGTTGAAATCTCAACCGAATCCAGCGGCCTCCAAACTCCCAGGAACAAACACACCAGAAAACGAAGAGAGTTATTGGCTTCGAAAGTTCACAGCGAAGGCTGAAGCGCAGCTTCCGCGAGGACACAGTCTGCTGACCGGAGGTTGGGAAACTAAAACAGGGAAGCGCACGTTCGTGCTCATTAGTCCACAAGAAATCGATGCCATCGGCAATGCAGTATCAGAATCTTCGCCTGCCGGGCAAGTTACAGTCTCCACTTATTGGATTGAAGCACCTCATTCGGCCCTGTCAGATACAGGGCTCAGTCAAATTGAAGCCGACTCCGATGAGAGCAAGGCGCAGAAGCTTTTGTCGAAGGAGGAAACCCAGGCCTTGCTGTCAAATCTCAAGAATTATGGCGGAGTTGACTTGCTAACGGCTCCGCGAGTTACAACACTTTTCGGCCGCCAGGCAAGGATCGAAGTGGAAGAGTCATTTAACGCCCCGAATGGGCACCAACTGAAGACTGGCCCTGCACTGGACGTGTTTCCCAGCATTTCTGCCGATAACAATACGATTCAATTAACAGTGAACGCGGAATTATCGCTGAAGCGGCCGGAACGTTTTCCTGACGAAAAACTCGAAACGAAAACTGAATAATGCCCTTCAGAGGCATGGCCAAGTGGAAAAGAGATCGCCCGGCATGAGCGAAAAACGAAGAACAAAATTGCTCGCCCTGCTTGCGTTGTTTTCGCTGCTTAGTGACACGGCTTTGTATCAAACGTTTGGCAACCGAAGTTTAAGACGGCAAGTCGCGAACATCCAGGATGGGCTGGCCGCGCAGAAAACTTTCCAGACCCAAGCACAATTTCGATTGGGCCAGTTGCCGACTGAAACTGAATTGACCGCGCTGAGAGCCGATCACGCGGAAGCCATCCGCCTGCGGGCGCTCGCTGAAAAGCTTAAGCTCGACCTTGATGCTCGCGCCGGTGAACCTACCGAACTAACCGACAAAGAAGAATCGCGCTGGGTTGGCAAATGGAACTTCAAACTGAGCGTCAGGATTCCAAAAGATCACGCCTTGATTCAAGTGAGCGGAAAGATAGCTCCAGGCAAACAAGCCATTGCAGTATTCGATCCGATGATTTTCGCAGACACCGATGAAATCAAAATTAGTTCTGTGTGGTTCGAAGCACCCACTGATGTAATCCAGAATCTCACTCTCAACCAAATCGCGGCCTCGCCCAACCCTGATTCCGGATACTATTTCTTATCCAAAACTGAGGCGGAAGCGCTTCTCCAGCGATTGCTGGATGGTGTCGCCATTAAAGTCGTAAGGCCTCCAGGCATCATCACCTCTTTCGGCCGCGAAGTGGTCTATTCCAGGCCCGACCCGATCACCACTGATTCAGGCCGACAGATAAACACCGGTCCTGTTATGAAAATCCTGGCAGAGCACTCGGTTGAGGACGGGGTCGAATTAACGATCGAGGCCGAATGGAAAATAGAAATAGCTCGGAAACCAGATTAAACCTTAAAACGGCATTTGCCCGTATCCGATCTTCGCAAGATCTTGGCGAGAAAGGGGTTTGGCGCGACGCTACAGATCAACGAGGGATATGCGACCTCGCTTCGCACCCCTTTCTCGCTCAAGTCCCGCATGAGCGCGGGACAAATCTCGGACACGTTCAACTGCCGTTTTAAGGTTAAATGGGGCCGGCTCTTATCCGGCCCGGCCTCATTCTCACACGGCCTGCACGCATGCGCTGGGCAATTCAATCCAAAAAAGACTTCCCTTTCCGGAATCCGATTGGACGCCGACAATCCCATTCATGCGTTCGACCGCTTTTTGCACGAGCGCCAGCCCTATACCAGTGCCTGGATAAGCTGAATCCACACCGTGCAGCCGCTCGAAGACTTTAAAAACTTTCTGCTCACAGGATGCGGCGATTCCAATCCCATTATCTCGAATCCATAGGCGCGTGTGCGGCAGCGGGGTTCCTGTTTTGGATTTCTGGCTTCCATGCTCAGCCCAAATCTTCAAGCGGGGAGCAAGACCGGCCTCGACGAATTTCAAGCCGTTTTCAATCAAATTATGCAGTGTTTGCTGCAGTAAGACGTCGTTTGCCAAAACGTTTGGCAGGTCGTTTTGAATTTCAATCGTCGCTTTTCGGGCCAGAATTTCTCCCTGCAGGCCTTTCAGCGTCTTCTCGATTTCCCGGGTCAGATTCAGGGGTGAGTTAATTACTTCGACATGCGTTAACCGGCCGTATTCGAGCAAATCGGCGATCAGCAGGTCCATCCGTTCGGACGCGTCCATAACTCGGTTGGCGCATTGCATTGCCAGCTCGTCGGAAGGTGAGAGGAAATCATCGCGCAAGACCATTGCCCATCCATTAATGGCCCGCAGAGGCGCTCTCAGATCGTGGGCGATCGAGTAGCAGAAGCGGTCCATTTGCTGAAGGCTCCCTTTCAGTTCGGCCGTACGCTCCGCCACACGGATTTCGAGTTGGTCATTCTGAACTTTCAATTGTTCTTTGGCATTCTCCAGTTCCAGGTTCAGCAGCGAAAGTTCGGTCTGTCGTTGCTCCAGTTCATTGAACGCAGCCAGTAACTCTTGATTTTGCTTTTGTACCTCCGCAAAAGGCTCTTTCGATGTCTGCCCCGCCAACTCCAGGGTTAATCCAGCTAAGAACGCACGATCAAATTCCTGCGGCCTTTGCGGAATCAGTTTTCCGAACACGACCGCGGTGCCTTTGGAAGTTGTCGCGATCTGAAAGTGGTCCATTAACTTTTTGGTGCCGAGTATCCCAAGCCCCATGCCCGTCCTGGAAACATACTTGCCATCCAAAATCGTTTGAAGGTTGGTGACGCCCGGGCCCTGGTCAATCAGCGTCATTTCCAACGTTGGGTTCGGCTCCGTTTCGATGCAGAAGTCCAGTCTTCCGCCTCCCGCGTAGCAGTAGGCGTTGCGGGCAATCTCCGAAACCCCGGTAGCAATGCGCACCTGAGTTTGCGGACCAAAACCAAGCAAGGCGGCGATCTGGCGGGCGCGCTGCCGGGAAAGAACGACATCCTGCTCGTAACGAATCTCGATGGTCAACAGGCGTGTCTTCATGTCCCGGAATATTCAGCGTGCGAAGGTTCTCGCAAAACTACAACGGAGGCGTCGTCGCGGACGCGGCGGAAATCCCGATATAAAACCGCCGCGATAATAGAAGGATGGCGAGTAATCAAACCGGGATAATCCTCCAAATCCCAACGACCGGAAATTCCATCCGTATGGAGAATCAAAAGCGAATTCGGACGCCAGGGGTACTCCAACTCTCGCACTTTTTGCAGAGAAGACCCCACCGTCCCATCATAGGAAATGAGCCGATGCTTTTCGAAGCCCTCAAAGATTCGTCCCTCAACGTTCCCGATGCCAGTAAAAGAAAGGGTCTGTCTGTTGGACTGAATTTGCACTAGTCCCGCTACGATTCCGACGGTTTTTTTTAGGGCGGCATGGAGAGTCTGGATCAACTCCATCCCGGGCTGTTCCTTTTGCAGGAATAAGCGCAATGCTACTCCGGTGGCCTCGGCTGCGCAGAGGCCGTGGCCCAGCCCATCCGCCAGCAAAAGCTCCTGCCCTGACGTGGTGGATTTCTCGGCCCAGCCGTCGCCGCAGCATATTTCTCCCTCCAATGGCACGCAAACAGCGCCGATCTCCCCGCTCGCAATATTAGATCTTGGGAGTGGATTAGCCCAGAGTTGTGATAGGGAAACCGTGCCGTGATTGAAACGGGAATAAACTTCGGAATAGGAAGAAAGCCGCAAGACCGCGCCCAGACCAATGCCCGCCGTGCCAGTGGATGAATAGCCATCCTCGGAGCATTTTTCGATATTGGCCATCCCTGGCCCTCGATCAACGGCCAGGATTTCAATCCCCTGGATGGGAACGGATTTATTGGATTGAATAGAAGAAGTCAGCGGGCGAAAGATTATTTCCCCTTCACCTGCGTGCCGCCAAAGGTTGTTGGCGAGCTCGGTGACGATGATGCCAACTTCGGCGGTTTTCACCGCATTGAAGCCAAGGCTCCCCGCGAATTCCATGGCGGCGCGCTTCCCCCGCCGCGGTCGATTCGGAAACCCGGATAACGATGGATTTTCGATTCAAATCCACCTCGCGATCGTCACGCGAGTTCCCCCACCCGGCCTGGTCAGGACGGCAAATTCATTGGACAAACGTTTTGCTCCGCCAAGACCCAGGCCCAGGCCGCACCCGGTCGTGAATCCGTCTTGCAGCGCCTGTTCGATATCAGCAATGCCCGGGCCCTTATCTTCAAAGGTCGCGCGGAGCCCTTTCCGCAGGTTATTGTTCAAAACCTCCAAAAGCATGAAACCGCCTTTGCCGTGAATGAGGGTGTTCCGCGCCAACTCGCTGACGGCGGTCACAAATTTAGTTTGTTCAACCGTCTTAAAACCAGATTCCACGGCCCATTGGCGGGAAATCTGTCTAGTCCGAACCACGTCCGCTTCGACCCCGATGGTGACATTTTCACTTTTAAGTATTTCCATCTTCCTCCTCCAATGAATCCGCATCAAGATACTCGTGGAGAAGCTGCATTCCCCGCTCAACATTCAAGGCGGTTTTCACCCCCGGCATCGACATACCAAGCTCGACCAGCGTGATGGCTACCGCGGGTTGCATCCCGACCACGACGGTCTTCGCGGAGAGGACCTCGCTCATCAAAGAAATATTCGAGAGCATTCGGCCGATGAAGGAGTCGATCATATCGAGCGAGGAAATATCGATTAGCACTCCCCGGGAATTGGAGGCGACAATCTGGTTTGTAAGATCATCCTGCAGGGTCATCGCGAGCCGGTCATGCATGTCCACCTGTATAGTTACCAGCAATAGGTCGGCAATGCGCAGAATCGGAATTCGTTCCATAATTATTAAGCAGACGGGTGGCAGCACGCAGTCACCGGAGCTAGATCCCTGGTTCCTTCGCTATTTTTTTTGTATTCACCACCGTCAAACCGATATGTTTCATCGCTAGCGCCAGGGCGTCCTTTAAATTTGCTTTGGTGGTGATGTCCCCGAGTTTGACACCCAGATGAACAATCGTTTGGGCTATTTGTGGTCGAATTCCGCTGATGAAACAGTTGGCCCCCATCAGCCGAGCAGCGGTCACGGTTTTTAGCAAATGCTGCGCAACCAGCGTGTCCACGGTTGGCACCCCTGTGATATCAATGATCGCGATGGATGCGCTGGTCTCCACGATTTTTTGAAGCAAAGACTGCATCACCAGCTCGCTACGGGCGCTGTCCAGAGTTCCGATCAATGGCAACGCCAAAATGCCGTCCCAAAGCATGACTACTGGAGTTGAGAGTTCCAACAGACCTTGATTCTGGCGAAGAATGACTTCCTCTCGCGTCTTCTGAAACATTTCCGTTGTGAACAAGCCCAATTCGTCGAGCAGATTAGTCGCGGCCAGGGTTTGATCTGCCAGCCCATCTGCATTGTTTCCGAATTCTTTACGCAGGCGGCCGAAAAGAGGCTTTTTGAACGAAAAGACAAACGTGGCCGTTTGGGATGGAGTAAAGCCCTGCATGGCGCGGGTACGGGAAACGGACGCGAGGAGTTCTCGCATCTCCGTCCATTCCACCGAGGATATATCAGGATTCTCGCCCTGCGTTCCCTTGCGCAGCAGCCGGAGAAACTCCGAGCATTGCTGTTTGAGTTCGCCTTCCTTCAAGGCAATCTGCTGGCGAGTTGCCACGGCGGTTTGTTCTTTCAACCATTCGGCCGATAGATCGGCTTCGTACTTTTTAAGGATTTCCGGCAGGCCGGTTTTGATTTGTTCGTTCATAAGGTGGATTGGGTCAGCCGGAGTCCCACCTTTCCAGGGCGCAGATTCAGGAAGAATTTATCGGATTGCAATATGCCGACGGGGATTGATTGTGTCCATAGGATTAAACCCGATTCACTCAGTAAGCATTGTCCCAGCGCAACGCGACCACTCACCTCCGCCCATCAAATTGCTTGAACAGCAACTCTGCGACGCCTGAACCAGGACAGGAAATGTGGCCTGATGGCAATCAGGGAATATACTTGTTGCAATATCAGGATGATTGTGAAACATTCGAGCTATCGAAAATCAAGATTTTATTAAGCGGGCAAAGGCGATCGATAACACGCGGCAGGAGCTCGCGCTTCTACAGAGACGGCTTCAGGTCTTCGTGCTGAAACGGCCGGTATTGAAAATTCCCGCCAAGGCAGTCAAAGGGTTTTGACGTATTTGCGGGTTGGAAGGTAAGTTTTGAATCTGGCCCGGCCTCAGAGTCGGTCGACTTTTAAATTGGGCTCGTGTAGGGTTTTGGCTCCAATTCCTGAGATTTCAGTTAATCTAAAAAATAATTCGTAGCGTTTCGTTGGGGGCGTTCTGGAGCGGTTTTGAACTACGGCCGGCTCTGATCCGGCTTTATCAGGGTATTCAGTCAGGAGACCGCCCGAAGAACGCGGAAGAGCAATTTCCCGAGTTATGTGCAACGCCGAAAGGTCCCGATAAACAGGGGATCTTATTTCGCCGTCGGATCTCCGTCCGGAACGGACAAATGACAATAGCATGGCACTTCAACACCGTGTCTAACGTGACTTTCGAATAAGTTCCGGCGGGACGGCTGAACCTGGGATTCTGTCAGCCGTGAAGACTGGACTCCCGCGATCTCCACAACCATCCCTATTGGTGTCCTCAATGAGGCCAACGCGAAAAGAGTGCGTGCCCCGGTCCCGCGTCCGCTTGCCTCAACGATGTGTGCTCGCCCCACCCACAGACCGTGCGATTCAACGTCGATCGCAGGTGCAAACCGAATCGAAGTCGCCGCCGCCTTGCTGCGAGACCTCGAGGCCAAAGAAGTGCAAATTAATTTGGCTGAGGTGTAGCGGCAAAGACGGTTGCCTCACGGATAAAATGCCCGATAAAAGCGTTTGGTGTCAGGCGAAGCAGTGGTGTCCACATAGGTATCCGGGTTGCTATTCAAGGTGGGTGTGCCGAGGGTCACCCATTGTTTAAGATCCACCGAGTACTGCAATGTAAGAGCAAGTCCAGGGGTGTTGGTAATAACGAGTGTTACCGCGCTGCTTACGTCACGGTGAACGGGCCCGAAGCTGGGAGGAAGGCGAAGTGGCACGGGAATTGTAATGGCATTCGACTGCAGGGTCACCGCGCCGATTCGGGCGAGCGCTCGACCCTCCAGCTTCGCCCCGGTAGCGAGGGCGATTGATTGATCGGCGAGAATGTTACCTTTGAAAACTGAGGTGGTCGCGAGTGATGCTGAAGTGCCAACCTGCCAAAAAATGTTACCAGCATTGGCTCCGCCAGCGAGAATGACCTGGCTGCCCGGCGCGGTCGAGAGGGAGGAGGCCATTTGGAAAATGAACACAGCATTAGGATCGCCTTTTCCATCGAGGGTAAGATTCCCCGTTAGTCCCAACGTGCCGGAAGATTTGTAAAGCCCCGGAGATAGGGTCCGCCCTCCTAAATCAGCATCCGCTACATTTACCGCGTCGAGCGAGCGCCCTGCGGCATCATTGTAGGCAGTAGTCAGGTCGCCTTGCGCCTGGGTCAGGATCGCCGCGACCGCCCCGCCGTCATCGGCCGCGAAGATCGATCCATTCACTTCGACCGGTGTTAATCCTGTAATGTTGGATCTGGCCGCAGGGCTGATGCCCACGTCCCCTTTGATGGCGGAACTCGGGACGCTCGTAACGGCACTCCCTGCGAGCACAGCGAAACGGCCGAGCGATCCGAGGTTGACTGTGGGCGTGCCCGCGATGACCGCGCGAGGCAGTAATATTAAAACTGTTCCAACTGAAAAAATTGTAAGAATCTTTTTTGCGAGGTTCAAGCGCCACGGCTTTTGGGCGTTTAAGTGAATGGGGACGGATGTGTTTTTCATAAATCGTTTTCGGTCGGTTTCTAAAAAGGATGTCAGTTGCAATGGTGAAAATAGTTCGAACAATTCCGTGATCTACTTTGTCTGGGCTAACTCTTCTGCCGGCATGAGCTGTTCGGCGAGGGAATCGAGTTCGTCAAAATCAATAAGCGATTCCACCGCTTCGGAGGTATTCAGAGCGAAAACCTTGCCCTCCTTTCCATTGAATTTTTGCCCCGGAGAAATGACCGTGATGCCCGTTTCTCCGATCACTTTCAATGGGATGGCTGAATTCTTGTCAGCGACGTGGGTGCCATCGGCCGTAATAATGTAGCGACCCTTTCCGCCGCCGCCCTCTACGACGGAGCGACCGGCGGCATTTCTAATTTCGAACGTCGATCCGGGCACGAGAGAACGCACCACGGTAAAGATTCGACCCGCGCGCAAATCCAGCAGAGTTTGCATGACGGGCATTCCGTCTTGCATCGTGCGAGTCATTTTCTCCAGTTTTATTTCAGTCCCGGACTGCAAACGCACAGTGGTGCCTATTCGCCGAAAGAAAAGATCGGTCCGCGCTCCTTCCATTGTTCTAACGACCGCACCCTGCTGGAGAACGCGGCCCACTTTCAGGGCCGTAAAATTAACTGCATCTTCGGAGTATTCACATTTCCCGTTTACCGACAGCACCACCGCCTGAGGGTTTGTGGAGGTGTGCGTAACCTTTATATTGACAACCTTGTCCTGCGCATATGTCACCGCAAATAAGGCAACCATGTGAGCGGCAATTAGGGACCAGCATTTCATTTTCATATCGTTTCTTTCAGGGGACGAATAAGCTCAGATTGACTTTGAATAATCTGAAGATTTATTCCGGATGAACTCTCAGAGGGCGTGTATTCGGCCGGTGAGGGAACGTTTACAGCGGAGGATTTTCCGTTGTGCCAGCCAGAGTGCGCGTGTTGGAGCGCGCGGTCTATAGGTGTTCACCCATCAGTATGATTGAAGCAATCATCCCGGTCGGATTAAGGGATTGCCCAAAGATTTCGGAAACTGGCTTTCTTGCAAACAGGAATTGCAGAGACTCGCAGAGAAAGCCTCATCCAATGTTTTGCCCTGTCCGTCACGCAGTTCTTTTTCAGCTTGCGCTCTGAGGGTCAGCCATACGAAAAAAGCTCCTGCAGCATTGGGGATGTTGCAGGAGCCTGTTTTGATTTCATCGCTTCGCGTTGAACCAGAACTAATCGAGTTTTTGGATTAGCACTGACGCGTTGACGGCGACCGCAGTGCCCCCTACCGTCGAGGTAAGCGTTACCGCGGCGGCAGAGGAATGATTTACGAGGGTCACGACATCTCCGGCTGCGGCAAGCTGTATTTTGTTGAGTACCAGCGCCAGTTCCATACACGCTATCCGCCACTAAAACCCCGTTGACGAATAAGGCGAATTGGTTGGGCTCCACGCCTGAGACCGAATAGTTGACCTTATAGATGCCTTGATTGACGAACACGATTCCCGCCGTTCCCAATCCATGCGTAAACCCTGCGGTGCCAAAACCGTTGTCACTAAAATTAACCGCGGTTTCTAAAGGCACCACCTGTGCGCCAAGGTTATAAACATACCCGTATTGCGATGAGCCGCCTGGTCCGGCGGGGCCTGTCGCGCCGGTCGCTCCCGTGGCCCCAGTTGCTCCTGGCGCGCCTGCTGGTCCAGCCGGGCCTGCAGGTCCTGTTGCACCCGCAGGTCCAGTGGCTCCGGCCGGTCCTGCCAAGCCAGTTGGTCCTGCTGGGCCTGTTGATCCGGTCAATCCCGAAGGTCCGGTGGCACCGATTGGTCCCGCCGGTCCGGCTGCGCCCGCTAGGCCGGTCAAACCGGTTGGACCCGTGTTACCCGTAAGTCCGGTGGAACCTGCGGGTCCCGTTAGTCCTGTTAAGCCGATCGGTCCGGATGGGCCGGTGGCTCCCGTTAATCCTATCGGACCGACAGGTCCGGCTGCCCCCGTTGACCCGGTTAGTCCAACCGGACCTGCTGGACCGGTTGGGCCGGCGGGTCCAGTCAACCCGGTGAATCCCATTAAGCCCATTAAGCCTATCGGTCCTTGGATCCCGACTGGCCCCTGAATGCCTGCGGGTCCCATAGCTCCGTCAAGGCCATTTGTTCCAGATATGCCTGGGGTTCCCGCTGGCCCCGCTGGGCCCGTTAGGCCAATAGGTCCAGCGGGTCCGATGGGCCCCGAATTTCCAACTGGCCCCGTCGCTCCGGTCAAGCCAATCGGCCCGACGGGCCCCGCAGGTCCTATAGCTCCGTCAAGGCCGTTTGTTCCCGCAGTGCCCTGCGGTCCGGCCGGTCCAGTCAGACCAATCAGTCCAGTCGCCCCGGCCGTCCCTTGAGCTCCGGTCAAACCCGTGGGACCAACCGGTCCCTGGCCGCCGGTATCGCCCTTATTCCCGGCGGGTCCTTGTGGTCCGGTTAACCCCTCCGGTCCCATATCTCCTTTCAAGCCGGTTAAGCCGCGAATACCTGCGTCCCCCTTGGGTCCAGCAGGCCCCACAGGCCCCGCGAGGCCGTTTAAACCATTAGTCCCATTCAAGCCATTGGTCCCCGCTGTTCCAGTCAAACCTTGTAACCCTATGCCTCCCTTGGGTCCGGTAAGCCCAACGTCTCCTTTCAAACCCATGAGACCCATAATTCCCTGGGGTCCGATGGGACCCGTCGCGCCCGCAGGTCCGGCGGGTCCTGCAATTCCATTCAAACCATTCGTGCCGTTGACGCCATTCGTACCGGCCGGACCTTGCGGCCCGGTTAATCCCATCGGACCAATATCTCCTTTAAGACCTGTCAAGCCGGTCAATCCAGTCAATCCCCGGGCACCAGTGTCACCCTTCGCTCCAGGAGGGCCTGCAGGGCCTGAGGACCCAGCGACGCCGTTCACTCCATTGGTGCCATTCAAGCCATTGGTGCCCGAGAATCCTCTGGCACCAGTCAAGCCTATATCTCCTTTCAAACCCATGAGACCCATAATTCCCTGGGGCCCGGCGGGACCCATCGGACCTTGCAATCCATTCAAGCCATTGGTTCCCGCCAAGCCACGAGTTCCCGTGAGCCCCATAGGTCCGACCTCGCCCTGAATGCCGGGAGGCCCCTGGAGGCCGACCGGTCCTGGAGTTCCGGCGGGGCCTTGAGGACCGGGGCAGCCGCACTCGCAATCACACAGCGTGATCTGGCGGCTGGCGATAAGCTGGCCGCCCTGGAAAATCTCAAGGTTCGTCACACCTCCGGCCATTCCAGCCGGGCGGGTCAGGATCATGAGTTGATTCGCAAAATCATAGTTGTTTGTAACCACGATTCCGCCAACTTTTGCCGAAAATGCACTCGCTCCCAGACTCGGGAAACCTTGCAGGCCGATAACCACATTCGTACAACTGCAATCTTTAACATCAAGAATAATCGGAACGACCGGGACGGAGTCACAGGCGCAAACCGCCACCTCGCGATTGGCAAATAACACCCCATTACGGAACACTTCGGCCATATAATTACCGGCTACCAATCCGGGCGGGCGGGTCAGCACCATCGTTTGGTCCGAATAGTGATAAACATCGGTTACCGCTATCCCGCCGATTTTCGCATGAAAAATGCCGCCACGTTCGGATGGAAATTCTTCCAATTGCAGCGTCAGATTCGTACAGGTGCAATCTTTGAGACGAACAATTGTGGCATTCGCGGTCATAGCGATCGATACCATGCCGAACGCGATTAAAGAAAAGCGCCAAAAGCTCCCGAAGAGAGATTTGTAGATCGAAACGCAGCGCTTGGACGTCAATCTCGATCGGGAGTTATCAAGCGCGCTTTTCGACGCCACTTTTTTAACAAAAATCGGATCTCGAAGGGGTCTCAACCCCGCTCGGACATGCAATATACTGATCATAATGTACTATTCCTGTTGCTGTTTTGGAGTTCCCGGCACGCGTTTACTGTCCGTGCTTTGCATTCAGATGGTGGGGCTACGTCCCAAGGACGCTGGTCTTCCGCATAGAAGAATTTCACGATCTAATTGAACTGGGAATGATTTTACCTAGATCAATTGTTAATTCAATTAGAGCAACCACGTATTTCGCTTACGTCTTTGTCCATATTTGCCACCGGGATGTCCTGATGAAATCGACCCGGCGGAAATAAGAACTCCAACCAAAAAATCTGCCAAACGCTTAGGCCGCCGACTGAGGCTTGCGCCCCTTCAGAAAGTAAGTTTTCAAAGTGCCCTCTTTAACGGAAAACTCGCCCCGATCTTCAAACAAGTATCTCTCGTGCAGTCTGAGATAAGTAGTCTCGTTAACCTGGATGTAACCGGCGGCCCCATAGGTTTCCATGTGCCATGCGGCATTGACGGTTTCGCCCCAAACATCGTAAGTGAATTTCGTTTTGCCTATCACACCGGCCACCACCGGGCCGGTGTTGATGCCAATGCGCAGGCTGAAAGTCTCGCCGTTCGGGGCGTCATGCAAAGCAATCTGCTCCTGCAATGCGAGAGCCGCTTCGGCAATCGCTTCAGCGTGATCATGGCGCGGAATCGGAACGCCTGCCGCAATCATGTAAGATCCACCGGCGACTTTAATTTTTTCGAGGTCCAACTTTTTGGCAAGCTCGTCGAATCCCGAATAGATCGTATTGAGCAGGGTGACGATCTCGACCGCAGGCATGCCGTCCGTGAGGCGCGAAAAATCATGAAGGCAGGCGAAAAGGATGGTCGCTTCAGGAAAGCTGTCGGCGATGATTTCCATGGCGCCAGCGGCGGCCGGGGATTGAGCCTTTAAGCGCGCTACGATGGCTTCCGGGAGGACATTGCGAAGAAGGCCTTCCGAAACCTTCTGCTCGTCCGCTAGCTGGAGGAGGAGTTTCCGGGTTTCCAGGTGCAGAAGGCGCACCTCAAGAATGTTGTAAACGCGAATCAAAACTTCGGCGAGTTCGAAGGGTTTGCTGACGAAATCCCTGGCGCCCGATTTGAGGGCACGCAATTTCAGATCCGGTTGGGCGGTAACCACCAGGACAGGAAGGTAGCCGTCCATCTCGATCGTTTTAAGCTCTTCCATCACTTCAAATCCGTCCATGCCAGGCATCTGCAGGTCGAGCAGGATAAGTGAGTAGCGGTTTTTGCGATGGAGCTCACAAACTTCACGAGGATGGCTCGTAGATGTAATGGAGGAATAGCCCGCGCCTCGGAGCATCTGGTCGAGGAGTATAACGTTGGCTTCCTTATCATCGACGATGAGGATACGAGCCGCAAGAATGTCTTTTACATTGATCATACTGTTGAATTGTTAGCTCCTTTTGCAGGCTGTCTTCGCCGCGAACTCAAAAGCGAGATCCAGAGTTTCCATAAATTCTTTGACCTTGATTGGCTTCGTGAGATAGCGGAAGAATCCGGCTTCAAGGCCTTTTTCGATATCGCGCGGCATCGCGTTTGCGCTTAGCGCCACGATGGGAATGTTCTGCGTGGCCGGGTCTTCCCGAAGAATTGCGAGCGCTTCCAGACCACTGATCCCAGGCAGGTTGATGTCCATCAAGATCACTTCCGGCAAGGCTTCCCGGGCCAGCTCAACTCCAAGGGAACCATTGACGGCGGTGAGCAAGCGGATGTCACTGCGACGCTCGATCAACTGCTCAACCAGCCTCAGGTTGGCGGGGTTGTCCTCCACATAAAGCAAAGCCCGCAGATGGCCGCCCAGGCCCGGTTCAAGAATGAAAGGGCTCGCCGGGACAGCGGTGACGAGGTCAAGGTGTGGCGCCGCCGCCGAAAGCAATTCGCACCAGAAGACGCTCCCCTCTCCCACTTTGCTCTCAACCCCGAGGGTCCCGTCCATCAGTTCGGCGAGGCGCTTTGTAACGACCAACCCGATACCAGTGCCAGTTATGCTGCCCGCTTCCTGTCCGAGTCGATTGAACGGCTCGAACAGTTGCGCCAGATTTTCCGCGCTCAGTCCGGCGCCCGTGTCCTTGACGCTGATTCGAATGCGGCCCTCAGCCATTGAACAGTATTCGACGGTCACCGCGCCATCTTTACTGTTGTATTTGATCGCGTTGGAAAGAAGGTTTATGAAGATTTGCTTCAGTCGAGTACGGTCCGCTTTCACGAAGAGAGGAGTGTCAAAACGAGGAAAGTTCGTTTGAATGCCACGCTGCTGAGCCTGGGGCTCCATCATGTCGCGACATTCGGAAATGACCTCCGCCAGCGAAACGGGCTCGGTCGAGAGCGAAACCTTCCCGGATTCGATCACGGCAAGGTCGAGAATTTCGTTGATCAGTTTTAGCAGGTGCCATCCGGCTTGCAGAATTTGAGCGATGCTTTCGCCCTGGGAGCGGGTCGGCGGCGGGGAGGCGGATTCCATGAGTTGCGCAAACCCCAGTATGGCGTTGAGCGGACTGCGCAATTCGTGGCTCATGCTGGAAAGGAAATCCGATTTGGCGAGGTTTGCCTTTTCCGCGGCCAGTTTTGCGCCCTCCAATTCGAGCTCGAAACGTTTCCGTTCCGTTACATCGCGGGCCGCCGCGAATACGCCCTGCAATTTGCGATCCCGGTTATAAAATGTCGTGGCGTTATAGGAGACAACTGTTTTTTTGCCGTCACGCGCACTGGCGGTTAGTTCGTAATCTGTGACCTTCTTTTCGTTCAGAACCCGTTTGATTCCTGCTTCCGCTCGCTCCGGATCGGTGAAGTAATCCTTAAAGGGCGCGCCAATTAATTCGTCGCGGGTGCTGCCAGTCAATGCCTCCATCTGTTTATTGACATCGGTGATGATGCCCATGGGGTCGGTCGTCATCAATGCGTCCACGTTGGATTCAATGAGCGAGCGTGTGTAAAACTGTTGATCTCGAAGCCGCTGATCGAGCTTCTTTTGCTCTTCTTCCACTTGTTTCCGAGCGCTGTTATCGGTGCCAATGAGGAGATATCCGATAATCGCGTTCTCAGCGTCACGCAACGCTGTCACGGAGACAACTGCGGGAAATCGGCTTCCATCTTTCCGGATGTAGGTAAGTTCGTATATGTCCTCAATGCCGCGCGAGGCCTTGAAAACAAGGGCTTCGAAACCCGGGCTGATCGTTGTCGAGAGCTCTATGCTTAACTCCTTGGCGCGCGCGATCACTTCTTTCGGATCGGAGATGTCGGCAGGCGTAATCTTATTCATCACATCGGCCGCCGCGAAGCCAAGCATGCGTTCGGCCCCAACATTGAAAATCTGGATCACTCCTTTTGCGTCGGTGGCGATACTGGAGAAATTGGCGCTATTGAAAATGGCGCTTTGCAGGGCTCCGGCTTTCAACAGCGCCTCTTCCGCTCGTTTGCGGGCGCTGTTATCAGTGCCAATCAAAAGATATCCGATGATGGCGCTTTGAGCATCGCGCAAGGCAGTGACAGAGACGACCGCGGGAAATCGGCTGCCATCTTTGCGGATGTAGGTTAACTCGTAGATGTCCTCAATGCCCCTTGAGGCTTTGAAGACCAGGGCTTCAAAACCAGGGGTGATCGGTGTGGAAAGTTCAACGCTCAATGCTTTGGCACGCGCGATCACCTCTTGCGGATCTGAAATATCCGCGGGCGTGATCTTGTTCACCACATCCGCGGCCGCGTAACCGAGCATGCGCTCAGCGCCTACATTGAAGATTTGAATCACACCTTTCTCGTCGGTCGCGATGCTCGAGAAATTCGCGCTGTTAAAAATCGCGTTCTGCAACGCGCCGGCCTTCAGGAGTGTTTCCTCCCTGTGAACTTCGGTGAATTTCTCCACTACCGAGCCGACGTCGAGAACTGATTTTTCTTGCATGGGGTGCATTCGATTACGCCATCGCTCTACCTGGAAGCTTTCGAGGAATTCCGAGCGTTCGCAGTTCTGCCGCCTGGCTTTTCCGGTTGAGAGGCCGCCGCCAGTGGCTTCGGGTCAGTTTTATTGACATACCTCCGCACCAGCCAATGACGCTGCAATGCCTCAATCAGCCGTTCGAGTTCAACCATTGAAACCTGTGTTTGGCGAACGAGTCCGGGCAAATCTTTCGTTTCATTTGCGACGGCGTCCGCAATCTCCGGCAATCTTCCTGCCCCTGCCTGGATATTCGTCACTGCCGCGTTTAGATTGGTGGCAATTAATTGAAACTGGCTCATCGCCAGGCCCGCGCCCGCCAGGAGTTGCTCGGCATCGTCGGCCAAAACACTGTCCGTCAATAACCGGCCCGCCGTGCCTTTGCCTTGTTCCAGCCCTTCAGAAAGGCGGTCCCATCGTGCCAAAAGGAAGTGTAATTCCTTGCTCGTCTGCTGGAGATCGTCGCCCAGCGTGGTCCACTTCTCCAAGCCAATCCCAGCTTTCTTCACTACGGGAATTAATTCGCCTTGCAGCTCGTTTACGATCTTCTCTATCCGCCCAAGCGAATCTTCAGATGGCGTACAGTTGATAGTTGGATTTTCCGGAGGCAGAGGCGGACCTGTGCCCGCGGTGATTTCCATAAAGGAATCACCAGCGACTGCGAATGCCTTTTTGATCCCGGCTGTCGAGTCCGATCGAACGAAGCGCTCGAAGTCGCGGCGCATTTTCACATGGGCCTTGACGCGACCATCCTCTTTGACGATGACGTCATCGACGAGGCCGGCGGAGACGCCCAAAATGAAAACCTCATCCCCGCGCCGGAGTCCGGACGTGCCGGCCTGCGGCAGCAGGACATCGAATGCGAATTTGCGGGCGAACCATCTCTGCGAATGGCCGCTAAAGATAACGCCGATGACGATTAGCACGACCACACCGAGCACGAACACGCCAACCAATTCGTTGACGTGGCGAAATTTGAATTGGGCGCGCATTTAGGCAGGATCCTCGATTTTCAGTTCCGCTCCGCGCATCCGGCCCCGCGAACTTGCATTCATGCCTGCGCTCTTCCAAATCTGCGGATCTGTCACCGTCCAAAGTGCTGCCGCACCGCGGCGTCGCGCCGATTGGACGGCATTGAGCAAGGGCGCGATTAGGTCGGTGTAGAGACCTCGAACGGGTTGCTCTATGATGATCAGTTCCGGCCTCCCAAGGAATGCACGAATACAGGCCGCCTTTCGCAAGTCCCAACGCCTCACGTTTTCGGCACGTCCTCGGGGCAAACCCGGCAATCCGAATATGCGCGCCAGCCCCAGAGCCTCGTCGATAATCTCGGCCTCGGTTCTCTTCGTATGATGAAGCTGGGAGAGCAGGATGTTTTCCTCCACGTCCAGATCGCTTATCCAACCTTCATCGTCGAAGAGACGGCCGATCCGCCCTCGTTGCGCAGCCGCCCGGTCCGCGGGCAGATCATCCCAATCCTCGCCCATGAATGAAACGCTTCCGCTGTTAATCCCGGCAAGGCCTTGCATTGCGTCCGCCAGAGGCAGCCGTTCGTTCTCACGCTCGATGCGAACCACGAACAGATCCCCGCGGCTGAGTGCAAATGAAACGTCGGAAAGCCCGGTCTCGTAGTCCATGCCCGAGCGAATCGTCACCCCGGAAAAGGTTGAAGTGGAGATGCTCATTTTCAGGTGTACGTGAGCAACGAAACGGCCACCGAGGCGAGGAATAGAGCGCCAAGCGAACGAGCAAGTGCTTTTTTTTCGGCGATCGGTACGTCGGTTACGCCACCATGTGCGTTCAACCCATCCATGCAACAGATAACCCCAGTGAGGAGCGCCGGGACCAAACACTTCACTAGAAGTCCGATTCCGTCGAAAGGATGAGCCGCTTTGAAAACGCTGTTGATAAACACTGACGGATTCGAGCTGCTCTGACCGATCAAAGCACCGAAACCGAATCCGCTAACGAAGGACCCCACCACGAAAATTACGGTCAAACAAAGTGCTGAAAGTGCCATGGCGAGCACGCGCGGCATAACCAGAAATGTCAGGGGTTCGATTCCCTGGGCCTCAAGAACACGCACTTCACCGCCGACTTTCATCAGACCCAATTCCGTGGTGATGGTGCTACCACCGCGCACGATGATTACAAAATTGGCGAATAGAGGCGCGAGTTCGCGGACAACGACCGCCACTAATAACGGCCCCAGTTTCTGAGACTGGCCAAGTTTCCCGGTCCAAACGGCCAACTGTACGACGACGGAAATGCCGACCAAAACCGCTAGAATCAAAATGAAACGGATCGACTCGACGCCCAGGAACAAGAGCTGTTTCGCGAAAACCTTCCGAACAGTGCGCTGCCATTGGCGCGGCTGCAAGCTGAGCGCCAGAGTAGTCCCAAGGACCGCGGAGATATGCCTAAGCTCAGCAAGATGTCCGAGCATCATGCTGCCGAGGCTGGCGACACTCGCGCGTGAGATGCGAACAGAAGCAGTGGACCAGCGGCCGAGCGTAGTTAGACAAGGGTTCATTGAAAGGGGGCAATAACTTTTCCATTTCAATGGACGAAATCACTTTCCCGATGAACGGCCAGATTAACCAGCCAATAGAGCGAACACAACCGGTCCTGTTGGTAATGGAAAGCATCATCCCGACAATTCCCAGGACACCGGCGTGGAAACGAGGGGGCGATATGCTTATGCGCTGAACGCCTGAAGATCGCGGCGCTTTTGGAACGGGACACTGGAAGCTTTGAAACGAAACGCGACCATTAACCAATTGTCCATGGAAAAGCCTAAAAACGCCGTACTTGTTGCGTTCTACAGGATTGGCTTCTGGTACTTTGAAATCGCTTGCAGACTATGAATTGAATCTGCGTTTTCGGTCGTTTCGATTTCGACTTCCGCCGCTGAAATCAACGAGGCGACCCAGTACACCCGACTATTTCGTTTCAACGCTTTTGAGGCTGAGACCTTCCGACTCTTCACCGGTACGGGGTGTTAATCCTGGATTCAGGCTTCTCGGAACCGAATTCTTACTTGAAACGAAGCTTCGACGGATGGCTGCTTCTACCGGGACAACGAGAATTGCCGTCCTCTCGAGTGCTATCAAGGCTTGGTTTTCGAGACGCGATTAGCGTCGGCAATTCCTATTAAAACAAAAGTGCGGAAGTCTTTGGGACTTCCGCACCTGAAAAATCTTTAAGAGACCTTGGGTCGATTAATAGCGTGAATCGCGACGTCCGCCGCCACCACCACCGCCACCACCACCACCGCCGCGACCACCACGGCTTCCGCCGCCGCCGCCGCCACCACCGTAAGAACGTCCGCCACCGCCGCCGCCTGGGCGTTCTTCGCGAGGACGAGCTTCATTGACGGTCAGATCGCGACCATCGATGTTCTTGCCGTGAAGGGCTTGAATTGCTTTGTCGGCATCTTCCTTCGTTTCCATGGTAACAAATGCGAAACCGCGAGGGCGGCCGCTCATTTTGTCCATGATCAGGTCAACATGTGCGACCGGGCCATGTGCTGCAAACAGGTCTTGCAGGTCATTTTCAGTGGTGTTGAAGGAAAGATTTCCAACAAACAGTTTAGTATTCATTTTTGACTTTGTAGAAGACTGTATTCCCAGACTGTTCCCGCCCATCGGGTTTCAAATCATCACTGAAGGTTTTCAACTGAGGATTCACCGGCCTTGGCATCACAAGTTATCTAACTTGGCCCGAAACATATTCGATTTCTTTGGTTTGGCAAGTACTATTTTAATTAAAATATTGAACAAAATCGCATTTATTTTGTTGTATTCTTTTTGTGCGTTTCCACCGACACGTAGTGGCTGGCCCCCCGGCTCCAAACCCGCAGCATCACGCGGGGTCCCTTGATTTTGCCGCTTAACTCGACAGCCTGGTCGGCGCTCTCCACGGCGATTCGATTCATCTCCAGAATAACGTCGCCCGGACGCAATCCGGCTGTATAAGAGGTGGAATCAGGATCCACATTGGTAATCAGGGCGCCCTCTTTTATGCCTTGCGGAATCCCGAACTGTTTGCGGCTCTTCGCGTCGAGATCCGCCACCTCAACTCCATCCAGGGTATCGTCATCAGGTGCTTGCTTGCCATTCGGGCCTCTCTTCCCAAAGCGGGGGCTGTCCCGGTCAGGCAACTCCGCTACTTTGACTTTAAAGGTTTGCTCTTTGCCATCGCGAATCACCTTTACCGGCACGGTTGTTTTCGGCGCGGTTTGTGAAACGATCAAACGCAGATGCCGTGGGTCTATAATCTTTTTACCGTTGAATTCGGTAATAACATCACCATTTTTGATTCCCGCCGCTGCCGCCGGGGTTCCCTCGTTCACTTCACCCACGAGGGCGCCGGTCGCTTCACCCACCTTAAAATATTCGCTCAACTCCGGCGTTAATGTCTGCGGCAGAACACCCAAAAAGCCGCGCACTACTTTGCCATCACGAACCAGCCGTTCCATGATCCCGCGAGCCATGTTCACAGGCACGGCAAAACCGACTCCCTGATTCCCGCCAGTACGGCTGAGGATGGCGCTATTGAGTCCGATGAGACGGCCCTGGGCATCGATCAATGCTCCGCCGGAATTGCCAGGATTAATCGAAGCGTCAGTTTGAATCCAATCCTCATAATCAGCGATACCGAGTTCTCCCCGTCCCGTAGCGCTGATAATTCCCATCGTGACGGTCTGTCCAATTCCGAACGGATTCCCGATCGCGAGTGTGATGTCACCTACCTGAAGATCATCGCTATTCGCAATCGTAACGGCAGGCAGTCCAGTCGCCTCAATCTTAATGACCGCCGAGTCGCTGGGAGGATCAGTTCCAATCACTTTGGCCGGGTATTCCTTGCCCGACGCGAGCACCACCTTCACTTCGTCGGCCCCTTCAACCACGTGACTGTTGGTCAGAATGTATCCGTCTTCGGTAACGATGACTCCCGACCCCAAACTCTGTTCCTGACGGTTGCGGGGGTGGCGTCCCTGCGGCATTTGGCCCTCGGACCCGTCGCCCTCATCATCATCTCCGCCTCCAAAAAAACGGCGAAACATTGGATCGTTGAAAAATGGAGACATTCTCGGATCCACCGTGTCCTTGATGTTCTTGGTCGTGAAAATGTTCACGACACTGGGAGCAGCTTTTTTAATGATCGGAGCGAAGCTGGTGGTGAATTTTCCATCACGCGGGAGAGCAGAATCCTCAATATGAAGCTTCGGCGCTGGGTTACCGCCAGAAGCGACGGTTTTGCCGTTAATATGAAAAACCTGCATTCCCAACAGGCCAATAACCAATCCAAGACTCCCGAAACCCAAATTAAGTAAAATCTTTTTCATGTGCATTTTCCTCAGATCCCAATCCTTTTGCGCAGCTTTCAGTGCGCCCGAACGGCAATTCCACCCCACTTAAATCAACGTTCGCTCTAACATATCGCAAGCCACAAAATAAGCGAGCAAACAGCGTAAATGTAAATAGTGAAAATTTTTGACCACAAAACCAGCAAAGTGAGATACAGTTCCTTTTATGCCCCTGTGCGACGTAACCATTTCTCAGCGAAAAACGTCTGATTTGATGTAAGTCTATGGTGATCCTTTCTTGTCTCGCCTCGAAGATTCGGTCGATTCAAAAGACGGCGCTGTTCCGCGGATTCTGCCTGGGTTCGCTGCTGGCAATTCAGGCCTGCGAAGGTGCGCCGCTCGCAGCGCGCACTGACTTTGAAAAAAATGTCAAACCCATTCTGAGCCAATATTGTTACGATTGCCATGGGGATGGTGAAAGCAAAGGCAAAGTCACGCTCGACCAATTCAAAACTCCTGAATCGCTAACGGCGAAGCCAGAGCTTTGGTGGGCGGTTTTGAAAAACGTGCGGGCTGGCATCATGCCTCCGTCGAAAAAGCCGCATCCCAGCGCCGCGGAAATACATGCTCTTGAAAGCTGGATTAAGTACGAGGCCTTTGGAATCGACCCCAATGATCCTGATCCGGGCCGCGTGACGGTTCGGCGCTTAAATCGCGTCGAGTATCGAAACACCATTCACGATTTGATGAATATTGACTTTCGTACCGACGAAGAATTTCCACCCGACGATACCGGCTATGGCTTCGACAATATTGGGGACGTTCTAAGTGTCTCGCCTCTTCTTTTGGAAAAATACCTCCAGGCGGCGGAGACCATTGTATCCCGCGCCGTTCCTACAATCCCAAGGGTATTGCCCACAACCGAGATTACCGGAAAACAATTCAAAAACTCGGACAAGTCGGCGAACGGAGAAGCGATGTCGTTGTACAAGGCGGCGGTTGTCTCGCATTCCTATTACGCGCCCCATTCCGGAGATTATCGCATTGTAGTTGATTTGAGTGCGAAGGGGGCGTTCGATTTCGACCCGGGCAAATGCGAACTGGCCTTCAAATCGGACGATCGGGAACTCTTTCGCAACGAATACAAATGGGATGACGGGCGTAAATTCCACTACGAATTCCCCGTGAAATGGGATAAGGGACAGCATCAACTCTCTTTCGACCTAAAGCCGCTCGTGCCAATTGAAGAAAAGAAAACCTTTGCTGACATCCGAATCAGCTCCGTGGTGGTCCAGGGGCCGACTGACCCCGAGAATTGGCCGCTGACGAAAAACTACGATCGATTTTTCACGAGAGATGAACCACCTCAGTCCAATGATGACCGCCACGCTTACGCGCGGGAGCTGCTTGCGAAGTTCGCCACCAAAGCTTTCCGCCGGCCAGCGGACGACAAAACTTTGGATCGATTCGTCAGCTTTGCGGAAAAGACATATCAGCAACCCGGAAAGCGTTTTGAAGACGGCATCGCTCGCGCGATGGTCGCGGTCCTGGCATCTCCCCGTTTTCTGTATCGAATCGAACAAAATATCGGCCCTTCCAGCACGACCGCGCATCCTTTGGTGGATGAGTTTACATTAGCCTCAAGACTTTCTTATTTCCTTTGGTCCACGATGCCTGATGAAATTTTGTTCGATCTCGCGGCAAAGGGGCAACTGCGAAAGAATCTTGCCGCGCAGGTTGATCGTATGGTCAAAGATTCCCGTTCCAGCCAGTTGATCGAGAATTTCACAGGTCAATGGCTTCAGGCCCGTGATGTGGAAGGTGTTTCCATTGATCCACGCAGCGTCCTTTCACGTGATGCGGGCAATGAGAAGGAATTAAAAAAGCAATTTGAAGAATTCAAAGCCCGGCAGGCGGCTCTCGCCGCGGAGGCTGCAACCAACCGCCTGAACGGCACGAACCGGGTCAAAACCGCCGCAACTGAGCGCCCCCGCCGCAAGTTTTTTAAACCGACCGTTGAGTTGGATGAACCGCTCCGCAAAGCGATGCGAAACGAAACAGAAATGTGTTTTGGATATATTCTCAAAGAGGACCGCAGCGCGCTTGAGCTTATCGAGAGCGATTACACCTTTCTGAACGAACGTCTCGCCAAACATTACGCTTTGACCAACCTCAATGTTACAGGAAGCGAGATGCGGCGTGTTACTTTGCCCGCCGATAGTCCGCGAGGCGGTGTCTTGACCGAAGGCACTGTTCTAATGGTGACCTCAAATCCAACACGCACCTCACTCGTCAAACGGGGGCTTTTCATCCTCGACAATATAATCGGCTCGTCCCCTCCCCCTCCACCCGCCGACATTCCACAGCTCGAGCAGGCGGAAAAAGAATTCAAGGACCACGAACCGACGCTTCGAGAGGTCCTCGAAGTGCATCGCAGCAAACCGCTTTGCAGCTCTTGCCACTCCAGGATGGATCCTCTTGGATTCGCGCTGGAAAACTTTAACGCCATGGGAATGTGGCGTGAAAAGGAACGTGGACAGCCCATTGATCCAGTCGGAACCCTAATCACGGGCGAATCGTTCAAGGATATCCGCGAACTCAAACATATCCTCGTGACCGCGCGGCATACCGATTTTTACCGCTGCCTGACGGAAAAGTTTCTCACCTACGCTCTCGGGCGCGGACTCGAATATTATGACGTACAAACCGTCGATACTATTGTAGATCGGCTTGAAGCCGAAAAAGGGCGATTTTCAGCGTTGTTGATGGGAGTCATTGAATCGAGTCCTTTTCAAAGACAACGCAATCAGACTATAGTGGCGGCCAGCCCGATTCATTCGCCCGCACAGGTCGCACAGTGAGAATAGAGCCATGAATATAGCAAACGCATTCGATCAGGAAAAAGCCGCGCAACGTTTCGCCAACTTAAGCCGCCGCCGATTCCTTCGCGGCCTCGGCGCGTGCATGGCTTTGCCCGCCATGGAATCGCTGCGCCCATTCAAAGCTTTCGCGGCGACTGCCGCTTCGAATCCCGGCGGAGCGATTACTGCCTCTGGAGTCCCACTCCGGACTGCGTTCGTTTATTTTCCAAACGGGTCCATACCCGGAGAATGGTGGCCGAAGGGTGAGGAAAAAGATTTCGAGCTCAACAATACGATGCTCCCGCTGAAAAAAGTGCGGGACAAAATCCAGATCCTGGGCGGTCTCGATCAGGTCAACGCTACTCCAGGTCCCGATGGCGCGGGAGATCATGCGCGCGCGAGTGGAACGTTCCTAACCGGAGTTCGCGTCAAAAAAACTGCCGGCTCGGACATCCACGCGGGCATTTCTATCGACCAGGTCATGGCGAACCATATTGGTCACCTGACTCGATTCCCCTCTCTGGAACTTACCTGTGACGCGGTTCGCAAATCGGGCAATTGTGATTCCGGTTATTCATGCGCTTATCAATATAACCTGGCTTGGCGCTCCCCAACCACTCCAGTCGCGCCGGAACCGAATCCCAGATTGCTCTTCGAACGGTTATTCGGCGCGGGCCGCCCCGGAGAACGGGCCGAAAGTCTGAAACGCCGCCAGGAACAGCAACAGTCGATTCTTGATTTTGTCCTCGATGACGCCCGTTCGCTCCAAAGCACGCTTGCGGCGCGTGACAAGGAAAAGCTCGATCAGTACTTGAGCAGCGTTCGTGAGATTGAGAACCGGATTCAACGCGCCGAACGCTTCGGCGCCGCGCCGGATCCTGCAATTGCGACCCCTTCGGGCATACCCGCCGCCTACGAAGAATACATCCAGCTCATGTACGACATGATGCTTCTGGCATTTCAGACCGATTCGACACGGGTTGCTACGTTCCTGCTCGCAAACGAGGGGAGCAACCGATCGTTTTCGGAGATTGGCATCGCAGAAGGGCATCACTACTTAACGCATCACCAGAATAAAACCGACATGGTTGAAAAAGTCGCGCAAATCGACCTTTTCTACGTAAAGCAATTGGCCCGCTTCCTCGAAAAACTCGACCAAACCAAAGATGTCGATGGCAACTCGATGCTGCACAATTCGATGATCGTTTACGGCAGCGGGAATGCCGACGGCAACCGGCATACACACGTGAATCTCCCGATCCTTCTCGCTGGAGGGGGCGGTGGCACCTTGAATCCAGGACGCTACGTCAAATTTGGTTCCAAACCTGCCTGCAATCTGTACCTCGGCATGGCCGATCGAATGGGCGTTAAAGGAGTGGACCGGCTCGGCGATTCCACGGGGCGGATTGATGCGATCTAAGTAATCGAAGCTTCTCAACTCAATAACGCAGTTTACAACATACGCCAATGGCGTATAGTCTGTTGATGGAATTCATCGAGACACCGACATTTACTCGTTTGGTTTCTGAATTCATTGACGATGAGAATTACTCGAAACTGCAGATCTCTTTGGCAAAAAAGCCCGACTTAGGAAAGATCATTCCAGGAGGCGGTGGCATACGGAAACTGCGTTGGGCAAGAAGTGGAAAAGGAAAGCGGGGCGGACTACGGATTGTTTACTATTGGCGGAGAACCGGCAATCAGATCTGGATGTTGTTCGTGTATCCGAAGAACGAACAAGACGGGCTTGATGCAAGTGAACTCAAAGAATTGAAACAGTTAGTCAAACACCTTTCATGATGAAAAAGGAACTTTTCGAACAATTGAAGCAAAGCCTCCAGGAGGCGGGTCAAATTCGCAGCGGAGTTTTAAAACCATCGCGAACCTTCAACGTTAATCCGAAAGCGGACATATCTGAAATCCGCTCCAGTCTCGGCTTTTCGCAGTCAAAATTCGCAACAATTCTCGGAATCAGTGCGGACACGCTGCAAAACTGGGAGCAAGGCCGCCGCGCTCCTACTGGCCCCGCGAAAGTATTGTTAAAAATAATCCAGAGCCACCCAGAAGTTCTTCTGGAATTGGCGTGACCGCTGCGGCGGTTGCCGAAAAACTCTTCCGAAACAGCACGTTCTTAAACCTTAAAGGTTAAATCTTGGGCCTCGGTGGTCCTGAATAAGGCCGGGCGCCGGTTATTGATCCCCGTCGCACTTGCACCGGAATATTTATGTTCTCATGGCTATTCGCAGGCGCGATAAAATGGTGATAACGTCCCATCCAATAAGCGAGCAGCCAGCTTGATGGTTCCACCACGTCGCGTCCATCTGTTCCCCCGTCCGCCTGCATGGTCCAACCGTCCCAGCGCATTGGTTCCCTTTCGCGAGGTGAAAACGGGCGGATGGCCGCTTTGATCGGGGTATAACCGGGCGGGACACGCAAATCCGTCCGGTGAGAATTTTGATAACTCCAGATTGCAAGATCGAGCGGCCATTCGCGCAGATGCCGTACTGACGGTTCGAGGTCACAATCATTTCCGGTCAACACACCATAAACAAAATTGAGCCATGGCTGCTGTTCGATCCGAACGACTTCCCATGAACGTTCGAAGCTTCGACGATAGACGCTCCTTAATATCGGGTCGGGCGCGAGCCGGAGAAGATTCCAATAACACCAAAATGCCAATTGGTCCTCAAAATTGGATGTGTTCTCCGGTGGAAAAACATTCCGCTGGCGCAACGTAAAACCGGGGTAACCAAGCCTGGTGAGATCGTCATAGGCGCGGCCGAATTTTGCGTCACCGGTATAGTGTTCAGCGGTTTTCATGAACGAAAGCAGTTCGACGCATTGCAGCCCGCGATCGAATCGTCCCTCATCACTCAGAAAATAGTCGGGATCCCAACGCCCCCACCTCGTGGGCTTTCCATCCAGGTCTATCAATTGCCAGTGATGGTCGATCAAATGGGATGCGATCCGATGCAAATGTTGTTTGGCCAGGGGGATTTCATCACCTTCAGCAGCAAGTTCCAGAAACAGACTGATCGCGTAAAAATGTCCGCAAATCTCGTCGCTCGATGTATCTCCTTTCCATTCAAAAACGCCACCCGGCACATCATGCCACTCAGCGGGATAGCCTCCCGAGCCGCCTGTGGATTTATGTCCACGTTCGCCCTTTACCCAAACCGACCGCGCGGGGAAACCGGGAATTCCGGTCATTTGCTCAAGCCAAACCAAAGTCTTGAATGTATTCACGGCTTCCGCGCGTGCCAGTGGATCTTTCGTCACCGCGTATCGATAACATTGCGCGGAAAGATAGTCGGAGCTGTAGCCTCCATCGTTATCTCCTGCTTCCCGCACATATTCCCGCAGCCCATCATCCCATTCGAGCTTTTGCACCAATCCAAATCGCTTCTGCCCCCAGGCTTTGAGATGTTGTTCGTAAAAAGCGGCTTTATCTTCAAGCGTCATTGGATGATAACTAATAATCGCGAGACCTTTATCGGTCGCGATATAGACTTCCGAATCCGACGTGGCGATCGCATTCACCTGCTCTCCCGGCACCCAGCGCAACCCGGAAAAATAATGATAATCGTTTCCAATTTTTCGAATCGCTCCACGCGAAGTTCCAATCCAAAGGTCATTCGTAAATCCGCGCGCGAGGCAGGTGCAGTCTTCAAACGGCAATCCATCGGCGCCGCGAATGGAGGAGATCGACATCCCGCGCAAAACACCCAGTCCCCGATCGGTGGCAAGATAGAGACAAGCATCCATGGCGAGGGCATCCCGAACATTTTGCGATGGAAGGTTTCCCCAATCCCAACCCAAATCTGCAGGTGAATCATAAGCATCCTTACCTCCGATCTCGGCACCATCAAAAAATGTAATTCGGTTGCCCCCTTGCAAATAGAGTGAGTCATTGAACGACATCAAGCGCCGAATCGCGAACGGCGCCTGGTTGGTAGTGAGCAACTCCAGCTTCTCGTTTTGCACAGTCAGCAAGCGACTCCCCGATGCGATTACCACGTTGGAATTAAAACGGACTATATCGTCAAACCCGCCATTCTGGATGACATGCCAGGAGCCTTCCCTCATTTGCAAAAGTCCTTTTGCGGTTATGGCCCAGAGAGCGTCCCCGATTGGAATCAGGCGTAAAACCCGATCTGCCACCGACGGAACTTTCACGAGATTATTAGAGACAAGCTGGAAAAGCCCTTCCACGCTTCCGACATAAACCTGTCCATTTAACGTGGCAACGGCTGTGAGTGGCGATTTCGCAGGCACTTGCCAGCTCACTTCCTGGAGGAAGCGCGTATCAGGCAGTGCTGATACCGTTGACCCCGCCGGGATGCCAGTGATTTCGGCGCGAGCTGGAAACAGAGAGCCTGCGCAAAAACTTATTAGCAGGATAAGAAACGCGATCATATTTTAATGATCGTTGTTCCTCCCTCAGTCAGTCAATCCAGAATGAAATAGTTACTTGCTCTCCTTAACTGATTGTCCGCCCCCACCCCACCTTGACCGCGGACCCATCGGCAACAAATGCGGATGATGGCGGCAGGCGCATGATCCGGGCAAATTCTTCTCCATAGAGAACCGCCATTTCCCCGAGCAATTTCGCGGTGCGTGTCTTCCAAACGCGCCAGGGAATATGATCGACACGATACTCTTTGCAGCCGCCATTTGGCTGCGCTGTGTAGCCCCAGTAATGCTCGGTGATGAATTCCTCTTCAGAACCTTCAATAAGAGGCAGTGCCTTACCGAGCGTTACCGCTTTAAGCTCGTTCCATTGTCCCCGGTGAAACCAGCCGTATTCAATGGCACCGTCTTCACTCCGATCAAGCGCGGTTTTTTGAATTGTATGCCGCATCGGCATCGCAACGTAGGGTTCGTTAAATAAGTTTTTCGCTACGCAGGCGATTAAGCGGCGCGGTACAATCTCTTTAATAAAAACTACACCACGCCGCCATCCATCAACCGCGTGACGCCGCACGTAAAAGCGCAGATTCACTTCTTCGAACGATGTACAACCGGGGATCGGTAGTCCCATCACACGGGTATGAGCAAAATGAAAACCAACGAGGCTAATGTAAAACTGGCCATTCCACGAATCGAGTTCCGTGCCGCGTGGCAGGTAGGGCATAAGCGATTCGGGCTCAACCTCATAATTGAGCATAACCAAATAGCGCCACTGCGCGGTCAGGAAAGAACGCATCTGCACGGACATTGCTCGGACCACAAACTAAAAACAAGAAATGGGCGACCCTAGTCCAAGGTCGCCCATCGCGTGCCGGGAAAAAACCAACGTAAACCCATCACGTGCAGCAATCTAATCCCGCCGTTAATCCCCGCCATGGGGGCCGGGCCTGAAAGCGCTCGGGGGGATATAAGCAAATAGGGGGTCAGGACTGAAATCCACAAAAACTGACAGAAATCACTTCGTAATTTCGAGCAGTCCGAGGATTCGCTCGTGGCGCTTTATTCGATAGCGGTAGCGCGGAAGAACAGTTGGTTCTGCGGTAACGTAACGATTACTGGCTGTTCGTGAGGAATTGTCCGTGGACTGATCTCAATGACGCTAGTCCACTTTTTGAGGTCCGTGGATTGTTCCAAAAGGTAGCGATGACCCAAGGGCAGATTCATGGTTAAGTCAACATTTCCGTCAAGCCGGGGGCGGATGGTCAGAAATTGAAAGTGCAACTCTTCCGAATCTTTCACTACCAGCGTCGTCACCGGACTCGTCGCCACGCCGTAATCGTTCCTCACAAAGAGAGTGTACTGTCCGCTATCGGTAACCAGCACGTTGCCCAGATTCAATGAGGCATTGGTTTGACCGGTCATGTTGAATCCGTTCTTGCGCCATTGATAATGCAGTGGGGAAGTTCCCTGGACCTCAAAACTGAGGACCTCCACGGTGCCCTTTACCACTGAAATGGTTGTGGAGGATGCCGATATGATCGGCGAAAAGTTCAGCAGAAGCGACGCGGGACTACTGGCTGCGATGCCGACCAAATTACTGGCCGTTAATTGATACAGACCCTCATCTTCCGGCTGGAGATTCGTGAGGGTTAGCACGGAATTGGTCTGCCCCTGCAGAATTACACCGTTCTTGGTCCATTGCAGGGATGGTTCTGGAGATCCCGTCACGGTAACACTGAAAGAGGCCTGACCGCCGAGAATAGACACCACATCGGCCGGGGCGGTGATCATTGGAAGAGTCCTTATGAGCAATACAGCGGTCGTGACCGGTCCCAACGCCGGAGGATTTGTTCCAGGTTGTACTGCTGGCAGCAGGTTTAAATTAACAAAGCCTGATTTGATGAATTCATTGTCACCGATGACAAGAGGCAGGATATCTACAGTGCGACTAATTTCGCGCGGTCCGAATTCCAGACGCAGGGGTGGGAGGTTCGTCGAGGTGCCGATTTTCAATTCAACTGATCCAGGTCCATAACTACCGTCCGTTCGAATTACAGTAATTTTGGCTGAGTCATTGCCTAACAGACCTACCTGATAAGACTGGGTATCGAAGATAAACAGACCCGGACGCAAATCCCCACCTATATTCACGCCAATCGGGGAGGTTCGCGAATCGATATTCTCTTCGGCCTGTTGGAGAATCGCAAGAGCATCATCAACACTCGTGCCCGGGGTCGCGGCTTCCGCGAAAGCAGCAGCGAGTTCGCGTTGAGCCACGCCTTGAAGCCTCGCAATCTCGAGAGCCACCTCACTGGGTGTCTGGCTGGCTGAGGCAGCGGTATCTTTCGCTGCATTATTACTGGCAATGGCCTCGGCAGCAGCCTGGACCAGCGCGGGGTCAGGGACGGGATCCGTCGTGCTCGCGTTGATCACGCTCTGCATGGTCTCGGCCAGGGAAAGATTCGAAGCGCCAGAAACAATCTGCTTCAGAATGGACTGAATTACGCGGTGAAAGACCTCGGTTTCGATCTGATCTGACGAAGGAGAAAGCACGGCCGCGATCATTACCGCCGTGTCCTGCACCTTGGCTCCGGCATTCAATACGTTTAGAGCAGAAACATCATTGGTCGGAAAGGCAGCGAACGGGTCGTACTGGTTCAAATCGACTGTTTCCGGGATTCCCAGGCCCGCCTTAATCATGGTTTGCGCCTCTGCAACATTCTGCTCCGGGTTTAGCTCAAGGGAGGCGACGATCAAGGTCGTAAGAGGAGTGACCACCCTCGCGCCAAAAGGAGCGCTTAGGAAACCATGCAAGGGCAGTCCGCTCGAAATATCGACGCCACCAGTCAACACGAGGACGCCTTCCGATGAATCCAGTTTGTTATTGTGGTTTCCGTCAAAGTCGGCGATTGAAAAGTTGAAGGAAAAACGTCCATTTTCATCCGTCACCGTGGATGGCTCGTCTGGATCGAGCTTGCGGTTATTGTTTGCATCGAAGAACACCGTGCCTCCGGCTACGTAACCATCGAAAGCAACGCCGCCTGCATTCACTGTATCCAAAACGGTAAGAAGGCCGGGGACCACCGCAAGATTATATTGAGAAAGGACACCGTTGGGATCTGTCACAGTCGGAACAATCGGATAAGTGCCCACCGCGCTCTCGAGCGTCGCCTCTGTCGCATACGCAACCGAAATACTTTCTCCATTCTTAAGCCCTGTGATTGTTCCGCTCAAGGCGGGATTCACGGCGCGATACGCGCGAGAAAGATCATCAGCCCGGACCGTTAGAGGAGCCGCCGTAATTGAAAGCAAACCATCCACACGCTCAACGTTGTAGTTTGCATCGTCACCACCACCAACCTTGATCGGGTAGCTGCCCACTTTTGATCTCCCGGTTGCTTCGGAGCTCAGGGATACCGGCAGATCGAGGTTCGCGACAGTGTCGCCCGCAACGAATCCGGTGAAGACCGGTGTAAAAACTGGAACAGGATCCCCATAGCTCGAGGTGGCGTTCGCCGCGGCAATGCGCAAAGCGGCTCGCGTAATGCTCAAAGTGCCGGGAAGGAAATTAATCTCGTAATTCTGGCTGGTTCCGCCGCTTGCCGTGATAGCATAAGTGCCAACAGCACTCGACGGCACTGCCGCGGTCGAGAGAATGACAGGCGAAAGCAGGTTCGCCTCGGTATCACCGGCCGCAAAACCGGTGTAGGTCGCCGTCAGTGCAGGCAACACCGCTCCATATACTTTACTCTTGTTATCAGCGGTGACGGTCAAAGGCGCCTTCGCGATCGTGATTTGAAAAGAACTCGCCACGCTCAACCCCCCGCCATCGCGCGCCGTCACGTTGATTACAAAAGACCCCGCAGCCCGTGGAGTTCCCGAGAATGTTCCGGTCTGTGAATCAAAAACGATGCCAGCCGGAGCGCCGGTGGCAGTATAACTCAGAATGTCTTCTGAATCCGGATCTCCAAAACTATTTGCAGGTAAACTAAAGCTCAGGAAAGTTCCATACACACCAGAACGATCCACCAGCGGGGATTGAACGTACGGACTGAGGTTAATGGATTGAACCGTCACATTGAACTTGTTCGTCACCGACTTGATTCCCCCACTGTCCGAACCGCCATCGTCTGAAATAATCACACTGATGGTTACTCTGCCATTCGCATGTCCGACCGGAGCAAAAATCAACGCGGCAGTCCCAGTGGGTAAAGTTAAAACAGTTATCGGATGGTTCACGATCGCAACGTTGTCCGAAAGCGCGCGAATGGTGACGTTTTGATTTTCGCCCAAACCCGAGCTGATTCCAGTCAATGTCAGAACGTGCTCCCCGCTGCCTTCCAGCACGTTTTGGTCTGGAATAGCATTGAGGGTCGGAATCGCATTAACCGGCTGAATCGTGACGTGGAATGAAGACTGAGTTGCGTTTCCGGCCACATCGGTCACGGTCAGGCTAATGTCTGCATCACCGGAAACGTTCGGTGCCGGGACGACTTTCAGGGCGCGGCTGGGTCCCGTTCCAGAAAATATCAGGTTCGAATTTGCGATTAAGGAGATGTTTGAGGAGACGGCCTGCACGCTCAAGTCGCCCGCTACAGTCTGATCATCCCCAACATTGAACGTAACATTCACGCTCTCATTTTGCTTCGCCGATTGATTAGGTATGGCCGAGATGGTGGGAGCACTCCGATCAATAACCACGTGTATCGAATCCGAGTCGGCGCTAATGTTGCCTTTGGAGTCGGTCAGGGTAGCAGTCAAATTGTGGACGCCGGCTAACGGATTGGTCAGGGTCAACGACCAAGTGCCATTGACCACCTCCACACCGCCCAAAACAGTCTCACCCTCTTTCAATGTCAGAGTCGCGCCGATTTCTCCAGTGCCCACAAATGTGAGCAAGGTTGCCTTTGTAATATCATCGATGCGCGACAGACCGGTATCGTCATCGCCGATCAAATCAGGCTTTTCCGGAGCAATCGGGGCGGTCGTATCGACCACGCTGAATATCGCGCTTGGTCCACTCGAATTGGCGGAATTGCCAGCCGTATCTGTAGCGGTCGCGGCACCGAGCGAAATCCTCAGAGTCCCTTCTCCGGTGATCTTCGAAATCGTTACCATGGCGGTTGTCCCGCTATTCACGACCGTGACCATTCCGTTCGCAGAGCCAGTTCGGTTGAGTTGAATATCCGTGGGTGCCAGCGTGATGGTTTGAAAGTTGAGGTCGGCGTAGTTACTTTCCAGCACAGTGGGATCCGAAGCTTGGAATTCACGTGACTTGAAGTCGCGG
>JADMIO011575558.1_pt1 | contig 84000 bp, 83 predicted proteins | sample 8958161 | NCBI WGS metagenome assembly JADMIO01 (sample SAMN16585339, study PRJNA669376) | soil metagenome | isolation source: Crop rotation soil | place: USA: Cullars Rotation, Alabama | collected 2011 | reverse complement strand
GGCCGCGACTTCAAGTCACGTGAATTCCAAGCTTCGGATCCCACTGTGCTGGAAAGGGCGGATAGACTGCCACAATTTGTCTCCGGCTTGAATAAATTCCTCAAAGACTCTCCCCTAAATTCTCAAGCGGTACCCCTAGAGTGGCCCTAAAATCGCAATAGAACGAGGCAACCGATTGGGGAAGCCTATGAAATGGATTATATTTTTAGCCATCACTTTTGTTAGCCTTCAGGCCGCAGCCGATTTCACTGTAGGCAATCCAGATGATTTTGATGCCCAGTTTAACGAAAACCAATATGGAAAAACCGATGCCGTTGATCGCGAGTACTTTTACGATCAGATGACCTTAGACATAAAAGCCATAGAGGTCATGCGGACCATATTCAAAAGAAACGAAGACAGCGACTGGGTCGAAGCGACCAGTCAATACATTGGCTTTGCTAAAAAGCTGCGTGAAAGTTCCGCTGGGCTTGAGAGTGATTTCATCTATGAGCAGGCTGAAAAAGCCTTCGAAAAAATCGAACTTATGCGTGTTAATACTCAAGACGCATTGAAGAAGTACGAACCGTAAAAAGCGTAAAAAATCCCTATACATATGCCTACGAAGTCGACGTACTGAAATCCGACAAATTATAGTCCTAACCGACCTAGACGTCGTGACGTGTCTCATTCTCAGAATGGCATAAGGCGCTTGAATTGCAATTCTAGCATTCAATCGTTTTAGAGGGAGAATGTATGAAAATGCGACTGTTCATCTTGAGCCTAACGGTCACAACACTTGCAGCTTGCGGAAAAAAAGGTGGAGACTCCATCGAATCCTCTCCTTCAGCCTTAGCCCTCACTGGAGCAGAACGAATCTCCTATGCTGACGCCACAGTCGAACAGTGTTCAGCGGGTGGAACGGTCTATTCAATTTATTTAGATAACAACAATAACCACCTTCTCGATGGTGGCGACGATGTAGTTTACTCTCAACGCGTTTGTAACGGCATCAATGGCATTAATGGTTTAACCACTATGATCAACACCAACCGCGTGAGCACGGGTTTAGATGCTTGCGCATCTGGAAGCGGCTTACAAATTGGTGTGGGACTTGATCTCAACCGAAATTCTATTCTTGAACCATCTGAAATCACCACTCCACAAGTGCTTTGCGACGGAGTTGCGGGCGCGACAGGTTCGGCTGGTTCTGCCGGCAGCAATGGCTACAACGCCGTTTTCACAACGGTACCAGCGACCGGAGCAGAATGTTCAGCTGGCGGAATCACGATTGTTATGGCGATAGATAGCGATCGTTCAGGAACGGTTTCGGTGAACGATCTTAGTTACTCTTCGGTCACGATTTGTAACGGTGTAAACGGTCAAGATGGCCAAGACGGGCAAAACGGTCACGATGGCCAGAACGGTCAAGACGCCCCAGCCTCTGCATACACACCAATTGAGCCCATCCTCGCTTGCGGCAACAACGTGGCTTACAAAGAAGTCCTCTTGCGCTTAAGCAACGGTCAAGTTCTTGGCTCTTTCTCTAACAACGTGAATGGCGACATGACTCGATTGTCGTTCTTGCCTGACGGTACTTTCATGAACACAGACAACTCGGGTTGTACTTTCAGCCTTTCGACTTCAGTTGATGGTCACACACGCTCCATCAGCTGGGGCGGCCAAGTTCAAATGTCTTGGCCGATGCAGTAATCGCAAAACTGAGGACGTTAAAAGTTCGAACAGTCTTTAGCGTCCATCCCGAGATTAAATTGTATCTTTCGATCAGGATAGGCGGCTGCCGCAGCACAAACAGATTTCACCTGTGGCAAAAAATCTCCAAATGGTAAACTATAAAGTGTAATCGTTTTGATATTAGGGTTAGCAAAAAGAACCGGAACCACATCGGCGATATCTTTTTGCTTCACCAAATTTGCGGTCATTGTCACCGCATTCAAATTTGGAATCGCCGCAATCGCTTTCGCCAAAGCCGGTGAGTATTGGTAGCCCATAGCCTGTGAATCCTTCAAGACAAGATTCTGCAAACTCAAAGACCCTTGTAACTTTCCAACCGCATCAATCAAATCCTTCTCAGACAATCCGCCATCGTAAATCCTCAACGTCTGTAAGTCTGTATTCAGCGCAAGCAACTCGAAATTCGCACTTGAGGTTAGGCCAATGTCCACAAGCCAAAGCTCATGCACTTTAGCTTTTGCGAGTTTAATAAGTGCCGTATTTCCTAACTGCGTGTTCCCTAGAAAAATAACCGACTCCAAGGGTCGCGAGAGACGACTCAGCCAATTTAAATCTTCGGCCACTAAGCCTGTACTTTGTAACCAAAGTGCGTTTAAAGTCGGAATTTCAGCAATTTTCTCCACGCCAAAATCGCCAACTGGATTTCCCATTCCGAATCTTACCGTTTGCAAATGCGGCGATCCCTGCAAACGTCGAAGTTCAAATCCATGGATGTCGTTTCCATCCAAATCAAGATTTTTTAGGTTTTCTAAAAGTGTGAGGTATTCGAGATTAATTCCCGTTAAATGACCTGGGTGAGTGCTATCGCTTTTGTCGTTGTAAATTCCAAGACTCTCCAATGACTTTAGCGAACATAAATACGGCAGATCCGAGTCGGCAAATCCCACATCACCAAATTCGATGTACTTGATGGCCGCTAAACCCGAGGCGTTATCGACCGCAACCACATCGGGAAATTTCGCTTTTAAATAACTAAACGACTGGTCGATCGTGTACGGACAAGTCAGTGCCGATGCAAAGACCGAATTAAGTAACAATACTGCCAAAAGGATTGATCGCATAAGAACCCCCTCTTTCAAGCCCCTAGTTAAAGGGAATTGAGTTTCGAAACAACCCCCAAGACTAAAATTGACTTTTTTTCCTACGGTATAGAGCGAAAACCGCGTCGGATCAGAAACAGCGCGACCGCAATGTCTCTGGTTCTGATATGCCGGTATATCAGATCAGGCCCAGGCTTCTTAAACACCGGTGTGGGGGCAAAATCCCAAACTTCCGGGGGCATAAGGCGCGCCTTTCCAATCGTAGTAAAGTCGCGGATCAATGTCTCGCGCTCGGGCTGACCAGTTAAAATCATAACTTCAGAAGACTCCATTTGTCGGCGCATTTCTTCGGGGTTTTGCGAAACCGTATGAACGACCGCGCCTGACTTTTTAATTCGTCCCTGCACGGCCGTCGTGAATTGATTGTCCTCAAACACTAAAAAATTTCGCCCTTCAATCTGGCAATTCGTTCCGAATACAAAATCAAATATATTTATAAAAGAAGAGTAATGCTGCCGCACGTACACATGATGAAGAGCGTGGTATGCGGGACCGACAAAAACCAAACTGCGATCGGCGCGAATGCGGTTCACCGGATTGTGGGTAAAATCCTTACCTTTTTGTAAAAGATAAAAGATTACCATTACGGTTCGAACTACGACCACGGCAGCGCCGGCACTCCACCACCCGAGAATGGCAGCAAGAAGTACGGAGCCGGTTGCGCCGGTGAGATACTCAGGGATCACATGATTTAATAGATTTGCGCGCATGAATTGTGGACGAATTTTCATTTCGCGGTCGAGAAATTCGTGATGAACGGCGTGCAGTCCGCCTAAGAATCGAAGCAGACGAAATCGCGAATGCTCCCAAACGTGCAAAATGTAATGGACTCCATCGAAACCGAAAACGCCGAGAATAAAAAGCAAAATGGCTTGGGGAATAATGAGAAGAATCTCGTTTAAACTCACGCTCACACCTAAAGCTGCGCTTGGTTGATTCGGCCTGCGATCTTTCTGGCCAACGCGCGCGGCGCAAATCTTGAAGCCTGGGGCCCAAGCCAGTTTAAAAATCCAGAGATCGTGAGGGCTTGTCCGCGCATCATCGCGCGGTAACCAACGCTAGCAACAAAAGCCGGAGAGGCCGAGCGAGTTTGTCTTTGCTTCTCAAAGGCGGTTCCGTGTAGGTCAGCAGCTTTTTGAAATTCGGTGGCAATTAGGCCCGGTGCCAGCACCGTGCAGGTCACGCCAGTCCCCTTTAGCTCCTCGTTTAAAGCTTCACTAAACGAGTTTACGAAGGCTTTGCTCGCGGAGTAGGTGTTCATGTAAGGCCCCGGCTGAAACCCCGCCAGCGACCCCACATTGAGAATGCGGCCAAACCCACGCTGAAGCATTGGCGCTAAAAAAAGATGAGTCGTTTGGACCACGGTTTTCATGTTGAGGTCCATGATTTCAAGCTCACGGTTTAAGGGCAATTCGGCAAATTTTCCGCCAGAACCAAAGGCCGCGTTGTTGACCAAGAAATCGATCTCTAATCCAAGCGTCTTGATCCGTTCAAACAGGATTCGGCCCGCATCGGCTTGAGCAAGATCCATATCGATCACTTGAGTTTTAATGGAGTGGGCGCTTTCAAGTTCGCGAGCCAGGGTTTCCAGTCGCTCGCGACGGCGCGCCACTAAAACCACCGCATGCCCGTCAGCCGCGAAAAGCTTGGCAAATTCATAACCCAATCCTGAAGAAGCACCGGTAATCAAAGCATAGCACATACAAGCGGTTTATCTGACCAATCTTGGAATGGCAATTGCTCTTCTCCTGCCCTCGGAGACCCAAACGAATGCTGAATGTTTTTAAGAACTTCCAACTCGGAAATCTTCTTGTCAGTTTGACAGTTTTTTCACCGGTTTTGCTTACCTCTTCAGCTTGGGCCGGAGCCGCTCCGAAGTGTCGCATGGCTGTTACCGACACCGATGGTGCTCAAGCCTTGACCCAATACTTGGCGGCGTCCATAGACTCGCAGGCCCTGTCAGTCGACCGTTTGGATGGTCTTCTCCTAGAGGTCGAGAAAGAGAGCGCGGCCGGCGCCAAGACTTTAAAGCCCGAAGCACTAGAGTCCTTGGCCTCAAACGACGATGCGAGCAAAAATGTTCAACAAACCCTTCAGCTAACCGTTTTGCAGAATTTTAAAAGCCTAAAGATCGATTTAGCTCCGTTAAAAGAATGGCTTTACGACATGCTCAAAATAAAATCTACGGAAGCGAAGGAACAAAAAGAAGCCTTTGAGGCCACGGCTGATATAGGAATTTTGACAACTCTTTGGGCCAACCTCGATGAGATTCTTCCAAAGTTAAAAAATAAATATGTCCTTGTGGAAGGGCTGTTGTCGCGACCTAACAGTGAGGCCCGCCGCGAACTGATAAAAAGCATACGAAAGATCGTCGATTCAATTGATCCTGATTTTGACGATGGCATTTGGGACATTTTTGCAGTGGAAAATTTTGATCGTGGCACCATTTTTAAAGGCCTTATGGAAATGGCGAAACATTTAGATTTGCATCGAAGCCTCGCCGACACTGCCTTTAAGAATTCGGAAACAGTTTCGATGACGGACGTGATCAAAACCATGATCGACCATGGCGACGAAGACGATCTGCATGAGGAGATTATTCCAAAAATTCTGGCCATTCCCGATTTGCCGAAAAAGAGAGAATTGATTCGCTCTGTTCTAAAAAAGTCACCGCACTGGTATACAAAGGCTGTTTTAGCCAGCGAAGTTTTTTCCCAACCCGACAGCGCCAAGATGGCAGATGAACTCAAACTTTTAATACCGGGCGCAAATACTGAAACTTTTTGGCGTCTCGCCACGAACGTATTCACTCAGAAGTTCCATGCTGACAAAGGCGCGGTTTTGGAAGAAGCGATCAAGCAGGCAGAAGGTGATCCCGTTGATTACTTCATCACGCAAACTGCGGAAAATTCGAAATTTGGTCAGGATCCGCGCATCTTAAGAGTGATTTTGGAGAAAGATCTCAACGGATATTCCTATAGCGGCCTTAACCGTGTGCTCCGCGAAGGTTTATGGCAGCGCTATAAAACTTTGCAAGCTGCGGCTAAAATCTATTCAACCAGTGAGCGGCGAGATTTCATATTGAAAAAACTTGGGCCCTTGGGACCGAGAAAGACGAGATGAAGATCGGAAGTTCAAAGCCCAACTCTAACTTCTCAATGTCGCATTCCATTCTTTGTATTTTACTAAACCCTTTTCAATGTATACTTTACGACGAGCCATGTCCTTGATGGTCAGGGCTTTGCGGAAGAAAAGTTTAAAATAGCGGGTTTGCCAATTGATAATATAACTCCCCACGCGCGCTGGAAACGTGCCTCGCTTGGCAAGATCCTTAAGAGAATCGACAGCCGTATTGTCGGCTTCGCGTAGGACATAGGCCAACATTTGAATTTCGCCTTTTGTTAGAAACCCGCTTTTCTCTATGTATTCGCGAGCAATCGCCGCGACCGAATTGCTATCGAGTGCCTTCGCCCAACTCGCAACACTCCCCTCGGAACCCTCATATCGCAACTCAAGTTCGCGATTTCTGCCCGTTCCAAAATATCCCCAGCGATCAAAAAGAGCTGGATATGTCATGTGATCTTTAAGGTGCAAGAGGAGCTTCTGATCTTTACGTCCTATAACAGTTTGCAAAAGCTCGTTATGCTTAACAAATAGTTGAAAAAAAATGTCTTGATTACAATTTAGAATTCCATCCACAAGTTCTGCGTCACCCTGACTAAGAATCTGAGCGAGAAGATCTATATCAGGATCGTCTCCTCCCCAATTCCGAGCCAAGATGCGCTGACGTACCCGCGGGAGAACCTCTGCAAAGATCTTCTGTCCTTTTTTTCGCATAAGATAGTCGTCGTAATAGGTGTATCCATTTTCGATTAGAAATTTGATTTGTCCGCGAGTGGCGCGCGACAAAGCCAAATCTTCAAGTTCAAATCTCTTTTCGCCAAAGTTCATCTGGAACACATAGCGAAGGATTGCGCCTATACCTTTCGTGTCACTTTTTTGAATGAGCTTGCGCAAAGGGACATCCAAATCTCTGGACTCGGCCTTAGAGAAAATATTTTCCGCAATCAAAGGGATTTGGTCTATATCTGCCTTATCCACGATCATTTTCACCAGCTTCTTTCGAAAATCCGTATCCATATGATCATTGGAGAACACCTCAATATAGGCATTCAGTACTTTTCCCTGAGCACGCTGTAATGCCCGCTTAAACGCCTCATCAAATTCTTCTGGGAAATCCTTAGAGAAAAAATCCTTCGCCAATGTGATCAATAGCCGGTCGTTCGCGTTTTCAATTAATCGAAGAAGTGATGGGGCTAACTGAGGGGCAACATGACTTCTTTTGTGTCCGTACTTTTCCTGAGGCAAAAAAATGCTTTTAAGAATGTCCGGCGTGACTTCAGGAACACGATCAAGATAAAAATCCAATAAATCGATTATGACTTTCAAATATGAGCCGGACAAAGCGTAATCACTGCCAAATACGCTCTCAGCCAAAGCGAATGCCACTTTAGAATTCATATGCTCTTCAATTATTAGTTTTAAAAAAGTCTGGTTTATTTGGCTACCGATTGAGCTTTCGTGGCCTTCGCGAATCTCTTTGATCACTTCTTCGGGAAGACCTTCGAGGTATTGAAGTCCAATTCCCCAATTGTCTCGCCTTGCATATGAAAAGGCCTCTAGCGCTCTTACGATTGAATAGTCATTCATCTTGTTTAAGGCATCTTTGATGACGGCGTAGTAAGGATCTTTCGTTGCTTCTTTGGCTTCATCAGTCTCTACTTTTTGCTGCATCTTTTGCGCATTTTTCTCGTCGATCCAGGCCACAATTGCGCGTTCATCAATAGCTCGTTGACTCGCAATTTTTTTGAGGTTGCCAAGGTGAATCGAGAGACCTGGTCCTGCGGAAATCGAATCCGGAGATGCAAGTGAGTTCCATGTGTCAGGCACCATCGGCACTCCGCGATCGATATCTTGCAAAAGCCGATCGTAAAGGCGCTGATAGTCGGTTTCCGAAAACTTACCTTGTTCATCGAGAAAGTTTAGATAAGAAAGAATCTGCTCCGTCGCGGGTTGGTCAAAGCTTTGGACGGCATCGCGACAGCGATCAGCATGTGCGGAGTACACTCCACTCGCTAAGAGCATCACGCCCACTATTGGAATTAGGGCTCGTCGTGAGTGCCAAATTGTGCGTGAAACAGCCCGAAAGCAGCCCATCGTCTTCTCCAAATCGCTTCATTGCGTGAATCGTTAGGAGAAGAGCAAGGGCCGCGCCTATTTCATGCCATCACACTTGGAAGTGCTCCTGAGATGCGACATTTGGAACGCGCTATTTCGTCGGGGTTTTTGCCACCGGTGCTGGTGTTTTTGGCGGAGGTTCTTTGGCTGGCGGTTCTTTCGGTGGTGGCGACTTAGGCGGCGGTTCTTTCGCCAGCTCTTTCGGAGGCGGAGTCTTCGTCACTGGCTGAACCGGAGTCTTCACTTCAAGTGGGGCTTCATCCACTGGAGGAGCCTTTGCCATGGGCGGCGTTTTTGTCTCCGTGGGAGTCTTAGTGTTCACCGGTGTCTTGGTGTTGATCGGAGTCTTTGTTTCGGTCGGCGACTTAGTATCTGTAGGCACCTTCGAATCCACCGGATCTTTCGATAGCGGCTCAACCGGCGTCTTCGCCTTTATTGGATCTTTCGTAACTGCAGGTGTTTTAACGTATGTCGGTGACTTACTACTCTGATCTAACGATTTGACCGGAATTACACTCCCACCAACTGAAATCGTCTTCACAATATTCTTATAGTCTGAAGAATAGGATAGAATCTGATCTGGGTCTGTATAGTCATCGGACGACATATCGGCATCGTCAGAGGTTGTAGGCACCACCCTATATTCCCCCTCTGGAGTTCGGTAAACCGGCAAACGCGTGAACCTGCGCTTGCGATAAACAATTTCCTTTGCATCCGGTCCAACAAATTCAATATCGTTTTCAGAAAGCTCAATCGCCGGATCTTGATCCTCACAATCTATCCTGGTTAAAACATATTCCTTTTTTTGAATTCCTGGTTTCTCTTCAATGATCGAGAGCATGGCTGGCGCCTTGGATTTAGGCAGGTTGCACTCTACATTCGGGAGACGATGCGCAAATACAAGTCTTCCGTCATAACCACCGGCTCCGTTGCCACTGGCCGCAGCGGCCTCGGAACTACTAGAAAAATTGGCATTCAGATCTGAATTTAAATTGGGATTATTTGCGGAATAACCAGAACAGTTTTGGAAAGACGTAACAATTAAGATCAGTCCAAAAAGAACTGAAGTTCGTGAAACATTTTTTTTCATTTATGTCCTCATGGGGATTTGAGTACAGAAACGTGCTTCACAAACAGAATATACTTATCCGAGTAAATTTAGAGTTTACAAATTTGAAACACCCGCTCAAATCTCAAAATGAGACGGTGCCTTGAGTGCTAACGCTTTGGGGGATCGTCAAATTTAGCGTCGCGACGCCAATCCGTTTCTGTGAACGGAGTATTTCGCTCAAGACGGATGAAGTGATGAGGCGGCCCCAGATTGGTCGTAACGAAGATAGTGACATCGTACTCAGGCGCTGGAAACAAGCCGTATAAACCCGCCCGGAGCCGCTGCATGTATTCGAAGGCAGCTTTACCGTTTGGCGAGATGGCATCGGGAATATTCGTAAAATTGAAAGTGTAGCTGCGATAGCCCTTCGCATCGCCCTCGGCTTTAACCGCTTGATATAAGTGTAGGTCATCGATAGCGCCCTTGGCGTAGCGAGGATTCTCAAAAAGCATTTTCAAACGTGCGAAAGATTCTTGCGACGAGAGAATTGAGAAAAAAGCTTTGTTGATCAAATTCTTCGGCGCACCTTCAGCTATCAGCTGTGAAGGCACATAACGAGGTCCAAAATACACTGGCAAATAACCCTTTTCTCCAGCACCTCGCCCGCGCAATGGCCCAAAAGCTGGGCTGTTTGCGATCGGTCCCTGAACGATAGCCATGTAATACGAAATTACGGCCTGAATTTCAGCCTGTCCAAATCGCGGGTCGGTGGACATACGCAAAACATAGCCTTGCTGCGCTCGGTGCACTTCTTCAAATGTCCATGAGCTCGTGTAAAGCATTTTATTGAACTCGTCGAGACTCATATTCAACTGTGACTCTTTAAGAGGGACTCCCGCCATCATCGCCAAAAATTCGGTTGGATTTCGCGCCGTCAAAATAAACGGACGTTGCAAAAATTCCTGGCCCACGAGCGGACCACTTTCCCAATCGGCCAATACTAATTCTTTTGCGTTTTTACGCATGGCCAGATCCCACGACCCGTTGGTGCCGAAACCTACCATCACATCCGTCGGCTTTTCATCCCAAGGGGTGTTATACCAATCGGATTCATTGGACGCGAAAAAGGGTGTGAAGCTTCGGCGTTGCTGGCCATCGTTGTAGAGCATGCGCGGAGATTTTTCTAAACTAATAGCAAATGGGTCTGTAACGGACCGAAGATCGCCTTGCACAAGCTTGGTGATGTCTTGAAGACTTAAACGACACGATTGTGGTGAGGCTTTGCCAACCGCAAAAGCAGATATAGACCCGGTCAGCGCGACCGCAAACAAAAGGGCCGCTAAGGAATAATTTAAACGCTTTCTCAATGCCATAAGAAGGGCGAGAGCAAACTACTGGCCAAGCTATGAGTCACTTAAATAATCGCTTTGGACACGATGTAGGTATTTTTTATTTAGGTGTGACGATTTCCGACAAACCTCCCTTTCTGCGGACGGCCTTTGCAATCACCTAGACGTTGATCCAGTGGCTTAACTAGCCTTGTCCGCCTGAGTCCATGTTCCATAAACTAGAGCTGTAGGTTTCGAAACCGATTGGGAGGTTTTATGCACGCATTGATGGTTCTTTTGACGAGCACATTTGCTTGGGCCTGTGGTGGGATTAGCGGAATTGATCTTGCCGATGGTGGTCGCAAAATCCAAGGGCTCGACAACGTGCGTGTCGAAGGCGAGAAAATGGAAATGCAAGCTGGCGATGTGACCTATGTGATTTCTCCGACTTATGCCAATGACGGAAAAATTCTCGACCCCAAAAATCTCACCGATCAAGACGAGCGCGTTGGAAAACAAGAAATCTGCATCGAAGCCAAAGGCATCGCTTGCGAAGCTGGAAAGAAAAATAAGGTATGTTTAGTCCGTTCTGACAAAAACGCAAACCCTGCTAACCAAGCTCCAAAGTCCATCAATCAAAAAAGAATTGCTGACCCCTCTCTGTGTGCAAATTTAAGAAACCAACTCAAATATTATTCGGGTGATCTTGGTACGGGTTTTACTCTGGATCTTAGCGACAAAGCTGGAACACGTAAGGCAAAGCTCGATCTGGAAGTTGAAAACACAGTGAATTCAGATTTCTTGCGCGACAACACCGAGTTAAATAGACTCAAAAAACTTGTGAATGCTTGCGACAAAGCGGCAATTAAAACTCAAGATCAGGCGATCTGCTTGGGCTATAGTAAGTCGATGAAAGAACGCTATGAACAATTGAACTCTATCGAAAACTCGGTTCGAAATTACACAGCCAAAATCCTTCCTGCGAACGGAAAATATCCCAAATTTACTATATTTAACACAGATCACTACTACAGCGTGAATGGACACGGTGACGAAGAAAAACAAGAACCGGTGGAACTGAATGATGACCCATTGGCTTTAGACAAAAAAACGGACGTACAATTAGAAAAAATTAGCAGGTACGTCGTGATTAAGCAGTCTTCTAAAGACGCAGCCGCCGTTAGCAATGAAATAGAAATGAGTTACAAAAATTTTGATAAAATGCGCGCGGCGGACCCCAAAGATGACGGCAAAGCCGAAGGGTATGATATTGGATCTTCAAAAACTCCGTTGGCGTTCAATAGCTGTGAAAAAAAGGGTGGAGACCCTATAGCTACCGAGGGCTCGACTGGCACGCCGGCTTCAGGCGCCGTGATCGACTCTTCACCTCAAAAACCGTAAGCAATTACTCGATCGTAAATTCGCTCTGCCTGCGCGGAGCGAGCTCGACCTTCGCCTATAGATCAACGTCCGTGTTTCGGATGTAAACCTTTGGAATTTGTATGCCTTTTCCGAAACGAAAGAGTGGTGAACTCTAACTCGTTAAAGGCAGCTTTGAAGATTGGTCTTTCCGCATTTGCCATGCTCATGCTCATTCACTTCGGTTTGGCCACTTGGAAGCAAATGGGCCAAGCTCTGTTCGAGCCAAAAGCTTGGGCTTTGGTTATTTTAGTTCACGTCGTCGTCACCGGCATCGCCGCCCAAAGATGGGAGCTGCTTTTGAATGGCGTAAAGTCTTCAGGCCCAAGAAAACTCTCCGTTAAAAAAATGTTCTGGTCCTCGTGGGCGTCGCAATTCGTAGGCCTTTTTAGTTTTGGAATGCTCGGTTCTGACTTGTACCGTGGCGCAAAGATGCACGAATATCGGGTTTCATCCGCAGATTCGCTCAAAGTATTGGTTCAAGACCGAATCGTGAGCTTGCTCGGTTTAGCGCTTCTCGTCGCAAGCAGTCTCGCTTTCTCAAATCTTCCAACTCCATTCGCCATCGGAATATCCTTAACGATTTTAGGTCTTGGCCTTAGGCATCGCCAAATTGGGCAGTCTCTTTTGATGCATGCATTAAAAATCACTCTTGTCCTCACACTTGCAAAACTTTTTTTCCCGTACTCCTTTGTCGACTCGAAAACCGTCACAGGAGTTGGCTTTGGTTTCTTAGCCGAAGTTTTGCCGGTGAGCTGGGAAGGATGTGGCGTTGGACATCTCGCTTTTGCCAAACTCGTATCGCAACCGAGCGGAGGTCAGCTTTTTAGCCTATATCTCGGCGGAAAGATCGCGTTCAAACTTTTAGGTGTTTTCCCCTTCCTTTGGCAGTTGGCCGAATTGCGAAAAGATAGATATAAATCTCAGCTTGCTAATACTCACGCTCTCTCATTCAGCGTGCGGACTCAGATCAAAAAAGATCACACTGAAGAACGTGCAAGGCACTTTTCGGTGTATCTAAGTCAAAAGCCGGAAATCGAAAGGCTTTACCGAATTTTTGAAAAGCACGCGCCCACTTCTCTCAAAGCACTCGTCGCTGTACTATACGGCGCCTGGGTTATGCCATTTGAGTGTGAAAATTTAAATGGACATCCACTTTGCGTTTACAAATATAAAAACGAAGAAAAAAGTATTCGCGCGCTCGGCGAAACTTTAAGCATTCGTAGATTTAAGGAAATGAACTTAAATGACCGTTCTCGTGTAGCGACATTTGCGGAAAAAATATTTAGAGGGCTCGTTGCCCTCCCCACTCTATGGCAGGTCTATCGCTTAAGCCTTAAAATCTGCGGAAAGTACCCACTTTATGTTTCGCTAAGGGCGCAAGAAACCATTTTTTCGTTCATTTATTTTTCTGAACTATTTCGCGAAGAACGGCCGTCGGTCGTATTAATCTCCAGCGAAGGCAATCCGCATGGGCGAGCAATACTTGGCGCTGGATTAAAATGCAAAGTTCCTGTCGTCTTCGTTTCACACGGCGCCGTCGCGGCAGAGCCCGTGGCGATCCATTGTCAAATGGCTGTATTCTATGGAAGCAAAGCTTACGAGGACTTTAAACAAGCGAACTCGCGAATTAAGCATGTTCTTTTTTATGGATTCTCAGCTCCAGTTTGGAAAAATACCTTTGATAAGAAAGTTTGCATCTGTTTGAGCCAAGATCCCAATATAGAAAGTCTAAAAACACTCGTCGCGAAACTTTCTGATCAAGGTTACAAGATTCTCCTTCGCCCCCACCCTCACTCGCTGGTGAAATTCAATAATTTTTTGGACTTTCAAAATATCCGCCTCTGTGTTGACGAATCTTTAGCGGAAAGCATCGAGGCTTGCGAGTATGTGGTTGCGGGTAACTCAACCGTTCATTTGGAGATCTTACTTTGCGGAGTCCCTAGCGTCTATTGGTCAGAATTAGATTCGGGTCTGGCGAAAAAATTGAACTTTTTAAGTGAAGACCTCATTGCCGATTGGAGTTCAGGTCTAACTTCAAGCGAAATTCAAAAGCTCTATCGCAGCGAACTGTGGCAGCATCGCTTTGCTAAGTATATGAATACTAGCTATGACCAGAAATCATTTCTCTTACGCTTTGAAAACGGAATCGATGATCTAATAGAAAATCGGGAGACGGCGCGATATGGCACCTAAAATCTTGTGCCTCATCCCAGCGCGCGGCGGTTCAAAATCTATACCGCGGAAAAATATTCTTCCATTAAATGGAAAGCCCTTGATCGTGCATTCGATCGAAACTGCAAAAGCTTGTAGGCTTATAGATCGAGTGATCGTAAGCACAGATGATCAGGAAATCGCAGAGGTCGCACGTTTTGCGGGCGCAGAAGTGCCTTTTTTACGGCCGCCCGAAATCAGTGGCGATCAGAGCCTCGATTTTGAAGTCTTTGAACATTGTTTAGATTGGCTTAAGAAGAATGAGAACTTCGAACCTGATATTCTCGTTCATTTTCGTCCGACCTCGCCAAATCGGAGCCTTGAATCCGTCGAAGAGGCCATTCAGCTGTTATTAAAAAATCCCGACGCCGATTCGATCCGGGCCGTCTGCGAGCCGACACAAAATCCTTTTAAAATGTGGTCCCTCGAAGAAGGATGGCTAAAGCCACTCATTGAAAGCGAAATCAAAGAAGCTTTCAATCAACCGCGCCAAGCGCTCCCAAAAGTCTATTGGCAAATCGGCTACATCGATGTCATCCGTAGATCCACGATCGTGCAAAAAAAATCCATGACGGGCGATAGAATTAAACCGCTTATTCTTTCAGACGAAGTCGCAACCGATATTGACAGCTATTTTGACTTCGATCTCGCAGGAATGAAAATGCGAGAACGAAAATGAAAGCGTTAATTGTCGGCCTTGGATCTGTCGGTATTCGCCACCTCAACAACCTCGTTGATTTAGGGATTGAAGAATTTGTTGTGTGCCGTGAAAGAGGCCTCGCGCCTCCTGACGAAATACGAACGACGAATATTAAGACTGTGAGTGATCTCAATCAAGCGATGGCGGAAAAGCCCGATTTTGCAGTCGTTGCCTCACCCACTTTCAGACATTTCGAAACCGCGCTGAGCCTTATCCAACAGAAAATCCCCGTCTACTTAGAAAAACCTGGATCTACGACACCAGGGGAAATGCAGGGACTCTTGCTAGAGAGCGAAAAATTAAAGGTGCCCGTCACGATCGGATATCAATTGCGTTTTCACCCCACTCTCAAAATGGTCAAAAGCTGGCTGAAGCAAAATAAAATTGGAAGGGTGTTCTCCGTGCGAGCTGACGTCGGTGAATATCTGCCGGATTTTCATCCCTGGGAAGACTATCGAGGGTCCTATGCGGCAAAGAGTGCGATGGGGGGCGGTGTCCTCTTGACCCTAAGTCATGAGATCGATTACTTGCACTGGCTCTTTGGCGATTTAGAAGATGGCCTTGCGCTCGGTGGAAAATGGACGCCTCTGGAGATCGACGTTGAAGATCACGTCTTAGCCCTTCTTCAATTTTCTTCTGGCGCGAAAGTCTCTTTGAGCATGGATTACTGGCGAAAACCCCCAGTCCGTCAATTGAAAATCGTAGGCGAAGACGGCGAAATCCACTGGGACTACTTCTCAAATGTGAAAATGATGGATCGAAACGGCTCGGTCAAAGATCGCGCCGACCTGCCGTCAAACTTTGACCGCAATCAAATGTTTTTGCAATCCATGCGTGACTTCTTATCGCAGTTGAACGGCAACCCGAATCTGGGTGCGGTTTTACAAGACGGTCTTAAGGTTTTACAAACAATCGATAAAATTAAAAAACAAATTACGCGTTAGCATTTCTTAGTTTTTCACGAACGGCCGTCTCTAAAGAAAGATTTTCTTGCGGTTTATACGTGAGTCCCTTTTCAATCTCTTCCAAACGAGTTCGAAGCTCAGAAAATTCGCTCGGCAAAATCGAAAGAGCATGATCAGTCCCCTTCATTTTTTTGTCGAAAGTGAAATGCCTTTCAATGTTTCGCGCACCCAGCGCGAAGGCCGCAACGTCAATATTGATTCCCTGATGATGCCCAGAATAACCAAGATTTTGAATTGCCGGCTGGAAGAGACACTTCAATCGCAAAAGCTCGAGCAGATGGGCGTTCTCGGCAGGCGTCGGATAGATCGAAGTGCAGGCGTAAAGAACGGTGCGTTCGAGAATTTTTCGTTCGCGCAAAAAAGCACCAATCGCCGCGACGTCTTGCGAAGTCGTCATTCCGAGGGAAATGTGAATCTCCACATCAGGATCACTTACAATAACATCCAAAAGTTTGAAGTTCATGTTGCACGCCGATGGCACTTTGATCAGCTTTGGCCGTAGCTCAAGAATTTGCTGAGCACTTATCAAATCCCAAACGCTGGAACAGTAGGTTCCTCCGTTTTCTTCAATCATCGCTTTCAAGCGCGCATGCTGCTCGATGGAAAATTCGAGAAATTCACGATGCTTTCCATAATTTTCAGCAAAACTGTGCTGTGGATTTGGATGCGGTTTTTCATACTGTGAGCGTGTCAGCACGCTTGGAATATGGCGCTTCTGAAACTTGACGACATCCGCACGCCCCATGCGAATGGCAGCCAAAGCCATTTGCTGGGCAAGATCAAAGTTCCCCTGATGATTGCAGCCAATTTCAGCGATGAGGCGAAAACTCATTTTTAAATCCTATTTTTCACTCAAATATTGGTAAATCTTTTTTTGATCACAGCGCTCTTTGCACTTATGTCCTTTGGGAAACTGACCGGTCACATGCCATTCGCGAAGTTTGTGGTATTTTTCGCCATTCCATATTTCTTCGAGCGTCTGCTCGCGAATATTTCCCAAACTCATTTCGGCGTTGTAATCCTGAGTGCAAGGCACGACCTCGCCGTTTCCCATTACGGTCAATGAAAGCCAGGGAGATTCACAGTACTGCACTTCGTAGTGAGACCGATTCGAAGCTGATTTTTCCTCTTCGAAATACCAACGGTTGTCCTGGCTCTTGACGTAGGCAAAGACGTCGAGACCTTCCCATAGTTTTAAAAATTCCTCGTGCATCTGCTTTGCTTCTCCGGATTCCGAGAGCGCAATCATGGTTGGAACAATCAATGTGGGAAAGCCTTTAAGTTTTTTCATATCGATCACGGCTTTTACCGTTTCAAATGATTGAGAGAAATCATTGCGCCGGCCACGCACCGCTTTTTGCGACTCATCATCAAGCGCGTCGATGGAGACCTTTAGCACCGTAAGTCCCGCCTCCATTAATTTTTCAGCTTTCTCAACTGTCAGATTGGCAGGCACACACGAAAAATAAGTGGGAATCGCCCGGCGCGTGGCTTCGCGCACACGTTCCACTAATGCGGGATCCAAGAGAGGTTCACCATATCCGTGTAAAGTTAGACAGCGCGAAACAATGTAAAAGTAAAAGCCATTTTCGGAACGCTCCCTCGAATCAATCTCATAGCGATCATTCACGAACTTCCAAAACTGTTCGAGCTCGTGTTCCCCGTGCGGTGAAATTTGGTTCAGAACCGTGTTGAAATCATTCATCGAAAGCGTCTTGAGCTCTCGATTCATTAACTTCGTGCGCGGACACATCACACACTTCATGTTGCAAACATTTGTCGTCTCAACATTGAAAACTGTGGGCTTCAGAGAACGGGAGGATTCCAATTTTCCTTTTACGGTTTCAGCGTCGGTGGATTTAAAATCGCGATTAACGATCCGCTTTTTCAGATCTTCGACAGCTTGAAAAAATCGAATATCGAACATGAATTAAAGTTTATTGTAAATTGAAGGAATTGACTGCAAATCAAAGGGCGACTGGACCAACGAAGGGTATGCGTTTAAGTTGCCTTGACCACCCCGCTTAAGTGAAACTCTGTATTATGGAACAAACGATGAGAGTTAATTTCCTAAATTCGCGCTGGCTTTACCTGCTGACATTCATGCTACTCACTTGGTCTTACCACCACATGTTTTATCCGGGTTATCACGTAACCGACACACAATGGCAACTCGGTCAGGCCTCCAATCCCTCTAAACCGGTAAGCGATTGGCACCCGCCGATTGAAACTTACTCTTGGAAAGCCATATCAGCTCTTACCGGAAACACCGACAACATGTTTTTCTGGAATTTACTTCTTGTACTTGGCGGACTCGGCCTTATTTTAAGCTCAATGATCGCAAACGTGGATTGGGGGAATTTTTTATATTTAATCATAGGTCTGTCACCAACCTATTTTGTTTTATTGCCCTACTTCCACAAAGACATTCCCTTTGCAGGAAGCCTGATGTTTGCCACTGGGCTTTTGCTTTATAGCGAAGAATTTAAAAATCGATTTCTCGTCTTTCTCGCGGGTGCATTTTTATTTTATGCTCTTCTGCTGAGACATAATGGGCTTTTCGCGATTATTCCTTTCTGTGTGTATTTGACTTTTCGCCTTGTCGGAGAGCCTCCAAAGTCCTCATTCAAACAAATCGCCATTTGGAGCGTCGCCATTTTTTCGTTCTTTTTGTCGAGTGCGAATTTATGCAATTGGGCTATGACCAAACGAAAGATGTATCCTGCCCAAATGCAATTTATCTACGACGTCGCAGGGGCCTCGTATTATTCTAATGATTTTCTATTTTCGAAGACATTACCCAATATCAGAAATGGCCTGTTCGATTTGTCCACCCTCAAAAAAAGCTATAGTCCCGACTCCGCCTACTCCCTGTTTTTCGCTTCCGATTTGAACACCGGATTTATCCTTACTGAGGAAGAATTTAAGTCTGTTCGGCACGATTGGTGGCATATGCTTGCGACTCACCCCTTAAGCTACGCTAGGCACCGCCTAAACTGTTTTTATTCTTTTGTCTCTCATCAGGGCGATGGCCATGAAATAGCGACTGAGGATTATGAACGAACGGTTCAATACTTTGAGATTCGGGGTCTGACCGGCATTCTCTTATATCAATACGCTGAGGCGGCGCTGGGTAGTTCGTTTGATTGGCTATGGAACAAATGCTTTTATTTGTGTCTTTACCTTTTCGTGATTCTTGCTGTGCGATTTTTTAAAATCAGACTCTCTCCTGCCGTTCAAGCGGCCTACTGGAGCGGACTTTTCTATCTTTTTTCATATTTGGTGATTGGAGTGAGTTATCAATTTAAGTACGCGCTTTGGTCGACCATGATCATCATGCCGATCGCAATCAGCACCGCTTCCCATTTAATTTCTCGCTATATTTTAAAGCCCGTTCCATGCTAATCGATAAAAACATGAAAAAATTGGTCATTTTTGACTGTGATGGAGTTCTCGTCGACAGCGAACACTTGGCAAATAAAGCCTTCGTGGACTGTCTGGCTGAAATTCAAATCACGATAACAGTTGAAGAAGCAATCCGACGATTTAAAGGAAGAAAGATGGCTGACTGTTTCTCTGATGTCGAAAGCAGTGAGAAGTGCAAACTGCCCTCAGCCTTTGAAGCGGACTTGCGCGAGCGAATGAATGGCTATTTCGAAACACATTTGAAAGCCGTCTCCGGCGCTGAAAGCGCCGTTAAGAGCGTCACGGTTGCGAAATGTGTGGCTTCAAATGGTCCTTTACAAAAAACAAAAAGAAATTTGGAAATTACCAAGCTCTCCACTTATTTTGGCGAAGATGTTTTTTCTGCGTACACAATTCAAAAATGGAAGCCGGATCCCGATTTGTTTTTACATGCTTGCAAAATGATGGGCTCAACACCTGATCACTGCATTGTCGTTGAAGACAGCGACTCAGGAATTCAAGCTGCCCTTGCTGGAGGCTTTAAGGTTTTGGCTTTCGGTGCTGAACACACGAGCAGTGGCAATGTGACTTCATTTCAATCGATGTTGGAGCTACCATCTCTTGTGGACTCGTTCTTCAAATATGACTAGACTTAGAAAATGACAATCCGTAAAGCGACTGAAAATGATGTCCATGAAATTCGTAAAGTGCATCGCCGGTCGGTCACTGAGCTCGCGACTCCCTATTATCCGTCTGAAGTGATTTCAGAATGGGCAGCAAACCAAGAACCCGAAGCAATAGAGCGCCACAAAGAAAAAATCCGCACCGGCGTCGAGCTAACCTGGGTTGCCGAGGTCGATGGAAAAATCGAAGGCTTCGCAGTACTTGTACCGAGTGAAAGTGAACTTAGAGCCGTTTACGTGACCGGAGACATGGCTCGACGTCGGATAGGATCAGAACTACTTCAAGTTATAGAAAAAAATGCGAGAGATCTCGGGTTAAAAAAACTTGGGCTACATAGTTCTATACCTGCCTACACCTTTTATGAAAAAAATGGCTATCGAAATTTAGGGGAGGGCTCGCACACAATGCGATCAGGCCGCAAAATGGATTGTTTCATCATGGAGAAAGATCTTTGAGCTCATCTTACTGAGCAGCGGCACTAGAAAATCCAATAAGTTCATGCCCAGCGACTTCAAAGTGAATTTGAATCGGCTGACAACAGACTTCGCAATCTTCGATGTAGTCTTGGACACCGTTTTCCGACAGATCCAAAAGCATAGAAATGCGTTCTCTGCAGTAAGGGCATTTGAATTTCTTTTCCGTCTCTAATTCCATTGATTTTGCAGTGTATCCGTAGCCAAATAAATGTGCAAACAAGGCGGATCGCATGAAAATTCTTTTTTTAATTTTAACGGTCGTGCTATTTTTTGAACTTCCCTCCTTCGCTCATCCCGTGGCCTATAAGGACGCTGTAGGTGTAATGACCTGGAACCAATCCTTCATGACCGATGATTGGATCACCTACAGTTTTCGTCATGATGCCGCAGCCGCATTTCGACATATGCGCTTCGATGCACCTGAAGGACGAATGCAATTCTATGCGCCTCAGCTCGACTACTTAGTGAAGCGATGGAACGAATCGGACTTTCAAGCAAATCTTTATGCCTACGGAGCTTATGGATCAATGCAGATGGGCGGAGAATCCAAAGGCGCGGGTCTTGGTGGGCTTGAGGCAGACGCTGAAAGCCGAAAATATTTTGTTATGGTGAAGTACGAGAAAATGTGGAGCGATCTTGGACCAGATTTTTATCATGGCGAAGCACGTTTAGGGATTGCTCCTTATGAAGCAGAGTTTAACGAAGTCGCAAGCTGGCTCATGATTCAATACCAGTGGCATCCGATGCTTGTGCGTAAAAACGCGTTCACTCCTTTGATTCGCCTTTTTTATAAAAGCGTGTTGCTCGAAACCGGCGTGAGTACCTATGGCGACTGGATGATGAACTTTATGTTTCATTTTTAGGAGAGCGAATGAAGGCAATCAAATATATAACTACCGTATTGGTTTTTATCGGCCCGAACGCTTTTGCAAAAGATGTCAAAGTCACGGTCAAAGGAATGGTGTGCGCGTTCTGCGCTCAGGGCGTGAGCATGAAAATACAACGGCAAGACGGTGTTGAAAACGTAGATGTCAGCCTCGAAAAAAAACTCGTTACCATTCATCTTAAAGACGGCAAAGATCTGCCAGATGAAAAAATTAAATCTCTGTTAACAGATTCTGGCTACGACGTCGAAAAAATCGATCGCGGCGGACCTTAGCGCAAAAACGCTTTCGTATTATAAAGCCGCGAAATATTTTGCAGCAACAACCCGTCTATTGGTTCAGGAACGCCCCACTCAACGCCGGCGCTATCAGTGGTGAGCGTGTCGGTGAGCTTCCAAGACCAAGAACCGTTATCCCATGCGAAGATTTTTACAGTCATCTCACCTAAGAGCGATTCATAGTCGTGAAACTGCCCGCCTTGTGGAACAAAAAATGGGATATCGAAAAAACTGTCCACGGGCGCACTGGCTGAAATTTCAACGCGCTGGCCATGCCAATTCTCAGCGGTGACTTCCCATTTGCCCCAATGAATATCAAACTGAAATTTGTCTAAATCGGTAGAACGAAAAACATATTCCTGACCATTGTGCTTAAGTCCAACAGCAAGACTGCCGTTGACTGAAACTTTGCTAAACAGTTTGGGTTCACCACCACCGACGGCAAGAACAGAAGCGGGATTATTTTTAAAACCATTGGCCGTGAGCCAAGTCCACCACTCAGGAAATCCACGACCCCAATTTCGATCCTGATAGGCAGGCGCGTGATCGAAGTGTATGACTTGGCCGCCAGATTTTATCCAGCCCGTCATCGTCGCTGCAGCTTGAGCCGGATACCAGTAGATATCGCTGATTTCAGCAACACCCATGGCCCACCCCATTGCATTAAAGCCCCAAACTTTTTCAATATCGAAATCCCACGCGAGCTCCTGACCACTCGGCTCTGTGAGATGACCTTGAATGTGACGGTCTGTCGCGTGGTTGTCGGCAATTTGAACGTCAGTTTTGTCATAGCTCGCCTGGAAATCTTGAAGAGGAAATTCCTGCGTTAGTAAAACTTTGCGGCTAAAGTCCCCCACTTGCACAATGGCCGCGGCCTTTGCTGAAACTTTCGTGACGTCCCATGGATTGATCACACCGTAGGTGAAAAAATAAGCGCTTCCTGTTTGCGGATCCACGACTTTGAAATACCACCACTCAAACCAATCGCGGCGGTCAATCTGTCCATTTCCTGCAAGGACATTGGACCGATTCCAAATAAATGCGTTAAAAGGATCACTGGCGGACGCGCGGGTCACAACCCCCGCTAACATAAGAAGGCCTATAGTGACTTTAAAAATGATTTTTTTCATATCCAAAAATCTATATCATGCGATCTTGCATTTCTAGAAATCTTTCACAGATGTGACAAAAAGCGCCGTGTTTTTACTTAAGCTCACTCCAACGGTCAGCGCTCTGGATCACTCAATGTCAGTCCCCATTTCAAAATGTATAAACATCTCCTATTTTCACTTTCAGACTTGGAGGTCACAATGAAACGATTCGCACTAGCTCTTATTCTTATTTCAATAGCCATTCCGGCTTTTGCCGACGACGTTTTTGATTTTCACTGTTTTGCCAGCACGATTGGACCAAATGGAGAAGCCAAAAACATCACTTTGGATCGCCAGTATGCAGTGCTCAACGGAGACACTTATCTAGCAAAGAGTGTTCAGGCGTTTGACCAGCAGGACGTCGCAAATTCTGCAAATGTATACGCAAATCTTCAGCAAACTAAGCTTTCGAAAAAAATAACGGCATCGATCACTGAAGTGTCCGTGCGCGCTAAATATGAAGACTACCCGGCAAAAGACGCCAATTTGATCGCAACACAGATCAAAGACGTCAATATTTCGGTTCAGGTTGGGAAGTCGGCCGTAGACACTTACCGTGGCTATTGCATACAAACCTATAGCGGCGACTAAAGCGTATTGATTCATGGGTAGATGGTGCGGAGGCGCATTGAGTTATCCTGCCATCCGCATTCTTCGCCTTTCTATTTCGACAAGTCTTGTGAACCACTTTAATTTTTCATCTAACTCCTTCTTTAGCCCGAAGGGGTTGAGTTGAGAGTACGTATCTTTGAGCTTTTGTTTTTCTTCGTCGGAGAGGGATGGGCTGTCGAGAAGTCTTTGGTAAGGAGTTTTTGGTTGATCGTGGATTTTACTGATCCTGCCCCCGATCCGCGTTTTGCTTTCTAGTTTCATCACGGGGATAAAGAAGTTCCACATTGGGTTCCAAAGCTTAGAGTAAATTTCGTTCATCTTCTCGACCTGGTAACCACGCTCAAGGCGATCATAGCCAAACAGTTCTCTTACGTGCGTCCAGTTCTTCTGCTCAACGTAGGCATTGTCGTTCTTTTGGTATGGCCTTCTTCTTACGAACTCCACCTTGTTTCTTCTTCGATCCATGAAGTAGCTCGCAAGATCGTTATTCAAAAATTCATTCCCGTTATCAGAAGCAAAACCTTTGATCTTGAACGGCAATGCCTTTTCGATCTTCTTTATCGCGTCTAATACGCTGATAGCTTCTTTTCTCCACGTAGCCCTCGTCTCCGTCCAACCAGAGTAAATATCCGTCATGGTGAGCGTATGAGCAAAATATCCGGCCATCGAAGTCCCACAGTGAGCGACCGTATCAGCCTCTATAAATCCTGGCTCAGTCACCTCAGCGTCGAGGAGTTTGATGGGGATTTTGTTTTTTAACATCGAAGTGCGAGTTGAACTTAATCCTTTGTTCCACTCGAGCCTGACTTTGTTAAGTTTTCGATCAATCGTGCTTGCTGAGATCTTGAGTAATAAAAATCTCGTCATTTCACTTCCGCCTTCGTAAAAAGGCAACCAGACCGGTAACGCTTCAACCATCTTTTTTGAACAAATCCGATTCATCGATTCCCATAACACGACTAGGTGTTTGACGACTTCTTCGTCGTAACGAACCTTCGGCCCAGACCTTACGGGCTCACCAAAAAGCCTCGTATTCATGAGTCGCTTTGCGTGATTGCGCGAGTAATTATACTGCTCGCAAAACTCATCCAAAATCAGAGTTTTTTTACGCTTCGTCGATTTTAAGTAGCGCTCCTGAAGGCGCAACAGATACTCTCTCATCACCTCTTTGGGCATGATCCTCCCCCTTTGATTTTGTTCAGCAAATTCAAATTCTATAGGGTGGCAGGATCATGACTCAATGAGGTCTTTAAGTGGCCACAATATGAGGCAACTCCCCCTTCAGCACCATTTCCAATGAAGCAATTCGAAAGACCTTACCCTGGACCTGCGCTTGCAAACAGTCTTCGTATGCTCAAGTGGTACGTCGTCCTTACCTCTATTTTATTTGCCGCCTATGCGCACGCCGGCGGGGTGACGGAAATTGGCTCCCCTGTCAAAAGTGGACGCGCCCAAAGATGCAAGATGGCCACGCATTCCGCTGGTGCAACCAACCTCATCGCGGTGATCAGCATGCTTTCGGAGCGTAAAATGATCCCCGATAAAGCTCTCGAAGGCTTGGCCAAGGCTCTTAGGGGAAGGTCACCTCTCGCAATTGCAAAAACAGACTTCGCAGAAATTTTGCTCCCCAAAGCACGGGTTGATAGCGATCCCGCTGTGGCCCTCTATCGTCGTGGTCTCGAAATCGGGTTTTCTTCTGTCTCCGAAATAGACTTAAACCGTTTAGCGGATTGGCTTGAGGTTCTTACCGAGCAAAAAGCCAAGGTGGAACGGGAGCGGCAAGACGCTTCCGAGTACACAGCATTCCCAGCGGTCAATTATCTCGTAGAAAAAATGCGCTACGACATGGAGGAGGAGTACGGAAGCCCCGAGAGGATCACTAACTTTCTGTCAGTCTTCCTATCGAATGAAGCGTCTCTAGATGCCAGACGAGAAAGTCTCACGTCCTATCTCAGACACCGAATTTTCACTGACAGCGATACAAAAGACGCCGTTGAAGATTTGGAGGCGCAAGGAGTTTTCTCGGAGGGCGCGAAATTCAATCTTATGAGTCGAATCTTTTTGGCTTCGGACGAGCGAAGCCAATCCGCAATCGCGACCTCCTTGATGGAAGGGCAAACGAACTCGCTCGAATTATCGAGCAAAAGACTTAAATTTATAAGAAGATTTTTTGACGAAGCGAAGAGTCTCCCCCAAGCTTATTTTCTTAGGTCCGTGATTTTCATTTTAAGCAATGACTCGCCAGAGAAATCCCAAATTCGAAACGACTTTCTAAATATTTTTGCGGATGACCCTGTTTTCTTGCGCGAGTTTATCGAGCGTGTTCCAAAATTTGATTTCAAAGACAAACGCGAGTTTAAAGGACTTAACCGCAATTGGTGGGCCTATTCGTTCCTACTTATTGAAGACGTGATTTTTTCTTACCTTAAATCAGCCACTCCAGCACAGGTTGATGAATATCTCGAGGAGGCCGTGAAGCATCCAGCATCTGCACACCAAGATTGGACTCAGTCTTTTCCGGCAATGTCGCGGGCGCTTGAAGCAAGGCCGGAGGATTGGTTCATCGGTAAAATCACAGACTTCTATTTTGCTCCAAGAAGCGGTTCAGATTCTTATGCGATTTCTAAAATTGAGTATTCCTATGATACATTGCATGCCATGTTGCGAACTGCGATCCGTGTGAGCACGGAGCCTGCGCGAGTTGTTTCTATTGCTAAGATGCTTATGTTTTATCCATCCACTTCGGTTGAGGAAATTTCTGCGATCGCCGCGAAGAGTGAACCAGAAATGCTTCAGGCTCTCGCAAAAGGGGGATTTTTTAATTTTTACCAGGTGTTCGCCATTCCTGGCTTGATTGATTCGGTCATCGCGCGTGCGAGTGGTCCTGAACTGGTGAGTTTTGTGCTCGGATCGATGGAGAAATCAGCGCTTGATAACACCTTTTTCGATTCGGTTGCCGGTGCGAGAGAGGCCGCTTTCGCTGCAGCTTTTAGAAAAGCCGCGCAAGCTCAAAATGTGCGCTACATGCTCGAACATATTCCTAATCCAGGCGAATATCGATTTCTTCAAAAGGCCGGCTTGATTCGCTCGAATATGCGTCAGTGGCTGGAGTCTTGGCTCCCGTAAATTGAGAATGAATAGATACAGTGCATTTGAGGCCAGACGGAAATTACCTTGTAAATCACGGCGCACGTGAGTAAAACTCGCAAATCTTCAAACATAAGGGTGTGCACGATGAATCTTCAAAGTTTTTTTATTTTCACTTTATTTGCATTTTGTTTTGCCGCTAAAGCCGACCTCGCACAGGATCAAGAGAAAATTCTCAATAATCGTGCTGTGCAAGGTTACTTCAGTGATGCTGCAGGCATAGTTGTCGATCCCAAGGGTGAATACGATTTTAAAGAGACACCGGTAGAGGGAAAGGACGACCAGATTTTAATTACGCTGAATGTGACGGAATTGATGAACGCACAAATTGACGGCGTTCACAAATTTCACATTTGTATCGCGGCTTTCGTTATGAATTCCGATTTTACTGAAGTGATCCCTCATACCCAAGAAAACGAAGGTTACACTTTGAATGTAAAGTGTAAGTGATTTTTTAAGAGCGACTATTCCGGATCTGGGCGTGCTTCAGCCGGCCCATCATTTATGTAATTTACTTTCGGAGCCGCATTGCGGTTAAAAATATATTTCAGCAGCTCGTCTAAGCCAGAAAATTGCCCATTGTGCATTCCAAACTGTGGCCATTTAAATTCGGATGGCGCGTCAGGATCATCCGAACTATGGCCATCCCAACCGACCACACTCATATAAGTTTGATTGTCAGGATTGCCAGAATAATGGCACGCGGCCTTCGCATCTGGGCTCGCAGATCGAGCCGAGCCGGGAAAAAACTTTTTCTGAAAATAAGAATAGGCATTCGGACACTTAGTTTGTAAATCCGCCGGATTTGCCATGTAGGCCAAAAACACCTCTCCAAACTCCTCTTTTCTCGGGTTGGAATTTGTATTCTCGGTCGAATAGTGGCTTATCGCACAGACCTGAGGATTTGCATTGAAATAGTCATTGTAGGTTCCACCCTGGAGCCCAATCGTGTGACCGATCTCATGGGTGAGATTTATCGCCGCTTCTTCTTGAGACCTTGGAGTCAAAACGCCATCGCGAGTGCAGGCCGCCACATAGTCAATCTGATGGGCACCAGCTGTCCAGTTAGTACATTTACCCTCACGACCGTTGAAGTATGTATTCACCTTCAAATTTCTAACTAGGTCCATGTTTCCACCTAGAGACTGGAAGCGATCGAGTACGGTCGCAAGCGCCCCGCGAGTGGGATCATTGAATGGTTGACTGCCCGACGCCCCATTTACTGTGACCGGCACTTTGGCGAGTTCGAAACTACTGTTGAAATTAAAACACTTGAGATTAACGTCGGTAAATTCCTGGCCCGTGGTCGAGTGCGCGACAACCGACCAGCAAAGCAGCGGCAATAGGAATTTTGCGATCAATTCAGTTTTCAGCATTGCGGTTTCGTTATCGGTATATGGCCCCTATGTCTCAATGGAGGTCACAAAAGAACCTGGCATTTTAGGCAGAATCTGAAAGTTTTAGTCTAGAAAATGGAGTTCATACGTTCTAGAGTCAACCATGACCTGCGAGTGTCAAACGGCCCATACTTTATTTCCGATTGTAAATTCCTCAGAGGCTAAGGAAAATTGTGAACCATACGATCTCGTGAGGATCATTACTTGCGGTCAGTGTGGCCGACGTTGGCTGCGGGTCGTTTACGAGCAACCGCTCGTGACTCAGGGAACGCATATTTATGATGCGTTATTGCCAGAGGATTTTCCTTCGGATCAAATTCCCACTCAACAGGCCGAAATTGAAAATTATTTTTTGCATGCGGAGACATGTTTTCTGGGTGGGGCGCTATATAAGAATTCACCGCAACCATTTTATAAATATGTGGGCATCCCTAAACGAAAAGTTTAGGCGCTCATTTACAATCGACTGTTAGTCCTGTGACCGAATATTTTCCAGTTTCCATATATTTTTTATTTTTTAGGTCCTCAATGTTTTGCACTGCGAGAAGTGAAACGTCCGAGCTCGTTACTTTTGCGCTCTTTGGAATTCCATTTCCGCGCTTGAGTTTGCCTTCAAAATCGCCAATTAAAGCGACTGGGTCCTTACCGGGCTTAGCAAATTCAATTCGGTCGATGGCACCTAATTTCATATTCAACTTACAAACGTAATTTTCGAGATCTTTCTTTAGAATCGGAACCGAGGTCTCATTGATGACGTCTGATTTCTTTTTTCCGATCCACCCCACCAACGGAGAAGATTTTGAATCCGATTCAACATAAACCGTTTCGTCTACAAACTGAATTCTATCACCTACGCCAACATCAGTAACTTCTGTCTTAATCGTAGACTTCAATAATTTTGAACGTGGAACGACTGCAACTTGGTTCGCCATTTTTAAAACTATGCTCGCGTGCGACTGCAGAGTGATCTGCGCCAGCACGTATTCGTCCGATTGGTCAGCAAATGCTCCATGCCCAAAAGCGAAAAGAATAAAAATCGCAATCCATTTAATCATTGGCTCACTCCACCTGTTGAATCAAAGGAATAGATAGCGACTGATCGTTCTTTTGAACGGAAATCAGAATAATTTTACATTTTATGAGTCGCCCCTGCTTTGATTTCAGCTCTTTCAAATTCCCCGTCCCCAAAAGTCCGATATAGAATTTATTATTTCCTTGCGATACTTCCAGCGCACTCGTCATTTCCTTGGCTCCGCGAAAAATCTCCGGATCCTTCGTCTTCAAGAATTCCAAAATCTCAGGTTCGATGGCTGGAGATTTTCCCGGATAGAGGTACATCACTTCGATCTCATTTTTGGAGAGGCTAAGGGATTTTCCCTTTTCCCCTATTCGATTCACTACCAGGCGTTCGGATCCATCGGTAAGCCTAAGAGTGACCGGCTGATCCGCCAAAACGCTTACAGACGTAAACAGAGTTATCAAAAGCCAAGGTACCAACTGAATTCGCATTAATTTACGCTAAGGGAATGATTAAAAATTGTCTAGCCTATGTATAAATATAATTCTTTAAAAATCTTCTAATAAACGGCCTCCTCCTGCGTGTAATAGGAAAGCGATTGGAGGCTTATATGATGACCAAGGCCAAACAGGTGGATTTGAGCAAAATGAGAATTGCCTCTCCTTGCCCAATGTCCTGGGACAAGATGCAAGGCGATCAGCGCACGCGTCACTGTGGCGAATGCAAACTCAACGTGTTTAACGTGGCCGAGCTATCCAAAGAGGAGGCGGAAGCCTTGATTGCAAAAAGCCTACGCGGCGAAAGGGTGTGCGTGCGTTTGTTAAAACGTGCCGATGGGACAATTATTACTAAAGATTGTCCGGTTGGGCGGCGAATCGTCGTTCGTAAGCGCTATGGAATCAGTGCTGCGGTTACCGCGATTTTTTCATTTGTCTTTGGGCTATTTATTGAGCGCGTTTCTGGCGAAGAATTAAGATCGGAAAAGTCCAACGAGAAAATTGAAGCTTTGACCGGAGATCTTTACGTTCCACCGGTTGAAAACAAAAAGGCCCACACACGGGAATTTTTAGGAAAACTTCAGCCCCCCAAAAAACCAGCGAAAAAGGGCTCAAAAAAATAAAAATCCCACCGGCTGGATACCCCAGGCACTGGGGTCGCCCTCCCTGGATTCAGGGCAAACTTTGCAATCTTGTCTCCCTTAAATTCATAGAAAATCGTTTCGATGCCTAAGGTTCGATAGACATTGATTTTACGGCGTAAAGTGGCAAAAAGGTTATCGACACTTGGAGGCTTTCTTTTTGGCATTTACCGCGAGACTTTTACTGATATTGATAACAGCGCTGTTTGGATCACGTGGGTATGCCACCGGTTGCAAATCGGCCGTAGTTCGTAGTCCCGATAGATCGGTAGAGACCCTTACTTATCTCACACAGGTCCAATTGAAGGGCCTCATTGATCTTGAGCTACTTAAGACTGCCTCTGCAAAACTCTCCGAGTCACCAGATCCGAACGTCACCACTGGGTTTGTGGATGACCTATTTCCCCAGCAACTCGCGGCCTCAAGTCCCACTCACAGTCTCGCGAAGCGTACACTTTTTTTGTTGATCGAAGATTCTAATGTTTCAAAAGATCGTGTTCTTCAATGGATAGCCGAGACAGTCGCCGCCCAAGATCGCCAAAACGAAGAAAGACAAGAGGCCAAAAGAGAAACCGCGAAAATGCCAATGGTTCTTGCGACGACCGCTATAGAAAAAGCTCCGCCGAGCTTGCTTGTTCAAGTCGCCAACGGACTGTTTTCACCTGCACGCCTTGCTCCTTTAGAGTCGCTGATAAAAAGGGTGCTAAATCCAGACAAGAAATTAGTTCTCGAAGCCCATGATTTTTTTAAAAAAATGAAACCTCTCTCCGACGATGAACTCACGCTGGCGTATTTTATTCTTCAACGTGATGAAGATGACGCCACCTACGCGCTCGCTGATTCCATAGATTCTTTTTTAAAGAAGCTTGAAACCAAGGAATCAAATAAATTAAGAGAAACACGTACGCTTGTGCGTGAATCTGTCGATCAAGCCGCAAGACTTACCGAAATCGTTAAGCTTATGGTTAATGCTGGAAGCCCCGGTGTGAAGCAACATTTGGCGACAACGATCTTTACCCGAAAATACTCAGCGCTTTGGATGGACTCACTTCTTGAACTTGTTAACGCTGGACAAGCTCTCGCGAACTGGTTTGTTATCGTTACAGCTCTTCACGCCAATCACGATGCATACTCTAAAGAAATTTTTGACTCTTTGATTTCAAATTCTGACGATATTCAGCTCGCCCAATTCGTGAAAAATGCGCTCAATCACCATGAGAATAGGATCTGGATCAAAGAAGTTTTTGTCGAGACGTTAAAAAAAGCAGGGCCTTTGACCTTCGCAGCGATCTCCGAAAATGCGACTGGCAATCCTCGGTTGTGGAATGCGGAAAGTCTTCAACTGTTTATGGAAAACAAAGTTTTTGAATTCGATGATCTCGGTCTTAAAAAGCTAACCAAGTTCGTGTTGTTACAGATTCCAAAAGAAGAGCTTTCAAAATGGTTTCGCCAGACAAACCTAACGTCTTTAAGGAAGTGGATTTCTTTTTCTCTCGAAGCTAAGGCCAACGATGAAAATGATCTATGGGGAATAGACCGACCCTTCACACCCTCGCAGAGAGCCACGCTTTATAGACTACTCGTACAATCACGAACGAAGGCCGAGTTGCAGTCTTTTCTAAATGAATTTCACATTACCGATGGTCCTAGTGCCAGATCCTTTTTAGGAATTCTGCAGGCCGAACTTAAATAGAATCCACTTCAGATTGCTCCTTTCACACGCCTCTTGGAGCAACTTACTTCTATGCTTCTTTCAAGCCCCTTACTGATCAGATATACTTGAGTCTATGAAAAATTTAATTTCAGTTTAGTTCGTGGCAATCGGTCTAACTTCAACTGCTGCATTTGCCGAGGCCTACACACTCAAAATCAAGTTCAATCGAACTCAAACTAATTGGGTTAGCCACCCGGGAACGCTCTCCGAGGTCACTTATTTTGCCGGCGAAGCCGCGAAGTACGATGATAGCCAAAGCCCAGCATCACTGAGTCATATTGTGAAACGGATGGAAAATGAAGATTCTTGCAGTATTGATTATGCCGACATTCCGATCGTCCAAGATATAGAACTCACTTCCGATGCCGATCCTAAAGTTGGATATTTTCGGGACGAGCCATATGGTCTCGCGATTTATGATCAGGTCCATAAAACTGCATACCTTGGTAAACTCCGACATCATCTTCTAGGTGGCGTCGGTGAAGACTCCGGAGCCTACTATTATCGCATTATCTGTGAGACCAATTCTCCGATAACTCAAGAGCTTCTGCAGAAAATTTTCGGCGACGAAGCCGAAGTCACCTTAGTTAAAAAATAGCTGAACAAGTAATAGATGGGCAGCCCTTCACAGAAGGGCCATACCGGGTGATAAATTTAGTGTTGCTACTCGAGCTATTTTTGAATTAATCGGCAACTCGATCAGTGACATCGAAATTTTCGCCCTTAAAATTTTTGGACTCTGGAAACCATCTTGAAATGCGCACCCACTCTAGTTTTTTAGAGCTAATACCGGTTTCCAATTCTCGGAAAAATGAAACCCATTCTTGCTGTGCTGTCTTTTTGAAGAGTTGAAAATCTCTTAGAGAATCCGCCGTTAGCTTTTGCGTTGGTATTGCCATTCCCTTTGAGGGATAAGCATTGTCGATGTCTTCGAAGACAAGTCCCACCGGCATCCTCAACATTCCAATGCAGACAACCCTACGCAGCCTGAATGGCTTAGAATTAGAAATCTCAAGGATTTGATCCTTTTCAAAACAACTGGGTGGCACAAGTTCTGGGCAGTTGTCAGGGGCAGCTCCGCCCTGCCCATAACGTGCAGAGCACTTTTCCGAGATATATAGTTTTTCTTTTGGAACTTCCGCAAAACCGATCTTGGAAAAGTAATTGTGAAAAAGTTCACGCACTTTCGAAAGGTCGCGTTGCGTAGAAGGCTCGAAATAGATCAAATTTGAGCCTTTCTCGCGATTACCCACAGGCTCCATGATCGTCTGCGAATCTCCTTTGGTTTGGATCGTCACACAGCCAAAGAATAGTAGCGAGCTCAGCGAAATGGTTAAAAAGAGTCTCATTGAATAAATCTACGAAGGCGTATTGTTACAGTCAAAACCAAATGGTTCTAGCTGATAAACCTTGACCGTAATTTAGATGCCTTGCTGCCGGGCACCAATCAACCACGCTGGCTGCAGCTTTCAAGGACAGTATGTGTTTGTCGATTTAAGAGCCTTGGATTTCTCGACGAAAACAGAACACTCAACGATGAATCGAATTGAGACACCTATTTAGTCATAGCTATCCATCGAGTTGAGAATTCGGAGAAAGATTTTTAGATAATATGCCGATATGAGACCAGATAGACAATCTGGAGCGTATCTTATGAGGCCTTTCTTTTACGTCCTTTTACTTTTGTCGAACATGTCTTTCGGTCTAACGACCAACGCGAATCCACCCACGGATCCTGATGCAGATATGGCGAGGGAAGCGCGAGATGCTTCGCAATCCTCAGAAAATTATAAAAAACTACGCGCGCACGACCAAGACTGGGTCTTAAAAGAAGCAGCTCGAAGTCGTAAGTTCGGTTGACTTCGAAAGGCTGATCTAGCCCGGCACATTCAAGAATTGTCCATGATTCGCGAGCATGAGGCGATCGATCGCGAGGCACCGATGATGAAGGACGACCCTTCTTTGGAGCAAGAAAAAGCCGGGGGTCGCAAATGAGAAAGTTTAAAATCGCGAGTACATGTTTAGCGCTCGCAAGTACGTTTGCGCTGTTTCAAAACTTCGGAGGTCATTCGGAACCCCTGCCACCGCCACTTCCTGCGATGCCCTCTCTCGGTTACCTCGATCAATCTGGTAAGTGTAACTTACGTCCAACAGCAAATGGATTGTACTACTACAACGCCATGATCAGCGGAGGACTCAATCACCCGCAGATTCTAGCTCACGCCACAAATCGCTTAGGCTTCGGGGCGTCCCCTTTGGGCTCGGTGCAGATCAATAAAGCCAACGACTGCACTACAGTTTTTATTGCTAACGAAATCGCAGCGCAGCTGATTAATTACTCAACGGATAGTTATCATTTGACCATGGTTCGCGATCGGCTTTTGCCGACGACCATGTTCTCAAACTATCAGTTGAATCGGGCTGTGACACGCTATCAAGCCATCGATCCGACCATTGCAGGGCGGCTTTGGTATTGGTCGCGCACGAACTCGGTAAAACTAATGACTCTAAGAGAACTCGTGGGTTCACAAACAATCACGCAAAACGGAGTTTTTGATTCACAGATCAACATTCGATCCGTAATGGCGCAATTTTGGATCAATCACTTTAACGTCGACGCAAGCAAAGCGGAACAATATTATTACGGTCAAAACGGTTACGTTGAAATCCTAAACACCGCTTGGTTCAATAATTTTGCGGTCCTTACAACCTCAGTGATTAAATCACCAGCTATGCTTGCCTATCTCGATAACCGCACCAATAGAATTGATCCGGTCACAAAAATGCCCAGCAATCAAAATTTGGGTCGTGAACTCCTCGAACTCTACACTTTGGGAGTAAGGCCGACGACAGGAATTTACTCGCAAAATGACGTGGTGGCGGCAGCCCAGCTTCTTGCCGGACACAATGTGTACACCTACTACGGGCAGACGGATTACATGAAGAACGGATATGTTTTTAATTCCACTCTGGCCGCAAATTTTCCTATCGTGATTATGGGAAATACTTATAGCCCGCCAGCGATTGGCGCGACTGCGGATAGTCGCTTAGACGACCTGATTCTTAATCTCGCACAACATCCGAGCACGAAGAGCAATATATGCGGCAAACTTGCTAAGCAGTTTGTGATACCAAGTTACTATTCAACAATTTCTGCAGCCTGTGTTTCAGCTTGGGGCTCGAATGGAAATCTTCCTGCGGTTTACAAAGCCGTGTTTGGCCATCCCTATTTTTGGTCGGCAGCCAACTACCGACAACTGTATCGCGGACCCTTAGATCTTCCAGTCGCAACAGCGCGGGCGATGGGATTTAATATTTCTGATCTTTATAATTCGGCGATGACCCTCAACAAAGGTTCCAATTATTTCGATCCAGAATATACAACTGCGCAAGGGTTTGTAGATTTTCAAAATGCTTGCACGTCTACAAGCGTGAGCTGGGGATTTAACTCCATTCACGATCAATTCCAGACGCTTTTGGGATTTCGTCGTGGCGAGGTGCCTGCACCCGTTGGGCTATCTTATTTGGGGCAGGACTATTACTCCTCTTACTTTATTGATAACGTCAGTCGACTTGCTCTTGAAACAGGTGTTTATCTCGCTGGGCAATCTCCCAGCTACAGAAACGACATCGTTAGTCCCTCTGCGGGCAATGCGTATTGGTCCTTCGCTACGACGTATGGAATGGGCCCCGCGGTTCAGAATTACATTCAAGTTACGATGGGACTTGGGCTTGTTGTGCGATTCGATGGAAACACTTTGCCCGGGCCTTATTCGCTTGTGGCATCGCATAACTATATGGTTTGGCAGATTGCCAATACTACTTCGATGTATCCAGTTTGGACATCTAGCAATTCACCATCTGTCACTCACGGCGTCGTAGGTTCTATTCTGAGCACGTCGGAATTCATGAAAAAGTAGGAGACGAAAATGAAACGACGAGAATTTCTACAAAGCTCACTTCTCACGCTCGGAACTGCCGCGCTACCTTCGTTTCTTAGCCCATTAGCGAATGCTCAGGTGGCAGCTGGAAAACATATGGTATTTATATTCTTACGCGGTGGTGCAGATTCCTTAGCCATGGTTCCACCGACAGGCACGCAGGCGACTCAGCTTGCGGCATGGCGACCAAACGTGACACCGGCCGGAGCGATTCCCATATCGCCAACGCTGGCTCTGCATTCGGGCTTTGCGCCGATTTGGAATGACTTAAACGCCCGCGGCGATTTCAATGTGGTTATCAACTCAGGTTCAATTTATGAAACTCGCTCACATTTTGAACAACAAGCCATCATTGAATGCGGAAACTCGTCCACGATCCTTAGTGATGGATTTCTCGTACGCGCCTCACAACTCTTAAACCAGAGTGCCGTTGGCGTCTCTTCGCAGATGCCGGCCTCCCTAAGAGGTGGATTGGGACAAGCGATTTTGCTTCAAGATCCAGCCCAACTGGATGCCTATTACACGAAGGTCAATATGAGATCAGGGCTCACTCGCGCTCAGCGTTTAGGTCTTTATATGAATGCGGCAGGAGAAACAGGAGACGCACTCATCCATCATCACGCTAGTATTGCAAACTCTCAATACGAATTGCTATCCACTCAGCTCGCGGGTCAAACTGCGGCTTCCTTAGTGAACAATGGGGGGTATTACATTAATACGAATAACTACTCCTCGCTTTTTGCTCAACGCCTGGCACTGGCAGCCGCACTTATCGGGTCGGGATTGGCGCCAGGAATCGTTTCGGTAGACGGGGATCAAGGTTGGGACACCCACCAGAATCAAAATACCAATAGCCCTTCGACATGGAATTCTTTTGGATGGAAGATCGATGATCTGGTTAAAAACTTGCTCGCATTTAGAAACGATCTTGTTCGTCGTGGAAAATGGGCCAACACCATTGTCGTGGTGATGTCTGAATTTGGGCGTACGATCAAAGAGAACCCAAGCCTTGGAACCGATCACGGTCGCGGCGGCGCCATGCTTCTGTTCGGTGGAAATATCAGACCGCATTCTGATGTCAATTATGCTTCCGGTCTCGCGACAGCCCGCCAGTGGGTGCTCCCCACTTCGGTGGATTCAAGCACGGCGCTCTCGATTCAAATCGACCATCGTGCGGTACTTGCGGAGATCCTAGAGCGACACTGCGGAATTCCCCAAACATATGTGATTGGCGCGAGCGGATTGTTTTACGGACAGTTAGCGGCCTATCAATATCTGAAAGTGCTAAAGGTTTGAAGCTAGCTCAAGGTGCGAGTTCAAAACCACAGTCCGTGCGAAGATCGGTTTTCGCCTGAGCCTCTTGTTTCGAATGGCTAAACTGGTCGGGGCGACTGGATTCGAACCAGCGACCTTTTGCTCCCGAAGCAAACGCGCTACCAGGCTGCGCCACGCCCCGACTTTGAATGGCAAAGAGATTTCGTACACCAAAACAGCCAAGCTCACAGGCTCAAACGCGGCGCGGCGCTACGAATGATGCGAAGACTTTGCCTCTATAAGCTCGATCGAGCGAGGCGGAATAAAAAACTGCGTCGGCTTCTGCAAAAACTTTGAGCCCAAAATTGAAAGAAGGTCTGGAGTTTGATCAAAGCTAATCCGTCGCGACTTAATCGCCACAAAAAGACTCAACGAAAAACTCACCGCTAGATTGATCAAACCCATGATGAATACGCTCACTGCAATTGTCGCAATCAGGCCACCGGGAGCTTCAAAATTCAAACTCGCTAAAGCAGCACCGAAAGAACCAGAGGAAAAAGTGATATGACGAACATCGAGCGGTAACCCCAGAACCGTACCGAGCACACCCATGTAACTTAAGAAAAATCCTAAAGACACGTTTCCAACCCAAAAACCCAAATTGTGTTCAATTTTTGAAATCGTGCGATCAAGTCCTGCATCCCCGACCCACCGCCTTAAGACTTCCGAGCCGCGTAACCTTAAGCCCACGTGATTGAACACAAACCAATTGTCTGCAAATCCCGCAAGTAAACCTGAGATAAAAAGACAAACCCCCGCAATCGCCGCATACCAAAACGAAAGACTTAAAAATGGATGCAGCGAAGAGATCATCGTCATCGCCTTTCCACTATTCATAAGGGGGTGGTGATAGTATGCGAGAGGAAAACAAATCAATGCTGCAACCGGAAAGGCGACCAAATAATTTCCCAATAAAGCGACGAGTTGGCTGCGAATGGTGCGAATAATTTCTTCGGATAAACCTTTGAGTGCCTCATGCGAATTGCGTGCGGAATCCATGGACTGTGCGAGTTTACTCGCGGTCATTGCCGGCTGCTTTGTCGCCAAAACTCCGCCCACAGCATTGATAAATAGAAATCCCACAGCATAAATCAAACCGTACACAAAACCTTCAGGAATTACCGCTAAGTGAAGCTTCGAAGCCAAAACTTTTAAAATCACCAAAATGGCGACAATCACTCCACCCAATGCCGCCGACTTAAACATCTGCGCCCACTCCGTGCGCGTGCGCGTGATGTAATGCTCACCCGCGCGTCCGGTGTGCTCGGTGATTTGAAAGGCCACGAGTTCAATATTGCCAACGAAAAATCGACGCAAATCGAAATGTTGAATTTCGGCCAAAAGAATTTCAAAAAACAAATCGAGCGCGGGCTGCATGTCCCACTCACCCACCATGCATTCCAAAATCCGCACAACGTTTTGCATGCGCCCGACCGCTTGATTGATTTTCATCATTCGATAGGTCAAAGCCAAAGACGCACCGTCGGTGCTTCGACGAGAGCGAATCCAATCCATCGCTTCATTACATACATGCAGAGATTTTTTGAGCTCTGATAGCGCTTCTTCATTGCTGCCATCAACCAGCTGATGCACAAAACGCGAGACATCGATAAAAGCTTGTTGAAAACCTTTTTGCTGACGAAGTCTTTGACTCACGACCGGATCAAATCCGAGACCCGCAAGGCGTAAACTCAAAATTTCCAAACTTCTAAAGATTTGGCCAATCACCGGCCGCTCGATCGCCTTTTCGTCTGGCAAAATAAGTAGCAGAAACTCAGTTAGAATTTCGCGATCAATCTTTTCTAACCAGGCCGGATCGCTCTGCGAATCGAGAAATTGCGCAAAAAAACTTAAGGCGCTCCCATACTCCTGCCGCCTAGGCAAAAGCTTATACTCCAGACGCTTAAACAGCTCGTTAAACAGCCCAGCCTCTAAAACGAGGCCAGTTTCAGTCAAAGCTCCCACAATATCGCGTGTGGCGAAAATCTTGGCCAATTCGTGCTGGATCTCGGTGCAAAGCTGCGGCGCCCGCCTTAGCTCTTCTATCAGCTTTAATAGATTGATATTGGGATTCGCCGTGGCCCCTATAAGTCCAGGGCGAATCTGACGAACGAATCTTTTAAGCTCACGTTCTAAGTGCATTTCCTAGACTCATCATTGCTAAACCAAGCTTAGCACCGGCATAATTATGGTGTTTACAATTTAAGATTATGGGATAAAAAAGCACTTCTCAACATGAATGACGAAAAGCAACATGCATCCCGTGACTCTCGGCTCGCAGGCTTAACCCTCGCCGCTTTGGGCGTCGTGTTTGGCGATATCGGAACATCCCCACTGTATTCAGTGAAGGAATGTTTCTCGGGCCATCACCAGTTTCCGGTCACAACCGATAACGTACTTGGCATATTGTCGCTGATCATCTGGTCGCTGATCTTTATTGTTTGGATCAAATACATCTATTTCGTTTTGAAAGCTGACAACAAAGGTGAAGGGGGAATTCTTTCTCTACTCGCGCTTGCCGTTCCTCAATCGAAAACCTCAGGCGGACGCAAACGTTGGATTATTTATGTCGGGCTTTTTGGATCCGCACTTCTTTATGGCGACGGAATGATCACACCGGCCATCTCGGTTCTTTCTGCGGTCGAGGGTTTACGAATTGCGACGCCAGTGTTTCATGACTGGATTGTTCCGATCACGGTAGTGATTTTAGCCATGATCTTTGGCAACCAAAGACATGGAACTACAAAAATCGGTTTTGTTTTTGGTCCAATCATTTTGCTTTATTTTTTGATGCTAGCAACCCTTGGCCTTCCCGAAATTATTTCGGCTCCATTTGTATTAAACGCATTCAATCCCTTTTATGCTTTTCAACTCTTTCGCGACCATGGGCACATGGCCTTTCTCGCACTCGGAGCCGTCTTTCTTGCGGTCACGGGTTGTGAAGCTCTTTACGCGGATATGGGACATTTCGGAAAAAAGCCGATCCAACGAGCTTGGTTTTTCGTCGTTTTCCCCTGTCTTGTGATCAACTATTTGGGTCAAGGCGCGCTTTTGATTTCTAATCCGGCAAGTATCGAGAATCCATTCTTTCTTCTGGCCCCGGCTTGGGCACTAATTCCTTGTGTGATTATTGCGACTTCGGCCTCTATCGTGGCTTCACAAGCTTTGATCTCGGGCGCGTTCTCGCTCACGCGCCAAGCGATTGCAATGGGTTTTTGTCCGCGCTTGAATATCGTACACACATCGAGTGAAGAGATTGGTCAGATTTATATTCCCGCAGTGAACTGGGGATTGATGATCGCGACGATTTGGCTTGTGTTTGAATTTAAAACTTCAGGCAACCTCGCAGCCGCTTATGGAATTGCAGTTTCTCTCACCATGATCATCACCACGATGCTGGCACTTTTTGTCGCCCATCGACGTTGGCAGTGGGGTTTTGCCCGCATTTTTATTCTTGGTTCTGTGATGCTGATCATCGACATGCTTTTTCTTGGCGCCAATGCGGTTAAAATTCCTGACGGAGGGTGGTTTCCACTCGCGGTCGCGTTTTGTATTTTTGCAGCGATGACCACTTGGAAGAGAGGCCGTCGCATTCTGGCTATTCGTTTGCGCGCACAAAGCGAGCGTTTCGAGGAGTTTATAAAATCGGGCGCAGGGCCTGATGTCTGCAAAGTCAAAGGCACGGCCATGTTCATGAGCACTGATCCAGATATGATCCCTCCCGCTTTGGCCAGAAATCTTCGGCACAATCATGTAATTCACGAACGCGTAATCGTTTTGAGTTTGATCACTCTCGACATTCCTCGAATTTCGCGGGCTGAACGCGCACGCGTAGAGAGCTATCGAGACAATGTTTACCGCATCACCTGTCATTTTGGTTTTATGGAAGCCCCATCAATTCCAGAGGTTTTAGAAGCCACGAAATTAAAGGGCCTCGATATACCTATGGAAGACATCACGTTTTTCCTTGGACGCGAAACCTTGATCGCGGCGCATAAGCCGGGTGGCATGGCGATGTGGCGTGAACATCTCTTCTCGTTTATGTCGCGCAACTCATATCGCGCGACCCAATTCTTTCGAATTCCACCTGGACAGGTGATCGAAATCGGCAGCCAAATTGAACTTTAGGGTTCCAGGTCCCCTTTCATGTCACTTTGTGACATGAAAGGGGACCTGGAACCCTAATCGCTACGCCTTCGCGAGGCGATCGAGTACGAACGGCAAAATTCCACCGCTGTAGAAATACTTAAGCTCGTTCGGTGTATCGATGCGCACAAGGGCTTTTACCTTTTTCGCTTCGCTACCCTTACGAATAACTACTTCCACCATGCTCTTAGGTTGAATCTTATCAATTCCGTTCAAGTCGATTTCTTCATCACCGGTGAGACCGATCGATTCGGCCGTTTGACCGTCTGTGAATTGCAGCGGCAACACGCCCATGCCCACGAGATTCGAGCGATGAATCCGCTCAAAACTCTCAGCCATGACCGCACGGACACCTAGCAAGCGTGTGCCTTTGGCTGCCCAATCGCGCGAAGAGCCCGTGCCGTATTCCTTTCCAGCAAACACAACCAGCGGCGTACCGCGTTTAGTGTATTCTTCGCTGGCTTCAAAAATCGTGGTTTCTTTGTTTTCCGGAAAAACTTTGGTGAATCCACCTTCTTTACCAACCATCTTGTTTTTGATGCGAACATTGGCAAACGTTCCGCGAATCATCACTTCGTGATTTCCTCGGCGAGCTCCATAAGAATTGAAATCGGTCGGGTCGACCTTTTGCTCAATCAAATATTTGCCCGCAGGCGAAGACTTACCAATTCCACCGGCCGGTGAAATATGATCGGTCGTAATAAAGTCACCAAAAAGACCGAGCACGCGTGCGCCTTTGATTTCTTTGGCCTTGGCCTCTTCGATAAGCCTTTGATCAAAAAATGGTGGTTGTTTGATGTAAGTAGAATCGTTTGACCAATTATAAGTCGGTGCCGCTTCGGCTTGTGTTTTTTGCCAATGAGCATCGCCGGCAAAAACATTTGAATAAGCATTGTTAAATTGCGCCGAAGTCACGTGCTTCATCACCAAAGAGTTAAGCTCTTCGCGATCTGGCCAAATATCTTTTAAGAACACAGCTTCACCCTTGTCATTGTAACCGACAGGTTCGACCGTGAAGTTCACTTGCACGTTGCCAGCCAAAGCATAAGCCACCACGAGTGGCGGCGACGCTAAGTAATTTCCTAAAACTAGCGGATGAATACGGGCCTCAAAGTTTCGGTTTCCAGATAGAACCGCTGTTGTTGCAAGCCCACCCTTTTCAATCGCCGCCTGAATATGCGGCGGAAGCGGGCCAGAGTTTCCAATACAAGTCGTGCAACCGTATCCTACGAGATTAAACCCCACTTCATTCAGTGAAGGCATCAAACCCGCTGCATTTAAATAATCCGTCACCACACGTGAACCGGGGGCAAAACTGGTTTTGACCCAAGGTTTTGGCTTCAAACCTTTTTTCGCAGCATTGCGTGCGAGCAAGGCCGCCCCCATCATCAAGTCCGGGTTCGAAGTGTTCGTGCACGAAGTGATCGCTGCGATCACGATCGACCCGTGCGCGAGATTATACTTTTTGCCATCGGGATCTTTAACCGCGACAGTGTCACCCAAAGCACCCATTCCAGCATCAGGATGTTTTTCTGCTAACTCTAAACACGGCGACTTCAAAGCGCCGCCGTCGTTCACCCAAGCTTCGACCTGAGTTTTGTCGGTTTTGCTTAAAGATTCTTGGTAACGTTGAGCCGCAAAACTGCGAAATGATTTGCGCAATGTTTTTAAATTCACGCGATCATGGGGTTTCGATGGGCCCGAAAGCGAAGGCTCTACAGTCCCGAGATCGAGAGTCAAAACGTCGGAATAGCGCGCCTGATTTTTCCCGCCTTCAACAAAAAGCCCCTGCTCGCGGTAATATTTCTCGGCCATTTCGGCGCGTTCTTTTCGACCGGTAATTTTCAAATACTCAATCGTCTTCGCATCCACTGGAAAAATCCCAATGGTCGCACCATATTCGGGCGACATATTGGCCATAGTTGCACGATCAGCCACAGTTAAGGTGGCAACGCCATCGCCAAAATACTCAACGAACTTTCCAACCACGCCTCTTTTGCGTAGCATTTGCGTGACGGTCAAAACGAGATCCGTTGCTGTGGTTCCAACCGGCAAAGCGCCCTTCATTTCAAAACCCACAACTTGCGGAATCAGCATGGTGCAAGGCTGACCAAGCATCGCCGCCTCAGCTTCGATTCCACCTACACCCCAACCAACCACGCCAAGTGCATTCACCATCGGCGTGTGTGAATCCGTACCTACGACGGTGTCGGGATAAATGTAATCTTCACCGCGCAATTTCCCAATCATCGAGACATGCGCCAGAAATTCCAAATTTACCTGGTGGCAAATTCCCATTCCAGGAGGCACAACTTGAAAATTACGAAATGATTTCTGTCCCCATTTTAAAAATTGATAACGTTCGCCATTACGCTCGAATTCTAACTCAAGATTTTTTTCCATCGCATCTGGCTTTGCGAAATAATCCACCTGAACCGAGTGATCGATCACGAGATCCACTGGCTGAAGCGGATTCACCATCTCAGGCGTTCCACCCTTCTTCACCATCGCCACTCGCATCGCGCCTAAATCCGCAACCACCGGTACGCCCGTGAAGTCCTGAAGTAGCACACGACCAGGTGTAAACTGAATTTCATGATCTGATTCTTGTTTTGGATCTTGCTTCACCAAAGCTTCGATGTCGGCTTTGCGCACCACTTCACCATCTTCGTAGCGCAAAAGATTTTCGAGTAATATTTTATGCCCATAAGACATGCGCGCAAGATCGATTCCCATCTTCTTTGCGAGCTTCGGGAGCGAGTGATATTTGAGCTTTTTTCCAGCGACTTCGAGAGTAGAGAGTGTATCAAATGAATTCATAGCTGCAGACCAACCTTTCTCAAACGAAAACAAGTTCAGATAGTTTACGGATAAGTCGTAGACAGTTTAAGTGAAAATTAATTGATCCCCTGCGATGCCAAATAACGCCGCGTGACGTTGGTCCTGTAAACGAAGCAGACATTTTCACAGCGATTTTCAGAGGAAAAACACTTTAAACGAGCATGAGGCTAGGTCTGTTTATCAGATCACCCGGGCATCCGATTGTTCTTTACCATGAAAGCAACAAGCAAAATTCTCATACTCGGATGCATGAGTGTTTTGGTCGGCTGCGGAAACCCAGGTTCGCCCGCCAACGACATCGCCAACAATACAATTACCAATATCGGCTGCCAAAAAGCCCAGAGTGAAATGTGGAATAGCCTACAGCACGTGAGCGAAATGGCTCAAGACTACCCATCGCCGGAAGAATTGAAACAGGCACTGCTGCAAGTCGGTCAAAAATATGGAAAATCAGGCCCAGCGTTTGAAAATTATGTGAACGCCTTTGTGGATAACTACAACACCACGATTTCTGAGATTAAACAGAAATTTAACCCACAGTCCGAACTCGAGTGGAAAAAAGCTCTCGCCGCTGCCGAAATCGGCATTCAGACCACGCCGGCCCACCAAGATCTACAAGCCAAAGTTCAGCCGTCCATGCAGAAGTTAGAAAACGCAGAGCATGCCTTAGAAGCTAAATGTGGTGATCCAGGAGATGGCAGTGGTACCGGCGGCGGGACAACGGCCGGTGGCGGTGGTGGCACAACCACGCCACCTCCCCGCGATCCAGCTTCTTCGGGTACTTCCAGTTGGGAACAATTAAAGGTTAAATATGGACCCGAAATCGCTGGGATGAAGAAAGTCTTAGCAACTGCCTATCAAAGCTGCGACGTTTTAAATCTCAAACCTATGACCTCGAGCACACCTAAAATTGCGGGCGTTGAAGTCATTGGAAAGCATGCTTCGGGCACTGGCCTTGTACGCTCAATCACTCAGCTCGCAGATCTTGTTAAAACTCACTATTACATCGCCAATAATCGTTTAGCTAAATCGAGCTGCTTTGAAGTGCGAAAATCTCCGATGATTTACGACTACGGCGGCAAACCCTACACCACGACGACACTCCCAAATGAACTCAATATGTTCAAAAACGGCGGTTCGGGCCAAAACACACTGGGTATCGATTGCTCAGCCTTTGTTTTTAGCTCGCTCGCGGTCGGTGGCCTCAAACTCGACCCGGATCCGAAAAAGATTTTGAAAGCGAGCCTAGTTGGCGGAGTTTCATCAGCAGCTCTTAAAGAGCCGCAATCCAACGGCATGCGCTGTTTGCAAAAAATTTCTGTGAGCAAAACGAGTTCGATCAAAAACGGAGATATCGTCGCCATCAACGGACACGTCGTTATGCTCGACGCCGTGGGTAGCGACCCCTTTGGGCTTAACGCCATAACTAAGTCTGCGGACTGCAACTCAAGCAAGATTTCTTATAAGAATTTTGACTTTGTGATCGCGCAGAGCTCGTCGACAAAAAACGGTATCGGGATCAATCGTTACGATGCTAGCGATTATCTGGATGAATCTTCGACATTTAGCACTGGCCTCACTCGTTACGCAGTTGCAGCCTGCCGCGCGAAATTTGGCCTTGATCCAAAGCTTAATTCGCCTGATTTATCAGTCGTCAGACACAAGAAAACCGCTGAATGCGAAGCCACTCCCCTTGTGGAAACCAATCAGGCTTGTGTAGAAAAATGTCAGGTCGAATAGTCTTTACAATGTAACCCTAAATTTTGGGCTCTAAACAGGTCCTGTGCTACAACCGTAACACATGAAAATTCTGTTTTTCCTTCTTCTATTGCTCCCCGCAATACGTGCTTACGGAGTGACTTGCGCGGGCGCCGTCAAAGGCGAAATGCAAAGCCCCGCCAGCAGCGCGGCAGCTTTGAACGGATTTTTATCCGAGCTATTCATCAACCACGAGGTGCAAGAGGCCAATTTTGTTCGCCTCGAGAACGCGGTCGACCAGGCTATTGCTTCCAAATCGATATCCGCGAGCAACGCCTTAGAAACCTTTATTCTGCCGCAGGAAGCTGCCAAGGACCACGCTCTCGCCGTTTACCGACAAACCGTCATTAAACATGAGGGTATTAGAAAATCAGAGCTTCCTTTAATTTCGCAAAATCTAAAGAGGCTGATTGCGCGAAAAAACAAAGAAAACTTAGAAAAATTCGACGCTTTTGTGGAAACGAAAGATCCTTTAAGGCAAATCCTGCGCGAGACTGCGACCGAAATGGCTCGAGGAAGCGCGGCCGGAGATTTCGCCAGCATTTTAAAGATCTTTTGGCATCAACTCCCCACGCAACAGGCGGGACTTGAGGATCTCAATTCCATCATCGCCAGAAAACACCCAGGCCTAACGATCGACGAAGACATCTTAACTGCATTCCCAGATTTCAAAAAACATCTTATGGAAGCTTTAATAGAGGCTTCGCCCCAGGACTGGCTTGAAGAACTTGGTGGTACCCTTACCACCGTCAATAATCCCGAGCTCATCGAACTCTTCCCACTTTGGCTTGATAGAGTCGACACGGACCATATGGGCACTTTTATCCATGGCTTAATGGGAATCCACCTCTGGAAGAACATCGACTGGTTAGATGCGGTGATTAAGAAAATGGACGACACCGGTCGAGCCGAATTCGTGCTTGCTATCAAACCATTATACGGCCCCGTAACTGGAAACAACGAAAAACAAAACATAGTTAGAGGGATGCGGCTCTTTATCGCGCAAGCGAACCAGAAAAATCTTTTTCAAGTCATTTCCCAAATGAGTGCTTATATCGCGCCCGAACTCGCAGACGATATTTTGAAGATGGCGGATGAAAAAAATCTGCAGAACTACATTCAGTACCACCGGCCGTTAACGCCGGAAATGGTCGAATGGCTTATTCAGAATCACGGCAGCATAGAAATGTTAAAGGACCTTATCAACAATCATTTTGCGACATATGATGCAATCGACTCCGTTCAACATCTAAATCTCATACTCGATAGAAAACGCGATGACCTGACACTTTTGGTGATCACAAAAGTATTTAGAAATTTTAATTTGGCGTACCCAATTCCGAACACATTTGACGCTGAACAAATGCAACGGTTTTCGACGAACCTGTCGGCGCTTGCGGAAAAAGTTTTATCAAACATTTCTAGTCGCGAAATGCTCGATGCCTTCGCCGACGATGTCCTCAATGGGCAACACTATTCGAAAAATCTTTTAATCCTTTGGCTTAAAAAAGCCCGACCTGAAAATATAAATCATCTTATCGATATTTTTGGCCGTGCCACAAACAGCTACCAGCAGAAAAAAGCGGTTATTCAAGTGCTCAAGCACTCTCTTATTTTCAAGACCCAACATGAGCGCCTGAATTATCTCGAACACAATCTGTGACAGGGTTCCAGGTCCCCAATCATGTCACGAGTGACATGATTGGGGACCTGGAACCCTAAAGGATCTCGGCGCGCCAAACGCCATTTTTCTTTTCAACTTTCACGAGATCGCAGTTTTCGACTTTAAAGCGTGGAATGTTTAGGAGATCTTGAAACGCGAGCCAGACGGCGCCGTGGCTGACCAAAACGTAAGGCTTTAAATCCGAATGAAGACTCTGCCAAACTTTAAAAATGCGGTCGTAGAAAGTTTTGCGTGACTCCCCTTGCTTGGGCTCACCCATGCCTAAAATTTCGTGCCCAAACTCCTGAAAAGTTTTTCCTTCCCACTCGCCCAAGTGCCATTCGCGCAAATCGCTGTGAATTTCTAGTGGAAGCGAAAGGCCCCTCGCCAAATACTCGGCCGTTTCACGCGCGCGAGTCATATCGCTCGCAATAATTCTGTGGATCCGACCTTTGAGTATCTCACGTGATTTTTCCGCCAACGCCGCAGCCTGTTTATGTCCTATCGGATTAAGCGCATGATTTAATCCAGATCCCGCCAAAAGCCCTTGAGAATTGGCTTCGGTTTGTCCGTGTCTCGCAAAATAAAAAAGCATTTCTTAATTAGGACTTTGAATCGCGATCAAGTCAATTAGTTGCCCGGCCAAGACAGATCCATTACTTTCATCTCGTCCGGCAAACCCATTTTTTCATTCTCTGGGATCTCTTCAAAATCTAGCTCCACTGCACGAAGGGCAATCGCCTGCGCCGGATATGGATAATCATCCTTAGGATTGTAGAGCTTGTCGCCCAATATCGGCACCCCATGCTTCGCCATTTCAAAACGTAATTGATGGGGTCGCCCCGTAACCGGCATCAGCTCCCATTTCCAAAATCCGTTTTGTTCATCGAGGATGCGAGCCCGTGTGATCGAAGGCTTTCCGTGCGGCGCCTCAAACGCTCGTCGCTTTCCCTTGGCGATTTTCGAATGCCATTCTCTCCACTCAACCGTGAAGGGAAATTCACCCTTATTTGAAATCGCCTGATAGATTTTTTTAATTTTGGAAGTTTCAAACCAAGCCTGTGCAGTTCGATGTGCATCTGCATTCAACGCCCAGAGCACAACACCACTGACTTCAAAATCTAATCGATGCACTGGATAGATCTGACGCTTCAAATGTTTTTGCAGTTCTACGCCTAAGCATTTTCTCTCGTCAGAGTCATGGCGTGCGGGTGTAGTGAGCCAACCCGCAGGCTTGTCCACAATGCAGAAGTTTTCATTTTCAAAAAGAAGCGAGAGTTCGGCGTTTGGCAAATCTATCCACCCGTCTTGATACCAACCTCAAATTGAAAAAGCCCACCTGGCGACTCAAACACGATGCTAAATCCGGGATCAGGAATTAAGTGTGGCAGCGAAAGGCTTTCGCCCGCCACAAACGTCGGCACTGCACGCTCAAGCAAATAACCTTGCTCGATCAAACCGGGACGTGCGGTTTCAAAAATAAAACTCATAAGCTCACCGCTACCGGTATAAAGATCGGGAGTGACCTCATGAATCGGTTGGCCATTTACCTGCGCCAGTGTGTAAAGATAAGTTTCCATTGGAAAACAAAGTCCAATACTTCCGCGAATGGTTTGGCTCACAAGACTGATAAACGACGCTACATTTATTTTTAATGGATTTTCTTGTTTCTGATTGCGCTTAAACGGCGCGCGAAATTGAATGTTCGCTTTACAGATTTCTAAAAAAGCTTGCTGCGTGGACTGAATAAATGAATTTAAAAATTGCGCATCCACTCGCACTTTCGGAGCCGCCGCAGTTTTTGGTTTGTCAGGTGCTGCCGATGCACTTTTAACATGAATCAACTCAGTCTTATTTTGAACTTTACCCTGCACCATGACCACGTCGTCACGCACACGCACGGCGCCGAACACCACACGCTTTTCTTTGATCTCAATTATACCCGAACTGCTCTTGGTCACGTTTCCGCCGCCTTGAACTGTCGCCGCCGCTGGCGTTACCGGCGCTGCGGCTGCACGAGCGGCTTCGATCTCCTGAATGTACTTTTCAATCAAAGCCTGTTGCTCGCTCGGAACCATAATAGCGCCTGTTTGCAAAAGATTGAGCTTATCTTTGTGCGCCTGAATGTACTGGCCGTTGGCCTTTAGCCACTGCAAATATTTTTGGTTCTTCGGCAAATAAAGAAAGCAATCAAACGGAATATAGCTACCCAACTCGAGGTTTTTGACATCGACGCTGACATATTTTTTCTTTCCGTCATTAGCGCTCATAAGAGTTCAATCTCGTCGGAAGGAGCGCTCGGCGAAATGGCTGATAAATCAAATAGCGGCTGATTTTCCATGTGCGAGTAGCCGAGACTCAATACTATTAACCCACGCGGATCCATCAAATGCACCGAAGGGAAGTAATTCAAAGTCTGTACCTGAGGAATTTTACTTAAGTCAAATACCGTCGGAAGTCCAATTTTAGGATTGATGTTCACTTTGGAAAGATTTTGCGTGAGCACGCCTAAGAATTGATTCACGGCCTCTTTGAGATTGCCGATGATTTTTTCTTCTCCAAGCTCTGGCCACGCTTCCACTGCTTTTTTTAAATTCACTTTTACGGAACAAAGGCCCATCAAATCCCCTTCGACTGTGCAGTAAACAATTTCTCTATCAAAGCCCGTACCCAAATAGGCCAAGCGTTGAAAGCCAGTGGCGCCCGAAAAAAAAGAGGGAAAAACTAAATCCGCACAAAACTGCGCAAACGCATCGAGATTTTTTGGAATCAAAGACTGCATGTAACCTTCAAGATAGCCTGCAGTTTCATTTTCTGATTGAGCGGTATTAAACTTGGCAAACGCAATTCCCGGAGGAACTGCAACCGCAGGAATCGCTTTCGCAAAAATCAGACCGGAGACCTGGTAATCACCCGCAAGCTGCATCCAGGCCTTAAAGCCTTCGTCATCGAGTTCATCGGTAAAAAAGAAGCAGCCCAGTTTTCGCGACATGATTCGAAAGGCTTCTTCTGCCTCTTGGTAGCCGCGACAAATATGCACGCGACAGCGATGGCGATCGCGAAAAGCCCTCAGCACCTCATCGAATTTATAGGTCGGTGCCAGGGCTATAAAATAGCTGCTGTTTGGGAAGATGATCGCCGCCATGAAACCTCTGTTCATGGTCTCAAGAATTGATCAGGTCATCACGCAATTCGCCGATAGGGCGCGACCAAGGTCGCGCCGCAACGAATCTAGAAAGTGAGCGGAACGCTCACACTTAACATATAGGTTTTTAGTTCTGTCTTCGGATCTAAAGCTTCATCCAAATTTTCTACGCCCAAAAGCTTTCCGGTGAGGTGATCTAGTTTCATATATTGATATTCAAGATTGATCGAAATCAAAGGAAAGCCCGTAAACCCAACACCGAGTTTGTATGAATCTCCCTTAAGATCTGCATCGGCATCGATCGTAGGATCGCTCGACACCATATGAACCTTAGTCATAAGGCCATACTCACCATACACTCTCAAGAGAACCGGAAAGTTAAAGCCGAGGAATACATAGAGATTGCTCCCGGTGTAATCCACATCCGGGCTGCTCTGAGTGAATTTTCCGGTCTGGTAGTCTAAACCACCCATCAAACCCATTTTTTGCACCCCGAGCCGTCCACCAAGCTCGTAACCCTTTGCGGTTTTCTTGTCGGTACCATTATCAGATTTCCCAACACCGTAACCCGCATATGGCTCAATCAAAATATCGGCGTGAGCAAAACCCGCGATAAGAAAAAGCAACGTGAGTAATGTTATAATTTTTGTCTGCATAATCATCTCCTTTAATGACGATTTTCGACCTGACATAAAAAATCTTTAGCTTCCGTAAATCCATCTTTGAATTTCAATTTAAAACGCACTTGCCAATCGCCGATCATAAAAAAATAAATTTCCGAAATTCTGTAAGCGCCTGGAGTGGCGACCCCACTCTCATCAAGCAACGGTTCAATCACCGGCGGCATTGTTCCATGCCCCATACTCACCATAAGCACCGACACATCAAGGCTCTCAATATCCGTCGCAGGCTCACCATTAATATCTTCAAATCGTGCGACGAGAACCGCAGCCTCTATAAGGCTTGGCACTTTCTCCCACTGCATATACCCAACTATTCCATTGCTGAAACTTAGGTCAGGAGTTTTTATCTCCGCCGCACCTGCATTCAAGGTGAACATCAGAAGCGTGGCAATGAGCCATTGCATTTTAAAAAACCTCCGTCCTTTGAGTTTCAAGACTACCGCAAGTTTTGTGAAGATTTAATTTGTGTTTTCACTCTCCTTAAGCGATTTAAAGAAAATGTCCTTGTTCATAACGGTAATAGCAGCCCTTTCATTGACACTATCGGCCAATGCACAGGCCTTTGAAAAACTTCAGGGCGATGACCTTGTCAGTGGGAAAAAAGTCACAATCGAATCCGTTACTAAAAAGGGTTTGGTCGTGGTGTTTCTGTCAACCGTTTGCCCCTGTTCGCAAAGTCATGTTTCGGAACTCAAGCAGCTCAAAAAAGATTTTCCTGAGTTTGAGTTTGTGGCTGTCCATTCAAATGCAGAAGAACCAGCGGAATTGACCCGCGCCTATTTTCAAAAAGCTGACCTACCCTTTCCCGTCGTGCAGGACAAAGACTTCGCCATTGCCAATCAGTTTGGCGCTTTAAAGACGCCACATGCCTTTGTGCTTAACTCTTTGGGCCAAACCGTCTATCGTGGCGGGGTTTCCAATAGCAAAAGGATCGAAGGTGCAGACCGTAAGTTTTTACGTGAAGCTTTGCAAGACGTTCAAGATGGACATCCCGTCCGTACCGCGAGTGCGCGCTCGCTCGGCTGCACGATTTCTCGCCACCTGTAAACTCATTTTATTTTGTCTCTTCTTTAGCGCTTGTGCAAAACCAAAATATTTAAATCCCATTCCACAGACCATTGTCACTCCACAAAGTGGAGAAGCTCTAAGCTGCGATTTAATATTTTCTTCGTCTGGTCGCTGTCTGGTTTGGTTTTGGGAAAAGCTTCCAACCGCTTCCGAAAAAGGCAGTCTGATCTTTAAAGTTTTTCATCAAAACGCTTTTGATCAGTCTGTGGTTCTTGAAGATTTAGACAGCCCCAATATTTTACTTTGGATGCCGGTCATGGCGCATGGCTCGGTCCCTATCACCATCACGCGTCTTGATCTCGGCACCTATCGCGCCAGCAATGTTTTCTTTGTGATGCCAGGTGATTGGGAAATTCATTTTCAGAGTAAACAGGGCGAGGAAGTCAAAGATGAAGTCGTCGTCGATTTTACTCTTTAGCCTTCTCTCATTTTTTATTTCGAGTCAGGCTTGGGCTGCGGCCTGCTGTGGTGGGGGCATTGCCTTACCGGCTCTGATTTCCGGCGACGACCGAGCACTTCTTTCAACCGCTTACACTTATGGCGAGACGGTTGTCGACAGCGTCGACTCGAGCGGAGTCTGGCGCAAATGGGATGAACATCAAAAAACGCAAACACTTCGAATTGAAGGTTCGCATATTTTCCACGATCGCTGGCAAGCAGGTGCTGCCGTTCCATTTATGGAGCGTCGTCAGCTCGACGAAAAAAGTTCTGGTCTTGGTGATGTGACAGCGACGCTTGGGTACGAGTATCTCACCGACTGGGACTATCATCCGTATCGCCCGAAAGGCTTGGGATTTGTCGAGCTCGTGCTGCCGACTGGAAAATCACGCGCCGAATCTGAGATGGGCGGACTCGACAGTCGCGGCAATGGATTTTGGGCCTTGGGACTTGGTTCGGTATTGAGCAAAACTTTTTCACGCTGGGATGCTCTCGTTTCCCTTGAAGGACATCGCTCATTCAAAAAAAATGTCGATAGTTCTCAACTGCATGGCGAACTTCGCCCAGGCTTTGGTGGAAGCTTTGGTTTTGGCGTCGGCTACTCGCGCTTTAAATGGCGCCTCGGCGGCTCAATCCTTTGGAGCTATGAAGATCCGGTCAATCTGCGCGGAAATTTCAACTCTGATGGAACACCCGAACGCTACGCTACAGCAGTAGTGTCTTTGGCCCATGACCTTAGTGACGAATGGGGCGGAGTTTTAAGCTATGCAGACCAAACACTTTTTGGAAATCCAGTGAACACGAGCCTTGGCCGCTCAGTGACTCTTCTTTTTCAGCGTCATTTTTCTCGCTAGTTTAGACGCCACAACGTACCGATTATAAAAAGTTTTTTGGGCGCTGAGTTCGATCTCTTATGCAAAAAAGACCACGCGTCAGCGCCAAAGCCCTCAAAAAGAACTGAAGCCACTTTGAGGCCGGCTCTTGGGCATTTCCGGTGCTGGTCAGAAATTTCTTATTATTTTTACTTAATCCCACACGCGTTTGCGGATATGACCACAAACGGGGGATTTGTTCTGGGGAAAGCGCTCGTTAGCGTCTTTTTGGCCTTGGCCGGTGCACAGTCGTTCGCGTCAGTTTTTTCACTTGCGACGCCGGCCCGTTTTTCTATCAACTCCAATCATCCAATTGAATTCTGTCGCGTGGGCGAGCTTTCGGATCGCACACTCGTTCTGCTCGACGAAATTTTAAACTATGTAAAATCCCAGCTCACCGATCGTGCCGGAATCGAAATTCGTTATTTGGGTGACTGCTTTGCTCTTTCTCGCCCTGAAGCCCCTGTGGGTATTACTTTCTACGATGACGAACTCACCACAGTCGCCATCAGACGCGAGATCATTTCCTACCAGTCAAACATTATGCAGCCTGGTCATCCAGTGGCTTTTAATGCAGGAACTTGGACCGGCGCCCATCTTGTGGATTTTAATCTCACCAGCCATTTCCAGGATGTTTCTCCTGAGCTTTTAGCCCAAGCGGATGCATTTACCGATGTTGGCAAACTCAATCTTTTGAAATCTATTGGACTGCACGAAATCATGCACATTCTTGGCTTTGCGCATGAGCATTTGCACCGCGACTCCACATGCCATGAAGGAAGCGGAAAATACAATGTTCATGTGCACACTTTGTTGACCGAATATGATCCTTCCTCGATTATGAACTACTGCCTCACACACCACTACGACTATGAACAAGGGCCACTGCCCCTGTCTGAGTTAGATATCGAGGGGATAAAAAACGTCTACGGTGGGGACGTGAACCCCTGATTTAACGGGGTTTTGCTAAATGCGCGCTTGGCTCAAAAAAGATTTCACTCCGTTTCGCTACCTGCTTTCGCTATTTACGATTTACATCACGGTCTGCTTTGTTCAACGCCTTGTCTACACGGTTTGGATTGCCGTCGGACTGAACACTTCTGTCGAAAATCTCAGCGTGGCCTTGGCAAAAGGTTTAGTCTTCGACGTTCTCTCGGGGTTGTTTTTATTTTTGCTCCCCGCTGTATTGCTAATCGTTTCCACAAGTGGCGCCCAAACCTCAAAGATTCATCGGCGAATTTTGACTTTTCTCACGGCGTTTCCGTTTTTGATCGCTTTCTTTATGATCTTAAGCGAAGGCTTTTTCTTTCAAGAATTTCATTCGCGCTTTAATTTTATTGCAGTCGACTACCTTGTGTACTCACAAGAAGTGATCAAGAACGCGATGGAATCCTATCCAGTAATCCCGATCTTAAGCGCGTTGTTTGTATTTTGGTTGGGATTTGCATTTGGCATTTGGCGGCTCGCGGGAAAAATCCGCTATCCACTCCATATGGCTCAGCAGCGTGTCTTCATTTCTCTTTTGTTCTGTTTTCTTGCTGTTCCATTTTATTTGCTGGACGAAGAAATAATGATCTCCAAGGAGCCTTACTGGACTCGTGAGACTTCGAAGAATTCTCTCTATACGATTTTCACGGCCTACCACCGCAATACCATCGATTTTCATGAATTCTATAGCACTCTTCCCACCGACGAAGCCCATCACATCGCTCACGAATGGCTCGAAGAACACGAAACCGATCACCCGGTCGATGGAGTGCACGAAGCCTTAAGCGAAGACGAAACTTCAGTAATTAGAAATATCAAATCGAACACGCCCAAAAAAGATTGGAACGTGGTCTTGGTGATCATCGAGAGTATGAGCGCACGCTACCTCCACCACTATGGTAATCAAAATCCGATCACGCCCAATCTCGATCGGCTGGCCGACGAAGGGCTTTTCTTTCAAAAACTTTATGCCACCGGCACTCGCACTGTGCGCGGCCTTGAAGCGCTACTTTTGTCGTTACCTCCGACGCCAGGTCAATCAATCATACGGCGACCCCATAGCGACGATATTTTTAATTTAGGCGAAGTGTTCAGACAAAAAGGTTATGCCACTCAATTTATCTATGGTGGCTACTCTTACTTTGACAATATGAAAACCTGGTTCAGCTCCAACGGCTTTGAAATCGTAGACCGTTCGACTTTTCCTGATTCAGAAATTCATTTTGGCAATGCTTGGGGCGTTTGTGATGAGAATTTGTTTGATCAGGTTTTAAAACAAGGCGATCGCTTGACCGCAGAAAAGAAACCTTTTTTTCAGGCCATTCTCACCACCTCCAACCACAGACCTTACACATTTCCCGATGGACGCATCGACATCCCGTCACACTCCGGACGTAACGGCGCCATCAAGTACACCGATTTTGCCATTGGCCGTTTTGTTGAAGATGCGAAAAAGAAGCCTTGGTTTAAGAACACAGTTTTTGTTTTTGTGGCCGATCATGACGCAAGTGTCGCTGGCGGCGCGGATATTCTCGTTGATGACTACTTAATCCCACTGATCATCTACAACCCAGGCCTAATCCCGGCGCAAAAGGTGGATAAAATCGCTAGCCAAATTGATTTCGCTCCCACGCTTCTTGGTCTTCTCGGCTTCAGTTATCAAAGTCGCTTCTTTGGACAAGATTTAATGAAAGCAAAAGGTGGACGTGCAGTTTTAGGAACTTATCAAAAAATCGCTTTGATGGAACCGGGGCAAATGACCATTTTAGCACCTGGTCATTCAATCGAATCACAGGTTCTCGACCCTGCCGGCAAAATGATAAAAACAAATACTGTTTATTCAAGAGATGCCAGCGGTCTGCCAGATCAGGTCAAAAAAACCGTTGCGGTCTACCAGACTGCTAGCGATCTATTTACTTCCGGCCAAGATCGCAACCAGCATCAGGTAAGTGCACACGCAAATAACCGTGGCTATTGAAAATAGTTATTCTGGTTTAAAAGATTGAACCAGGCTTGCGCTATTGGTGAATAGCCTTCTCTCGTCGGGTGAATTCCATCCACAAACATTCCTGGGCCCAATTTTGTGTAAATATCGACAAAGAATAGACGACTCTGCCACTCGGGCTGCGACGTCAGCAAGGGAAAGAGACCATTATTAAATAACATGACGTTCGAAATCCAGAGAGTGTCAGCATAGGGGACAGAACCGACCACCAGTTTCACATCCGGAAATGTCGTTAAGATCAGCGAGATAAGATCTTGCATTCGAACTAACGCCCGGAACGGGTCTGGATCAGGATTTTCAGGCCGAACCCAAAGATCGTTGGTTCCAATTAAAAGTAAAATTACCTGCGGCCGGTACTGAGCGACCCAAGATACGACATTATTTGCGATGTTGGCGATCTTCCAACCGCCATGTCCTTCGTTGTATTGACTGCGCAACTCTGGAGGACCATTTTTTTGACTTCCAACAAATTCAACGTCGACACCAGCGCCGCGCAAAAGTTTTTCGAGCTCTACACGATAACTTCCGGCGTAGCTCGTCCCGTATGTGATGGAATCGCCAAGGGGCATAATTCGAATATGTTTATTTAAGAACTGTGCCTGGGCTGTAAAACTTAAAAGCCCCAAAGCAGTAATTATCACGCTACAGAAATATCGCATTCTCATCTCTGTCCCCCCCCCTCAAATTCAGGGTAATTTATAGGCCTCAAAACCACGAAAATTCCAACCAAATGGGCAGAAGGAATTAATTACAAGCCGCTAGACGGACACCGACGATCACCGTATACGTCTAAGTTCTTAAAGAGGGGGATTAATGCGCACGACCTGGATACTTTCACTTCTAGTTGCTTTGGCGGTTCAAAACATAAGAGCCGACGTCGTTGACCAAGTCGATCCATTTATCGGCACCGCGATACTTAACGACCAAGGACTGATGGGCGGCGGACGTGGAGGCAATGTGCATCCTGGCGCTGCTTATCCATTTGGAATGGTCTTGTGGAGTCCGGAAACACCGCGCGTCGACTCCGGCGTGTACGAGTACACCAAAAAAGAAATTACCGGATTTAGCCTCACGCATTTGAGTGGACCAGGCTGTGTGGCGGCAGGAGAATTTCCAATTCTTCCTGCGACCGATCCCAACGCTAAAACCCTGGCTTACTCTCATCGTGATGAAACAGCGAGCCCAGGTTATTACGCGCTTACGTTAGACAACGGAATTCATTTGCAGCTTTCTGTAACTGCACGCACGGGTATGGGACTCTTTAATTTTCCCAACGGTGGACATTTAATTCTCGATGCTGGCCACACCTCACTCACCAAACTGAACGCACATGTTGAAAAGGTCAGCGACACTGAAATTTCTGGCTGGGCTGAGGGCGGATTCTTTTGCGGAAGCAAAAACAAAACGCTGGTGAATTTTGTTTTGCAAACGAAAGTTCCGTTTCAATATCAAGATCTCGGCGAGGGAAAAGTTAGGTTGAGTTTCTCTGGTTCTCAGGAAGTGCCTGTAAAGGTTGGTCTTTCTTATGTGAGTGTTGCCGGAGCAAGAAAAAATTTAATGCAAGAAAATCCGGGCTGGGATTTCTTGAGCGTGAAACAAGCTGCGCGTGATACGTGGGCAAAATATCTTGCAAAAATCGAAGTGAAGTCGAACGATCCGACTCGCGAAAAAATCTTTTACACAGCCCTTTATCACACACTTTTACATCCAAACATCATCAGCGACGTTGCGCAAAATGGCGCGGCCAATTACCCCGGATTTTCAGAAAGCCCTGCCTTTGCTGACTATAAAGGAGCTCTCCCTTCTCCACGCGTGGCTTCAAACTATACTCAGTACGCAAATTTTTCTGGTTGGGATATCTATCGCTCACAATCACAGTTCCTCGCTTGGCTTTATCCGAAAGAAGCCAACGATATGATGAAGTCTTATGTATCAGAAGCGCGCGAAGGCGGAGGAGCCTTCCCACGTTGGGCCGAGTATAATAATGAAACCGCTGTGATGAATGGCGATCCAGCTGCGGGAATTGTGGCAGGCTCTTATGCGTTTGGCGCCACTGACTTTCCAACTGCCGAAGCGCTGGGATATTTGCGCCATAGTGGGCTGGATCCAAACGCCACTAGCGAACGTTACTACTCACGGCCTGGTCTAACCGAATACATGAATCTCGGATTTATTCCGTTTGAATTGAAAAGTGTTTGGGGTTCAGTTTCGACCGCGCTCGAATATGCTGTCGCTGACTATGCGGTTGGCCAATTCGCAAAGGCGCTCGGCGACAATAAACTCTATTCGTTTTTTGATCAGCGTTCGCGCAGCTGGAAAAATAATTTCGATGTCACGACTGGTCTCCCACGTCCGCGGCACGCTGACGGCAGCTGGCTTGAGAAATTCAATCCCACTTCGCGCGATGGCTACACGGAGGGCAACGCCTTCCAATACGCATGGTTCGTACCTCACGACGCACGTGCCTTGGTCGCATGGATGGGTGGCGACGACATCGCCATTGCACGTCTCGATGACCATCTCTCGCACTTAAATGCGGGGCCCGATTCACCTTATTTTTACGTTGGCAATGAGCCAAGCTTTCACACGCCTTGGCTGTACAACTGGACGACTAAACCTTCGCACACCCAAGATCACATACGAAGAATCATGAATGAATCCTTTAATGCGACTCGTACCGGGCTGCCGGGCAATGATGATTTGGGAGCGACGTCCTCTTGGTATGTTTGGTCTGCACTCGGGCTTTTTCCAGCTGTACCAGGGGAATCGAGACTGGCACTCTCGAGCCCTGTTTTTGATGAAGTGAAAGTGCAATTGCCCTCGGGCGAAGTCTTAAACATTCAGTCTGCAGATTCCACAAAAGTATATATTCAAAAAGTTCAGGTGGTCTTGGCGAATGCAGGTGGCAAAAATTCAACTGCGGTTCTTAATAGCCCATGGCTTCCAAGTTCGATGGTTTTTCACGGTGGAGTGTTAAAGTATGAACTTGGAGACCAACCCAACGACAGCATCTGGGTCGATCCGAAGTTTCGCTAGGACGTCACCTATTTTTATTTAGTAAGTACGACAGAGCCTTCAGCCAGCAAATCTTTTTTAAGCTGAGGGCTTAGGCTTTCTTCCACCGAATCCACAAGATGCCAAAACCATTTTGGAAAGCGCTTTACACCACTTCCCGCCTGGTGGCTTTCAATAATCTCACGGTAAGGTGTTAGACCTCGATAAAGCGCTGAAATTTCAACTTGAGAGAAACCTGAAGCCTTGGCCCATTCGCCAAATTGTTTGGCGGTGAACATCCACTTATCATCGATGCCGTGAAAAAACGGGTCGCTTTTGGGCTTCATCGACATCGCTTGCCAATGCTTTACGCATCGTTTGAGATAGCGTCGAAAACGCGGGTGCCAGAAAAATGAACGTGGATCTCGAAGCGCCATTTGATAAATCAGGCTTACGACCTTCATTCCAGCTTCAAAAGGCTCAAAGAAAACCGCAACACCGTCGGGCTTTAAAATCTTTCCCGCGCCTTTGATCGCTTCGTCCGGACGAAAGAGATGGTGGAGAAGTGCTGCGCCAACCACCAGGTCAAAACTTCCAGCTGCAAAATTTAAATTCTCCGCATTGACCTGAAAAAGTGAAGTTCTCTTAGTAAATCCCCGACGCGCGAGATCTTGCTTCAAAACTTTGAGCATCGAAAGACTAAAATCAGAAGCCACCACGGTGGCATTTGGAAAAAGATCAAGCAGTGCCCGCGTGGCACTTCCGGAACCAGCGCCAAGTTCTAGAATACGCAAAGGCTCATTGAATCTTTGAGCCAATGGCAAACGATCGAAAGTGCTCTTAAAGACTTGGTAGTAATAAGAATAATTATCAATCGAGGCGACTTGCGCTTCGGCCGACTTTTGCGACATATAGTGCGCCGACATGAACTTTTCCATCTCAGTTTCATCGAAACAGTCAGTCCAAACGTCCTCAAGACCGCTAAAGCCTAAAGCGCCAAGCTCACGTGCATTTGTACTTTTTGGATCTAAAAGGATGTCCATTCCATTTGCTAACGTCAGCAAGAGGGTAAGGCAAATAAAAAAGCCCTTATTTGGGGTATTGAGCGTGACCGCCCTTTGCACCCCCATGCTTCTAGGTTATAAATCGCCTCAATGAAAACATGGCGACTTAAAAAGGGTGCGGAACGCAGAATACGACAAGGTCACCCTTGGGTGTTTACCGGTGAACTGGCTAATTCCGCCAAAGAAACAGCGGCTGGCGAAATCGTCGAGCTTAAAGACTGGGAAAATCGTTTTCTCGCCTATGGCTATACTCACCCCTCCTCGCAAATTTGTTTTCGAAAATTGTCGGGAAATGCCAAAGAGACCGACGTCGGCACTGTCGATTTTTTTAAACGGCGTTTGCAAACCGCGCATGAACATCGGGCAAACGCTGGATGGGCGGATGTAAGCCATCGCTGGGTTTATGCTGAGGGCGATGGCCTGCCAGGTTTAATCGTCGACGCATTTCAGACTCCGCATGGTTGGCTCGCTGTCGTTCAGTGCTCCACTGCAGGCATGGAAAGCCTAAAAGAAAATATTTTTTCGGCTTTAAAGACTTTCGAAAAGTTTCAGCCACTCACGGTCATCGAAGCTGCGAACTCTTCTGCGCGTAAAGCCGAAGGCTTAGCGGTTGGAGAAAAGCGAATTGTGCACGGCCAAGAAATTCCGCTGACTAGAGTGGAACTCACACTTCGCCATGGCCTTAAACTTGAAGCTGATTTAGTGAAGGGACAAAAAACCGGATTTTTTCTCGATCAACAAGCCAACGCTGGAGCTTTGCGTGGATTTATAAGCCAACAATTTCAAAAATCCCCGGCTCGCATTTTAGACCTTTGCTGTTACGTCGGGCAATGGAGTGCACATACGGCCCATGCTCTAAAAAATGTCGGCACGCCAGAAGCCCATGTCACTCTTCTCGATTCATCTGCTTCCGCTTTAGAACTTGCGGCAAGCAATGTAAGCCGCCAAGGCGCGACGGTCGAAGCCATCTGTGGCGACGTTATGAAAGTCTTAGAAGATTTGGAAGAACAGAGTTTTGACGTCGTGATCAGTGATCCACCGGCCTTCGTAAAAAAGAAAGCGGATTTAGAAAATGGCTTAAGAGCTTATGTGAAGCTCAATCAAATTGCCATGCGTCTGGTAAAACCCGGTGGTTTGTTTGTTGCTTCTTCGTGCTCAGGGCAAGTGCGCGTGAGTGATTGGAATTCAGTACTTCGATCAGCCAGCGAAAAAGCTGGTCGCGGTTTTCGCCAGCTCGCTGGCCTAGCTCATGCCCCCGATCATCCGTTAAGACCAGAATTTCCCGAGGGCGAATATTTAAAATGTGCGATTGGAAGAATCGACTATCCGTTTTAGTATTGAGTTACGGCACAATCGTAGTTGCGCTTATCAAAGCCAAAGCCATCGCCGTCATAGTATTCCACAGCAATTTTTGTCTGAACCGAATTGTCGCCACCAATTGTGAACTTCACGTCTTTCGTGAGAGCTTCAAGGCCCCTACCGAGAAAGAAAGTCAATTTTCCGGTAAAGTAATTGTACGTCGTAACCTCAGCTGAAACGACAACGACTTTGCTAGAAAAATCAGCTTCGAAAAAACCTGGGTCAACCGCACCTAAATCTGTGCTTGTGCCAGTGCTATATGCAACGAAAGGATATTTATCCGAAGATGTGTCGATCGAGACAAGTTTCTTATCAGAATTTAAAATCGCTTTGAAAACATCCGTAAGACCATTGAAGCCACGTCCAGCACATTTTAGTTCCCAAGTGCCAGCTTGAGCCGCGAGCGAAGTGAACAACAAAATGGCAGCAAAAATCGATTTCATTTTTCCCCCTATTGAAATCTGGATTTCCCCAGAAAGAAAGTATGTGCTTCTCCCACCGTCGCGCTGTCAATGGGCGACTCTTACCGCAATAGTGTCTTAACCTTTAATAGCGGATCACAAGCACATCTTCGAGGACAGAGGAGATCGCGGTTAGACTTTCATTTTGTTGGCGAAGCCAGAGCCCGTTGGCTTTGCCCGACGCAAACCGCACGGGTCCTGCAAGATTCAAAATTCTAAAGCCGGCTATAGGATCATCAACGGCAATTAGATTTTTTGAAACTTCGCCTAGAACGATGACCCAATGTCCTCCGATGGTCCTCTTTGCCAAAGGTTCGGTGGTTAGATCGCTGGTACGGTAAACTTGGTAACCCACAATGATCACAGTTCGCTCCGACGAAGCTTCTCTCCAATCGACATCTTCAGGATTGGGCTCTTCGATAACCGCGTCGACTCCGAGCTTGCTGAGCCTACGCTCGATTAATTTTTTGAGCTGCGGCAGGTTCGTACCTTTTTTTAGGTCAATCATCTCTCCCGAGGGACTTTTTACTTTTACATCGAGTATTTTTATAACCTCATCGCCCGGATCTACTGGAGGGAGATTCAATTCGTTTAGAATTTTATAAATGGCTTTTGCACCACAGGTCGGACCGCAAAGACGACTCTCGTCCTTTGAAAAAAACAGGCCGGCTTCTTGAAGCCGGACATCATACTGAGAAATCCGCGGATATCCGCCATTGGTGAGCACCAGCCGACATAGCCTTTCAGATCTGGTCGTGGCGAATGTGCTTTGTGCAGCGACAATCAGAAACAACAATATGAAACGTAGCTTCGACATATAAACTCCGAGGCCTTTTGAGGCGCAGAGAGATAATAACGCACAATGCCTAAACCTTAGTAAATTTCAAATTCGAAGTGCTCTTGAGGCCTCTGACATTGGAGCACTAGCCGTCAGAACGTTTTAAAAACTTCTCCAGAACAGAATTGATCAATTCGGCATCTTCAATCGGTGTGGCGTGAGAAGCCTCAGGAATTTCAATGTATTCAGAGCCTTGAATCTGCCTGGCAAGTCTACGACCACAAGCCGGTGGGGCAATTGGGTCTTCGCTGGCACTTACAACCAAAGTGGGAATCGTCGATAGCTTCGGCAAAGATGAAAATAGATTGCTCATTGCCAGTGCGAACATTTGGCGTTGCATAATCGGTGGTGAGTCCGCGAGATCCCGCCCCATCAAACGACCATATTCATTCGCTCTTTCGTCTAATTTTTCGCTTGAGGAATTTCGCGTGAGCTTACTTGAACCAATCAACCTTAGCACCGCACGCCTTCGCATGGAGCGTGTGCCAACGAGCGTTTGTAAACCTACCCAAACATTCTTCGGCGATGGGAGCATCACCTCACGCCCGCGCGAAAAGGTACAGAGGAGAGAAAGACTTTTTACTCTTTCAGGCTCTAGCAAAGCCAACTGCTGCGCAATCACTCCACCCATGGAATGACCGACAATATGCGCTTTTTCCCAACCCGCTTGATCCATCAACGACAAAGCGTCGCGAGCCATCTGGGCAATCGAAATCGGCGCTTCGCCGAGGGGACTTTTGCCAATGCCGCGATTGTCGAAACTCATGACGGAATAAGATTTTTTAAAATACTCCATCTGCGGTGTCCATCCGCTTCCAGCCACACCTATTCCCTGAATAAACAGGATCGGCTCACCACTTCCGTCTTTCACAAAATGCAACGCGCTCAAACGAACTCCTTAGAAATCTTATGTCACCGTTTTTAATCCCTAGACGTCAATGGGTACAAACCGATAAATTTTTAATTTTTCTAAGGAGTGACAGGTGGGCGTTGCTTTAGTGACGGGGGCTTCGGCAGGAATTGGTTACGAACTCGCGAAATTTTTTGCCCGCGATGGCCATTCTCTGATTCTTGTCGCGCGCCGAGAAGACCGCCTTAAGGACTTAGCGGCGGAGCTGCAAAAGACATCTCCAGAAATCAATTGTTGGATTATCGCGGCCGATTTGGCTCTGCCTGATGCCGGACAAAAACTTTTTCAAAGGGTGAATCAGCTCGGTCTAAAAGTGGATTACCTGGTCAACAACGCTGGCTTTGGCACGCAAGGACCTTTTGGTGGAGTGGCTTTGGAGAGAGAACTCAAAATGATTGATCTCAACGTGCGAACTCTCACCGAGCTCACACATCTCTTCTTGCCACAAATGCTTGAGAGAAAATCGGGACATATTCTCAACGTCGGATCGGTCGCAGGGTTTCAGCCAGGCCCTTACATGGCGACTTATTTCGCAACTAAAGCTTTTATCAATTCTTTCACCGAAGCTTTGCACGAAGAGCTTCTTGGCACGGGAGTGTCTGCGACACTACTCGCGCCAGGTTACACGGCGACTGAGTTTCAAGAAGTGGCGCGAATGGATAAGGCTCATGCTCCAGCAGGTTTTCTTTCAGTGACTGGAAAATCGGTGGCGAAGGCCGGTTACAAGGCCATGCAGCGTCGGCGTGCCATTAAAGTTTCTGGCGGTTTCAACACGCTCTATTTGTATTTACTCAGAGTTTCTCCACGCAGTGTGGTTCGAAAAATTTCTGGACAAATAAATAAAATTTAGCGGGTCTTCACGGTCCAAAATTCCCCTTCATCAGCGCCACTCCATTGCGCGACATAAAAGCCCTCGATGTCTTGACCAAGTTCCATTCCACTATTCAGGAGATAGGTGTGTAGGAATATAGTTCTAAGCTCGCAAGAATTATTGCCAGGGTCTTGAAACTCAAATTGCGCGATAAATGGAAAATCAATTCGAACGATCATTTTATCTCCTAAAGTTTAAACCGACTAATCACTCTGGCCAAATCTTCTTCGCGCGCGCGCACTTTTAGAATCGCCCCACGCTCGTCGTAGGTTTCTTCTATTACCCGCATGCTTCGACGAATCTCGCCAATGGCTCCTTGAGTTTGGTAAGGAACAATTAGCCGCGCTTCTTGCATGTCTTTTTCAAAAAACTTTAAAATCGTTTCACGCAGAGTGGTCAGATCTTTCGAATCTCGTGTCGAGAGAAAAATCGCCTCGGGAAATTCTTTTTGCAACTCTTGCATTTGGATTTCACTCAATCGATCGCGTTTATTAAGTATAATTCGGCTTGGAATATCCAGCGCTCCGATTTCGTTCAAAACGCTGCGCGTGACCTCGAGTTGTGCGCGAAAGGTGGGATCTGAAGCGTCGACCACAAATAAAAGCAAATCGGCGTTGGCCGCTTCTTCAAGAGTTGAACGAAACGAAGCGACCAAATCATGTGGCAGCTTTTTAATAAAACCGACCGTGTCCGATAACAATACCTTTGGCACACTTTCAGGATGTAATGGTCGAATGGTCGTATCGAGGGTGGCAAAAAGTTTATCTGCGACCAAAACTTCGCTCCCCGTCATCGCCCGCATCAATGAGGATTTACCGGCATTCGTATAACCGACAAGCACTACGGTATTTTCGCTCACACGCCGATTTCTTCTAACAGAACTTTCTTCTTGCACACTTTGAAGTTCGGTTTTGAGTTCCTTAATACGATCGCGGATGTGACGACGATCAAGTTCTTGTGAACTTTCACCGGCGCCTTTACCACCACCACCTTGTTGATCGTTTGCACCGCCTCCGGTTTCACGAATGCGCGGAGCCATGTAGTTAAGCCGAGCGATTTCGACTTGTAGCTTTGCTGCCGGAGTTCTCGCATGACGAGAAAAAATCTCGATAATCACACCCGTGCGGTCTAAAACAGTCACTCCTGAAGCCGATTCTAAATTGCGCAGCTGCGACGGCGAAAGTTCGCAGTCAAAAATGACCACGTCGGCTTTTTGTCCATTTATTGATCCTTCGGAATCTAATTCTAACGGTTCAGCGCCATCCTCTCCATCGTCGCCCTCTTCTTCAACTTCGCTATCGCTGAGTTCATCGTCTTCTAGTGCCGCATCTTCTTTTTCAAATCGATCTGCAGCTTTGGTTTTTTTGCGAACGACCATTGAAGCGACAACTCCAGTGCCGCCGGTCCATTTTGCAAGCTCACGAAGTTTTCCTTCACCCAAAACAAGTGCGCCCGATCCAGAACTACGCTTTTGCGTAAGCGTTCCTATCGGCTGATACCCAAGCGTGTGAACCAAGCGCTCAAGCTCAGCAAGCGAAGCTTTGAGCTCAAGATCAGGTACTTTAGGCAATTGAATGCCAACGAGGAGTGCTTTTTTAGAACCAGTTTGATCCATGTTTGAGAAGTTTACATGAAAACCCACGCCATCTCACGGCAAAGTTTAAATAGATCCCTCCTGAAGCGATTGCCAAAACATCTGCAACCCCTGCCACGCCAGCTGCAACGGCAGCACCGGCCGCACCGGCGGCCCCTGTCGCGCCAGCTGAAATAGCGACCGGCGGAGATTCAAACACGGAATACAATTACTTGTCAGCAGCGGGCCAGTTTACTCTCACTCCCGGAATCGGCCTTGAGATTGTTCGGCAAAAGTTTAAATCACCAGATGTTGAATTTTCGACAGATATCCTTTCGCCAGGTGTTCAAGCAGAATATGGAGCGACGGATTTTCTCTCGGTTGGAGGTACATTTGGATACCTTGCAAGTGTCACGTCTGCCGACAAATGTCCTTCAGGATACACCTGTGAAAGAACGGGCACTAAGGGAATCTCGGACCCATCTTTATACGCTAAATTTCGTCTACACGCGGGACAAGGAAATTTCATCGCAAAACTCAATTACAGTTTTTCAATTGAAGACCATAAAATTGAGAGCGATGGAGATTCCAACGCGGCTTCGGGCGGAAACACTTTGACTGCATCTGCTGGTTACGAAGTCGGCTTTAACCGAAATCGAATTGGTTTTGAGATTGCCAGAGATCTAATGCAAACAGATCGAAGCGTTAAAGATGATGGCCCGCCCGCATTGGATTACAAAGTGGGCGCAGGTGAAAATACGAGCTTCACTGGTTTTTATGAAATTCACGTTGAGAAAGCCAATGTCGGCGGATACCTCAGTTATCTTATTGCAGATAAAACTGAAGATAATCTGTCTGGAAGCATGCAAAAGAACGACGATCGATATAGCATCGTGAAATTACAATTCTATGCTGCGATTCATTTTGATCGATTCGATCTTCTGCCGACTGCAGGGTATTCTGTGGTCAACTACGCCAGCGCGAGCAATCTAGATTACATGATTTCACAGAACGTGGGCTGCGGATTTAGATTCATGTTCTAAGTGCCATCGACGATCCGGCCTTTGATTATAGCTACGGGGACTATGCTTTTCGCGTAGGCCCGTACGGCTTTAAAGTAGAAGGGTCTGCTGTAAATGTAGCGTGGCGATTTATTCCCATAGGTGTCGACGTTCATTTTATCAAAAAACAAACTGATGGGCTGATAGGGCTTGTTCGGCTCAACAATAGTCAGTTCACCTTGTTTAGCTTCATAAATGCCTTGGACATGAATGCCAAGAACCGTACCGCTCGTACCAAAGACAACGCTAAAAACTAAATCCCCGTCCTCTAAGCTCTCCTCGCTAAATTGATTTACAATTCTGAGATTTCTCATCCGTTCACGAGAAAAAAATCCCTTTAAAAATTCGCCTTTCCACTCAAGCTTCATACCTGGCTCGGTTTTTTCGATCACCTTGCTCACAAGATCCATGACCTGCGATGGATACAGTCCATAAGCAAGTGGCGCGCGGTGATCAGAAATAAGATCGAGATAAATATCTTGAGGATTTTGAATTGGATTTTTACCAGACCTAACAAGAAGACTTGAAGCTAAATTCACAGCGCAAGAAAAACCGCAGCCGCCATGCTGATCTTGCGTGGCCAATAATTCCTGTTTCCTTAAAAAATCCCATGAACTTATGGCGTCTTTGCAAGAAGAAGCAGCCGTGGCTTGGCTGCCCACACTTAAACAAAAACAGAGCATAAAAATCGATCGAAGAAAGGACATCATCTACCTTATAAGTTACTCGCCTCTGACCTGATTACATAACGGCCGGCACTTAAGCGTTTGGAGAGCTGTTAGCGAGGGAACACCTTGCTTGGGGAATAGAGCTAAACCATTGAAATCACGAAGAATTCAAAGTGCCGAAAATGGGCCAAAATACAAGAGTTCGACGGTCACTTTTGCGCCAAAACGAAAATAAAGCGGCATGGGCATTGCTTTCTCTATTTGTATGTCCAATCAAAATATGACCCCCAGAAACTGGCTTGAGGCCGAGTTTCGCCGCCGCAAGGAGCGAAACCCCCGATTTTCCATGCGCACGTTCGCACGGCAGATTGGCATTTCTCCGGGGCGTCTTTCTGAGATTTTAAGTGGCAAGCGTGAATTGACTTTGAATGTAGTCAAAAAAATCTGCTCGAATCTAACGTTAAGCCCGTCTGAGAGTAAGGCATTAATGGTTTCTGTCCCGGGAGCGGACGTAGAAAAAGTCATCGAGGCAACCTACAAAGAAATCAACATGGATGCTTTCTACACCCTCGCCGACTGGCAGCACTTCGCCATTTTTAATCTTATGGATGTCGATGATTTTCAGCAGAATTTTCAATGGATTGCCGACCGCTTAAATATCGCGGTGAATGACGCGCAAAACGCAGTTAATCGCCTGATTCGAACGGGCCTTATTGTCGTCGCCGAAGGAAAGTGGAAAAAGCAGGCCGGAAATGTGGCTGTGACACAAGAAATCGCGTCGCACGCTTTAAAACTTTCCCATCGTCAAACTCTCGAGCAAGCGGCAAATGCTCTGCACGAAGTTCCGCTCGAACTTCGCGATATCACGTCAATCACTATGGCCATCGACATCGACCGAATTCCCGAGGCGAGGGAAATGATCAAACAATTTCGCCGTAAAGTGTGCGCTCACCTCGAAGGAGGCCCAAAGCGCCGCGAAGTTTATAATCTAAATGTTCAACTTGTTCCCTTAACCAAGCCATCTAAAAAAGAGGCTGGATGAAGCTTTTTCGTCTTGCGCTAGTCGCAATTCTTTCGATGGTTTTATCTTGCGCAAAACCTGAGCGTTCAAATGGGGGCGTAAGTCCTCAAGGTGCTCCTGGCTCTGGTGGTCAGCCGACAAACTCTAGCGGATTTGGCGAAGATTTCGACGGCACCGATCGCGGCAATGGATCTGAAGATGAACAAGCCTATGACTTTGCGACCTGGTTCGCTGATAGCGCACGTGAAGTCAATTACTGTGTTGTGGTTTCAGATGATTTTGGTAGAGATGGAAAGGCGTTAACGGCACTAGTGTCCGAATCAATTGAACTTTGGGTCTCCTATATTTCTGAGCGCAAAGAGCAATTCGGGGACGCCTCTCTTCCGAGTCTAAATTTCAAGAACCTTTCAGAATGTGATGGCAGTGAAGATGTCAAATTCGCATTTGGAATTCACGACGGCCAGATTTCTCAGGATGCCGCGCAGTTCAAGCGTCCGTGGGCATATTCAGCGCCAGGCCCTTACGATCTCAAGGCGAGATGGCGCAAAGGCTATGTTTGGTTTGCAAAGCAAGGAGAATTTGGAACGAGTAAGCTAGGCCATCAACACCCAGTTCCGGATTGGAGTACGGACTACAAACTCGAGTCGGTGATCACTCACGAAATAGGTCATTTGCTAGGAGTGTCTCACATCCCCGGGACTGTTATGGCTGGAAACCTGGCGCAAGAGTTGTCGTGGCAAAAAGGTACCAAAGTTACAATCGATCGCAATTTTGAATTATTTCTGAGGCCTAAATACATAGGCCAATTGGGTGGCCCTGAATTGGAGTCTGAGAATTTTCAAAGACTCAGCGGTCGCGCGCTTAAAGACGAAGCAAAAGTCTATATAACCCTCGACGTACAAACATTCGACAAGCTTGTGCTGCATCTCGAAGATAGCGCTGGAAGTTTTGAATTTCCTCTAACGCCGGTGGCGGACTCCGAAGTATTAGGTTGTAGCTCGTCGGGCTCTATATTTAAGGTCGCGCTGAAGGAAGACCTCTCTGGAGCATTTAAATTTAGCTGCGAGGTTCGAAGCGTTCTTTTAAAAACTCAAAGCGGCGAGTCGTTAACGCTCCAGCTGTCACGAAACATGGACGATGATGTTTTTCCAGCAGAACGATCTTTTGAGAGCGAAACTCCAGACAGCCGAATCAATCTTCGTTTCATTGACGGCGAGCATAGCAAAGTGCTTTTCTACTCAATTCATTGATCGCGTCGCAACTCCATACTCGACGATTGGCGATCTAAGCCAAGTGACCTGGCCTTCAATCGGTAGCGACAGTTGATGAACAAGATCGTGATGAAACCCGCAAAGTACAGTTAAGTTTTCGGTGTTATTCGTGCCGCCTTGGCTTAAAGGAACGATGTGGTGCACATCGAGCCATCGGTCTGAGGTGCAGCGTTCCCCCTTTGCATCGATGTGCGTGCATCGACCTCCGCTGCGCGCGATGACCGCTTGTTTTTGTACGGCGCTTGGGCGCGGATTTCTGCCCGGGCAGAGTTTTTGCTTCGCTACTTTCTCCTTTCGACGTTTATCTTTAGCTATTGGGTCGTGCTTTTCAATATATTCACTCAAAGCCGCATCCAAAATGTCTTCAAAACCGACATGCCTTGCTTTTTTTGAAGCTAGCAATGATTGGACTCTTAAGTATTTCTGATAAATATCTTTTGAAACGCATCCAGAAAGCTGAACAAGATTTTGAGAAATGGTTTTCGCCGTGTCTGGCGATTTAGTTTTAGGATTTATTTTTGCGACCTCTAATTCTAGCTCGCGTTTTGAATGAGTTTTCGCAAACCCAATTAACTGGGTGGCATTTTCTTTATTTAAGACGGACACAATTCGACTCGCTTTTGAGATCGATAATTCACCGTCACGAATAGCCGCTTTCAATTCACTAACTTCACAGGTTTTACGAGCCACGGAGATATAAGAATAGGCAGATGACTCACTTAACCCCAAGATCTTTACGGCGTAGACAAATAGGCTCGAGCAATTAAGTTTTCGATAAAGCCTGATCCGATCATTTTCCACAAGGAGTTCAATAAAATTCGCTTCAAGATTTTGAATTTTATTTTTCACATCTATGATTTTCTCGTGAAGTGCTTTCTCAGAAAGAGTTAAATTCATTGAACCTCCCGTTTGAAGTTTGCATTTTCGCGCGAACTAAATTCTCAATGAACACTATCACGGGCTTTAAAATTCAAATTTTTCACTCGAGGATTCGCTATATAAACCTTATGAAAATCCATCGAGGCCCAGCGCGAACTCTATAAGCGAGGAGCCATAGCGGACCCAATATCGAGTTAAAATACCTCTTAAACGAGAATGATAAACGGCAGATTGTTTTCAAGTTTCCCGATAAAAACCTCGTCAAATATTTTTTCAAAAAAATTTCTCACGACGCAAACAGGCCAAACACCATCTAGTTTGGAAAAAAGCCGTCCAATCGCTGATGACGCCATTTAAAAGATGCCGGTCTCGGTTCTGACCTTTTAGTCTTTGCCATTTTTCGGCATTTGTTTTTCATGTAACTTCAACCGTTTAGCTCGCCTCCTTGCTCATTCTCGTTCCCATTTCTTTCAACCTCCGAACACAAACACGCGCTCACATTTCGCTCCCCCCCCTTATAAGCTAAATTCATTTGATAAGATAAGAGTAATAGGAGTGCGGTTTATGAAAAATTTAGTTTTAGTTCTATTCACTTTGATTCTCGGACAAGCGGTGCATGCGCAAGAGAGTACGTGCTCCAACAATGTAACGTTTATTAAAGTATGCAAGACCGGAAAGTCGATATGTCAATCCGGCTGCGGCGACCTCCCCTATGGATATTATGTCTCGGCCTCAATAATCGACTCGAATGGCAATACTAAGGAAATTCCTGTTATTACTGGATTAGCCTCTCAAGAAGACGCCAATCCTTATTTCGAAGCCTGCAGCAGATAATTTTTTAAAAGGAGTAATCCATGCGTAAACTAATTTTGTGCTTTTGTCTTTTCGCGAGCTCGGCTTTTGCAAACACCGGCGGTGACGGACTTCAAGAACAAGAATCCGTTTCCCTAAAGCAAATGAACGTCTTACAGGTCATTGTCTACGACGCCGAGACCAAACAAGCGGTTTGCGCGATTTCACCAGCGTCTCACCCAGAAGTGGTGTCCGAGCAAGTTGGCGGAGTTGACGATAAAACTTCTGAACTTGGTCTTCCAGCTTGTTCCGATGAGGTCACAGAATTCGTTGCACAAAATAAGGAAGCTCCCATGGGCACTCAAGTCGCTGGTCTAGGTCAGTGGGCTGGCGCTTGCATAGGGGGCGCCCTAATTAGCGGTGGCGTAACGCTTGGTACTGCAGTGTCTACTCTGCTTGGTTTAGGCACCGGAAGCAGCGTTTATATTTTATCAAAAACATTTGAAGGTGAAAACCGCGAAGCTTTTGGTCGAGCAATTCTCGCAACTGTTTGTGGGGCGGCTGGAGCGGCTGTCGTAGTGACCTTGCAGACCATGTCGCATTAAAGTTAGGTCAAAAATTAAAAAGGGAGAAAACTATGAAAACGATAATCCAAGCTATTTTGATTTGTTTCACATTACCTTTAATTGCAAATGCAGAATGTCCAAAAGGAACAGAAGGCGCAGTCAATCCTGACTTTGTGGCAATTGTAAAAGCCTTTTCAACACATGCAACGGTCAAGCTAGAAAACAGCTACTTGCTCAGTGATGAGAATAATTTAGAGCTTGGTTATTTACAACCTGGCGATGTCGTGGACGTCTCTGGAGGAGTGATTGGAATAGTGGACCAATTCGATGTTTACAACGTTAACATTATCGATTCCAAACTGAACGCCCGCCACGGGCTACTTCAAGTCAGCAGATTCATTTGCGCTCGTCGAGGATAGTGACAAGGAAGGGTTTTATGAAAGTTGTTGCATATATTCTTCTCGTAACTTCGCTAGTAGGAATTGAGGCGATGGCAAAGCCAACTGCCAATGCGCCCTACCTGGAAATAGTATCTTCGCTGTGCAGATCTTCAAATCTTGGCGAATTGAAGAAATTTAAGTCTGACCTTGTAGGCGTTATTTGTGTAACTGGTGAAGACCGCCCTCAGCAATGTTTCTACAGAACGGGTGAGGTACACGTCGGTAAAGCTTTTTATGGTTTTGAGAATACGAACTGTCAATTAAAGCGGGATGTTTCTAAACCTCTAGTCTCCAATTTTTCTTCACCCGTAGAAATACTGAATCAGGTCGTGTGCCGAGACGCAAATCAACAGGTTATTTGCAGCCGAAGCATAAACACTTATGAAGAGATACAGATATCTAACATGGATGGAGCAACCGGTCCCTTTGGAAATTGGCCAACCGGAGATTTGCGCTGGCATAAATAGTTACGATTTAAACTGACGAAAAAAGAAAGGCTGTCTATGAAAAACCTATTGAATATCAAATTACTGCTGGGCACATTGGCCTGCCTTGTTGGAACGATTAGCTCGCACGCTTATGCCTTTCAAGGGCAAGTGAAAACTATTAAATATTTGGTTGGCACGGATACTTCCACATTTCAACTGCCAGACATTCAGCCTGCCGGTGGGCATTGTGAGGGCGCTCCCCTTGTTGGGGCCGAAGATCGCGTTTATCAAGAAGGGCTGTATTTACTGAACTTCGACTCCACAGTCTTAAGCTTGACGGACATGTATCTAAGACAAGATTTCTTAAGCCCTGTGGATTGTGCAGTCGATACCGACAAAGGCTATGCTTGGCCCATCGGTATCCTCAAGTTTCAAAGTCAGGATCACAAAGCCAAATTAGATATTTTTTTTGTGGGCGGTAATCCGAGCTGGGTTTCTTTTGAGCGCGATGGACTAGGAATCGACTTAGAATTCGAAGTCGTGGACCGCTATTTAGATTGATCGTTGGCATAAATATCGAAACTGATTCGAATAAATAAGGAGTACCTATGAAAACGGCATTTGTAGTTTTAGCCTTCATGATCGGACAGTCGGCTATGGCAGTAGATATAATCACATCCGTTAGCGCGAAATTGACCGGAAAGACCGAATTCGTTGTCGGAATTCCTCAGGAAAGCGAGAGCGTACTTTATGTAGAAGCTACTGACGGGCAACTGACTTTGAGTTGTGTAAGTGGGGTTGATGGAATGTATCTTGGAGTCCGTGACCGCATCACTACCTTCAAAGAAGGGTTTCCGATTAAAGTAATGGAGGGCAAATGCAACGACGCCACTTTGTTGAACTTTGCGCTCAAGATACGCACTGCTGGCCCCAACTCGGACATCTCGTTTTCAAGATCAAATGACGGCCATCTACATGACACGTATCAGATCATTTTAAAACAGGCTAACTAGCGAAAAAAGAAGTTTATAAGGGAAAGAGCAAGTCGTGGACCGGCACCAATAAGGAACAAAACTTTAATTATTTAGGAGTTCAAAATGACAAAATTCGCGTTTTTACTTTTATTGACGTTTCTGTTTTTGAATTTAGCCAATGCTTCTGAAAAGCACACCTGCGATTTGAATTGGTCCAGCAGAGATTAAGGTTATGAAGTTTCTCAGGACGGCGATTTACAGATGCGCACCTATACTTACGACGGAGCTATGGCTGAAATAGCGAAGCTCACCGCAGAAGGTGGCTGTCAAGAAAAGCAAATCTTTCCCTGTGAAATCAAAGTCGTTACCAGCAAGCTCGGTGAAGTGGTTTTCCAGGTCAGACGTGGCGAAAGCAGATTTATGAATTTGAAGGAACCGGCCATGGCTCAGCTTTATTTCAATCTTTTGGTTAAGGATGGTTTTTGTTCAGAGTCATATTGGAGCAAAGTGCTTCCTTTAAACTGCCAACTCACTTGGTGGGGGCAAGTAAGCGTCGCCAATTTATATCACGACTTTCGCGATGCGGATCTTATGGTTGATTTAGGTCGCGGTGATCAAGATCCCAACAATGGTTCGACCCGCCTCGCACAGTTGCGAGCCAAAGGCATTTGCGCCGCTGGCGAATAAAGGAAATAGAGAGGATAGGTTTGAAGGAAGGCACGATGTTTTTAGATAGATTTAATTTTTAAGTACGAAAAATTTAAAAAGGAGAAAAAAATGAAACGATTAGTATTGATAACTATTTTAATGTTGGCAAATTCAGCCTTCGCGGAATTCAGCGACTTGGCTTCCATTGCTGAAGCTTACCACTGTGATGGAAACGTCTCCGGTGTAAAAAGCACCCGCACAAACGAGACAAATCCTGTGGTCATTCGTACCGTTTCCTTCCGCACGGACATTTGCAGTTGCGAGGTGGATGTGGGTAAAAAAGGCCTTGTTCTCGGCTCCGCTTGTTGGTCTCTAGATGACGCTCAAACAGTAACTAAATCAGAATCGCGGCAAGAAGACGTCCTTCCAGACCTTCCGCCTCTTGGCGCGAATCTTGGCGGATCGGGCTACAGAGTTCGCTATTTACTTTGGCCGTAAATAAATAAAAAGGGGTTACCAATGAAGATCAAATCTTTTGCGAAATCTGTAATTCTGGGCCTATTGGTCGCGACGACATTGTTTTCGACGCTCTCACATGCAGCCCCGACACGAGCATTGATCAAAGGACTTTTTTACGACGACCAAACTCAAGAGTTTTCGACAGAACGAAAGGAAATAGAGTTTCAGAATTTAGTTTCAAATTTGAATTCTATACATAAATTCGTAAGAACAAAGCAACGGAATGGCGCAACCCAGTCAATCATAAGGCAGACGATCGTTTCAATTATTTTTGCGTTGAGAGACAACGATATTACAGATTTGTATCAAGCTTTAGGACTTGCAACCGCATTGAACGATATTGTATGGGCAGGAGCTCGTGAGGATAATGGCAAGCTAGAACCAGAATTGAAGCATCTATTCATTTGGTCAGTAGACGGTGAGGATACCGTTGTGGAGAGTATCGAGGCTGCCGCAGATAGCTTATCCTATGAGGATGACAAAACTGCCGGTTTTAGTAGGTTCGACGTGCAATACTTCGGTGATGTTGCCACAAGCCTTTCGACGGCACTGGTGGAACTAAAGCTAGCGTCGGACGCGTTGGCCATTAGGAAAACACAGTAGTCGCGGAACCCTCAGCTCACTCGCCGATCATTTTTTGGATTTGGCCCCAATGTATTTCGAGTCCTCTTTTGGTGACTTCACCAGTGAGAAATTCAAGATCTAATCTTTTTCCGACTTGCGGCCACATCTTGGCGATGTCCTCGAGGTGTTTTTGTGATCCACCCTCACGAAAGTATTCTAGTTTTCGAATGACGATGTACTCGGCCGGCGCGAGCCACAGCGAAAAGTCTTTGCTGAGCTCAACATATTTTCTGTTTTTAAATGCCCACTCATGCAGTGGATCTCCGGCATCTATGTAAATATCAGCCTTAAAGCCCGAAGCATGATGAATTAAATTGAAATGACCAAATGGCTTTCTGCGAGATTCGATTTGAATGATTTCTTCAGGAGGACAATAAAACTCTTCGAGAGAATAGAGCTCTGTTATTTTATTTAAATCACCCTGGGCTAAATAAAGAACAATATCAACATCATGAGTGAGACGAGGTTCACCATAGAAAATCGAAGCCATCGACCCTGTGACAAAATAGAGAATTTTATTTTTTTCTAACGGATCGATAAAAGGCCGTAGGATATTATGTGAAAGCATAGAGAAAAATCTTTCGGACCTCAGCTTGGATGTCTTTTTCGCTCCACTCAGGGTGTTGAGTGCGAATCGAAGCGGCCTTAATGATCCATGCAATTTCACGCAAACGAAAGGCCTCGTCCCATTTCTGCGACGGGGTCATTTGACTGTAGATTTCTTGTCTTAATTTTTCGTCAGGGCGCATTTGCATATAGGAAAGGTGTACCTGGCAAATCCGCAAAAATACAGTGGAAAAGCCATGAGGGGCCGTCAATGTCTCATCTCGAGAAAACCTAAGCAAAGGTCTAAAAATTGCCATTTTTCTCCGATAGGTAGTTAGGGCCCAATACTACCGAATCTCCGGAGCAACCTTAGTGAAAAATGGCTTCCTAAAAGCAGCAGGCGTTTCGGTGATTCTTCTTGGCGTCATCGTGGGCTTCCAAAACTTCTCGAGCGTGACAAAACCACAGAACGTAACGCCCTCATATCCGCCATCGACAGCCTCTAAACCCAAACTCCGCGACATCGTCGTGAAATTCCCGGACAGCACTTCACGCCAAGAGCGCATGCAGATTCTTAAGCCCTATGCGATAAAAACCCACCACTTCGCGGATAGCAACAAGGCGCGCCCACTAAACAAACGTCACCATCGCAAAATCAACAACAGTGGATTTAATAAATTCGTGCACGTTGACCTCAGGCCAGAGCTCGATGTCGACGAAGTGATTCAGGCGCTGGAAAAAGACCCACGAATTGAGAGTGTCGGACGTGATCAGGTTTTAGAACTTGCTTCGGTTCCGAATGATCCTCGTCTCGGCGAAGTTTGGGGCTTAAACGGTATGGGAGTCACGTGGGATCAGACGACCGGCGATCGCGACATCGTCGTCGCAGTGATAGACACGGGTATCGATCACGCACATCAAGACCTGCACGCCAATATTTGGGTCAATCCCGGCGAAATCCCAAACAACGGAATTGATGACGACGGAAATGGATTTATCGATGACAGTGAGGGCTTTGATTGGGGAAGACTCGCACCGGCCGGCGACTACAGCGCTGAACATGGAACCCATGTGGCTGGCATCATCGGCGCCGTTGGTAACAATGGCGTTGGTGTCAGCGGCGTGAACTGGAAAGTCAGAATCATGGATTTAAAGGTCGCGAGCTTAAACGCTTACGGAGAACAGCAAATTAAATCATCCGACGTGATGTACGCGATTCAATATGCCACTAACAACGGCGCCGATGTTATTAATATGAGTTTTGGTGGCTATGGCTCAAGCGATCCTTTCGAGCAGACGGCTATAGACGCGGCCTATGCGAGTGGCGTCGTTGTCGTGGCTTCAGCTGGAAATAATGGCAATGCGGCTCCTATGGTCCCGGCGGGCCTCAATCACGTGTTGGCCGTTGCTGCTTCGGATTCTACTGGCGTGCGCGCTAATTTTTCAAGCTATGGTCCAAACGTCGCGCTGACAGCACCTGGAGTCGACGTTCTGTCGACACTTCCTGGAGATACTTACGGAAAATTGAGCGGCACTTCAATGGCGTCTCCGTATATCGCGGGAGTCGCCGCCCTGATGCTCGCGCGCAATCCTGAATTATCGGTTGATGAAGTGACGCAAATTTTAGAAGCGCAAGCAGACGACGCTGGCGATCCGGGCCGCGACGACAAGTATGGATATGGTTTAGTGAACCCTCAACGTGCTGTTGCCGCTGTGCTGTCGGTGGAATCTACACTGCGTTCGGAAATTCAATTTCCCGAAAATGGGCAGGCGACGATGAACGCGATTGATGTGGTCGGAACCGCATCTGCGAATAACTTTTCAAACTATGTGCTTGAGTATTCTTTGCCTGGTGGCTCACAATGGCTACCGCTTGCGCAAAGTGATCATCCCGTCATCGCAGGTGTGCTCGGTCGCTTCGATCCCGAACAGCTTGGTGAAGGAGAATTCACCTTGCGCTTAACCGTCAATACCACAGACGGTAAGACGGTTCGCTTCGCTTCAAAAATTACCGTGGATCGCTCAATACCAACACTTTCACTCAGTGCCACTACCGATTCGCAATGTCCTCAGGGGGTAAGGCACTTAACCTTAAATCTTTCTGACAATACAAATCTGCGTGGCGATACCCTTGAGCTTCTCAATGATGGTGTCGTGATAGATCAAATTACCTTTGATAAAGATGGTCAGACATCGACGTATTCGTTCGACTACGATCCCAATCTCTATTTTGGTGATCATCGTCCTTCAGCGCGGGTCATTGACCGTGCTGGCAATTCAGCTTCCAGCAACGAAATTTTGGTTCCGCAACCAACTCCTCTGACTGCACCAGTTCCTCAGGCCTCGATCTATGATCTTCAAGCCACATTGAAATGGTCGCCGACAAATATCAGCGGCGCTTCTTATCATGTCGATGTTTCGTGTGGTGGCTCGCCTGTTTCCAACGCCTCCTCAATCTCGGGAACTAGCTACGTGGCTCAGCGCTATGATATGTTTGGTCATACCGTCGCCTTGTCCGGAACATGTTCTTGGCGCGTGCGGGCCGAGAGCTGTGGATTGAATTCTGACTGGAGCAATGACGTCGCCTTTGTGCCCACCGACTTAACGCCACCTTACGCTCCTTCGCTCTCTTCGCCGGCTAATGGCTCGACTGTGACATCTCCCCCTCTAATCACATGGCATTCAGCTGTCGACCTCGGGGGAATTGCGTCTTATGACGTGCAAGTGAGCCATTCGAGTTCTTTCTCGACGGTAGCTTCATCCGCGACAATCACGACGCTGAGCTGGCAATTGCCCGCCCCTTCCTTGAACGGAACGTACTATTTCCGTGTTCGCGCCAAAGATCGTGCGGGAAATGTCGGTGCTTGGAGCGATCCATTTAAATTTATTTTGGCCGACAAGACCGGCCCGAAGATAGATAGTTTTACGCCCGCCAGTGGCGCCTCAGTGAAAGATCCAATCGCTGTTGCACTTTCAGCAAGCGACGCCTCTGGAATCGCAAGCGTTGAACTTTTTGTAAACGGCGATTCCATATCAAAAGACAAAACGGCTCCTTTTAAATGGTCGGTCAAAACGACGGGTTTTAAATCCGGAAGCACGCTTACACTCAAGGCCGTAGCCATCGATGGCAATGGCAATAAGACGACCATCACTCACAAAGTTAAATTGAAGTAAGCCTTAGCTCGTAAAGATTTGAAGAGAGAATCATATCTTTTTTCTTGATTAGAATGTTGCCAGCAAAATATCTTAGCAAGAAATCATAAAGGGAGAATATATGCCCGCATTCAATGCAGTTCGTTTCAAGGTTAAGCCTGGTCGTGAAGAAGAATTTTTAAACGCGCACAAAAAATTTAAACCCGATTTTAAAGGTTTTAAAGTTGCGCATATGATCAAAACTGGAGATCGCGCGTACTGTTTTCTTGGCGAGTGGAATTCCTATGAAGATATCGTTAATGCGCGCCCAACCATGATCAAACAGTTGGATAGCTTTCGCGACTGCTTAGAAGATTTGGGAAATGGACTGGGAGTCACTGACCCCGTATCTGGATCTTCGATTCTAGAACTCCGATAAAATAAAAAGGGGGCGACTGGATTGTCTTCACGCGTCCTGCGCTCGACCCTAAAGGGCTCGACTTCGTCTCGCACCAAAATGCCGTCATGGCATTTTGGTTGAACCAGCTATCGATTCGAAGCCGATCAAGCACACCAATTCCCAATCTCATCTCAAAAGCTTTCCGCAGTGTACTCACGAGGACCTAGCTTTTGAGATGAGATTGGGAATTGGTCGGCGCGACTGGATTTGAACCAGCGACCTTTTGCACCCCAAGCAAATGCGCTACCAGGCTGCGCCACGCGCCGACACAGACGAAAAAGTATTAAGCCCCACCCCGCTTGGCAAGGGTTTTATAGGGTAAAATGCTTGTCTTTTAAGCAGGCTGCATCCATTTCGCTTGCAGCGCACATTGGATAGCGCGAACTTAAAGACTATGGCCACCCCGATTCTCCTCTCAAATGAAGCTGAAGCCGTTGAATTCTTGCGAGCACGCGTCAGCGGAAAGATCAAAATCGCGACGGCTCTGGGCCTCGGAAAGCCCATATTTTTTTTCAACACGCTCTACGACACAGCGATCGCGCAAAACCTCGATCTTGAAATCTACACGGCACTTTCACTGCAGCCGCCATCTGCGAAAAAAAATTCCCTCGAAGAGAGATTCCTCACGCCTTTTTTAAATCGGCACTTCGGTGAGAACTATCCTGAATTAAAATTTGCCAAAGCTTTAAAATCTTCAAACCTCCCACCAAACATTCGCGTGCACGAATTTTATTTTCAAGCCGGACAACTGCTGCACTCCGAACAAGCGCAAAGATCTTACCAAAGTGTGAACTACACTTATGTCGCGAGATCCCTCTATCGTCGCGGAATCAACGCCGTCGCCCAGCTCGTGGCCAAAAAAATCGATGCCAATGGAAAAACTCGTTACAGCTTCGGGAGCAACCCCGACGTCACTCTCGACCTCTTAGATTTATATCGCGAAAGTGAACATCCTCTAGTAATGATCGCGGTCGTTCACCCCGATCTGCCATTTAGTGGTGGTGATGCTGAAGTCGATGCGAGCCAATTCACGGCGATTCTAGAAAACCCCGGTAAAACTCATAAACTTTTTGCACTTCCTCGGCCTGAAGTAGAACCCGCCGACCATATGATTGGTTTTCACGCGAGCCAGCTCGTCGAGGATGGCGGAACTTTGCAAATCGGTATTGGAGCACTCTCCGACTCTCTGGTGAATGCGATGCTTTTACGCCATCAGAAAAATCCAGTTTATCAAAAGCTCCAACATGAATTTGGCGCGCCTACACCTCCAGAAATCGAAATACACCACGAAGTTTTTCACAAAGGGCTTTACGGCACGAGTGAGATGGTGATGGACGGCTTCATGCATCTCAGAAAAGCCGGGATCTTAAAACGCATGATCTACGACGTCGACGAACACAAACGAAGATACTTACATGGCGCTTTTTTCTTAGGTTCAAATCCTTTTTACGACTGGCTTAGAAATTTAAACGAAGAAGATTTCTCGGGCTTTGGCATGACTCGAGTTTCAAAAGTGAATGATCTTTATGACGAGCATGAATATGCGCTTAGACGGCAAAGGCAAAAGGCACGATTTTTCAACACTGCATTCAAAGTCACGATGCTGGGAGCTGCAGCCTCCGATACTTTAGACGACGGACGTGTGATCAGTGGAGTTGGCGGGCAATACAATTTCGTATCGATGGCGCATGAGCTACATGACGCCAGATCGGTGATTTTACTCAGAAGTACTCGCGATGAAGGAAAGAACAGAACTTCGAGTGTCGTGAGTCACTATCCCAACGAAACCATTCCCCGCCATTTAAGAGACATTGTCATCACCGAATATGGGATCGCGGATCTTAGAGGGAAAACCGAGGAAGAAACTATAAAAGCCATGGTCGAAGTCACGGACTTCGAATTTCAAGAAGATCTCATCGTTAATGCTCAAAAAAGCAAAAAGCTTGCGCAAAGCTATCGTCCACCTGATTCGGCCCAAAGAAATACCTTTGAGCACGTGCAAAGTTTTGTTGAAAAGAATCGGGAACACTTTCTTATGTATCCTTTTGGCAGTGACTTCACGGATCTTGAAATCAAAATCCTAAGTGCACTCAAAACACTAAAATACGCCTCGACGGGAAAAAAACTATCGACCTTACTCCGAGGTTTATTCCTATCCAAAGGCGGACTCCAATCCGAGCTCGAGCGCCTGAGGCTCTCGAAACCAAAAGGTTTTGTGGAACATATTTATGCTTCCATAGTCGCCCAAGCCATCGAAGATCTAAACCGTAGATCTTCCTAGACCAGGGTTTGCATTTTTGTCTGGACGATGTTGAGCTTAAGACATGAAAAACTCTAAAAATGCTTCATCTAATGAGTGGTTCGTCTTCGCATTCTATTCACTAGCGGGTTATTTGCTGACCATTGCGATCTTAGGCTTCTTGCCGACAAAGGATTTCACCTACTTTGAATTGGCCAGCAAATTTTTGATCGTTTCATTTATACCGTTACTTATGGCCTGCTCGGTCACCTACTGTTTAATTGGTAAAAAAATCGTGAATGCGAAGACCATCAAGGAGTCTGTGCTTAAAGGTATTTTGAGCGCAAGCTTGATCGCCATGTTCACACCGGCATTCACCAATGCCGTAGTCCGATTTTTTCCAGCCTTTAAAGCTCACGCTCAATATACAGGTTTTTCACAAGTTCTGATTGAAGGTATGTATTACGCTTTTGGCGGATTTGTTTACGGACTTGCTGGGGCCTTGATCTTTGGATCTCTACTTGGCTCGACTCTTTTTAAAAGATCGCGAACCACTACTTAGCTGATCTTTTTTCGCTTTTTCTAAAAGCTTTTCGTTTAGCCGCGATTCGAGATTGCTCTTGATACCAATGACACTGGCGGGAGCCCTTGGAGCGCGGGAACCGAGCAAAGGATCGAAATCCAAAAATGCGGTCGATGGCGAAGACTCATTGGGCATCGCCGCTACATCCCAACATCGACGCGGTAAACAGTAACGGTCGGTGGCCAAAAATTCCTGCCCGTTCTCATCAAGCTTCTTGCCAGTAACAAGTTTACAGACTTTTGCGTTGGGATCGGTTTGTTCGGATTGCTGCTGTTCCTGATTCTCCGTGTGTTTTTCATAAAAATCAGGTGGCCGCGATTGCGGAGTTGGGGCAATGAGTTCGGGATCTGTTTCAGTTTCTTGATCTGGCACACGCACATCTTGATGGGGCTGATCGAGAAATGCCGGACGCGGCATTGGAATCGGCGCGACCTCTTTGTGATAACCTGGGCACCCAGCCGGTATCGGATTTTTACCACCGCACTCACGTGACAATACATAGGACACAAGCTTTCCAGCACATTGGGATCCTAAGCTTAGAATTCCACGTGGACAAGTTGTCGCG